>Ga0164241_10000440_pt1 | contig 78584 bp, 86 predicted proteins | sample OricomyardsoilBY_FD_108780 | JGI IMG/M metagenome (GOLD analysis project Ga0164241, IMG submission 108780) | Backyard soil microbial communities from Emeryville, California, USA - Original compost - Back yard soil (BY) | ecosystem: Environmental > Terrestrial > Soil > Unclassified | place: USA... | reverse complement strand
CTGGCGATGCTGCGGCCCTAGGTCAAGCGTTGCGGCACGAGCGTAAAGGTTCGCGAAGGAGAACGAGGGCCCCGGCGAATTCTCGCCGGGGCCCTCGTTGTCGTTTGAGTGGGTGTACTAGACGAGCTCGTTGCCGACGGCGTCGCTGCCACCGTTGACGAGGATCATAATTCCCTCAATGAAGCCCCACAGGACGACGATACCAAACGTCACGCACGTGACGATGATCTGGATGATGCCCTTGCCGGTCTTGCCAAGGTAGAACGAGTGGACGCCGAGGCTTCCGAGGAAGATTCCGAGGAGGCCGGCAACCATCTTCTGCTTGGGTGCGCTAGTAGGGGCAGGGGCGGGAGCGGCAGGCGCCGCGTTGTTCTCAGTCATGCGGAGGAGTGTGGCAGTGCGACCGCTGGCCGTCAAGCACCATCTAGCAGGTGTGTGACCTTACCGACTGGTAATCCGTAGACTACGAGAATGACAAACGACCCCTATGTCGCGTCCCCCTCCCGCTACGACGAGATGGCGTACCGACGCCTTGGCCGTAGCGGCCTTAGGCTTCCCGGCGTGAGCCTGGGGCTCTGGCAAAACTTTGGCGGCGCAAACCCGCTCGACACCCAGCGCGACATCATCCGCGCCGCGTTCGATCTAGGGGTCACGCACATCGACCTTGCCAACAACTACGGACCGCCAGCGGGCAGCGCGGAAGAGAACTTTGGTCGCGTCCTCGCCAGCGACCTCGCGCCGTACCGCGACGAACTCGTCATCGCCACCAAGGCCGGCTACTACATGCACCCCGGGCCGTACGGCGAGTGGGGAAGCCGCAAGTACCTGCTCAGCTCCTTGGACGCGAGCCTCAAGCGCATGGGCCTCGACTACGTCGACATCTTCTACCACCACCGCCCAGACCCGGACACCCCCATCGAGGAATCGATGATGGCACTAGACCAGGCGGTTCGCTCCGGTCGCGCGTTGTACGCGGGCATTTCCAACTACGGGCCCGACGCCACGCGAGAGGCCGCGCAGATCCTCCGCGAGCTGGGCACGCCTTTGCTCGTGCACCAGTTCCCTTACAACATGTACCAGCGCTCGCCAGAGGACGGCTTGCTTGACACCCTCGACGAGTTCGGCGTCGGCTCCACGGTGTTCTCTCCCCTCGCCCAGGGCATGCTCACCGCTCGCTACCTTGACGGCGTGCCAGAGGGATCGCGTGCAACGCACTCCCAGTTCCTGAACACCAAGCAGATCACCGAGACCTACCTTGAGCGCACCCGCGCCCTCAACGAGGTCGCGCTGGGCCGCGGGCAGTCCCTCGCTCAACTCGCTGTGCAGTGGGTGCTGCGGGGCGGTCGCACCACGTCAGCCATCGTTGGCGCCTCGTCAGTCGCGCAGCTCAAGGACACGGTTGGTGCCCTCTCGTACCCCGAGCTCACCGCGGAAGAACTTGCCGCAATCGAGCCCAACGCCGTGGAGGGCACGCACCACGGCTCGTAATCAGTCGCAGGCGTAGCGGTCCGCGTCGATCGCGGCCCGCTGCGCTGCCCAATACGCGTCGGTCCTGTCGTGAATTTCCCCGCTCGCGACCGCGTGGCCGGCCTCGATCTGGGCAAGGCCAACGTCCCGCCGCTGAAGCTCCACGTAACGCTCCCACTGCGCATCGGTGTTCGCCGAAGCCTCCGGAACCGGGCTGCCCGGATCGCTGACGTACTCCTTGAGAACAACCTCGGTGCCTTCAATGCCGTCCGCCAAATACTGCCGAGACTCAAGGAAGCCGCACTCACCTGAGGCGGGCGCCCAGACGCCAAACAAGTGAACCTCGTGCGCCTCACCATCGCGCTCCACCACAACCAGGTCGCCAGCGAGGACGTCGGTAACGAGCCAACCGCCCTGATCAACCGGCTTGGGAGTGACCCACCACAGCACGAGGAAGGTGCACGTGACAAGCACCAGGACCACCAGGCCGCGCGAGATGGTGCTGTTCATGCCCCCGATACTCGCAGACGTCAGAGCGCGAAGGTGCCGTCACCGCGCTCGGTGACCAGGCCGTCGGCCAGGAGCGAAGCTAGGGCGCGCGCGAACTGTTCCGGCTCCACGCCGTCCACGCCGGCGATGGGCACAGGGCCGCTCGCCTCGCGGAGCAAGGCCAAAATGCGGCCGCGCACCTGGCGATCCGTGCCGTGCCACGCCTGCGTTCGGCTGGGCACACCGCCCGACGCTGGGTAGCCTGCCGCACGCCAAGCGCACCTTGGGGCGAGCGGACAGTCGGCACACTTTGGGGACCTCGCGGTGCACACGAGCGCACCGAGCTCCATCGAGGCGACGGCCCACTCGGCGGCCCGTGAAGGATCGGCTGGCAGGATCCGCGCCGCGAGTTCGCGTTCAGCGACGGTGACTCCTGGAGCTGCCCCCTCGACGCCGCTCCACACTCTGGCGAGCACCCGTTTGACGTTGGTGTCGATCACGGCCGCCCTGGCCCCATGCGCAAAGGACGCCACCGCCGCGGCGGTGTACTCGCCAACGCCGGGGAGCGCGAGCAGCTGGGCGGCCTCGGCTGGCACCTCCCCACTGTGCCGATCCACCAGCACCCTTGCGCACTCCCACAACCGTGCCGCCCGCCTTGGGTAACCGAGCCTTCCCCAGGCGCGCACAGCGTCGGCCTGGCTGTCGCTTGCGAGCGACGCGGGTGTGGGCCACCGCTCAACCCACTCTTTCCACACCGGCTCAACGCGCGCCACTGGCGTCTGCTGGAGCATCACTTCGCTGATGAGGACGCCCCAGGCGGTGGCGCGGCCGTCGCGCCACGGAAGGTCGCGTCCCGCCTGCGCGTACCACTCCACGACATCGGAGACGATGGCGTCATCTAGCGACTCGCGGGGCACCTGCCCATTGTTCCAGCGCTCCGTTGGTTACCGTTGAAGCGTCCCAGGGAGGTGACCATGGATGGCCTCAAGCACCCGGTGGGAGAGCAGCCTTCGACCGTCTATTGGCGGCGGCGGGTTGCCGTCATCGCTGGGATCGTCGTGCTCGGACTGTTGGTGTGGTGGATCCTGTCGTCACTTGGGGGGTCTACGAGCCCCGGAGCGAGCAACTCGCCTGACTCGACCATCACTACGAGCGCCGGGCCCACGGACAACGCGGACCCAAGCCAGGCGTGTACCGGAAATGACTACACGGTGGTCACGGATGTGCCGGCGGAGGTTTCGGGTAGTAACAAGGTTGCCTTTACCGTCACCGTGAAGTCGACAGCGGACTCGCCGTGCATCATCGACCCCACTAAGGATTCCAAGCTCACGGTGCGCTCCGGAGATGATGCCTGGTTCGATTCGTCGGCCTGCACGGACTTCGCGTTGTTCGATGCGGAGGCATTCATGATTGAGGCCGGCAAGACGCGTGACCTCACCACGAGTTGGAACTACGGCCGCGACGAAAAGGGCTGTCTAGCCGATCTCCAGGCCGCGACCGACGGGACCTTCAAAGCCACCGTGACCGTGGCGGGCGTCAAGGCCAAAGAGTCCACCTTCCACGTCTCCAGCTAAAACTCGGGTTGCTGTTCCGCGCGCGGCGAGATCGCGAGACGCACGGCATCCGCGAGTTGGCTCACGGGATGTAGCCGCACTCCCGCTGGCGCCTCAACAGAGCGCCCGCCGGCAGGGACAACTACGTCCGTGAAGCCAAGCCGTGCGGCCTCCGCTACTCGTTGCGCGAGACCGCTCACGGGGCGCACCGCCCCGGACAGCGCCACCTCTCCAACCGCGCACCAGCGCTCGCGAACCGGCCGGTCAGCCCTCGCGGACGCGAGCGCGAGCGCAAGCGCGACGTCCGCCGCCGGTTCAAGCACCTTGGCACCGCCGATGGTTGCTACATAGACGTCGTCTGCCGCGACTGCCACGCCTACTCTGCGGTGAAGCACAGCCAGCACCATCGCCACTCGAGCCGAGTCGATGCCCGACGTAGCCCGCCGGGGATTCGACAGCACGCTCGGTGCCACGAGCGCCTGAATCTCCGCTGGTAGCGGGCGCTTTCCGTCGATCGTGATGGTTGCGCAGGTGCCAGGGACGGAAGGGCCTTCTCCGGAGAGGAAGAGCCCTGAGGGATCTGACACGGACTCGATGCCGGCGTCTACTAACTGGAAGCAGCCAACCTCGTCGACGGAACCGAACCGGTTCTTTGTGGCTCGCAGCAACCGCAGTTGGGAATGAGGATCGCCCTCGAACTGGCAGACGACATCGACAAGGTGCTCCACGATTCGGGGACCCGCAACAGAGCCGTCCTTGGTGACGTGCCCAACGAGAACCATGGGCACGCCGCGCCGCTTCGCCTCCTGGATCAGCGCTTGGGCTACCTCTCGAACCTGACTTACGCCACCGGGCGTGCCTTCAACCTGGGCCGACGCGATTGTCTGGATGGAGTCCACGATCACGAGGTCCGGACTCGTTGCGTCGAGGTGAGCAAGGACGGCGCCGAGGTCCGTTTCGGCAGCGAGAAGGACCCCCGGCTCGATGGCGCCGATGCGCTCCGCACGCAGGCGAATCTGCCCGGCGGACTCCTCGCCAGAAACGTACAGAACGGTGGAACCTGACCGCGCCGCGCGCGCAGCAACGTCAAGCAGCAAGGTTGACTTGCCGACGCCCGGCTCACCCGCGAGGAGGACGGCGGCGCCCGCGACGATTCCGCCCCCAAGGACGCGATCAAACTCACTCACGCCGGTGGATCGCCGGGCGGCGGCCGAGGTTTGCACTTGCGGCAATGGCACCGCGGGGGTGCTCGCCACTGTCGCCCGCGTGGCGGGCCCGGCGGTGGCGGTCGCCTCAACGACGGTGCCCCAGGCTTGGCACTCACCGCAGCGCCCAACCCACTTCGCTGCCGTCCAGCCACACTCCGTGCAGCGGTATCCGGGACTTGTCTTTCGCGTGGCTGCGACCATGCGCCCACGGTAGTCGCAGGGTGAGACACGGAGCGTGGCGCGCGGGGATTGGCCTGGGCGGCCCTACGCTGAACCCATGTCGCCAGACAGCGAGCCAACGCCGCGCGTCCCCTGGCTTCCAGTGAACGAGGGGGCGCAGCCTTCCGCGCCCGCGCCAGCGCCAGCTGACCCATTCGAAGGTGGTAGCGGGCTAACCCCGGCAAAGCCGACCCTGCCCGCGTGGATTCGGCGCGATGACGTACCGGAGGCAGTCGACGAAGACGACGATGACAGCGTCGTCGCACCTTTTGCCCCGCCGCCGGCCGAGGAAGTCCTACCCAGCCCCGTCGATCAGTCGGCCGCTGAATCCGCTGAGGCTGCAGAGTCCGCAGCACCGGGTGACGACGCTGAGCCTGGGTTATGGGCAAGCGACCCCGTGCACATGCTTGGAGAGTCCGCAGTTGCGAGCGCCGCGCTGTCCGCAGGGGGAGCGCCCACGCCACTTGGCGGGGTGCCGGTCGTGGCACCTGAGTCGCCAGTCACTCCTCCAGAGTTTGGCGACGATGCCCCGCTATTCACGCCGCGGTTTCTTACGGAAGACGAGCCCGAGGTGCCTCACGAAGGCTCAGAGGCCAACACCGTTGAAGTGCCAGCCGTCGCAGGGTTGACAGACGCAGGGCTGACAGACGCAGGGTTGACAGATGCAGCGGCGAATCCGGCCGCTCCGGACTTCATTGCTGACCACCGGACCAAGCTCTTCGCCCAGGCTGAGGCTTTGGACAGTAGCGAAATCTATGTGCCTATGGCCTTTGCAGCAGTAGACCCCGAGGCGGAGTTCGACGGCGCTGACGACCCGGGGGTGGACTCCGCGGATGACGCCCCAACGGTCATCATGGATCCCGTCGACACGGCAACTGCCGAACAAGTTGTCGTCACAGCTGCCGCCGCTGAGGTGCCCGATGCCGGTGACGAGGGCAACTCCGAGGGGACGCCACCCCCTCCAACCACGCCAAAAAAGTCCAAGCGACTGTGGTGGCTGTGGGCGCTGATCGCCGTGATCCTCGCGGCTGGAGTGGCCACTGCGGTGGTCCTTCTCAACCGGCCGGAGGACATCGTCGTCCCTGGCACAACGGTTACCGAGCCTCCTGCAACACCGACCATCACGCCGATCGCGCCCCCCACTGACACCGAGTTCCAGGCGGCTATGCCCACAGAGGTGGGCACCTTTGCGCTTGTCGAGGCCGTAGCGCTCGACCCCACGGACGTGGCTCTGGGCGCGGGCCGTATCGCGGATGGCATCGACCTCACCTACAGCTCTGGTGACGACGCCATGGAGGTTCGCGCGCTGCAGTATTACAACGAAGCAGACGCCACCCAGATGTTCACCCACTTCGCAGGAGAGGGCGCCGCCACGGAGCCGGTAGTCGTCAACGGCCAAACGGTTGGCGACAGCGCAATCATCACGAGCCCCGCTCCCGGAATCGTGTGGAGAAACGGCACTTCGTTGTTCGTCCTCACGGGACCGCCGGGCCAGCTTCAAGACTTCTACGCGCTGTTCGGCCTGTAGCCTGGTCGCATGACCACACCCCCCACGGCCATGCCGGATGCGCCTCGCGTTGCCGTCATTGGTGCAGGAGTAATGGGCGGGACCCTCGTCACCGCACTACGTGTTGCCGGCTGGCCGCAGGATCGCATCACGGTGGGCACTCGTTCCCAAGGCCCTGCAATCGAGATGCGTGAAGCCCACGGCGTTGTGGTTGAACTCGACGCTGGGGTAGCCGTGGACGGGGCGGACGTCGTCATCCTCGCCGTAAAGCCACAAGACATGGCCGCCGCGCTCGAGCAGGTCGCCGGCAAGCTCAAAGAAGGCGTGCTCGTGATGACTGTCGCGGCCGCGCTTCCCGCATCCTTTTACGAAGCACGCTTGCCTGAGGGCACGCCAGTGGTTCGAGCAATGCCGAATACGCCGTCCGCCGTTGCCCGCGGAGCCACCGGCGTTGCCGCGGGGACTCATGCGGAGCCCAGCCACCTTCAACTCGCCGCCGGAATGCTGCGCGCAACGGGACTGGTTGTCGCCGTGGACGAGTCGCAAATCGACGCCGTGGGCGCTGTTTCCGGTTCTGGCCCCGCGTACTTCTACGCATTCGTCGAGGCGCTGACAGAGGCCGGCGTCGCCCAAGGCCTGGACCGTATCCTCGCAACCCAACTTGCCGCGCAGACCCTCGTTGGCGCGGCCCACTTGCTCCAAAGCTCCGGCGAATCTCCGCAGCACCTGCGCCAAAACGTCAGTTCGAAGGGCGGCACCACGCTTGCCGCGCTCTCCGCGATGGACCACGCCGGGCTTCAGGGAGTCGTGGCGGCCGGCGTCAACGCGGCGCTGGCGCGGACCAAAGAGCTGAGCCTCGAACTCACGGCCTCGGCCAACGACGAGCAGTAGGCCCACACGCATGGCCGGAAAACGAGCCGAGGACCCGGCTTCAGAGCCGAGTCCGTACGCCGCGCTCGCCGCGGAACACGGACTTCAGCGCCAGGGAGTTCGCGGACCCTTCATCGCCTATTTGCGGGACCTCTACCGCAGCCGCCAATTCATCTGGACGCTTGGCCTCACGCGCACCTACTCGCGCAACGAGAACACCTACTTTGGTCAGGTGTGGGCGATCTTCAACCCGCTCATCTATGCCGGCGTGTATTACGTCATCTTTGGACTGATCCTCAAGACCAATGGCGGCGTAGAAAACTTCCGTGCGTTCCTCGTCATTGGCGTCTTCATCTTCCAGTTCTGCTCCGCCGCGCTCATGGTCGGCTCGCAGTCGGTCACGGGCAATGGCTCGATGATCAGGTCGTTGCGCTTCCCACGAGCGGCTTTGCCAATATCCGTGGTGATCACCGAGTTCCTGACGCTGCTGCCCGCGATTGTGGTGATGTTTGTGCTTGTCACCCTCACCGGCGAAACACCGTCATTCGAGTGGCTCCTAGTGCCCGTGATGCTGCTCGTCATCACCATCTTCAACGTCGGCATGGCCCTACTGATGGCGCGAATGACTCATCAGTTCAAGGACCTGCGCAACCTCATTACCCACTTCACCAGGGTGCTGCGGTACGTGTCCGGCGTCTTCTTCCTCATCAGCCACTACGCCGAAGGTTTACTCGGACTGGTGCTCGAGTACCAGCCGTACGCCCTTGCACTCGACGTGATCCGCGAGCCGCTGCTTGGCGAGTTCGACCTTTCATGGCCGCACATGGCCGCCATGACGGCGTGGGCGCTCCTGGCCACCGTCGGCGGGCTCGTGTACTTCTGGCGCGGTGAAGGCAGGTATGGACTTGACTGAGGAACACGCTCCGTCGCCGGCCCTCATCGCTGACGATGTCCACGTTACGTATTACATTCACGGCGGCCGGCGAACTGCGACCGCCTCAACCGGGCGCACGATCGCCTCACTGTTTGGCGCTGGGCTCGCCAAGAGCGGCAGGCGCTCCATCGAGGCGGTCAAGGGCGTCAGTCTCGTGGCCCACCATGGCGAACGAATTGGACTCATCGGCCACAATGGCGCGGGCAAGTCGACTCTTTTACGTGCGCTTGCAGGGCTTTTGCCGGTGAGTGGCGGAGCTGTCTACGCGAGCGGCTCAACCGCGCTCTTGGGCGTCAACGCCGCCATGTCTCCCTCGTTGACCGGTGCTCAGAATGTCATCCTCGGCGGGCTCGCCATGGGTCTGACTCGTGACGAGATCGAAGCTCGCTTTGACGACATCGCTGCCTTCGCGGACCTTGGTGAGGCGATCAACCTCCCCATGCGCTCGTACTCCTCCGGCATGTCCGCTCGCCTCAAGTTCGCGATCTCCACGGCCAACATCCCAGACATCCTGATGATCGACGAGGCGCTGTCAACTGGCGATACCAAGTTCAGGACCAAGTCCATGGCCAAAATGGAAGAGGTCCGCGAACACGCGGGAACCGTGTTCCTCGTGAGCCACAACGCGGCAACGGTGCAGTCGTTCTGCGACCGTGCGATCTGGCTCGAGCACGGCCAGGTCGTGGAAGACGGCCCGGTTGACGACGTGTTGCCGCGGTACACCGAGTCCATGAAGGGCTAAGCGCAACGAATCGTTTCGCGAGCGCTTTTCGAATCTGTAGGCTCTAGTCCTCAGCTGAGAGGACCCCGCAATGCAGTTCGGCCACTTCAACGACGAAGCGCGCGAGTACGTCATCACCCGCCCCGACACTCCACGCTCGTGGTCAAACTATTTGGGGTCCCGTCTCTATGGCGGCATCATCACCCAGGGCGCGGGCGGCTACTCCTTCTATAAGTCCGGTGGCACGGGCCGCGTGTTGCGGTTCCGCTTCAACGGCGTCCCCCAAGACGAGCCCGGCCGCTTCCTCTACTTACGGGACGACGCGGATGGCGACTTTTGGAGCGCAAGCTGGCAGCCCGTCGGGAAGCCGCTGCGTGGACGCGACGCCGAGGGAGAGGTGACGGCCGACGGCCGGGCAACCCAAGCGTCGGCCGTTCGCCATGGTCTTGGCTACTCGATTTTTGACAGCGAGTATCGCGGCATTCGCTCGGAGGCCACCTTTTTCATTCCCAAGGACCAGGCGTTTGAGTACTGGTCGGTGAAGGTCACCAATGACGGCCCGACGCCGCGTCAGGTTTCGCTGATTTCTTACGCGGAGCTCGCGAACGAGTGGAATTACCGGCAGGACCTCGAGAACCTCCAGTACTCGCAGTACGTCGTTGTGTGCGAATACAAGGACGGGATGATCCGCAGGGCCAACTCCACGCGTACCGCGTGGAAAGAACTGTGGTTTGGGATGGCCGGCGCCGATGTTGCTGGCTTCGACACGGACCGCGACGTCTTTCTTGGCCCGTACCGCACCCAGGCGGCGCCGCTTGCGGTTGAACGCGGAGAGCTCTCTGGAACGCAGACCGTTGGCGACAACGCGTGCGCATCGCTGCAGGCAAAGCTGACCTTGCAGCCGGGAGAGACGCGCCATGTGATCTACATGATGGGGATCGGTGCCACGGATGCCGCGTGGGACGACGGCGACGGCGTGACGCACCGCCCGGGCCGCGAAATTCTGGCCGAGTACGGCACCCCAGAGCGCGTGGCGTCCGAGCTTGCCGCGATTCGCGACGAGTGGCGCGACTACTTGGCACCGCTGCAGGTGGCGACGCCGGACGGCGAACTCAACTCGATGATCAACGTGTGGCACGCGTACCAGACCCACATGACGTTCAACTGGTCCCGGGGGGTGTCGCTCATTGAGGCCGGCGACCGCGACGGGCTTGGCTACCGGGACACCGTTCAAGACATGCTTGCGGTGACGCATGCGATTCCTGAGGCTGTCCGCGAGCGACTGTCGATGATTCTCACGGGTCAGACGGCAGAGGGCGGCGCGCTGCCGCTCGTGAAACCGCTGACCCACTCGCCTGGCAACGAGCCCACGCCGTCGATCGAGAAGTACCGGTCAGACGACCCGCTGTGGCTGCCGATCACTGTCGCGAACTTCGTCTATGAAACTGGTGATGTTGCGTACCTCGATGAGGTGCTGCCGTACGCGGACCACGGGTCTGCGACCGTCTTTGAGCACTTGCGTCAGGCGATTCAGTTCTCGCTCGATCACCTTGGAGCCAACGGGCTCGTGCAGGGGCTCCAGGCTGACTGGAACGACTGCATCCAGTTTGGGACCACGGGAGAGTCGATGTTCTCGACGTTCCTGATGGCCAATGGCTGCCGGATCGTCGCCGAGCTCGCTGAGCAGACGGGCCGCGACGACGACGCCGCGTGGGCACGAGGCGTGCTCGAGTCGCTGCAGCCGGTGCTCGAGGGAGCCTGGGACGGCGACTGGTACATCCGCGGCATCTCCGCGACCGGCGCCAAGCTCGGATCGGATGCCCTCGATGAGGGCAAGATCTACCTAGAGCCCAATGTGTGGGCGGCCATTTCCCAAACTGTTCCAGAGGAAAGGGCTATCGGCGCGATGGACTCCGTCCAGCGTCGGCTGGCCACGGAGCATGGCGTGGCGTTGTGCGCCCCAGCCCACACCAAGGAAGTGCCCGGGGTTGGCCTTTCGCTGTTGGTGTTCCCGGTTGGCCACAAGGAGAACGGCGGCATCTTCTGCCACGCGAACTCGTGGACGATTGTTGCCGAAGGAATCCTTGGGCGCGGGGATAGAGCGTACGACTACTACCGCTCGTACCTGCCCGCGCGCTACAACGACTCCGCGGAAATCCACCAGGTGGAGCCCTACGTGTACTGCCAGTTCACGCACGGGCCCGAGTCGCCTCGCTTTGGCCAGGCACGCAACCCGTGGCTGACGGGCACGGCGTCGTGGTCGTACATCGGCGTGACGCAGTACATCTTGGGGGTGCGGCCTGAACTCGAGGGCTTGCGCATCGACCCTTGCCTGCCCGAGGGCTGGGACGGCTTCCAGGTGACTCGCACGTTCCGAGGGATGTCGCTGACGCTCAATGTGGTGAACCCGCTCGGGGTCGCGACGGGGGTCCAGTCGGTGATGGTTGGTGGCCGTGAGGTTGACCTTGCGGGTGACGATCGCCGTGGGGCGCTCGTGCCCGTTGGTGAGCTTTCTGACGGCGACGTTCTCACCATCACGATGGGGTAAGTGCGAATGGAAAGGGATCGGAATGGCTCTGTTTAAAAAGAAGCCACGGCTGCCTGAGGCGCCTCGACCATCAGGTGCCGACGAGTGGCTAGGAGATGAAAATGTTGGCCACACCGTTCGAGAATTGATGTACTTCGAGGCGCTCAAGGCGGCAGGTGTCGATCTCGACGCTCCCCGGACCATCGCCTTTGCATTCGCAGCCACGACCGAGGTCGCCGCAAGCGAGACGGTCGCTGCGCTCGAGGATCTCCCGTTCGAGGTGACAATGACTCAGCCTGGCGGTGGCGCTTTGCGTGTCATCAGCGCTACGTCAACATCGCTTGCGCTCGTGCCAGGAATAGCGGACTGGGCACAGCGCATGCGCGGCATCGGCGCTCGAGACGGTGTCCTTTACGACGGGTGGCTCGCGTTCCTCGACGACGTGGCCCCCGGGCAGCACGCAAACTTCACGGTCACGTACTAGCGCGCGCTGAGCAGGTCCACGGCGCACGAGGGTCGGGTTCGGTGGGATAGGGCCCACGCGGCGCGAGCCGTCGCCGTACTCGGGTGGCACCATGAGCAAGAGTTTGGAAAGGACCAGCTGGCCGACGGCGATGTTCTCACCGTCAGCATGGAATAGGAAGTTGCACGCAGCATGAATTCGAACGATCCGCCGCCAAACAGAGGACAACAGGTTCTGGTCGGCACTTTCTACTTTGTGGTCGCCGCTTTGTTGGTTGCAGCCGGCATCTACGTTGCCAGCCATGTGCAGGGCTATGTGCCTTCGGGTGACAGCGCGCTGTATTGGATCGCAGCGGCACTCATGGCGCTCGCTGGATGGGTTGCAGCGCACGCATTCACCCACCTCCGGCGCGGTGTCGTGTCTGCGGAACCGGACAGCCCTGACGTCCTTGCGCCGCCTCCGCCAGAGCGGGCGCGCAAGGTTCTAAAGGCGGAACTTGCAGCCGGCGCTCCGTTGTACGTGAAGTCGCTGCGCTCCGAACGCGAAATGTATATGTGGGTGCCACCCGCTGAGGGATGGGACGGTGTAAATCTTCCCGCTTCGGCCCGGGTGTTGAACGTGGGCTTCACGTGGAACCAGGAAGAGTCGGTCACCGTGCTGCTCACCATGGACACGCCCGAGCACTTTGATCCGATGCAGGTTCCGGCGTGGGCGCCACCGCACGGAGCGGAAGAACTCATCCTCATGACGTACGAAGGCGAGATCATCGCCCACGTGAAAGTCCCTGCCAAATTCCGGGAGATCCACTACAGCGTCAAGAGAGACGGCGTTGAGCCGAGGGTCGTGATCTACCTCGCCTGAGTGAGGCTCAACGTCGACTTGCTCACGATGGGCAGCGCGACGCTTTGCTGCAAATGCAAACGGAACTTGTAGGAAATTTGCAGTTGGCCTATATCCGCTGGGGCAAGTCTCCGACTGGGGTCCAGGCGAACTGCTTTCCAATCTTGGTGCGCGAGAGTAGTCCTCGTTTCTCAAGTCCGGCCAGGTCCTGCCGGGCAGTCTCGATCGTGACCCTGTGGCTGCCCGCGTGGGACTGCGTCGTGAAGAGCGCACCGGCATCTCGCACGGCGAGGTCAAGTACTGCAAGCTGCCTGTGATTGAACTCCCCTGGCAGCGACCTGAGGCGTGACTGAACTTCACGGAGTTCAGTCGACTTTTCCGCGAGGTACGTGTGGAGGTCCTCGATTGCCCTGCGAATGACTCCCAGATGAAACAGGAAGAAGTGGGTCAAGTCGCCGCCGTCGTCCTCGGTCAACAGGAACGAGCGCGCGTATTTCGAAGGGGCCTTGCGCAAAATTCGGGAGATACTGACGTATTCGGTTAGCCAGTACCCCTCCCGCAACATCGACCAATAGAACAGCGCGCGCGCGGTACGACCATTCCCATCCTCGAAATAGTGGTCGTAGCCCACCATGAAGTGGACGGTGATTGCACGTAACACCGGCGGCATGTATGGCGCATCGTCGACGTGGTTAGCAAACGCACACAGTCGCTCGAGCCTGGGCAACAACTCGGCAACTGCGGGTGGGCGGTGCAACAGTTGGTCGCCATCCCCCCATACCGAGACTCTCTGTTCGTCGTCATCCTGCAGGCGGCCCGCGTATTCCGGATTGTCGAGAGTCCCGTCGGTCACGATGCGATGGAGTTCCAGCACGATTCCGGGCGTGAGCGGGTGCTCTGAGAGCTCGCGGATGCGCTCCATCGCCGCGTAGTTGTTGAGGATCATCCGCTCGCTGTGGTCTCGCGGTGCCCGGCCGGTCCGAATCATGTCTTTCGCATCGCGACGCGAAGTCGCGGCACCCTCGAGCTGGCTTGAGGTGATCGCCTCCTCAATGAGGGAGTTCACGACATAACGATCGCGCGTGCTTGGATCGGTAACGAGCTCGCTCGCCCTAATTTGGCCCGACGCTTCCCTGGCAATCTGTTCACAGGCCTCGAGAACTGCATCGGGCAGATTGAAGCTGAACGGCGTGCCACCCTTCGCAATCAGGCCCGGAATCACGCGCTCGGAGGCGCTCCGCGCCGTGCGAACGACATGCCACCACTGCTCGACGGTGAATCCTTGGGGTGGTTCCTGAAACCTGAACGTGTCCCAGGGCCGATACTCCGGCATCGCAGTCCCTGCAACCCATGGAGCCAATCCAAGCGAGAGCGCGCTGAGTATCCACTGGCCGAGCGACTCGGGGTCGCTCGCGACGGGTGGGCGCGCAGGAACCTTCATGGTTTCTCCAAGTGCAACTCCAATTAGTAATTACACTTTACTTGCAGTTGGAGAGGTGAGCAACGCGGAGAGTGCGCAGGCGACCTATCGAGCCGCGATTACGTCCACTGCGAACACGAGCGTCGAGTTCGGAGGAATCGGACCCACCGGGCGTGCCCCGTAACCGGACTCCGGCGGCACCACGAGCAGCAGCTTCGATCCCACGGGCTGGCCGACGATGCCGTCGACCCAACCGTCGATGAGTGAGCCGCGCGCGATCACGAATGAGATGGGCTCACCGCGATCCCACGACGAGTCGAACGTGGAGCCGTCCCAAAGCCAACCCGAGTAATGAACCGTTATGGATTGGCCCTCGGTGACCGGTGCACCACTGCCGGCTTCTAGCACCTCAACCGCGAGGCCTTCCGGCAATTCGGCGCCAGCGAAATCAGGGATGGGGGCGCCAGCGGCGTCACGGGTGATCGTGGGAAGACGTTGTTCTGACATGGCCACTCCTTAGCGCTACTTGGTTATGTGGAACGACCCTACGCGCTAGCGAGTGGTGCCCGCGCGCGACAGCCGACCATTGCATACGACCACTTGACTCGTATTCATAGTTAGCGCACTATGTATTTACACATCAACTTGTCAGGAGCCACCTATGTCCACGCAACTCTCCCCGCTCCGCGAAGGACGATGGGCCGTCGTAACCGGCGGCTCCTCAGGCATCGGCCGTGCACACGCAGTAGAACTTGCGGCTCGCGGCTTTGATCTGGTCTTGGTGGGCCGGGACGCCGAGCGCTTGCAATCGACGCGGGTCGCGATCTCAACCGAGCACTCGGTGTCAGTTGAAACAGTCCAACTCGACCTCGCTGAAGCCGATGCAGCTACGGAATTGCTTCGCGTGCTCGGGGACCGCGAGATCGGCGTGTTCACGGCCGTCGCGGGCAGCGGATCTCCAGGAGACTTTGTCGAGGGCGATCTGGCCACGTTCCTCGAGTGCGTCAATCTCAAGGTGCGCACCAACCTGATTCTGCTCCACGCAATTGCTCGCGCGATGAGCGCAAGGGGCAGCGGAGCGATCATCATCGTGTCCTCGACCGGAGCCCTTCAGGGCGTGCCTCAGCTCGCGAACAATGCGGGCACCGAGGCCTATCTGTTGGCGATGGCCGAGGCCCTGCACCACGAGCTAGCTCCGCACGGAGTCAAGGTGCTGGGCCTCATGCCGGGGATGACCAAGACTCCGGGCCTCAGCGCCATGGTGGCGGAGAGTGACATTCCGCGAACCGCGCAGACACCTCAGCAGGTTGCGCAAGAGTCACTCGCTGCGACGGAAGCCGGGCGGGTGAGCCACGTCTCTGGTCTTCCGAACCGCATCGTGCTGCGGGCTCTCCCTCGCCGCGCAAGGACGGCGTTCTTTGCGCGAATGATCTCGGGCGTCATGAAGTCCAGCACCGTGACTGCAACCTAAGCGTCGTGCTCCACCAATGTCAGTCTCGCCTTCCAGTCCCGCTGCGCCATACTGAGTGGCGTCACTGACTTTGGAGGTTTCGATGCCGCGTCCCGCGACCGACAAGCGCGAACGTCTCACCGGCGCGGCGCTCGACCTCGCGTATAGGCACGGCTTTGAACGTGCGTCGATTGCGGAAATCGCGGCAGAGGCCTCCGTGGCTCCGGGTTCCGTCTACTACTACTTCAAGTCCAGGGACGACGTGGGGCAAGCCGTCGCGGACGAGCTTGCTCGCCGCTACCGCCTGCTCATGGTGGCGTGGTCGGACCACGAAGATCCGCGAGACCGGTTGGTGGCACTCATCGATTCCTACCGCAATGACTCCGACGCGGTTCGAAACTACGGTTGCCCGCTGGCCACGCTCAGCACGGAACTTGGGCGGCAATCGGATGAACTTGGGGCGGCTGCCGCAGCGGTCTTGAACGAGGTCATCGAGTGGGCGACTGCGCAGTTCATCGAACTCGGGCACCCCGCCTCTGCAGCGCATTCGCGAGCCGTGCACCTTGTGGCGGTGATTCAGGGTGCCGCAACCCTCACTCACACTCTCGACTCGCCAGAACCCCTTGCGCTCGAGGCGGCTCACCTCGAGCGCTGGGTGCGCCGCTAGCCGCGAGCGGCGAGCTAGGACGGCAGCGAGCCTTCGCGGCCCAGCAGTGACTTCTTGGTCTCCACTCCCCAGGCGAACCCGGTGAGAGTTCCGCTCGCTCCAACAACCCGGTGGCACGGCACAAACAGCGCAACGAGGTTGGCTCCGCACGCGGCACCCACCGCGCGGCTGGCCGACGGCGTTCCCAGTGCCGCTGCCACCTCACCATACGTGCGGGTCTCGCCAGCAGGGATGGTTCGGAGCACGTCCCACACCTTCTCGCGGAACTCAGTGCCCTGGGGTGCCACGGGCACGGTGGTGACGGCGACCGGGTCGCCGTCGTAATACGCGAGCACCGCCCCAGCGGCCGCGCACGCGCCAGTGACCACAGCGTCGGGCTGGATGCCAGAGCGAGTGGCAACCTCGGCGACGTCGCCCGTCCAACCAGAGCCGAGCACCACGCCGTCGCGTTCGATGATCGTGAACGGTCCGTCGGGGGTTGTGACGGTCTCAGAGGTGTACATGACTGTGCCTTTCGTTTCGCGGGCGAGCCCGTCGAGGATGAGGTCCAACCCCACGGTGAAGCCGTCCCCAGGGGGCACAGCGTTGAGGTGCTGGTGCGCATGGGCGAGAAGGTGCGGCAACTGGACGGGGTCGATGGCGGCGAGCATCGCGGGCGCGTCCAGCATCATCTCGTCCAGGTTGGCGAAGCCGATGTCTTGCCAGGAATAGCCGTACATGTAGCCGTCGAGGACGTGCTGGGCGTGGAAGGCAACCGAGTCCGGGACACCGCCAGCTTTGAGATGCGCGAGCGTCGCGTCGATCACGTGGAGCCGCACCTGGCCTCCGTATGTCACGGGCAGTTGGAAGAACCACGGGTGTGCGAGCATGGCGCGGCGAGCAGAGCCGCATAAGCGATGCAGCGCAGCGCGCCAATCGGCATCATCGCGCGCCAGGTCAACCTCGGCCCACACGCGGTCAACGAGCCCGCGGTGAACGTCCTCCTTGTTGGCGACGTGGTTGTACAGGCTCATCGCCTCGACGCCTAAGTCCGTGCCAAGGCGCCGCATCGACAGCGCGCTGAGACCCTCGGCGTCGGCGATCGCGAGCGCCGCGTCGAGGACGGCTTCTCGGGTGAGTGTGCCGCGCGCCATGGTGCCTCCTGGGTTGGCAGATCTTCTTGACGAACTTACAACGTAAGTGTACCGTCACGTCATACCTTACGCCGTAAGTCACGCGAGCTAAATTGACACTCGTACTCGAGGAGAGCCATGGAAGCCGTCACCTTCACTACCTACGCGGGCCCGGAGCAGCTGCAGGTCACGGACGTCCCCGACGTCACGCCCGGCAAGGACGAGCTCCGCGTGCGCGTGGTCTCCGTATCCCTCAATGCGTTCGATTGGCACCAGTACCGAGGCGATCCCCTGCTGGTTCGCAACAGCGAGGGCTGGCGGGTCAAGGAGCCGCGCGTCCTGGGCGCTGACCTCTCCGGAGTGGTGGAGCAATTAGGCGAGAACGTGACCGGGTACGCCGTGGGCGACCGCGTTCTCGCGGAGATCAGCCGCGGCGCCCTGGCGGAATATGCGACGGTGCCCACCAAGGTGTGCGCCAAACTCGCGGACACCGTGGACCTCGATGCTGCGGCCGCAACACCAATGGCCGGCCTCACCGCCGTCAAGGCGTTGCGCGACGTCGCCAAAGTCAAAGCCGGCGAGACCGTGCTGGTGTGGGGAGCGTCGGGCGGAGTGGGGCACCTCGCCGTCCAGATCGCCCGCATCCTGGGTGCGGGGCGCGTGGACGCCGTGTGCTCTGGCCGCAATGCGGACATGATGCGGGGCATCGGCGCGGACGGAGTCTTCGACTACACCACGAGCGACCTCCCCACCGGCCCGTACGACGTCATCATCGACACCGTCAGCACGCGCAGCCTGCGCCAACTCAAGCCTCTGCTGAGCCCCACGGGTCGCGTCGCCACGCTCGGCGGCCTGGCAAACGGCAAAATCCTGGGCCCAGGCCGGCCGATCATCGGCCGCATCATCACGTCCAAGCTGTTTGGCGTGCCGCATGACAAGGTCTTCGCCGACATCAACGCGGAGGCCCTCGCGTGGCTCGCCGCGCGCCTGGCCGACGGCTCCCTCACCCCCGTCATTCAGCGCACCTATTCGCTGGATGAAATTCGCGACGCTTGCCGCACGCTTGAAGACGGCCACGTCGCTGGAAAGCTCGTGGTGAGAGTGGGCGAGGCCTAACCCGCCATCGCGAGGCGGTTGGCGCGCACTGCGCGTGCCGCCCGCTCCACCGCATCCATGTCGTTGTAGCCGTAAAACGACAGCCGCACTCTGCCGTCGCGGGATGCCACGGCGACCCCAGCGTCGGCCAGCGGGGTTGGTTCGCCGGGGAGGGAAACGATCGGCGAGTTGGAAGCGGGCATGCCGCACTCCTCGCGGAAGGCGTTTGCCAGCCCGACGCTCCACTCACCGAGGCGTGCCGGTCCCGCTTGGGCGATGGTTTCGAGGGAGATTGCGGCGGCCTCGAGGATGGGCCACGGCGGGGAGGAGTCGAAGCGGCGGGCGTCCGTGCTGAGTCGCAGGTCAGGACCGTAGAGCGAACCCCACGGGTTGTCCGTCGCGGACCAGTTTGCGTAGATGGGGCGCAACCACGTGGCTGACGGGCTGATCGCCGCGAAGCTGATTCCGCGCGGGGCGAGCAACCACTTGTAGGCGGCGGAGACAACGACGTCAAAGCGAGCGGCGTCGATCGGCAACCAGCCAGTGCCGTGGGTTGCGTCGATGCATGTGCGTGCGCCGGCGAGAAAGGCCGCGTCCGCGAGAGCCTCGAGATCGAGCACCCGGCCGTCATTGGAGCGCACCGCCGAGACCGCGACAAGGTCCACACCGGGCGTCACACGGTCGATGAGCTCCTCGAAGCTCACCATCGTGACGCGCAACCGCGGATCCGAGAGGAACGGATACGTCACGGACGTGAAGTCGTCGGTGACGCACAGCACGTGAGAGCCGGGAGCGAGCGAGGCGGCAACCATGCCGATCACGTGGGAAGCCGTGCCCGCGAGCGCAACCCTGTCCGCGCCCACGCCCACCAAGGACCCGAAAGCCGTCCGCGCCCGCTCCACGTAGCCAGCCCAAGCGTCGGTGTCGCAGCGTCCCGCTGCCCAAGCGTCCGCAGAGCGATGCAGCGCCTCAACCGCGGCGCGCGGCGGGACGCCAACGGACGCGGTGTTGAGGTGCGAGCCGGCGGTCGGAAACGACGACTCTGGCAGGGGACGGGCCATGCGTCCATGGTGCGGCCACAACAAGACACGCACAATATTGCACTTTCTCTATTCACACCTCGATGTCATCATGGTCTGGTGATCGACGTTGAACGGCTCATGATCCTGCGCGAGGTTGCACGCCACGGCTCCAAGGCAGGGGCTGCGCGTGCGCTCACGCTCAGCGAACCCACCGTCGCGCATCACCTCGCGGCCCTCGAGCGAGGAGCTGGAGTCGCGCTCACGGTGCGCGCGGGCCGCGTCACTCGCCTCACCCCTGCAGGCGAGGCGCTCGTGGAGCACGCCGACGCGATCGCCGCGAGCCTGGACTCCGCGGAGCGCGCGCTTCACCACCACGCAGACCTCCAAGTGGGCCGCCTCCGCATCGCGTCGTTTCAGTCCTTCTGCGCATCTGAGCTCGCGGCTCCTCTTGCGCAGTTCTCTCGCGACTATCCGGGGATTGAGATTGGCCTCGTAGAGGCGGAGACCGATGACTCGCTAGCGCTGCTTAACGCAGGTAGCGCCGACCTCGTCGTCGGCTTCGCCGACGACGCCACCCCACCGCCTCCGAACCAGCCGGTCACTCCCCTGACTCGCGACGAATACCTGCTGGTCCTTCCGGCCAGCCACGCTCTCGCGAAGAGCCGCGCCGTTCGCTTTAGCGACCTAGCAGGGGAACGCTGGATCAGCGGCTGCGAGCGCTGCCGCAATCACCTGGTCGCGCTTGCCGGAGATGCGGGCTTCGCTCCGGACATCGCCTTCCTCACCGAGGACTACGTCACCGTGCTGAAGCTCGTCGCCGAGCACCTCGGCGTCGCGATCCTGCCGCGAATGGCCATCGACGCGAGCCCGCAAGTGCCGGGCACAGTTACCGTGCGCACCAAGCCGCGCTCGTATCGCGACGTCTTCCTCGCACTACCGCCCCAGCCAGCCCCCGCGGCACGCACGTTTGCGAGCCTGCTTGCCCCAGCGTCGGGCAACTAGCGCTGCTTGCCCTGCGCGAACAGGCCAACGGCCTTTTCCACCCTTCGCGCGCGAGTCTCCGGGGCCTTGGCGCTGCTCACAAGATCGCAGTGCATGCGCTGCAAAGAATTGGATAGTCCGTCAAAGAACGGCCGCACCCCGGCGGCCTCCATCGCTGCGGCGAGGTCGTCAGGCACGTTGACCTCTCGCGGCTCGGTCATCACGGTGAGCGTCACGGTGATCTCGTCGCCGGCTCCAAGACCTGTGGCCTTGCGGTGCGCCAAGCTGAAGCCGATCATCGCGCGGCCGCCCATCGAGGCAACCGTGCTGCGGAATTCGTAGCCGTCGACGTTCACGAGCACGGGCGGCCGCTTGCCTGCACCGAGCGCCTCCAGCGACTCTGGCGGCACCACGATGCCGGCGTTGTTGCCCTGGCCCCACAGTGTGGTCGTGAAGGTTGCGCTCTGTCCCATAAGGCCCGACGCTACGTGGACTTCTGCAGTTTCGGAACCAGTACGGGGGTACTTTCCACGTAACGCTGGTAATCCGGATCGTCGCCCCAGCGCGCCTTCGCCTTTGCCTCGAGCAAGGGAACGCCGCTGACCTTGAGGAGCAACAGGGCCACGAAAAACGGGGACAGAATCGCGACCCATTGCCAGCCGCTGAACACGGGCGCGGCCATGACTGCGACTCCCGCCCACAGCACAATCTCGCCAAAGTAGTTGGGGTGGCGAGAACGCGCCCAAAGCCCCGAGTTGATGAAGCGTCCCTTGTTGGCGGGATCGGCGGCGAAGGCACGCTTCTGAGCGTCGGCCGTTGCCTCGATCGCGAGGCCGCCAAGCCACAGCACCGCTCCGGCAACGAGCCACACGTCGGCCTCGACGCGCTTCACAGAACTCACCGCAACCCACGCGGCAGAGGCCGTGAACGCCACCCACAACCCCTGCATCGTCCAAGTTGCGAAGAACCGCGGGCCGCTTTGCTTGATCTCATCGAAGCGGCTATCGGAGCCCGCCTCCCTCACGCGCAGGAACAGGAATGAGCCGAGCCGCGCGGCCCAGATGACCACCGCAACCGTCAGAGCCCACGACCTCAGGTCCAGCTCCCCAGACGCGAGGGCAACGAAGGCCGTGACCGCGACGTAGGTGACCGCTCCCGTGAGGTCGTAGAACTTCTCGGTACGGGAGACAAAGCTGGGGATGAAGACAAGCCACTGGATCGCGAACGCGGCGGCTACGGCAATCGCGAAGACGGGGATGCCCGCAACCTCTCGCCCGTGTTGGCTACCCGCGAGAGCGAGTAGGGTGCCGAGCACCGCCGCGGCGGCGACCATGACGACTGCCCTGCGTAGACCTTTGGGCATCAGTGCCTCTCATCGCCAGTGGGTGTGCGCCTTCGCACTACCGCCACCGTAACAAGCCGCGCCCAGCAGCCGACTAGCGCAGCGCCTCCGCGATGGCTTCCAGCGCCTGCGCGGCGCCGTCCTGCGCGGAGGCAGCCACCACAACATCGGCGACCGCTTTGACCTCGTCCGGCGCCTGTCCCATCGCCACGGACCAGCCGGCCCACTCGAGCATCGGGATGTCGTTGAGATAGTCACCCATGGCCGCACAATCACCGGCCTCGATCCCCAGCGATGCCGCCAGCGCGGCCACCGCCGCACCTTTGCCAGCGTCGGCGTGGACGATGTCAACGGTGATCCATCCGTCATGGATGTACGGGATAGCGCGCACCGGATGTTCGGCGGTGAGGGTCGCGAACCCTTCAACGGGAACGTGCGCGGAGGCGACCGTCAGGAAGCTCACCGCTTCCGGGAGCTGGCCGATCTCGCCAATGATGTGCGGCGCCTGAAAATCGAACGTCTCGCCGTCGGTAAGAAAGCCCAGCCCCGAGCTCTCGATCGCGATGGGTGCCGTGGGATCAATCGCGCGGAGCGCCGCTACGAGTGGCCGCGGATCAAAGGTCACCGTGCCGTGGATCGAGAAGTCGCCCCGCGCGATGCGAGCCGTCACCGAACCGTTGGAACACAGCGCCCACACCTCGTCGAGGCCCAGCTCCTCGGCGACTGGAACAACGTCGTAGACACCGCGACCGGTCGCAAGCACTATCTCGATCCCCTTGGCATGAACCGCGCGGACAGCGTCGGCGACGCGGCGGGACATCGTTCCCTGCCAAGGCACCAGGGTGTCGTCGATATCCAGGGCAACAAGGCGAATGCCCGACGGCGGTTGCAGCGTGGGTCGCGCGCCACCAGCAATGCTGTGCTCGGGTTCGGACATGGCATCACGCTACCGGGCGGCGACCAGGCCCTAGTCTCGTTCCATGACGGTCGCCACCACCCTTGTAGTGATCCTGGCGGCGGGCCTTGGGAGCCAGCTCCTCGCGGCTCGCTTGCGCATCCCTGCGATCGTCGTGCTCATCGCCGTCGGCCTGACTCTGGGCCCGCTCACGGGCATCATCACCATTCCCCTTGCCCCCGACGTCGTCTCCGACGTCGTTGGACTTGGCGTCGCCGTAATCCTCTTTGAAGGCGCCATGAGCCTCAAGGTGACCGAACTGCGCACTGTTGGCCACGGCGTCGGGCGGCTTACTGTGTTTGGCCCACCCGTGGCGTTCGTGCTGGGCTCCGTCGCCGCGTACTTTGTGGGCGGCTTCAGCCTCCAAACCGCTGTGCTGCTAGGGGCGATCCTGGTTGTGACGGGACCAACCGTCATCATCCCGATGCTCCGGCAAGCGAACCTCAAGCGCGACACCGCGGCGCTGCTGCGGTGGGAGGGAATCGTCAATGACCCCATTGGCGTGCTGCTCGCGACCCTCATGTTCCAGATAGTGGCCCTTTCTGGGGCTGGCACAGGGGCGCTCGCTCGCGGCTTTGGGCTCGCGATTCTGATGGCCGTGGTGATCGGCGGCGGGGTTGGCTGGCTTACGGCCAAGGCGTTCCAGCGCGGTTGGGTGCCCAGCCACCTCAAGGCGCCGACGTTGTTGGCGCTCGTTCTTGTCGTTTACGCAGTCTCGAATTACGTTCAGGACGAGGCCGGTTTGCTGGTTGTCACGGCGATGGGTGTGGTGGTTGGCAACGCGGTGTTGTCTGACCGGCAGGCGCTGGTTTCCTTCAAGGAAAACCTCACCGTTGTGCTGCTTTCTGCCCTGTTCATCATCATTCCGGCGGAGCTGTCGATGGACGACATCAAGCTGCTCGACTGGCGGGTTGTCGCCTTTGTGCTGGTGCTGATGCTGGTGGTGAGACCGGTCACGATTCTGCTCGTGACGCTGCGTTCGCCCATTGCGCGGAACGACCGGTTGCTGCTCGCGTGGATCGCCCCGCGCGGCATCGTCGCGGCCGCTACCGCTGGAGTGTTTGGACCCGCGATGGTCGACGCGGGCTTCGAGGACGGGCGAATGCTGCTGCCGACTGTCTTCTTTGTGATCCTCGTGACGGTGCTGGTTCACAGCCTCACGCTCAAGCCACTCGCACGCCGGCTTGACCTGCTCGCCGGCGCCAAGAACGGACTCTTGATCGTTGGCGGCTCTGCGTGGGCCACGTCCCTTGCGGCCAAACTGCGGGAGGAAGGGGTCGAGGCGCTCGTTGCGGACAGCGCGTACGAGAAGCTCAAGCCCGCGCGCATGGATGATGTGCCAACGTACTTTGGCGAGGTGCTCGCGGACACGGCAGAAGAGGATCTCGACACGAGCAGGCTCAGCTACCTGCTCGCGGCAACGGACAACGACTACTACAACGCGCTCATCGCTCGAGAGCTAGGGCGAGAGTTCGAGTACCACCGGACGTTTCAGCTCGCAACGCATGCGGAGTCAGAGAACCAGCACCGCCGATTGGGCTTCGCCAGCAGGGGCTCCTTCGCGTTCGACGGCCGCGTTGACTATCCCGCTCTTGAGCGCGACTTTGCTGCCGGCTGGCAATTCCATGTGGTCAAGCCCGGTCGCGAGTTTCCGCGCGAACAGTTCGAGGAAGCGTTCGCCGAGGTGGGAGCGATTCCCATCTGCGCCATCGACGAGCAGGGTGCACTGCGGCTCATTGGCCCGGACCAACCATTCCGGCCAAAGCGCGAAATGAAGATCTTCTACTTCGCGCCTGAGCGGATCTCGCTGGAGTGAACTAGGCCGTAACTGTCTGTCAGGCGGCAGCGGTCTCCCGGGCGATCGCCGCGAGGAAGGCGTCGATGTCTTCCTCGCTTGTGTCGAAACTGCACATCCAGCGCACTTCGTTCTTCGCGGCGTCCCAGTCGTAGAACCTGAATGACTCGCGGAGGCGGTCCGCGACTCCGTCTGGGACGGTTGCGAACACGCCGTTGGACTGGGTCGGCTGCGTGAAGGCGACGCCCTTGATCGAGCCGGCCTCAAGCCCCGCCTCGATGTCTGCGCGCAAGCGCTGCGCCATCGCGTTCGAGTGCGAGGCGTTGCGTAACCACAGGTCGCCCTCCAACAGCGCGATCAGCTGCGCGGACACAAAGCGCATCTTGGAGGCGAGCTGCATGTCGAGTTTGCGGAGGAACTTGAGGCCTTCCGACGCGTCCGGGTTGAGGACGACGACTGCCTCACCGAGCATCGCGCCGTTCTTGGTCCCGCCGTAGCTCAGCACGTCGACGCCAACGTCGCGGGTGAAGGCGCGGAGCGGCACGCCAAGCGACGCCGCCGCGTTGGAGATGCGTGCGCCGTCCATGTGGAGGTGCATTCCTAGTCCGTGCACATGTTCGGCTATAGCGGTCACCTCGTCTACCGAGTAGAGCGTGCCGAGCTCCGTTGACTGAGTGATCGAGACCACCAGCGGCTGGGCACGGTGCTCGTCCCCCCAACCCCATGCCTCACGGTCGATGAGTTCCGGGGTGAGTTTGCCGTCGTCCGTTGGGACCTGAAGCAACTTGATTCCGGCCACCCGCTCTGGCGCTCCCCCCTCGTCCACGTTGATGTGCGCGGTGGTTGCGGTGACCACCGCTCCCCAGCGCGGAAGCATCGACTGCAAGCCCACAACGTTGGCCCCGGTGCCGTTGAACATCGGGAAAGCCTCGACGCCCTCGCCAAAGTGACTCGCCATGACCTCTTGCAGGCGAGCGGTGTACTCGTCGTCGCCGTACGCGACCTGGTGGCCGCCGTTTGCCGCAGCGATCGCCGCGAGCACCTCAGGGTGGATTCCCGAGTAGTTGTCCGAGGCGAAACCGCGCTTGTTGGGATCGTGGATCGTTGTCACGGTTGTCCAATCGTGGTCAGTTCAATGATTGTGTCGTTGATTTCTGTAGCGGGTGTGGCCCACAGCTGCACGAAGCGCTCCGCGAGGGTTTCCTCGAGCCCCGCGAGGCTCGCCACACGAAAGATGACCGACGCTGCGGTGAGTTCTCGCCCCGCGTCACGGGCATCCTTGGCGAACCCCTGGGCAACCGCGCGCGCCCACGCCTCTGTGGCGGCCTTGACTGCGGCGTAGTTTGCGCCGCCCGCAAGCGGTCGCGCAACGACCGTCGATGACACCACCGCGATGCGGCCCGCCTCCGATGCCCGCAGGTCCGCGTCGAAGGCGCGGCTCACGTGGCGAAGTGCAGTGAACGAGCCTTCGAGGAACCGGAAGTCTTGCTCGGTCTGACCCGCGAGACCGCCGCCGCCCTTCCAGCCGCCCACGAGATGGAGCACGCCGTCGACTGGACCGTCGGTGTCGTGGACGCGTTGCGCAAGAGCCGCGACCTCTCCCTCATCGGTGAGGTCACACACTTCGGTGCGGATGCTCGAGCCGGACACCGTGCTCAACCCGCCAGCGGCACCGAACTCAGTTGCTGCGCCTAACTCGACCCCTGCGCCTGACTCAACTGCAGCGTCGGGCCGGCGACCCACGGCGACGACGCGAGCGCCAGCCTCCGTCAAGACGCGGCACGCCGCGGCACCAGACGCGCTCGTCGCGCCAGCTACCAGCACGATTTTGCCCGCGACGCTCATGCGTTCAGCCTCCCACGGCGAGGGCGTGGATTCTCAGCGTCCACGCCCGCGTCGGTGGTCAAGAATCGCGGCCGGTGATCCCGGCCGTCGAGTCGACGACGGACCGCGTCTTCTTGTCGAGAGCTTCGAAGAACATGGATAGCGGGAACTCGTCGTCGAGGATGGCGTCGGTGTAACCCTTGGGGATGCCAGCGAGGATCTCGTCCGGCAGTCCACGTGCCCAGTTGGAGGCCGGGTTGGGAGTGACAGTCGAGCTCACGAGTTCGTAGGCGGCGAGCCAATGCGCGGTCTTTGGGCGGTCGATGGAGCGCCAATACAGCTCGTTGATCGCGTCGCTGAGCGCGAGGACGGCGCCGGGCACCTCGTCCCAATCGAAGGCGAGCTGGGTGTCCGTCCAGTGCAGCACGCCGCGCTGGTGCAGCCAGGCAAAGAGCAGTTGGCCGCCAAGTCCGTCGTAGTTGCGCACCCGTGAGCCCGTAAGCGGAAAGCGAATGCCGCGTTCAAAGATCACGGACGCCTGTACGAGCTTTGCGAACTCGAGCGTCTCCGCCTCGACGGGATCCAAAGCCTCTGCGCCATCCCCAGCCGCAGCGTCGGCCCGTTCTTGGAGGCGCTTCTCGATGGCGATGCTCTCGCGGAAGGTGGTGAGGTCGCAGCGCAGTTCCTCGAGTGAGTAGAGGAAGTACGGCATGCGCTGCTTGATCATGAAGGGATCGAACGGGAGGTCGCCGCGCATGTGGCTGCGGTCGTGGATCATGTCCCACATCACGAAGGTCTTCTCCGTGAGCTCCTGGTCGTCGAGCATGCGCGCGACGCCTTCTGGGATGTCGAGCTTGGTGACCTCGGCGACCGTGCGGATGACGCGGCGGTACCTTGCCGCCTCGCGATCTTGGAAGATCGCGCCCCACGTGAACTTGGGGATCTCGCGCATCGCGATGGTCTCTGGGAAGAGCACCGCCGAGTTGGTGTTGTAGCCGGGCGTGAAGTCCACGAAACGCAGTGACACGAAGAGCTTGTTTCCGTAGTCGGTGGCCTCGAGTCTGGCGATGAACTCCGGCCAGATGACCTCGACGAGTAGCGCCTCGACGTGACGGTCGGTAGAACCGTTCTGCGTGTACATGGGGAAGACGATGAGGTGGCGCAGGCCGTCTACGCGGTGCAGTTGCGGCTGGAACTCGAGGAGAGAGTCGAGGAAGTCTGGTACGGCGAAGTCGCCTGCTGCCCAACGCTCAAAGTCGCGGACCGAGGCCGCGAGGTAGGCGGCGTCGTGGGGGAAGGCCGGTGCTAGTGCGCGAATGCCGGCGATGATTTCCTTGACGTGGGCGCGGGCCTGATCCTGGTTCTCCGGGACCGAGCCATCCTTCAACTGGAGGCTCTGGATGGCGGTCGCCGCCGCCTTGAGCCGGAGCCAGGCGTCGCTGGTCTCTGCGAGACGTGCGTCCTCGACGACCTCTGGTTCGCCGACGATTACCTGCGTTGAACGGGTGCTGATGGACATGTGAACCTCCGATCGGGGGCTTGATCAAACATGGGTCGAGGACGTTCTCGTTCCTCCAGAGTACGGTAGAAGTTCCGGCAAATCACGTGATGTACCGGAATTCTTCCTGCCACTTCCTATCGCCGCTGGTAGAATCGGGCCATGACTGACGAAGTGCCGATGCTCGATGACGAGATTGATTCACGAATCGTGCGAGCGGTTTCGCTTGATGCGCGTGCCACGCTTGCTGCTTTGTCAGAGGCCGTTGGCCTGTCAGTGTCTGCAGTGCAGACGCGCCTGCGCCGGCTCGAGTCGCGCGGGGTGATCACGGGCTACCGCGCGCTGCTGGACGCCGAGGCTGTGGGGAAGCCTCTCGCGGCCTTCGTCGAGATCACGCCGTTGGACCCGGCGCAGCCGGACAACGCGCCGGAGCTCCTCGAGCACCTCACGGAGATCGAGGCCTGCCACTCCATTGCCGGCGACGCGAGTTACATGCTGTTCGTGCGAGTGGCCTCGCCCCGGCACCTCGAGGCGCTGCTTCGCGACATCCGCGCCGCCGCATCGGTCAACACCCACACCACGGTGGTGCTGCAGACCTTCTACGAGAACCGCCCCATCCTTCCCGCCTGACGCGCGAAGCTCCGGCCCGGTCGGACTCGCTGCCCAACCACTCCTGACCGGGTTCGCGACCTTTGAGCGCTCACAACGGCGTCAAACAGTCGATATCCGGTCAGGAGTGGTCGGGCGGGCTCGTTGCCGCGGGCCGGTAGGGAAATGTGCTGCCGCGTTAGGGTGGGCCCCATGGACCAGGCCCAGCCCGCTCGCACCTTCACGACGCCGGTCGCGTTGCTCCTCGCAGGCGTCCTCCTTGCCATGCTCGCGCTCATGTGGACGCTGCTCGGCACCACGCCGTTCATGAACGACGACCCCACGGCACCCGCGGCCGAGTCCAACCCCTGGCTGCCTGTCTGTGCTGGCCTGCTTGCGATTGCCGCGCTCTGGGCGGGGATCCGCGCTCTCGCGCGACCTGCCGCCTAACTGAGCTTGCGCCGGTACGCCGCCGTCGCAGCGACGTAAGCAATGGCGAGCAGGCCGACGCACCAGGCGAGGGCCACCCAGATGTCGTCTCCGACGGGTTGCCCGGTGAGCAGGTTTCGAAGCGCATCCACAATCGAAGTCACCGGCTGGTTCTCCGCGAACGCGCGGAGTGGTCCGGGCATGGATTCCGTCGGTACGAATGCCGAACTGATGAACGGCAAGAAGATCAGCGGGTAGGCGAAGGCGCCGGCCCCGTCCGGAGTGCTCGCGAGCAGCCCGGGGATGATCGCAAGCCAGGTCATCGCGAGCGCGAAGGTCCCCAGGATGCCGATTACGCCGAGCCACTCGAGCGCATTCGCGTGTGGCCGGAAGCCAATAGCGAACGCCGTCACGATGACCACCGCTAGCGAGATCGCGAGCGCTACGAGCGACGTCAGCACGTGCGCCCACAGCACCGCCGAACGGGCAATCGGCATGGACTGGAATCGCTCGACAATCCCGCCCTGGATATCCATGAACAGTCGGTACGTCGTGTACGAGACACCGCTCGCGATGGTGATGATCAGGATGCCGGGGAGCAGGTAGTCGACGTACTCGCCGGTGCCAATGTCGATCGCGCCGCCAAAGACGAACACGAACAGCAACAGGAACGCGATCGGCATGATCGTCGTCGTGATGATCGTGTCGAGGCTGCGCGTGATGTGCTTGAGGGAGCGCCCGGTCAGGGCGACGGTGTCGGCGATTGCGGCAGGCACGCGTGCAGTGCGCACGGTTGCAGTAGGCGCAGTTGCGGTGGCGGTCATGATTCCTCCTTGGCGGTGCGGGCGCCGACGATCGCGAGGAACACGTCCTCGAGGCTCGGCTGCTTCTCTACGTATTCGACCTTTGCCGGCGGCAAGATCGCCTTGAGATCGGCGAGGGTGCCCTGCACCACAATGCGGCCCTCGTGAAGCATCGCGATGTGGTCCGCGAGTTGCTCGGCCTCTTCGAGGTGCTGCGTCGTCAGGATGATCGTGGTTCCCCCGGCGGCGAGTTCGCGAATCGCTCCCCACACCTCGAGGCGAGCCTCCGGGTCCAGGCCCGTCGTCGGCTCATCGAGGAACACGATCGCCGGACTGCCGACGAGGCTCATCGCGATGTCGAGTCGTCGCGTCATTCCACCCGAGTACTCGCCGGCGCGGCGGGAGCCGGCCTCCGTGAGATCAAACCGCGCGAGCAGTGAGTCCGCCGTTGCACCAGGGTCCGCCACGTGACGTAACTTCCCCATGAGCACGAGGTTCTCGCGGCCGGTGAGCATGCCGTCGACGGCCGCAAACTGGCCGGTCAAACTGATCTCGCCGCGAACCTTTGCCGCGCCACCAACAACGTCGTGCCCACCTACGGCAGCCGAGCCAGCGTCGGGCCGTAGCAGTGTCGCAAGGATCTTGACGAGGGTGGTTTTGCCCGCCCCGTTGGAACCGATGAGGGCGAAGATGCTGCCGGGCGCGACCTCGAGGTCGACGCCCTTGAGCACCGCGAGGTCCCCATAGGACTTCGTGACACCCTCAACGCGAACGGCAGCGGCGGTCATGACCCTGCCTGCTCTTTCTCCGCCTTGGTGATGGAGTCGCGGAGGCGTGCCTGCTCCTTCGCGACGTAGCCGGTCTGCTGGTAGTTGCGGATGAGGGCGTCGGCGAACTCCACGGGGTCCTCGCCAACGATGTCGCGGATGGGGGTGTTGTCCGCCGCTGCGCGCTCGAAGATGTCGATGACGTCCTCGAAGAGCGAGGTGATCGAGTCCGGATTGTTCACAGCGCCGAAGTGCATGAGGTAGCGCTCGACGCCGGCCACTGCCTCCATGTACGGCAGCGGTAGCGCCTTGACGCGCTTCTTGTACTCGCGCCACTGCTTCTTGGGGCCGATCACCTTGGCGGCGATCCAGTTCTGGTTCTCTTCAGTCATGATCATTTCCCTTCGTGGAGCTGGTCAATGCGGGTCGACAGGAAGCTCCACGTCCTGAAGAACTCGTCTAGGTAGTCGCGCCCGGCGGCGTTGATTGTGTAGACCTTTCGCGGCGGGCCCTTCTCGCTTGGCACCTTTTCGACGTCCACGAGACCGCGTTGTTCGATGCGGATCAGCAGGGCGTAGACGGTGCCCTCCGCGATGTCCGTGAAGCCGTTGTCGCGCAGCCACGCGGTGATGTCCGCGCCGTACGTTGGCCGCAGTGCGAGCACCGCGAGGACGATGCCTTCAAGGGTTCCCTTGAGCATCTCCGTGATCTGTTTGGGCATTGCCCGCCTCCTACTTAGTGACACTGACTACTAGTAGATAGTAGCACTAAGTACTGATCGCGCAAGTGGGTGTTTTCAGAGAGTGTTCTGCGCCCTGGCGGCCCCGCTCGCGCAGCCGACCCCACCGCAGCTCGCCCCACCGCAGCTCGCCCCACCGCGGAATGGTGGCTGGCGTACCCAAATTGCCCAAAAAGGGTGCAGGATCCACCATTTAGGCGCGGGGATTGAGGCGCAAGAGCCCGCCCGACGCTGTGGCCGGGTCTCGCACAGGCGTCGCCTCAGGTTCGGCGCGCGGTCCTCCAGGACTCATACGCCTCATATTCGCGAGCAACCCCGGCGAAGGCCTCGCTCGTCCCCGCGAAGGTGAAGACCTGCGCCCTCAGGTCACGCCGCAACGGCAGCAGGAGATCTTCGAGATGAGGCAAATCGAGCAGCGGCGATAGGTCCGGGTTCAGAAGCCGCGTCCCTGGTATTGCGAGCGATCGCAGTTCGCGCAGAGGCCTCGCCCACTCGAAATCCGCGAGCACCAGGTTTCTGTCATCGCCGGGGTGGTCATTTCCAAACATCAGACGCGTGAGCCCCGTGAACTCGCTCAGCGCGTCGACGTCACTGACCTTGTGGCCCTGGGAAACCGCGAGGGTCACGAGGTCAGGAAGCGCGCGCAAGGGGGCCAGAGTCTCGAGCGCCGTTGCGCCACCGAGTCGTAGCGTCGTCAACTTCCTGAGCGAGCCAACGGCATCAACGTTGCGATACGGACCCCACTTCACGAGGAGCGCCTCTAACTGCGGCTGCCCTGCGACGGCATCCAGCAGCTCCTGCGGCACTCGCGAATGGAACTGCAATTCACGGATGTTGGTCTCAGCTGAACTGAGGAACTCGATCCACTCGGCAAGGATGCGTCGGCGCTGCGCTGGAGTGGTCCCGGGAGTCGCGAGCTGAGTCGCGGTAACGCCGAGCACCATCTCGCCGCCGTATTGCGACGGCAATCCAATGGTGAGCGCCCTCCGGTCGAAGCCTCCCACCCGATCTGACATGGGCAGAGTCTAGCGACGCAGAATCGCCGGCATGCCCGACGCATGCCCGACGCGGCCTCCCCCACCCGGAATGGTGGCTGGCGTACCCAAAATGGCCAAAAAGGGTGCGGGATCCACCATTCGGCGGTGGCGGCGAGGGCGGGCGGCGGCGGCGGGGCGGCGAGTCGGCGGGGCGGCGGGGCGCCTGGCGGCCCCGCGCGCTAGAACAGTTCGCGTAGCTCCTGCGGGCACCGGCAGGCGACGGCAATCTTCGCGGCCCACATCACCGCTTCTTCATGGGTCGCCACGTCGATGATCGTGACACCACCGTTGAAGCCCTCAGTGTCCGGGTACGGACCGGGCGTGGTTGATCCATCGGCGGCGACCAGGAAGACCGGATTGTCTGGGTTGATGCCAGCGGCCGCCACATGGACCCCCGCTGCCTTCATCTCCTCCACGGTGGCATTGGCATCAAGGCCCGCCTGCGCGAACTCCTCGTCCGTGAGCACCATGGTGCGAGCGGGGAACGTGATGACGTAGCGAGGCACAAAGCCAGGTTAGCGCCGGGCGTCCGGCAGTGGTGGGTGAGACATGAGCTCGACGAACTGCGGCTCAACCGTTCCCGCGACCGTGCGCAGCATTTCCGCTGCATCGGCGTCAGTCGGTATTGCGTCCGGCATGCGCATGGCAGTCAGGATCGTCAACAACATGCCGCGACTGAAGAACGCCGTCGCGTCTTCTGGACCAAGCTCGGCTTCGTCGCGAACAACTCGGTAGACGTCCAGGAAGCAGCGGCGCGCTTGCGGGCCAAAGACCGGATCGTGACCCTGTGAGAACAGTTGCAGCAGGCTCAGCAGCAGTCCGCGGTCAGCGAGGAGATCGGCGTAGGCCTTGGCCATGAAGCCCTGTTTCTGAAATGACGTCGCACCGGGCGGGAACTGCGCAATCGCCGCACGGAAGTTGATGATGACCCGCTCGGACGCGTAGTCGCCAACGGCCGCGAAGAGCTTCTCTTTACTACCGAACATCCGCACCACATAGGCCTGTGAGATGCCGGCCTCGCGAGCGATCGCGTCCGTGGTGCCGCCCACGTAGCCGCGCTCACCAAAGACTCGAGCGGCCGCCCCAATGATCTGGTCGCGCCGCTCGTCGGAGCTCATACGTGCGGGCGAAGCGTTCATGTTGACATGTTATCAGTTGATTACTATGGTGACTCAAGGGAAGTAATCAGCCGATTACAACACAAGGGGAAGGGAACTGAAATGACCGCCACTCGCACCAGGCCACTTGGCCTCGTCATCGTCGCCGCCTCGGTACCGATGTTCATGGCGACGCTCGACAACCTCGTCGTCACCAACGCGCTGCCGGAAATGGCGAAAGACATCGACGCCTCGTTGGAGCAACTGCAATGGATCGTCAACGCCTACTCGCTCGCGTTCGCGAGTCTCATTCTCATGGCCGTCGCGCTCGGCGATCGCCTTGGCCGCCGCCGCATCTTCGTTGGCGGCATCGTGGTCTTCACCGCGGCGTCGGCCCTGTGCGCGCTCGCAACTGACCCCAGCCAGCTCATCGCCGCACGCGCCCTCCAGGGCGCCGGTGCCGCAGCCGTCATGCCGCTGTCTCTCGCCCTCCTCGCGGGCGCCGTTCCCGCGAGCAAGCGCCCACTCGCGATCGGAATCTGGGGCGGAGTCGCCGGCCTCGGCGTCGCACTCGGCCCGCTCATCGGCGGCGCCGTGGTCGAGGGCCTCACGTGGCACGCGATCTTCTGGCTCAACGTTCCCGTTGGCATCGTGGCAATCGGCCTCGTCTACGCGGCTCTCAACGAGGCCTTCGGTCGCAAGGCTCGCCTCGACTGGACGGGCCTCGCCCTCGCGGCAAGCGCAGTTTTCGGCCTCGTATTCGGAATCATCCGCGGCAATGAGGCCGGCTGGACCTCACCGCAGGTTCTCGCTGGCCTCGTCGGCGGTGCGCTCCTGCTCGGAGCGTTCCTCCTGTGGGAGCGCCGCACCGCGGACCCGCTCTTGCCGCTAACCCTGTTCCGCGACCGCAGCTTCTCCGCCGCGAATGGCGTGGGCCTGCTGTTCTCGATCGGCATCTTCGGCGCGATCTTCATCCTCATCCAGTTCATGCAGGTCGTCCAGGGCAAGTCGCCCCTCGAGGCAGGCGTGATGACCATGCCGTGGACCATGGCACCGCTCGTCGTCGCGCCCATCGCGGGAATCATCGCGCCGCGCGTCGGCACCCGCGTCCTTATCGTCTCCGGCACCACGCTCCAAGCTGCCGGCCTTGCGTGGATCGCGCTGACCCTCTCGCCAGACGTTCCGTACTCCACTCTGGTGCCCGCGTTCGTCCTCGCAGGCGTGGGCATGGGACTCGTCTTCGCGCCCTCCGCAACCGCCGTCCTCGCCAACATGCGCGACGAGGACCAAGCCAAAGCGTCGGGCACCAACTCCACGGTCCGCGAGATCGGCGTCGCGCTCGGCATCGCGATCCTCACGGCCGTGTTCACCGGCGCGGGCGGCGAACTCACCCCCACCGCCTACACGGACGCGGCGATCCCCGCGGTCTGGACCGGCGTCGCGTTCCTGCTGGGAGCGTCGGCTGTTGGCTTGGCATTGCCGCGGCGTAACCGGGCAAACGGCAGCCAGCCCGACGCTATGGCTGAGTCCCCGTCAAGCGTCGCCACGGTAGCGGCATAGGTTCTCGCCGAACGGGACCTCACCAGGGCATTTGCCTGGCGGGGTCCCGTTCTGCGCGCATGCTCACGCGAAGGCGCGCCCGATCCCGGCCCGGCATCGCAATAGTCCGGCAGACGGTCGGCATGTTTGCCGTTGGCAACCCGAGCTACCACAACTCCGATGCACGCTAGGTTGGCAGCCATCATGATGAAAGGCCTTCTCGGATCCGGGTTCGCGATTAGACGCGCGTTGGTCGCCCTTGCTATGACTGCCGTCACAGCGACCGGCCTGAGTGGATGTCTCTTCGCCCATGACGCGGCGAAGCCGATGTTCGTGTTCGCGAACGACTATTCGGAGCCCGTCGTCGTCATCCTCGAACGCGGCGACTCCGAGATCGAGCGGCTAGTGAGTTCGGGTGGCAGCACCGGTGTCACGTTGACCACTTGCTACGGCACCGGGATCAGGGTCGAGTCCGAATCCGGAGAGGCCTTGGGCAGGGTGGATGAGCAAGCCTGCCCCGACTGGGAGCTCACCATCAACCAAGACGGTTCGCTCACTTACAAGGAAGAGACCGGCTAGTTGCGACCGCGCGCCGTGGGCGAGTGGTCATCCAAGCGGGACTAGGACCAGGACCTCACCAAGGGGCGGGGCGTTCGGTATCGCGTTCGGCGTCGTCGGGGATGTGAGGCAGGTCGGAACCCCCGGCGCGAATGCAGAGCCAGCGCAGCTGTCCCGGGCTGTCGGGGAGTGCGCGCCACGTGCGCGCCACGCCCTGGCCCACGCGCACAGCGGTGCCAGGGCCAACGTCGATGACCTCGTCGTCGAGCCCCATCTGGCCCCGGCCTTCAAGGAACACGTACAGTTCCTCGACCTGTGAGTGGGCGTGCCAATACCCGGCCTCTTCACCGGGCTCGAAGGCGTTGGCCGTCATGCCAATGAACTGCATCGTCAGCTCGTGGTCCACGACGCGGCGGCCGTCGCGGTATCGCGCCGGTACAAATCCGCCGTAGAACCCACGCCATTCGTCGAGACCGCCGATTTCAGTGACTTCGTATTCGCTCATCCTGCAACGCTAGCGCGACCGAGCAATCGGGCCTTGCGTTTCCAAATGTTAGTGACTAACATCAAAGACATGACGACTCGTTCCGAACTCACCAGGGCACGGCTGCAGGCCGCCGCACTCGACCTCTTCGAGGCTCGCGGCTACCGCGCCGTGACCGTAGAAGACATCGCGGCCGCGGCTGGCGTGAGCCACATGACCTTCTTTCGCCACTTCCCCACCAAGGAACGCGCGCTTCTCGACGACCCGTTCGACCCCGTGATCGCCCACGCGGTCGCGGCGCAACCAACCGACCTGCCGGCGATCGAGCGCGTGGCTCGCGGCATGCTCAGCCTGGCCCCTTTGCTTGACGACGCCTTTACAGACACGGCCCGACGCGGGGTTGCGATTGTCGCGAAGGAACCGGCTCTCGCTGGGGAAATGGCCGCGAACATGGCCGCCACGGAGGCGGCGATCGTCACCGCCGCGGCGGCGAAGGGCGGCGAGTTCGAGATGCGTATCGCAGCCGCGGCATGCCTTGCGGCGGTCAGCACGGCAATGCTCGACTGGGCCGTAGCCCCCCACGGCCGCCGCCTGAGCGACCTGCTCGTCGACGCGACCGCAACAGTGGTGCCCTCGCTCAAAGGCGTCACCGTAGCCCCAATGGATAGCCCCCGGATGGAGGCGGCATCATGACCGCGCCGCACCCGACACCAGTGCTCAGCGTCACGAACGCGACCAAGCATTACGGCGAACTTCGCGCTCTCGACGGCCTCAGCCTCACTGTGGAGCCGGGCGAGATCCACGCTCTCATCGGCCTCAACGGCGCGGGCAAGACAACGGGCATGAAGGCGATCGTTGGCCACACGGCGCTCGACGACGGCGAAGTGACCCTCTTTGGCGCACCGGCCGCCACGGCAGGCGCCGAGCGCTACGCGCGGCTCGGCTTCGTCATCGACCAGCCGTTCGGCTACCCGGAACTCACGGTCGCGGACAACATCGCCTTCGCGGTGCGCCTGCACGGCGCAATGGCCGAGCGGGCGCGAGCCGCAGCGTCGGCCTGGATCGAGCGTCTCGAACTCACGCGCTGGCAAGACCGCAAGGCCCGCGGCCTCTCGCTCGGCAACCGCCAGCGCCTCGGCCTGGCTTGCGTGGCCGCCCACGAACCCGACCTCCTCATCCTCGACGAACCCACCAACGCCCTGGACCCAGCAGGCGTCCTGTTACTGCGGGACGTCATCGTCGATGCAGCCGAGCGCGGCGCCGGAGTACTCGTCTCAAGCCACCACCTCGACGAGGTCTCGCGCATGGCCCACCGCATCACCGTCATCCACGCCGGCCGCGTGATCGGCACCCTCGAGCCCGGCCAGGTAGACCTTGAGCGCCACTTCTTTGACCTCGTCCGCGCATGGGACGCGAGCCACCCCGTAGGAGTTTCCGCATGAACACCGCACTCGCCCTCGCAGCAACGACCTTCTCGCGATCTCTCACGGCACGCGTCACCACAGCGCTCCTCCTCGTACTGCCCGCGCTCATGTCCGTTGGACTCGTCGGGCTCGCTAGAAGCGCCAGCATGGCCGGCCCGTCTGCGGCAAAGCTTGCGCCGTACCGTGAGGGCACCTTCGCGCAGGCGTCGGCTTCCCTCGCGGGCCAGGTGGTCAGCGCGCTCACGCTCATCGCCGTTGGCTTCGCCATCGCATGGCTAATGGGCCGCGAATGGGCCGACCGCACCTTTGGCTCCCTGTTCTCTTTGCCAGTCACGCGCACCCAGATCGCCCGCGCAAAGCTCGCGGTCGTGGCTACCTGGGCCGCCGCCAGCGTGACCGTCTCGATGATTCTCGTCACCGTCGGCATAGCGATCTTTGGCGACGGTTCGCTCAACACGACCACGGCAACAAGCCTGGTAAAGGTGTGGATTGCGGGCCTCGCGACCGCCGCTCTCGCGCTCACATTCGCGTGGGTCGCCGTGGCGTCCCGCGGCTACCTCGGTGCGGTGGGGGCGATCGTGGGCGTGACCGCGCTGAGCCAGGTCCTCGCAAGCGTCGGGTTCGGTTCCTGGATTCCGTTTGTGGTCCCCGCACTCTGGGCGGGTGCCGGCGGGCCCGACGCTGCCGCAGCCATCGGCGTCACCTCACTTGCGATCGTGGTCGGCTTTGTGGCCCTTGGACTGTGGGCCTCCGTGCGCGCGTTCGGGGCGGCGCGTCTCGACTAGCCCGAGTAGCGTCGGGCACGTGGAAGACCTCGTTGCCCGCCTTCGCGCCGCGGGTTGCGTCTTCGCCGAGGACGAGGCCGCGCTACTCACCGCCAACGTCACCCCCAAGGACCTGCCCGACGCCGTGGCCCGGCGGGTTGCCGGCGAGCCACTTGAGCACGTGCTTGGTTGGGTTGAGTTCGCTGGCCTCCGGCTCGAGGTGGCCCCAGGGGTGTTCGTGCCGCGGGTCAGGACCGAGCTGGTCGCGCGCCTCGCGATTGAGGCGCTCCCGCCAAGCGGCACGCTCGTTGACCTCTGCTGCGGGGTTGGAGCGATCGCGGCGGCGGTCGCGAGCGCGAGGCCGGATGCGCGCGTCATCGCCGCGGACATCGACCCGCTCGCGGTGGGCGTCGCGGCGCGCAACCTGTTGCCGTTTGGCGCGAAGGCCCTGGTATCCGACATGGATCGTGCAATCGCGGGGCCAGTGCACGTCGTCACAGCCTGCCCTCCGTACGTGCCAACCGACGAGATTGCCTTCATGCCCACCGAGGCCCGCGACCACGAACCCCACGGCGCCCTCGACGGCGGCGCAGACGGCACCGACCTCCAAGCGCGCGTATTCCTAGCCGCCGCTCGCCTGCTCGCTCCGGGCGGCAGCGCGATCGTCGAGACAAGCGACGCCCAAGCCAGGGCCACCGCCAACCGGGCGGTCCAAGCGGGACTCAACCCCAGCGTCGGGCGGGATGAAGAGCTTGGGGCAACGGTCATCGTCGCCGTGTCAGCGGGCGGGCGTACGGTGACGGCATGAGCACGTCGAAGGACACGATGGCGTACATCCTCGAGCAACTTGAGCCGCTGCCGGTGCGCTCACGCGCGATGTTCGGCGAGTACGCGCTCTACGTTGAGGACAAGGTTGTGGGCTTCGTCTGCGACGACACGATCTTTCTCAAACAGAGCGATGCGACGGCCGGGCTCGAACTCGGCCCGGCGTACCCAGGCTCCAAGGACTACGCGATCGTGAGCGCGGATCTGCTCGAAGACTCCGAGGCCTTGCGCGCAATGGTGCGGGCAACCGCAGATGGGCTGCCCGCACCAAAGCCAAAACCGAAGCCGAAGCCGAAGCCCCGCTAAACGGTCTCGAGCACCTCGCGCTCAAGTCGCGCGTAGCTGGTCTCCATGCCGTCGACCATGCCGGAGGCGATGACCGCATCGCGGGCCACCGAATCGGCGTAGGTGATGACGATGACGAGCAGCGCGCCGCCTTCGACGGCGGTGATGTTGAGTTCGTTCGTGGTGGCCGGGTAGTCCGTGCCGATCATGTGCTCGGTCGTGACTGAACGGTAGGGCGGCTCGTTCTCAAGCAGCTCACCGTCAAAGCCGAAGCCAGCTGCCATCTCTGCGGGAACGTCGGCGCCCGTTGGCTTCCACCAGTACTTGTACGTGTCGCCAACTTTGGTCGCGATTTCGCATTCGGTGAGCGCCCAGCCGTCAGGGCCCAGGAGCCACTTCTTCATGAGGTCGGCGTTGTTGTGCGCCTCCCAGACCTGCTCCACGGTCCCGCGGATGACGCGGCTGGTGCGGACTTGCGTGTCAGAGAGGATCTGCAGCTCGGTGCCGCGGCCAGCGGAGAACGACGCGAGATCCGCGATGACCTGGTCCATCTGCGACATGGCGGACGTCATTCCCTCTTCCATTCCCATGCCCAGCAGTTGCTCAAGAGCCTCAGCGGACGGGAAGTGGGTGGTTGTCGAGACTCGCGAACCGTCGCCGGTGGACTCGAACGTGAAGACCATTCGCATGTGCGGCATGTTCGTGTTCTCTTCGCCGCTGTCGTTGGCGAAGCCGTCCTCGACCTCAAAGCTCTTGCCAGCGTCAACGGCGAGGAACTTCCAGTAGCCGGCGGACTTTTCGCCGTCGGGACCGGTCATGTAGTAGTCGGAACGACCGCCGGTGGTGAAGTCGTGACGGGCAAAGGTTGCCGGCCATTCGACGGGTCCCCAGAACTTCTCAAGCTGGCGCGGGTCGGCATATGCGTCCCACAGCCGCTGAACGGCGACCGGGAACTCGGCGACCACGGTCATCGTGAGCGCTTCTGGGTCTTTGGTTACGGAGGTGATAGGCATGATGAGGCCCTTTCAGGTGTTCTTGGTGTCGGCAGCGAGCAGCGCGTCGAGGCGATCAACGCGGGCGCGCCACAACTGCTCATACTGATCCAGCAGCGCTTGCGCTCGCTGAATCTGCTCGGGATTGCCGCGGACGATTCGTTCGCGACCGCGGGGCTCTTTCGTCACGAGGCCCGCTCCTTCCAGCACTGCCACGTGCTTCTGCACGGCGGCAAAGGACATGAGATAGGCGGCGGCGAGTTCACTGACACTCGCCTCCGTCGTAAGAGTGCGGCGCACGATGTCGCGGCGCGTCGCATCGGCCAGAGCGTGGAAGATTCGGTCCACGTCTGCGTCGGAGAGTTCTTGATATACAACCATTTGGTTGTACGTTACGCCCGGCGGGTGGGAATGTCAACAGCGCCGCCTGCCCGACGCTTTCAACACTTCCGCGCCAAGGTCGCCCAAACGTCGGGCTGGCATCGCAGATGGAACCGCAGATGGAACCCAGCGCGCACCCCAGCTGCAATGGTGATGGCGCGGATAGGCTCGCAAGATGAGCGAGATTCCCGACGACATTCGCGCGTACCACGGGCGACTCGACGCCCAGGCGCGACCCATCTGCGACCGGCTGCTCGAGATCATCGAACCCGAGCTGCCAGACGCCGATCGCAAGGTGTGGCACGGCCACCCCGTCTGGTTCTTCGACGGCAACCCCATCGTTGGCTACGACCGCCTCAAGGCATCCGTCCGCCTGCTGTTCTGGAGCGGGCAGTCGTTCACGGTGCCGGGCCTGGACGCAGAGGGCACGTTCAAGGCCGCCGAGAAGCGATTCACCTCTCCCGAGCAGATCGACGTCGACTTGCTCGCGCGTTGGCTCGCCGATTCGCGTGAGATCCAATGGAACTACCGGGACATTCGCGCGACGCGCGGCCAGCTAGCGCCGCTCAAGGGGCTGCCGAACTAAAGCCAACCCCAGCGTCGGGCCGGCTAGCCTCGCTGCTGCTTCACCCAACCAACGACCGCGTTCGCGTGCCCGTGGCCCATCCCGTGTTCCGTCTTGAGGAACTCAACGACCTTCATGTGCGCCTCGCCGGAAGCGAGCCGCTCGTCGGCGATGTCGATCCAATCCTGAACGGGCCGCCCGTAGGTCTTCTCGATCGAAGGGAAGTACGAGATGGGCCCGTACAGCTTCACGCCGGGCGTGATCTCCGGCGCCACGATTCCGTCAGGATTTACCATCCGTTGCTCCAGTCGTAGAAGGGGCGAACCTCGATGACGCCATCGCGCGCCATGGGGTGCTCGAGTGCGATTGCGACGGCCTCGTCAAGAGAGTCGCATTCAAGAATGTCGAAGCCCGCGATTGCTTCGTGTGCCTCGGCGAAGGGGCCGTCAGTGACGAGCGTTCCGCCTTTGCGGATACGCACCGTCTTTGCCTGCGCGGCGGGCGCTAGGCGGTCACCAAAGAACCGGGTACCAGCGGCGTCGTTGTCCTCGACCCACTTCTCGATGTCCTTGGTGGTGTCGGGTCCATCAGCGGGGTCGGCGATCGTCTCGACGCCAACGGTCATGAGGTACTTCATGTCATTCTCCGTTCCGAGCGCGGACCTTCGCCGCTCTCGAACCCACTACGAATCGTGACACGGACCGCGCGACAATTCGCGACTAACTATTTCTCAAGCCCCCTGCGCAACGCGGACTCGTAGTGGTCCTGCGCGGCGGCGCCGGGAACCGCAAAGCGATTCGCGATCACCGTGAAGGGCACTCCGGTGACGCCCAGCTGGCGCGCCTGAGCCTGGTCGGCTCGCACGGAATCGGCGTACTCGTCGCTCGCAAGAACCTCGCGTGCCCTCGCCTCCGGCAAGCCGGCGCCCGACGCTGTGGCAACCAAGGCGTCGGCGTCACCAAGGTTGAGCCCACCAGAGAAATGGCCGCGCTGAATCGCGCGCATCACATCGAGCGCCACGCCAAACTCCGCTGCGGCAGCAACGAGGCGGTGTGCGTCAAAGGTGTTGGCCGTGAATCTGTCGCCCGTGTACGGCAGCCCCTCGGCTTCAGCCATGCCGGCGACGCGCGAGTCCATCACTTGGGCCTCGTCGAGAGTACGGCCGTACTTTTGCGACAGCATCTCGAGCACCTTCTGAGGGTGCGGGTGGCTTGGGTCAAGCTCGAAAGCGTGCGGCACGATCGTTACGTCGGCCTCGCCAGCGAGGGCCGTGGCGGCCTTCTCGAGGCGCGCCTCCCCTACATAGCACCACGGGCAAACGATGTCTGCCCACACGTCAACGCGAAGGGCTGTCTTGGTCTCGGTCATGCTTGCCCCAACGCGGGTTCGGCAATCAAGATTCCGCATTGTGTCGAACGCCACGGTCGAACGCCACGGTCGAATGCCACGTGCCTGCTTCGTAGAGTCTGTGACAGGAGGCAACCATGAAGTTCGTGATGATGATTGTGTTGGACCCAGACCACAGCGAGGAAGACGCCGCGAATGCGCCAGACATCGACGCGTGGTTTGACTACGCCCGCGAGCACGGGCACTACGACCTGGGGCTGCGGCTCGAAGACCGCGACACCGCCCACACCGTGCGCGTGCGCGGCGGCAACCTGCTCGTCACCGACGGTCCCTTTGCCGAAACCAAGGAGACGCTCGCGGGGTTTGCACTCATCGAGGCCGATTCGCTTGAGGAGGTCATCGAGCTCGCGAAGCGCAATCCCGCGAGCCATTGGGGGCGGGTTGAGATTCGCCCGGTGCACTCCTTTGGAGGCCCAATCATCGGTACGTAACTGCGCCCGCGCTAGTCTCGGGGCACCGAACTTGGGGGTCACGTGGCGTCTGGGCAATTCGTCGTGCTGTTGGTGGTGTGGCTGCTGGGAATTGCCGCAGCCGTCGTCGGCGCGAGCTTGCTCGGGAAGCGCCGAAAGGCGTTGGGCGGCACGGTGCTCGCTGGCGGCCTGCTCGTTGTCCTGGCACCGTTCGGTTTACTGGGCTACTCGCTGTCGCCGCTCAGCGACGGCACAACAATTCAGGTTGAGCCGCTCGACCCGCCCAACGATCCGTGGTTCACGGTGGAGTTGCGACACCGCACCTTCATCGATGACGGCACCCAGGTTGCATTCAACGCCAGGAAGGGGCCCGGCGAGGTCGCAGCGGTCTTCCAAGACCAACACCCCGACGGAGTTGTGACCGCGGACGATCCGCTCCCCCTCGCCCAGGGCGCTGAGTCGATCTGGCATGTGTCGGGCGACGACATTCGCTACGAACTTGAATACTCTCCCGACGGCGGAACCTACGCGCTCGTCTCGCAGCTGGTGGTCGTGAATCCCGCAGACTCAGGAACGCGGGTCCGCATCCCCTTCCCGCGCTCGGCTTTTAACGCGACCGACGTCGATGCCGGTCAGCCGTACGCCAACTCGTGGACAGAGGAACAATGGCGGGCCTTCTACGCAGACATCACCTTGGCGGACGTCGACGGGGACACCATCACGGTTCCAACCAACCGCGGCGGAACCGCGATCATCCGCATCGAGGACGGGCTGGCAGTAGTCACCCTTGCCGGGTAGCAGCCGGAAAGGCGACCGTTGTGCAGGCTCCGGTGGCGACGCAAAGCGGGCGTGGATAGGCGAAGCGCCTGGACTCAGGAGTCTTTGACCCACACGCTTACGTGCTTGTGGGACTCGGCAGTGAACTCACTTCCGCTGAAGTCTTCCCAGCGGCTTTCGAGCGTCATCCCTGCGAGTTTGGCCATCAGGTCTAACTCAGAAGGCCACACGTAGCGCTGCGGGGTCTTGTTGTGAAGCCCGCTGCCGTCTGCTCTCACCGAGAGGTGATGGGAAACGAGTTGCTGGTTGACGAGGTCGTACTCGTCGACGCCCGCGTATCCCTCAACGACTTTGAACGCAACGAACCGCTCGCCCTCCGGCAGTCGCTGGAGCATAGGGACTTCAATCTCGATGAGGAACCGACCGCCAGGCGCGAGGTGGCGGGCAGCATTGCGGAACACCTCCACCTGGCCCTCTTGCGTGATGACGTTTCCAATCGTGTTGTAGACGAGGTAGACGAGCGAGAACTCGCCTTCGACGGTCGCGTTCGTCATGTCGCCGATGACAACCTCGATGTCCTGCCCGCCCGGTTTGGCTAGCATCTGGGCCACCATTGCCCGCGACATCTCAATGCCGGCGACGTCGAGCCCGCGGGCCGCAAGCGGCAGCGCAACCCGGCCTGTACCAACCGCGAATTCGAGCACGCGACCCCCGGCCGCGAGCCTCTCGAGGGTGTCGACAGTTGGGTCAATCACCTCTGGCACGAACATGTAGTCCGCGCCTTGGTCGTACTCCGCCGCAATTGCCTCGTCAAAGTGACCATCGTCGTATTCACTCATCACTTCACCTCACAGGATCGCTACGACCGCGCAGCAATGCGCGGTTCAGCCCACCGGAATCACGGAGGCCACGATCGCCACCGCGGCGGCGATCACAAACGCGAGCGCGGAGATCTTGATCGCCTTGCGCTGATCGAGCCTCCGGAACTCCGCGTCCTGAACGCTCTCCTCGGATCCCAACTCGCCAAAGTTGAAAAGCCCCCGCGTGGCGAACCCCACGCAAAAGTGAAACGCCGCCTGCAGAAATCCCTGCGCCGCGAGGAACACCGGAATGAACACGAGCAGGCGAACCGCGGCCGGCCAATCGAAGGCGAATGCCGCCGCCAAGAATAGGACCGCCAAGCCAAGGCCCAGGTATCCGCTGCGGCGTCGCCTGCGAATCTCCGCCGGCCCGATGTTGCAAACCCCTGGCGTGTAGACGGCCCTTTCGGTTGCGCTCAACTCGCACCTCTTCGTGTCCAGATTGGATCGTTGCTGTTGATTCCACCCTACGGCGCTCCCTCGACAAGGCGGTCGTCCTCAAGCAGCCACGTACGCGTGATCCCGAGCCGCTCAACGAAGGCATCGTCGTGACTGACAACGATGAGCGCTCCCTCATACCCTTCGAGCGCCTGAACGAGCTGCGCTTGCGACTCGAAGTCGAGGTTGTTGGTTGGCTCATCCAGGATCAGCAATTGCGGTTCCGGCCGCGCGAGCAGCACGCACGCGAGCGCGGCCCGGAATCGCTCGCCACCGCTCAACGTGCCCGCAAACGCGTCCGCACGCTCACCTCGGAACTGGAACTTGCCTAGCTGATCGCGGATCTCTTGAGCGCTCGCGCCGGGCGCTCGCTCGCGCAGATTGTCGACAACGCTGAGCGAGTCAACAAGAACAGTGAGCCGTTGCGGCAAGTAGCCAACCGGCACGCTCACGCTCACACGGCCCGACGCTGGGGCCACCTCTCCCAGCAGGGTTTCGATGAGCGTTGTCTTGCCTGAGCCGTTACGCCCTCCAAGGAGGATGCGCTCCGGCCCCAGGATCGCGGCGCTGAAGGTGGTGCCCGCTCGCGTCACGACGTCTTCGAGTTCCGCGACGGCTCGTCGCGACGGCACTCGCGTTCCGGGAAGCTCGATCCGAATAGACCGGTCGCGGGGAATCACTGCCCTCGCGGCGTCGAGAGCCTCGCTTGCTGCCGCGAGCCGCGCCTCGTGCAACTTGCGCACGCGCGCGTCAGTGCGTTCGGCCTGGTTGCGCTTGGTATTGGCGTCCATGCCCACCACCCGACGTTGGGCGCGGGCCTTTTCACCCGCCCTCGCCTTCTTGCCCGCGCTGTCACGGTGGGTCGTGAGGTCCTTGGCTTGCCGCGAAAGGTCGGCCTTAGCGGTGACCAGGGTCTGGTGCGCCGTGTCGCGCTCGGCGGCAATCGCCTCATCGAAGGCATCGATTGCGCCGCCAAACCAGCGCAGCTCGGTTGTGCGGTCATCGCGTTCGCGCAGTTCGCCGATGCGCTCCACGGACCCAAGGAGTTGGCGGTCGTGGGTGACCACGAGAGTCGCCCCGTCCCGCCTCAAGAGTGCCGCCGTGAGGCGCTCGCGAGCCTCCACATCCAAGTTGTTGGTTGGCTCATCGAGGAGCAGCACAGAAGGTTCGGCGAGCAAAGCCGCGCTCACCGCGAGCAAGGTCGCCTCGCCCCCGCTGACGTGACCAACCGTCCGGTCCAAGCCAAGCGACTCGAGGCCAAGCGATCGCAGCACCTCAATTGAGCGCTCCTCAACGAGCCAGTCGTCACCGAGGGCGTCAAAGTGTTCGGGGTCCGCAGAGCCGCCCTCGATGGCGCGAAGCGCGGCGAGCTTGGCGGAAACCCCAAGCGCCTCGGCAACCGTGCCCTCAACAGCAAGGGTCACCGACTGGGGAACGTACGCAAGGTCAGCGGGCCGTTCAACGCGACCCAGCGTCGGGCGCAGATCGTCAACGGCGAGGCGAAGCAGCGTGGATTTGCCGATGCCGTTGCGGCCAACGAGACCAGAGAACCCTGGGGGCAGGGCGAAGGAGAGGTCGTCAAAGACGGGGCGGCCGTCGGGCCACGAAAAGGAAAGGTGAGAGAAGGAAAGGGCGTGCATGAGTGCTCCAGGTTTGGCGGAAAAGGGTCCGTTGCCAAACACGAGGTCTGGCGACCTAAAGCTCTGTCATGCCGTCCTCCATACGCCGACACTCGCGACGTCCGCATCCATTGTATCGGACGTTAATCTTGGCGTCATGGACGCAATGATTGGCCGCATCGAGGCCACACCGGGCAACCGCGACGCCTTGGCTCGCGCACTCGTCGACGACATTGGTGAGATGCCCGGTTGTCTGTCGCACCTGGTATCCGTGGAACCGGGCGATGACACCGGGGTGTGGATCGCCGAGTGCTGGGTCAACGGCGACGCCCATCGCGAGTGGCTCCAGTCGGAGCGGATTCAGGCATTGATCGAGCGGATAAAGCCGCTCATGGTGGGGTATTCGGAGCGGCATGAGTTGACGCCCGTGGGTCTCGACGTGATGCAGTGACGGCTCCGATTCGGTGGGCAATCGCGCTCGCCTGCGCTTTCGCAGTGGGCGTCGCACTGAGTTTTGGCCAGACCTACGGTCCCGAGTTTCTTGCGCCGCTCTTCAACTCTGGCGCCCCGGTTGCCGCGGTCGCCGGGTTGGCGGCTTTCGCTGCCCGACGCTGGTGGACGTCCGCGCTCATCGGCGCCATCGCGGCACCCGTGCTTGTGGCCGGCTACTACGTCACCGCCGAACTTCGCGGCTTTGCGAGTAGCGCGAGCTGGGTCGCGTTGTGGGCCACGGCCGGGGTTGTCGTGGGAGCCGCGATGGGGCTCGCCGTGTGGGCGCTGCTGTCGCGAACGCCCACCTTTGCGCGCGCTGCCGGCGCAGCTCTGTGGCCGGGGATTGCGATCGGCGAGGCGGCGCACGGGCTCACACGCATCGCGGACACCACGCCCGTCGGCTACTGGTGGGCGCAGGCCGCGCTTGGCCTCGTGGTGCTCGTCGCCGTTGCCTGGAAGCACCTGCCAACCTGGCCCGGCCGGCTATTGGCGGTGGGCTTCACGCTCGCGTTCGCTGCCGCCACGTACGTCGCGTACGGCGTGGTTTGAGACAGCAAAGCCCGACGCTGGCACCAGGGGTGCGGCAGCGTCGGGCCTTGCTCGCCTGACGGAATCAGGTGTGAGTGCGGTACTTGCGAACCGTAAGCGGCGCAAAGATCGCGATCACGACGGCCGCACCCAGTAGCGCAAGCCAGCCGTCCGTTCCGAAGGTGCCCTCGTTGCAGAGTTCACGAGCGGCGGTGATGATGTGCGTCACCGGGTTGAAGCGGACGAACGCCTGGAGCCAGCCCGGCATCGTTTCCGTGGGAACGAACGCGTTCGAGAGGAACGTCAGTGGGAACAGGATCAAGAAGGCGATTCCCTGCACTCCGCGAGCGGACTTCATGGAAACACCAACCAGAGCGAAGATCCACGACAGCGCCCACGCACACGCCATGACCAGCGCTACGCACGCCGCGACGCCCAAGAGCCCACCACCGGGCCGGAAGCCCATGAGGAAGGCCACCACAAAGGTGATGGTGCTCGCGATCAGATACCTCACGAGGTCGCCAGTAAGCGCTCCCGATAGCGGTGCAATGCGCGCCATGGGCAGGGACTTGAAGCGATCGAACACGCCCTTGTCCATGTCCTCGCGCAGGTTGGTTCCCGCGGCAGAGGCGCCCGTGAGCACCGTCTGAACGAGGATGCCGGGGATGAACAGCGGCAAGTAACTCTGCACGTCGCCGGCGATCGCGCCGCCAAAGATGTAGGTGAACATCACCGTGAAGATGATGGGCTGCAGCGTCACGTCAATGAGCTGCTCCGGGGTGCGACGCATCTTCACGAGCGAGCGACGCGCCATGATCATGGAGTCACGCCAGGTCTGCTTGAGCGAGACGTGGCGAGCAAGGGTCCGGTCGAACCCTGGGGTGATGACGGTCATGCTGCGACCTCCTCTTCATCTGAAGTCGGTTCGGCTGGGTGGCCGGTGATTGAGAGGAAGACCTCATCGAGGCTGGGCTTCTGCAGCGTCAGTTCGGCGACCTCAATGCCGCGCTCGCGAAGCGCGAGAAGAACGTCAGTCACGACAGCAGAGTCCGTGAGCGGCACATTGACGCGGCGTGACTCTGGAGACAAGGTGCCGCTCACGCCAACCACGTTCTCTACCAGGGACAACGCGGTGGTTGTGTCCGCGCCTTCGGCGAGGGTGAGTTGCAGCGCGGAGGTGCCAACAAGCGCCTTGAGATCGTCAGAGGTGCCCTCAGCGACTACCCGGCCGGTGTCGATGACGGCGATCCGCTGAGCAAGCTGATCAGCCTCGTCCAGATACTGCGTGGTGAGCAGCACCGTGGAGCCGTCGTTCACGAGCTCACGAATGGTGTCCCACATCTGAGCGCGCGTTCGTGGGTCAAGGCCCGTCGTTGGCTCATCGAGGAAGATCAGCGGCGGGCGCGAGATCAGGCTTGCAGCCAGGTCCAGGCGGCGGCGCATGCCGCCGGAGAACTTCGACAGCGGCTTGCTTGCCGCGTCGGTGAGGCCAAAGGACTCGAGCAGTTCGTCGGACTTGGTGCGGATGGCGTTTCCCTTGAGCCCCTGTAGGCGGCAGAAGATGTCGAGGTTCTCGCGAGCCGTCAGAGTTTCGTCGACCGACGCGTACTGGCCAGTGACACCGATTAGTTGGCGCACGCGGTGCGCGTCCTTGACGACGTCGTGGCCAAAGATCGTGGCGGAGCCCTCGTCGATTCCCAGCAGGGTCGCGAGCATTCGGATGGTAGTGGTCTTGCCGGCTCCGTTGGGACCAAGCACGCCGTAGACGATGCCTGGCGCAACCTGCAGATCCACGTGATCGACGGCGCGCTGAGAGCCAAAGTTCTTGACGAGGCCGTGAGCCTCAATTGCCCAATCGTTCGTCATGGGCACTCCTTTCGTTCGGTCCTACGCGGTGGCGCCGGACACGCAGATCAGATTAAACGAACATGTTCGCAAATTGCAAATTATTTCGCGAACATGTTCGTCAAAGGCCCTGCGGAGGCGTATCCTTGAGACATGACCGACGACTCTCAGGGCCCCAAGACGCGCCGCGAACAGCAGGCGGAGATGGCTCAGATCCGCCGCGAGATGCAACAAGAGGCCGAACGCATGCGCGAGGAAGCCAAGCGGATTCGAGAAGAGGCGCACCGTGCTCGGGACGAGATGCGCGCTGACTTCCAGCGCCAAATGGCCGAGCAGATGGCGCAGATGGAGGCGTATCGGGGACGCCGCGGTCCACATCACGGTGAGCCTTTCCAGCGCGGCCGCGGGCGGCCGCGCGGCAACCTCAGTCGCGAACTCATCGTCGAGACCGCTCTCAAACTTATGCACAAGAAGGGCCTCGACAAGACGACCATGCGCGCCATCGCACATGAACTCAACACCGGCCCCGCCTCCATTTATGCCTACGTGAAGTCCGCCGCCGAACTCCACGGCCTTATGCTGGACCACCTCTTTTCGACGCTTGATCTCACGGGCGGTGGCGGTGACTGGCGCGAGCGGATTCGCACGCTCGTTCGCGGCGCCATTCAGGTGCTCATCGAGCACCCCGAACTGGCCCGATCCGCTCTTGCGGTCCGCCCCATGGGCGACGGCTCGCTGTCGCTCGTCGAGCGCTTGCTTGAGCTACTTGAGGAAGGCGGGGTGGAGCCCGCGAAGGCGGCGTGGGGAGTGGACATCCTGCTGCTCTACGGCATGGCAACGGCTTCCGAGCACGCGATGGATTCCGGTGAGGACGATGATGCTCCTGAGCGCCTGATGGAGATAGCGCGAGCCGGCACGTACCCACACATCAGCGCCGTGGGGGACGCGTTGGTTGGCGGCCTCGAAAGCGATCGGGTCGACTGGGCGATCGACATGCTCCTCAACGGCATCGCGGCAACCCCGGTCCCCCACGAGTCGTAGCGAAAGATCCCGGCGCAGCGTGACTTGATGTAAAAGATTCTTGACACGACGTCGCCCCCGGGTCTACCGTTCCCAATGTCAACAATTCTTGACATGGAGGATCGCATGACTTTCACGGAACGCTACACAGTCGCAGGGCTGGTGATCGGCCTCGTCACAGTCGCCACGTACGTCGTCGTGGTCGTTGTCCGCGCCGTCACGGATGGCCTGCCGCTCACCGAAGTCGCGTGGCAAGGCCCAATGCTGTGGTCGCTGATCATCGGCGGCGGACTCTATGCGCTGATCTTCCTGGCATTTTGGCTACGCGTGCGCCGCGAGCCACACACCGATTCGCGCGACCAAGAGATTGAGCGCTACGCCCAAACTGCCGGAGCTGGCATGACCGGTCTGGCCGTGCTGGTCGCCCTCATCATGATGTGCCTCGACGCACCTCTGTTCTGGACGGCAAACGTCCTCTTCATCGGCTCATTCCTTGGCTCGCTCGCGAGTGGCGGCACCACGCTCTCCGCCTACCGCGAAGGGATGCCGGCATGAACGACGACGAGTCTCACGTCCCCATGACCGGCGAAGAAAAGATCGCCTGGGTCTACGGAGCCGTCGTACTCCTCACTTCTGGCGCCTACTTCGTTTGGCTCGCCACCCAGTTCGCTGCGCACCCCGCCGATGAGATCGCCTGGGAAGTCCCCCTGCTCATCACTCTGGGCGCGAGCATCGTGCTCACCATCGTCGGCACCATCCTCGGTGCTATTGGGGGCGCCGTGTGGCAGGGCATCTGGGGCAGGTTCGAGGAGCCGGACTTCACCACCGACGAACGCGATCGCGCCATCAAGGAGCTCGGTAATCGACGGATGTTCGCGGCCATGACGGCCGGGGTGGTGGGAACGCTTGTGCTCGCGATGCTCAACGTCGACACCTTGTGGATCGGCAACTGGGTCTTTCTCGCATGCTCGATCGGAGCGCTCGCCGAGGTCGTGAGCAAGATCCGCGCCTACCGCCGAGGCGTCTGATGGGTGGTCCCAAGCCAACACGCGTCTCAAACAGAATCCGCGAGCTACGAACCGAGCGCGAACTCACCCAAGCCGATATCGCCGCGAAACTGGGCGTCACTCGCCAAACGATCATCGCGATCGAGCAAGGGCGCTACTCCCCCTCACTCGAGATGGCCTTCCAAATCGCGAGGGTGCTTGAAGCGCCCCTCGACGACGTCTTCCAGTACCGGGAGGCCGCTGATTCCTAACCCCGAGGGCCGCTAAGGGCCAACGCCAAACAACCAACCAAAGGAACGTGCACAGCGCACGGGACCGCTATTCGTCGCACCCAAAAACAAGGACAACCTCATGAACCCTCGACTCAATACCGCTCGCATGACGGGCGTCTGGTACCTCGCAATCGCCGTGGCAGGCATGCTCGGCTTCCTCATCCTCCGCCCTCAGCTGTTCATCGAAGGTGACGCCTCTCAAACCCTCACCAACCTCACGGAACGCTCGGAACTCGCTGGCCTCAGCGTCGGGCTGGAACTCGCAATTGTGGTCACCCAAGCCCTTGCCGCCCTGTGGTTCTTCAAGCTCTTCGCGGAGCGTAATCGCGTGGCGGCAGTAGGCGTCATGGCGTTCGGCCTCATGAACTCGGTCGCGATCATGGCAAGCGCCACGGCGATGGCCACAGCAGTCGCGGTCGCCGGCGACCCCGCGCTCGCGCCGGCTGGCGACGCCGCCGGAACCATCGGCCTCCTGACCACCATGAGCGCGAATGCCTGGGGTGTTGGCGCGCTGTTCTTTGGCCTGTGGCTCATCCCCATGGGCTGGGCGGTGCTGACCTCCGGCGCAATGCCGCGACTGCTTGGCTGGGCGCTGATCATCGGCGGCGTGGGCTACCTGCTCTCAGCGTTCGTTGACCTGTCCCTGCCCGACGCTCCCGCAGTTGTCGTCGAGGGTCTGTCCTTCTTCGCAACAGTTGGGGAGTTCTGGATGATCGGCTACTTGCTGATCAAGGGCATACGGCCCTACGCAGCGGCTGGGTCTCGCGTGCCAGTCGCCACACAAACGGTGGCGGCATGATGCGCGCGCTTCTTCACGAGCGGTACGGCGAGGCCGACGCTTTGCGCGTGGGCCAGGCGCCCGAGCCCACTCCCGGCAACGGGCAGGTGCTGATCGACGTCCGTGCGGCGTCGGTCAACGCGGCCGACGTGTTCCTGATGCGAGGGGTGCCGCGGCTGGTGCGCCCCGGCAACGGGCTTCGGTCTCCCAAGAAGACCAAGATGGGCCTCGATGTCTCGGGCGTGGTGCGGGCCGTTGGCCCCGGCGTGACGCGCTGGGGCGTTGGCGATGCCGTGTTCGGCGAAGGGACGGCAACGTTTGCGGAGCTGGCGGTCGCGCGCGAAGACCGGCTCGCTGCGCTGCCAGACGGCGTGTGCTTTGAGCACGCGGCCACGGTGGCCGTCGCGGGCTGCGCAGCTCTAAAAGCAATCGAGGTTGCAAAGGTCGAGGCAGGTCAACGTGTGGTCGTCACCGGGGCTGCGGGCGGCGTTGGCCAGTTCGCCGCGCAGCTCGCGAAGCTGCGCGGCGCCGAGGTCATCGCGGTGTGCTCCGGCCGGAACGTGGAGCGAGTGCGCGCGCTTGGCATCGACACCGTCCTGGACTACGAGACCCAGAATCCGCTCACGACGAGCGAGCCCTACGACGTGGTCATCGACAACGCCGGCGCCATCCGCATCAGGGACTGGCGAAAGGTGGTGCGCAAGACCGGCACGATCCTTCCCAACTCCGGCGTTCGTGGCCCCGACGGCGGCGCCATCATGCGGGTCGCGAAGGCTCAGTGGCACGGCCTGGTGGCGCCCCAGCACGTGCGCACCTTTCTCTCGCAGGCTAGTAATGACGCTCTCGACGAGTTGGGCGCGCACCTCGCCGCTGGCCGCATCTCGCCTCTGGTGGACACCATGTTTGCGCTTGAACATGCGCCTCAGGCAATCGCAAGAGTCGGAACCAATCACGCCCGCGGCAAGGTCATTGTGACCATGGGCGAAGAGGCCAGGGAGGCCCAGTCATGAGCACACCAACCACCATGAGGGCGATCGTGTACAACGACTATCGCGGCGCGGACAACATGCGCATCGTCGAGCGTCCGGTGCCCGACCCCGCGCAAGGCGAGGTGCGGATCAAGGTCTGCGCGGCCGGCCTCAACGCCGCCGATTGGCACCTCTACCTGGGCGATCCGTGGCTCGCGCGTCTCTCGTTCGGGATCCGTGGCCCCAAGGTCGAGAGCGTCATTGCCAAGGACCTCGCGGGTGTTGTCGACGCCGTGGGCGAGGGCGTCACCGCGTTCTCGCCCGGCGACCGCGTGTACGGAGAGACGTGGCTGGGCGCCGCGTCTGACTTCGCGATCATCAAGGAGTCCGAACTCGCGGTCATGCCTCACGGCATCTCGTTCGAGGAGGCCGCGGCGCTACCCATGGGTGCCCTCACCGCAAGCCAGGGTCTTCGCCAGGCGGGCATGGAGGACGGCAGCCTGCCCGACGCACCGCGCACCTTGATCGTTGGAGCGTCGGGCGGAGTGGGTCACCTTGCGGCGCAGATTGCGCGCGTCATGGGAGCGGAAAGAGTGGTCGCGGTCTGTTCAAAGCGCAACGAGGCGATGATGCTGGGCCTCGGCGTGGATCGCGTCATTGCCTACGACGAGCAAAGCGTCTTCGACTGCGGCGAGACCTTTGACCTCATCTACGACACGGTCGCGACCAACTCGTTCCGCAAGATGCGCGCGGTGATGACCAAGGACGGCACCTACGCGTGCGCCGGGGGCGTGGGCGGCGGCCCACTCTTGGGACCCGCGTGGTCTGTCATGAGTCCCAAGTTGATGTCGCCGTTCTTCTCTCAGCGCGGGGTGTCTGTGGCGGCGGCCGTCTCCGGGGAGGACCTTGCGAAGGTGACTCCGTGGGTCGAGGATGGCCGCGTTCGCCCGGTCATCGAAGAGGTCTACGAGCTAGAGAACTTCGCGCCCGCGCTTCGTCGCCTGGAGTCAAAGCACACGGCCGGCAAGTTGGTCCTTCGCGTCACGTCCTAGCCGACGGTGCCTCTTGGCTACGTCGCGTCCTCGCACCGTCGGCCTCCTGGCGGTCAACCGGTGCACCTAAGGGTCACTTAGGCGCACAATTCGACCGCCAGGGCGCTGGTAGTCAGCCCACCCCGGCGGGGAGACAATGGAAGGGATGCAGACATTCGCCTCCCTGAAGTTCTTCAACTACCGCCTGTGGTTCGCCGGCGGGCTCGTGTCGAACATCGGGACCTGGATGCAGCGCATCGCCCAGGACTGGCTGGTCCTCACGGTGCTCACCCAAGACTCCGGCGTGGCCGTGGGCATCGTGACTGGCCTGCAGTTCTTGCCTTTCCTGCTGCTCTCGCCATACGCGGGCGTGATTGTTGACCGCTTTGACTCCCGCAAGCTGTTGCTGTGGACGCAGGTCGCGGCCGGAGCGCTCGGGGTTGGCCTCGGCGCCCTAGTGCTCACCGGAACGGTCGAGTTGTGGCACGTCTACGCCTTTGCCTTCGCGCTCGGCGTGGTGTCTGCGTTCGACAACCCGGCTCGCCAGACCTTCGTGACCCAGCTGGTCGCGGCACCTAATCTGCCCAATGCCGTGGGCCTCAACTCCGCATCCTTCAACGCCGCGCGGCTCGTTGGCCCCGCTCTCGCGGGAGTGCTCATCGCCGTGGTCGGCACCGGCTGGGTGTTCATGATCAACGGGCTCACGTTTGCCGCGACAATCGCGGCGCTGCTCGCGATGCGGGTGAAGGAGCTCATTCCCCACGAGCGCGTCGCGCGGCGCAAGGGTCAGGTGCGCGAAGGCGTTCGCTACGTGCGGCGGCGAGCGGACATCGTCGTGATCATGATCATCGTGGCGGTGGTCAGCGCGCTTGGCCTGAACTTCCAAATGACGAGCGCCCTCATGGCGAGGGTCGAGTTTGACAAGGGGGCGGGAGCCTACGGCGTGCTCGGCTCGATCATGGCGATCGGTTCCCTCGCGGGAGCGCTTGGCGCCGCCCGTCGCGGCCGCCCTCGGCTCAGATACATCGTGGGGTCCGCAGGTCTCTTTGGGGTGTCAACGGGGCTCATGGCCCTGATGCCCAGTTACGGGCTCTACGCGCTGATGACGATTCCAGCAGGATTCTTTGGCCTCACCCTGCTCACCACATGCAACGCCTGGGTCCAAACAACGACGGCGCCAAAGATGCGCGGCCGCGTGATGAGCCTGTACATGATGGTGCTGATGGGCGCGAGCCCCATCGGCTCGCCGATCGTTGGATGGATCGGCGAGCACGTGGGGCCGCGCTGGTCAATCGGCGTTGGCTCGATTGCGGCGATCCTTGTCGCCGTTGGCGCTGCCTGGTGGTCAAAGAACTACTGGAACCTCGAGCTCAGCCTTGCCATGCATAGGCCCTTCGTTCGCGTCGCTTACGGACGCACAACCTCGGAGGCCTACGCGGCTCAGCGTGAGGAGGCGCAACTCAAGATCAGCGAGCAGCAGATCGAGGACGCCCGCAACTAACCCCTATGCGGTGGGGTCGATGCGGTGCTCGTCCACGTGCTGGTCGATCACCTCGGTGTGAGTGGTCTTGCGATTCTGAGCGTTGACCACGAGCGAAATGATGATCGCCAATGCGCCAACCGCGAGGCAGATGTAGCCAACCATTGTGAGGTCGATGACATCCCAAGAGTCCTTGACGGCGAACGCGAGGATCGCACCAACAACAATGAGGAAAATGCCGGATCCGAGAGCCATGGGGGTGTCCCTTCTAGCTGTTCTCACCGGCCATCGGCGCCCTTGCCAAGGCTCAGGCGTGCCCTACGGAAGGGCAACGGCCGGTCACTCAAGCCAACCACGGCGTCGGGCCGGACCATTCCCTGAGTTCAGAAAATAGGTCGAGTACCAGGCCCGACGCTGCGGCCGGCTTGAGCGGCTTGAGCCCCAAAAGCGGCGTATGCCCGCTATGCGGGGTTGGGGACATACGGGAACGCGACGTCACAAACCTCGGCGTCCATCGGCACGTTGACGACGTCTGCGAAATACACCTCTCTGGACGGCATCTTCTCGATCATCGAGCCGTTTTGTGTAACGAACATCGCGACTGCGTCGTACGCCGCGAGAATGTGGGGGAACTCGATGCCTTCGCGAGTCAGCGTCGTGTAGGCCTCCTCATGTTCGGCCTCGCGCCTGAGGATGATGTTGCCCTCTGGCTCCGCAGGGCCGTCGATCACGATGCACGCCTCGACAAGGGCGCTCGAGTCGGGAGTGACCGGCCCGTGGAAGATCACGTAGGTCGGGTGCTCCGGCGTCGTGGCCAGCGCGCGAAGTCCTGGGTTGCGCTCTGCCCACTGAAACAACTCGTGGAACGAGCCCATGATGAACTCGGTGAGTTGCGGCTGAAAGAGTTCTTTGGAAATGACTGCGAGCTTGCGCTCGGGAACGGTGCGGGTCTTGACGTCCATGGGCGGCTGCCCCTCTCTGCGCAATCGCGCCTTGATGTAGTGACCCAGACCGCGACGGGAGACGTGGCGCCCTTCTTCCGCGATCCACCAGTCTTGGTAGGTCGCGAGCGCGGCATCTCCGTCAAGGATCTGGGCAATGAGAGACAGCGGAACATCAACGCGCCGCAAGTCTCCAATGAGGATTGCCCGGGCTCGCTGGTTGCGTCGGTAGTACCGATAGCTCGAGACCGGGTCAACATGCGCGGGGGCCAGCAGACCCTGCTCGTCGTAGTGACGAAGGGCCTTGATCGAAAGCCGAGTCAGCGCGGCAAACTCGCCGATGCTCAGCAGCTCTTCCTCGTGCATGACAGCCACACTGGAGTCTCCCGCAAGGGGAGGGTCAAGGCCAACGGGAAAAACAATACTTAAGTAATTACTTGACTATTGCCCGACGCCATGGGCACCATGGGCTTATGACGACCAGTTCCGCACTTACCGACCTTGACCGCACGTTCGCCGCTCTCGCCGATCCCGGGCGGCGGGCGATGCTCAGCCGCCTCAGCGTGGGGCCGGCGACTGTCTCCGAACTTGCGGAGCCACTGGACATGACCCTCAGTGCCGTATTGCAGCACGTGAACTACCTCGAAGACACGGGGCTTGTCAGCACGCGCAAGGTTGGCCGCACACGATACGTGGAGCCGTCACTGACCGGTCTCGCGGACGCCCGTGACTGGATCGCCGCGCACGAGGCTGCGTGGCACGCCCGCTTCGACAGACTCGGCGCCGCACTCGACGCCATCAACTCAACTAAGGAGAACTGACATGACCATCGCGCGCCACGACTTCACGATCACCCGCACCTACCCGCACCCACCCGCAGACGTGTTTGCGATGTTCGCGGACCCGGAGAAGAAGAGCATGTGGTTTGGAAACCACAAGGACTTCACCACCTCCAACGACGCGTGGGACTTCCGGGTTGGCGGTCGCGAGCTCGCCGCAAGCAACCACGGAAATGGCATCACCACCAGCTTCGACGCCACCTACGCGGACATCGTTGACGGCGAACGCATCGTCTACACGTACACGATGACGCTCAACGGTGCACCGCTGTCTGGATCCGCAACGTGCGTCACATTTGAGCCAGTAGAAGGTGGAACCCTGATGACCTTCACCGAGCACGGGATTCACCTTGACGGTCCCACCGGCGGGCAGAGCCGTGAGCACGGAACCAACATCTTGGCGGACAGCATTGGCAGGTCGCTTGGCGAACTCGCGCCTCGACAAGCCGTGCGGCCTGAAACGGGCGGGGGTAGGTGACCGTGGCGTCGGGCTGGGTCAACCTGCCCGACGCTGTGCCAAGTCCGTCGCTAACGCTCGCCTGAGGCTGGGGTGCGGAGCAGCCCGCGAGTGCGAGAGCGCGCGCAACCACAACGCACGCTCTCGCACCCGTTACGACGTGAATGCGGCGGGGTCTACCGGTCCCTCACTGTTGGAAAGCCCGCAGATAACCTGCGCGTCACTATCGCTGAAGAGCCCAGGGGCCAGCACGTACGGCTCCACCCAATACTCAGAGGCGAGCTCGAGGTTCACACCTACCACTGCGGAATCGCTGGTGCACAGTGCGTACAGCTCCTCGTCGAGTTCGGCCGTGCCTGCGTCCGCCTTGGGGGTGTAGTTGACGATGTAGTAGACGCGACCGTTGCTCTCCGAGTCGCAGGCAATGAAGTTGGGGGTCTCATCCACGATGTTGCCCTCAGCGTCGATTGAGCTGGTGAAGCAATCGCCCACCGCGATCTTGGTCGACTCTGAGGCGTTACTCACGAACACCCAGAAGAAGATCGAGGCAATGATGCTGATCACGAGCCAGATGACGCCGAGGATGATTCCCCAGATGTTCATGCCACGGTTCTGCGCCTTGCCCTGCTTCACCGCGTTGAGACCGATGATGCCCAAGACGATCGCAATAACCGAGCCGCCGATGATGCCAAAGATGAGGGCTACGACGCCAAGCCAGTTGCGCGAGGTGTCCACCTGAGCCTGCAGCGGCATGGGGTCGTAGGACGAGCCAACGGGGTGACGGACATCGGCAAGCACGTCCGGTTGCGTGGGCAGCGGCTGGTTGGGCAGCGGCTGTGCCATCGCATCAGAAGCCATCGGGGCCGGCATCTCAGGTACGGGCTGGATGGTCGTCGAATCGTCGATCGGCTTGATCGGCTCATCTGAAGTGTTCTCGGGCACGGCTTTCCCCTCCACGGTAGCTAGTGACCCAAGCCTATCGGCGGCTGTAGACGCACGCGCACCACATGGAGCGCCGTCGCGTACCTCGCGACGGCGTGCGACACAATGAGGCCATGACCCACGTACTTCACCTTGAGAACGAGCACTGGCAAGTTGGCCTGGTGCCCGCAACCGGTGGCTCCGTTGCCTACGGCCGCACATTCATTGACGGGCAGTGGCACGATGTCTTGCGGCCAACACCTGCGGAGTCGCTTCGGGTAGCGCCAGATACCGCCTCGTATCCCTTGGTGCCCTGGTCAAACCGCATCCGCGACGGAAAGCTGAAGTGGGCGGGCCGCCAGTATCAACTACGTGTCAACCACGGCGACGGCACCGCGATCCACGGCACCGGATCGGAGTACCCGTGGACGGTAGTGGAGTCGAGCGCCACTCACGCGGTGCTCGAATTCACGTCTCGCGAGGTTTACGGCGTGAACTTCCCTTGGACGTTTACGGCCCGGTTCACGTACCGCCTCGACGGGCCTAACTTCACGTGGACGTATGGCCTCACCAACACGGATCACGAGACCTTCCCTGCGGGGTTCGGTCACCACCCGTACTTTGAGCGCAGCGTCGCCGGCTCCCCCACCGCGCACCTCCAGTTGAACGTTGACAAGGCTTACGAGGCGGAGGAGTGCCTCCCCTTTGGCGAGGCTGGCGACATCAGGCCCGACGCTGACTTCCGGGCCTCCCGCGAGATAGGTGGGGCCTTCGTTGACGACTGCTACACCGGCCGCACATCGCCCACGCTCGCGACCATCACGTGGCCGTCCGTTCTTGAACTCGACGTCGTTGCCGATGGCCTGCTTGGCCACCTGGTGGTCTACATCCCCGAGGGAAAGACGTTCTTTGCGGTTGAACCGGTGAGCAACGCAAACGACGCTTTCTCCCTGGCAGATCGCGGAATCCACTCGACCGGCCTGCTCATTGTGCAGCCTGGACAGACGGTCTCTGCGTCGTTCTCGCTGCTCGCTAAGCCGCTGCGTTGATAGTGGAGCTGCGTTAATTATGGAGCTGCGTTGATAGTGGAGCTGCGTTGATAGTGGAGCTGCGTTGACCGTGCGCCGGCGGATCGCTGAGGCGGCTGCCCAGTTCGTGGCGGTCACCGTCACCGTGTGGCTCGCGCCTGGCGTCAGTGCAGCGCATTGGTGGTCGCTCTTGGCCGCTGGGGTCCTCGTTGCGCTGTGCGCATGGGCCCTACGTCCACCCCTCACGGCGCTTGCGCGGCGATTCGGTTGGGCGGGCGCGATCCTTGCGGCGCTGTTCGCGCAAGCTGTGATCCTTGGGGTGGCTCTCACCCTCGCGCCGGGGGTGGCGGTGGACGGCCTTGTCAACCTGGTGCTCGCCTCGTGGATTTACGGTGCCGTCGCGGCAGTGCTGTTGTGGATGTTTGCGGTCAGCGCAGACGACTACCTCATCGACTACTCGGTGCGGATCGCACGGAAGCGACCCGCTCCGGAGGTTGACGGTAGCGATGGCGTGCTGTTCATTCAGCTCGATGGCCTACCGGCTCCGGTGCTCGACTACGAACTGCGCGCTGGAAATCTGCCAACCATCGGCGCATGGATACGCGATGGCAGCCACACGTGGACGGAGTGGACAGCACGAGTGCCGTCCACCACGCCGGTCAGCCAGGCCGGAATCCTCCACGGGTCAACTGAGCAGATCCCCGCGTTCCGCTGGTACGACCGCGAACTGGGCCGCATGCTCGTTGCCAACCGACCAGCTGATGCCACCGTCATCGAGTCGCGCCTCAGCGACGGGCGGGGACTGCTCGCAGACGGCGGGGTGTCGATTTCCAATCTCTTCTCCGGCGACGCGGCCACGTCCAGACTCACGATGAGCGGCCTCAGAACCGCGGGGGCAGGGCGCGGAAACGCCGGCGACTACGCCGCGTTCCTCACCCACCCGGCGGGCCTCGCCAGAGGCCTCACGCTCACGGTGGGCGAAATGTTCAAGGAGCGCTTCCAGGCTCGGCGACAACGGCGTCGGGCCGTGACACCCAGAGTGCACAGGGGCGGCGCGTACGTCGCGCTGCGCGGGGTAACCAACGTGCTGTTGCGCGACCTCAATATCGCGCTCACCGTCGAGGCGATGATGCGCGGTAGCAAGTCCATCTACGTGGACTTCGTGGACTACGACGAGATCGCGCACCACGCCGGCGTGACGCGGCCGGAGTCCCTCGCATCGCTACATGGCTTGGATCAGGTGGTTGGCACCCTTGGCGCGCTCGCGCGGTCCGGTCGCACGCCCCGTCCGTACAAGATCGTGCTCGTCAGCGACCACGGTCAAAGCCAAGGCTCAACCTTCCTGCAACGCTACGGAAAGTCACTCGCGGATCTCGTGAGCGAACATGTAGCCGGCACTGCTGCGCCCAGCTCTGCGCACGACGACGAGGCGCGCGGGCGCGTGCGGGCGTTCGTGTTGGGGCTGGGCGCGAACACCGTTGCGGGACGCTTCGCGGATCACGCCGCGCCAGCGCCCGACGCAACCGAGGGCTCCGTGCCAACGCCGGCTATTGCGGTAGTTGGCTCCGGCAACCTGGGGGCGGTGTGGTTCACCGAATCATCCGAACGTCTCACACTCGCCCAGCTTGAGGCCACCCGGCCGGGCCTCATCGAGGCGCTCGCGACCCACCCCGGAATTGGGTTTGTGGTGGTACTCGGCGCCACCGGGCCGGTGGCGATCGGTGCTGGCGGGGCAACGAACCTCGCGACGGGCGACGTCACCGGCGAGGACCCGCTTGGCGAATGGCCGGCGCAGGCGCGGGCAGACTTTGTACGCGTGAGTGCGTTCAGCAATGCCCCAGACATCTACGTGAACTCGCTGTACGACCCCCAACTAGGCGAGGTCGCGGCTTTCGAGGAACTGGTCGGCTGCCATGGCGGGCTGGGGGGGTGGCAAACCCGACCCATGCTGGTTCACCCCGCTGACTGGACCGTCGACGAGGACTTGCTGGGAGCGTCGGGCCTGCTATATGGCGCGGAGAACGTGCACCGGCAATTTGTGCGCTGGCTCGAGGCGCTGGGGCACCGTGGGGACTTGGCTAAGATGGAGCCCACAACGCGGGTGTAGTTCAATGGCAGAACTTCAGCTTCCCAAGCTGATAGCGCGGGTTCGATTCCCGTCACCCGCTCTGGTAAAATATTGCGCGTACCAGCCAGGTACCAGGAACAATGAAGAGGTGATGACTCCTGACAACGAGGGCAAGACAGCCCTCGTGCCCATAGTGTGCCCATGAGGCACCAGTCAGGAGTACGCAGTGGCAACGAAGCCAGCCCGTCCAGTCGGAGTGAGAGCCCTCCCCTCCGGTAAGTTCCAAGCCCGCTACATCGCCCCAGACGGCACCCGCCGCACACTGGGATCCTTCCTCACAGCCAAGGATGCCGCCCGCGCTATCGCGCTCAAGGAGGCCGAGATCCAGAACCATGATTGGCTCGATGAGCGCAAGTCAGAGGTCACCTTCCGCGCCTTCGCTGAGACGGTATTTGAGCACAAATGGCATACCCTCAAGGGGGCCACGGTGAACAATCACCGCTCCCTACTCAACCGCCAGCTGCTGCCGCTCTTTGGCCACAAACGCCTCTGTGACCTTAACCCCATGGCCATCGATCAGTGGTTCAACAGCCAGGCCAGGACGGTCAACCGCAAGCACGCCTACAGCCTCCTTCACAACTACCTTGGACACGCCGTCAAGTGGGGCTACATCAAGGCCAACCCTTGCATGGTGGATGGTGGCTTCTCTGACCCATCGGAGCCCCGCCCGGCGTTCGGTCTGGAGGACTTCCGCAAGGTCCTAGTCGCCAGCGAGCGCCCATTCCGAGACATTCTTCTAGTGACCTTCTCCGGGCACCTGAGGGCGAGCGAGGTAATAGGCCTCAACGTGGGTGACTTCGACCCGCAGACGGGCGTCCTGACGGTCTCACGGTCCTTTAGCCAGGCCGACGGACTCAAGGCTCCCAAGAACGGCAACACTAAGACCGTGACGCTCCTGGACCAGGGGGCCGACGCTTTACGCGAATACCTCAAGAGGCACCCCGGACTCCCGGACGCGCCGATGTTCCGGAGCGAGCGCGGAAATCGGATCGGGTACCGCTGGCTAGGCAAGGAGTGGAACGCCACTTGCGAGCGCGCGGGCCTCACGGGCATGCGTTTCCATGACATCCGCCATGTCTCGCTAACGCACATTGCACACACTGGGGCTGACCTCGCGGTGATTATGGCCAGGGGAGGCCACAGGAGCGTGAATGCGGCGCTTAGATACCAAGCCGCTACCTCAACTAGGGACCGTGAGATAGCTCTGCTCGCGAGCCGTCTCTTCGGATAACCCGCGCATCCATTGACTCACCCAGTTTGGTCGATGGGGTCGTGAAGTGTCCTCACGAGCCCGACAGATTGAGTTAGCTCGCCCGTAAGGGAGCACCTCCACTAGTCGCCAGTAGACAATTCGACGCCTGGGGGGCTCCCCGCCCTGGTTGCGAGTAGAGAAATGGGTCGCAGCCCAGCTCGCGTCCACGTTGCGAGTAGAGAAATTGGGGGCCGAGATGGGACCCACGCGGGCACTAGCGAACCCGGTCCCATCCGGCCCCGAAGCCCCGGGGCGGATCAGGATTGACGGGCGATGTTCGAACTCTCCATAGACGGCGAGGCACTCATTCCGCCGAAGCTGGGGTAATCACTTTCTAAAAAGAAGGCATAATTGCGCGCAAACCAGTATTCCTGTGGACAATGCCTGTGAATTACCGCGAAGTTATGCACATCCTCTCCACAGGAACATGCCATCTACGGGCACTAAGCCAATTCGTTTGCTGTTTCCGGAGAATCCTGGCAAAAGCGTCCGATAATACCTTCAGAGGCGACCAATGGGAACACCCCCCACACAGCCCTCGTGAGAGCAATCTACCTAGCCAGCAGGCTCCCCTAGAGATATGGGGGTAGGAGGCTCCCATGGGGCAAGGGATAAGGAAGTAGGGGCATCTGGCCCGGAGAGGCAAGTAGTGAGCACATACACACCAAGCACACAGGGCCAGCACAGGTACCTCCGAGCTCTCATGACAGAGCTAGGGCTCAAGACCACCAAGGCTGAAGAGAGCGCATGGGCAGAGCGTAGCCAGGAGGAGATGAGTCTCATCATCGATAGAGCTAAGCGCCAGACCGAGGGCTACCGCCTCTCTAAGCGCACTCCTCAGGAGGGGATGGCGAGCACCCGCGCTCTCCGCTGGCTCCTCCGCCTCTTCTCTGATTGCCGGATCCGACTCACCGATGAGGAGCGGGCCTATTGGTACACCGCCTCTAAGGAGCAGGTCCGCCTCAAGACCAACGAGCTCCAGAGAAGGAAGCTCCAGCTCCGCGACATGGCCGGGCTAGAGCCACAGCCATGGCGAGTAAAGAGGGGATGGGCATGACGAACCACTGCCGACACGCCCGCTCCAAGGTCCCGGCCGCCGCTTAGCGAGAGCGCAACAAGAACGTCCTTTAGGCGCTGCTCCGAGGCAGGAGTAAGTCCTCACATATAACCGGCGAAACGGGGGTGAATTCGGAGGCCGGATGTACTTTGTAGAAAGTTGCAACCTCCGGATCCAGACAAGGCCGTTCAGGACCCCGCCAAAACCACCACCAACACACTTGCCATTTCTGTTTATGCTTGGCGTTTGGCGAGGCCGCGGCCGAACTTCGCGAGTGGGGACTTAGTCGAGCTCAATGCAGACGCCCCAATGGCTTGTCGGGTGGCTAAAGTTGCCTCGTGGCCTACTACTGGACGGCAGAACCTCACAACATCGCTTACGTCCGCACCATCATTGGCTGGGTGAGGTCGCCAGACATGTTGCTTCGGAGTTTCAATTCCCTGAGCATTGATCAGCGAGCCGCCGCCGTGTGGGAAATTATTGAACGGGTGCCCCTGGTGGGGGAAGGCCCAGAGGGGATCCTGCAAGCCGAGGCCGTGCTGCACGACGTGCTTGGACCACATCGACTTCGAGCGCCTGAAGTCGCGCTCTACGCGACCACACTATTCGACAGTCTCCACGCGTCCCAGGAAGACATTGGCAGTAGTTGCTACGTCCGTTCCCCCAGCGGCAGAGACTTCGGCATCTACGGGGCAGGCGAGAAGGACGATGATGGTAACCGGAATCACTATGGAACCTGGGAAGTCGTGGAACTCCTTGACCCGACAGGCTCCAATGGTCTGTACGACAGCAGGGAGACCGTCGCGTGCATCCGCTCCTTCTATGCGGACGGGTATGCGCCTGAGCCTGGGGCTCGGTACATTACGCTCCACCCACTCCGCTATCAGTACTGCGACCTACGCGTGCGCTTCCAGTATGGTGATGAGGCCTGGGACGTAACTCCCCTGGGTCCACTGCGCGAGACGTTGGCTACCGCGCTCCATGACTTCGTACGCGAGTTGGACAGTTGACGGTCTACCCGATTCCGCCGCGTTTTCGGACCTACCCGGCGCAGGTCTGACCGGGGCTTACAGGGCCTGATTCCGCGCGCCCTGAGCCCTGGCGTAGCGACCTGACCCTGCTAGTGCCGCGTAGAGAGTTGCGCGAGATACGTCGAGATCCCGAGCCACGACAGCCTTGGGTACGCCGCCCGCGATCCGCTCCCTCGCGGCCGCTATTTGCTCGACAGTGAGCTTCGGAGCCCGGTCATACACACCCCGGTCTTTCGCCAACGCGATGCCCTCGGCCTGGCGCTCGCGAATGGTCGCCCGTTCGAGCTGTGCGACGGCCGCAAGGATGGTCAGCATGAACTCACCCTGCGCGGTGTCCGAGCTCAGGGCGGGGTTGTCGATGAATTGGACGGCCACGCCCTTCTTGCGCATTGAGCCAATCAAGTCCAGCAAGTCGGAAGTTGAGCGAGCGAGCCGGTCGAGTGACTTCACTCGCACAACATCGCCCTCTCGGACGTACGCCAACATCGCCTGGAGCTGCGGCCGGCTCGCGGCATCCTTTCCACTTGCGGTATCCGTAAAGACGCGATCCACGTCTTGCAGCGCGATCAACTGACGTTCGAGATTCTGGTCGGCGGCGCTTACCCTCGCATAGCCAACCACCTGCCCGCGATGTTCATTCATGTCTAGGCCTCCCATCAGATGTGGATAATGAATTCTAGACTGACTACGTTATACAGTCAAGCTCCGTATGAGTTAGCTGGTGGGTGAAGTGGTCAACGCGGTGCACCCCGCCAGACGGGCGCCTCAGCGCTCGAGTGGACTTCCTCCCAAGTCCGGGCTTGACATTGTGGCCAAGAATTTAGAAAGAACCCGACCTTCTGATCCCTCGAATGGCGTCGACAACTGCCTGGTGCCAATTCGTGCTCGCATGTCCGCGCGGGCGGGCGTTTCATACCCATCGATCACATGGCGTGTCGCGCCTTCTATGCACCGTCTGTGAAATACGAGCGCATCCGGACCGACCTCTACGGCCGGGTTCTACAGTGACGCATCCTCGCCTGAGCCACGTTCGCGGCTCACCTCCCACGCCCAAAACGGCGGACCCGGTTTCGCGAGCTGCTCCGAACTCAAACCCAGCAGCGTGGTTAACCAGTCGCTCACGAAATCGAGGTTGCCAGGTAGAAATGGCAACGCCCCGATGCCTAGCTCGGCTAACGCCCTGCTGAACGGATGCTCGGCCCACTCGACGGATTCTTCGAGATCCATCGGAAAGAGGATCGCTCCACGCACAACGGGTCGTCCAAGCGTGTCTGGGCGTTCGTGCCAATGCAGAGTGATCGCATCGCGATATCGGTGCAGTTGTCCCAGCGCGTCGATGGGCGGTGCGAGGCGGTCGGCGTCGTCGCGCTCGACGCGGTACTTGGCATCGAGCACGATAAGGATTGGGGGCATCTCCGGTCGTCGCACCTCAATAACCACGTCAGGCCTCTGAGCGCCTGTCAAACCTCGATATTCACGGTTGTATGCGACGACCACGCGCTCTTCTCCATCGCCAAACGTGACCTCGCTGCTGACGCCGGCCTTGAGCCGAAGTCGCGCGCCCGTGTCTTCGAGCGCAAGCAACTGCGAGGCATCAAGGGGTCGGCCTAGCGCGTCGCCCACCGCGCGGACCACCCCCGCGAAGCACCACATCTCGTAGAGCTCCGCCAACTCGCGTAGCGGCACCTCGAGAGCAGATCCCGTCACTCGTAGCGCCATCTTGAGGCGTAGCAAACCCTGATAAGCCTCGCGATAGCCGGGGCGGTTCTGAAGTGCCAGCGAGCTGAATGCGACTGGAGGCAAGCCCTGAGCTTCGCTAAAGGGGCTCATACTCGGGTACCGCGCGAGCGTTTCCTTCAAGTCATTGAGCCGATCCTCCGTCGCCAAGTCCCTGCCCGAGGCAGGGCGCGATCGCGAGCTGCGAGAGACTCGGCGCTCCGCATACTCCTGCTGCACTGCGTTGAGGAGAGATACGGCGCCCTCGAGCTCGTGTCGCAACCATCGATGTTCGTTCGAGTCTTGGCTCTCTTTGGGCATGACCGTGGGTACCCGGGCCCGGTGGCTCGGCAACGCGGTACCCAGCATCCAAGGGCCCTCACCCCGTCCCCGCACGATGGCTCTCCGCGTAACGCTCGATGTCCGGCGTACTCGGTGGACGGGCATGACGGCAACTTCGCGTGTCAAGAACGGGTGTGGCGCCTCTGTGATGCGCGCGAACGCGCGGTCAAGAGCGCCCACTTCGCGGCCCAGAATCGTGAGCCAGTCGGTTCGGTGGGCCGTCTCCTCGGAAGAAAGTTCAGCGCCGTAGCTGGTCGCACTCAAGAACTCAAACGCCAGCTGCCGTGCGATGGCCGAGACGTCGATGAGCAGGTCCTCGAAGTCATCTTCGTAGTTGAGCTTCGTCGGCCGCACCTCAAGAACGAGCGCCAAAGAGTTGTAACCGTCCGACAACTCAAAGGTGGTTCGGCCGACTAGAGAACCAAAATTGAAGCCCCCTGCGACGAGCTCGTCACGACCAAAAGCCGTGCCAACTTCGCGCAGAATCTGGGGATCCTCGTGACGCACATGCGCAACGCGGCCAAGCTTGTTCTCCACCGTTAGCCGGTACTGCGTTTGCTCGTAGAGCGCAGGGCCGTCAGCGTCAAATACACGCGTTCCGTCTACCGCGGAGAGTGCCGTCCCGTCGACTGCGAGGCGCCGAATTCTGTCGCTCTCGCTCAACTCCAACCGGACTCGCGGCTCCCTCGCAACGGCAGATTCGCTGATACGCCTTTGCCGGGGCACGCCTCGAATCGCAACGGCCCAGACATCAGTCTCAATCTCCAGTAGCACGCTAGACCCAGAAGGTCGTGAATCCCGTGCCGTCAAGGCGCTCGCGCATGAGCCTTACGCGCCGCTCTGATCTTGGGAAAGCTGCGTCGCTCTCACCCGCCTCAAGCCACTTCGAGAGGCCCTCCAGAACGTTGCGGATAGGCGCGCCTCCGCCCTGAATCCGCGGGAGGATCTTCATGCTCAAACACAGATCAAGGGGCGAAACCACGGCACCGTCAAGGTCGACGAATGTCTCAGCACAGTCGCGTGCACGAAGGCAGAACAGTGCGACTTCATCGCGCACGCGGTAACCGACGTGCAACTGAGAACCTTCAAGCGTTGCATTGGCCGCCACGAGAGCGTCGACGACCTCAGCAACGATCGGATCGGCCTTCGCAGGATGGTCCACGAGGCGAAGAGCATCCGGACGCCAGTCCGCGTGGCCTCGGACGACCGCCTCGACCGGGCCAGTCGATACATCGCCGAGGTCCTCGAGGTCGACCTCTGTGAGTTCGAGAACGAAAGCTCGATCGAGCACTTTTCGACTGAACCCATGCGTCGTCTCGTCCATGTTCACCGTGCCCACGATGGTGACGTTCGAAGGCAGGTATACCCCACCCCAGTTGGTTCCATCGCCGTCAGCCGATGGCGCGTTCGGCACCAGCGCATCCGTCCGAATGGAACCGCCTGACACGTGACGGTTCTCCATGAGTGACAGAACTTCAGCGAAGTAGTACTCAACGCGCGCGACGTTCATCTCGTCCAAGATGAAGAAGAACTGGCGGTCCGGCTCCGCCATAGCCTGATCTGCGACGCGAAGAAGGTGCCCAGGGACGAAAGCTCCGCTGAGTTGCTCGTAGCCCAGCAGCTCGCTCGAATCCGTCCAGTCAGGGCGCACCGGAATAACGTGGGCCACCGCGCCGGTCGCTTCCGCGACGAGCCGCGGGAGCCGCGTCTTGCCGGTACCGCTGATGCCGGCGAGGATGACGAATGGCTTTGTGCGCGCCGCGGTTACGAATGCCGCGATCTGCCAGGGCTCGAACGTGTACCCACGCGAACGAATGTAGGCATCGATGTGCCCTGCGATGTCGACGGCGCCACTCCTATGTGCATCGCTCGCCACCCCGGCAGGAGCTTCGGGCAGATAGTCCTCAGGCAGCGCACGCTCGAGCGCGAGTTCGAGCTGCGAGCCCGCAACATGATCAGGATCTTCGTCCGCAAAGGTGAAGAGGTTCCGCGCAACCGACTGATCGAGGTCGAAGTCCTGCAGGAACCGGCCCTCAACAGCCTCCCGTGTCAGCGGACCCGCCGCGAGCTCTTCAAGGTCAAGCCTCCGATAGAACCAGGTGGCGACATCGATAAGCCGTGGTCGCTGCTCACCCCCGGAGCCGGCAACAAGGAACTTCCGGACCTCGTCGGCGCGAACGTCTCCCGCGTCGCGACGCGCTATCGCCTTGGGGCTCACGGTCCCATCGACCGTGAAGGGCGAGCCGGCCTTCGTCTCCCAGTTGTGGAGCGTGTTTCCCGGCCCATTGGACGGAAATTTCCGGCTCATGTAGCTGCTGCCGTTGGGCTGAAACGGGTTGAAGTATGGAGTATCCACTTTGGAGCCCGCGTTCGACGGCCAGTATGACAATTCTTGGACCGCCTGCAGGTACTGCGGCACGCCCTCCGCAACCCCGATGGAGTGCGTTCCGGCCAACGCGATTGTCCTCTGGCCCACGAGGTAGGGCAGTAGGCGTCCCCGCGGCGACGAGCCCTGCAGATGAGTGATTGCGGACTGAATCGTCTCAGGTCTGAAATACGGTGCCACGCTTTTGTTCCCCGCCTGTCTAGTCCTCGTCGGCGAGAGCGCTGAGGCCCTCCGCTGCATATTCACAGTAGTCCGCGCTGATGTCGAGGCCAATGGCCCTGTAGCCCGCGCGCAGTGCTGCGAGCATCGTCGTTCCAGAACCATTGAATGGGTCGAAGACGACGCCGTTCGGTGGCGTGGAGGCATGGATTGGAATCCTGACCAACTCCTCCGAGAAGGACGCTCGGTGGCTGCCCTTCGTGCCCTTCGAAGGTGGCACGATCCATGTGTCGTTCGGTGGCAGCACGGCGCCGGTCGGCGTGGTCCTCCCGACTGCGTCCTTGTCAAAGTAGTACCAGCGACTCTTCGTAAGGTGGAACACGTACTCATGCGAGACCGCACACCGATCTCGCACTTGGTCCGGAATTGGGTTTGGCTTAACCCACACGTTGTCGTTGCGCACGAGCCACCCGCGGTCCTGCATCGCGATCGCGAATCGATGCGGAATCAGAAGCAATTGCTTTGGCCGTGCCCAAACTCCGTCACCGGGGCGATCCTGTGGCCGAACACCAAAACGGCGGGCGCCTTGCTTCGCTTCTGAGCTCTTGTGCGCGCCCTTGCCGCTCCAGTAGGTATCCCCAAGGTTGACCCACATGGAACCGGTGTCGCTGAGCAGATCAGCGCACAGGTCAAATACCGAGGCGAGCCGGTCGATGAACTGCTGGGGATGAGCCTCTAGACCTATCTGTCCGTCCACGCCGTAGTCGCGCTGCCCGTAATAGGGCGGCGACGTCACTATGCAGTCGACCTTTACTCCAGCCGTGATGAGCTCACGGATTCCGGCCTCAACGTCAGTGTTCAGGATGATAGAGCGCTCATCCGAGTAGAAGACTGAGGGGGCGCCCTGCGCTCGCTGAAACGCGTCATCGCCCGTAATCGTCGGATCCAGAGCTCGGTTCGCGGCCGTGTCCTTCAGGCGCCCGTCTGCGGCCCTGGACTGCCGGTGCGGTGGCACCACACGTGGGGTGAATTCATGCTGGGCCAGGTAGCTCAATGCAACTCCAAAGGTTGATGCCCACAGGCTACGCGGACCCACCGACGCGTGCCGTGCGCCTCGCCCACGCGAGAGCGATCCACGCAGCGGGAGGCGGCTCCGTCGAACCACCAGACTCTGTCACGACCGAGCTCCCCACCACCGAGGCTCACTCGGCGTCAGACTTGCGTGTTGTGTCCACGTTCCTCCAATGCAATCCGAAGGCGCTCGTAGACGAGGGCACCTCGGATAGCGCTTGCGGAACGGAGCGCGACTAGCGCCAAGTCGTCCACGAGGAAGTAGTTGTAATCCTTCGCACTCGACCTGACGAGGTAGTCAAACGTGCGGAGCACCTCTTCGGAAGCCGGGAGCAAGCTGAGGCGCTCAGCCACTTCATGCGCAAAGTCAAGGTTGCCGTTGGTGACGGCAACCGTCTCCGAGGTCAGCTCGAGCCATGTGTCATCCGGTATCGAGGTGTTGTAGGCAAGGCGACCGAACGAGCGAGCGCTTGCGACGCTCTTGGTGGCCAACACCGAGCGCCAGAACTCGTCAATCCGCGCTATAACATCGGGCTCGATTACGCCTTCTTCTGGAAGGACCCACGCGAGATCCTGGCCAATCTCACCGCCGCGGAGCGAGTCCTGAAGGATGTCCAGAACTGAAGTGTGGGAATACCCATCTACGCCACGGAGCATCGCAATCAGAACATGCTGCGCTGCCCGGTCGACATCTCGGGACACGGCATCGACGAGTCGATGCCGGTAATGCTCGAAGAACTCGTCGGGAACGATAGACCACTTGATGAGCACGTCGGACGCGTCCTGGCCAAAGGCGTCGTGCTGTCCGCCGAACAGCCTGTCAAGGTTGGCGACCCACCATTCCCCCGCGACTGAGCGCACGAACGCCGCGTGAGCAACGATCATTGCGCGGAACTCGGTGCCATCTATCCCCGGCACTTCGAGTGCGTCATCGAGGAAGTCCAAACTCTTCGAGCCGACTTCCTGGTCCGCTCGGAACTCACTACCCATGAGAGCGAGTCCAGCGCCGAACGCGCGCGTCGAAGGGCGGTTGATAGCGCGATGAAAACTGTCGAGGTCTTCTACACCTACCTCCAACGCCGACTCGGAACGGCTTTCCTGATGCCACTCGCCCGCCATTTCACGCACGAAATCCCACAGAGCCTCACGATCTGGTCCGGCGCGCAGGTCCAACGAGTTTGCGAGCCGCTCGATGGCTCGGATGCAGTCGACGCGAACCTCACGCCAACTCTCCACGTAGTCAAACGGCGTGTTCTCACCCAATTTGGTGACCTGTGCATCGAGACGCTGACGAACGAATCTACAAAGAGCGACGACAAAACTCGGCGACAGCGGCTCGGGGAAGGCTTCGCTCGCCAGCGATTCAGCGAATGCGCCAACGTAGGTCGGGTGCTCGAGCACGTCGAGAACGTCGACACTGCCGGTGATCCAACGGGCAGGTTCGGCGATAATCGCCGTCGTCAGGGCGCGCGCGAGTTCGCGCGCCGTGACGTTCCACGCATCGTTGTTCGGGCGCCAAGCGGCGATCTCACGCGCCCGCTCCACGACGTCTCCCGTGTTTATCTCCGCAGGCGAGAGGGGACTCAGGGCAGACTGGAGTATCGAGTCCCCGAGAATGCGCGAGGCCCAGTACGACCTTTCTAGCGTGCCCGGCGTGGACTGCTCGTCCGCGATTAGGTCACCCCACCCTGACAATGCGTCTGCCGGGAGCACATCGCACCAGCGGCTGACAGTCCACGCGCGCTCCTGATTATCCGCTGTGGGCGCACTGTCTGGCACGATGCGGTTCGCGATGGCGGAAGCCAGTGCCCTCGTGCCCATTTCACTTTCAAGTTGATCGAAAAGTTCAAACGCGTCGACATTCGGTCGGCTTTCGAGGACCGCTCTCGCAAGGCAGTCGAGCCTCAAATCGAGTGGCATGGAGGTTGCCTGAGTTGCGAACCACGTTCTGACCCGTGCACCAAGTTCGCCGGACAACTGGGCAAGTACGGCATAGACAGCGCCAGGGTCCGCCAACTCGAGTGCACGAAGAGCCGAATCGGCCAGCATCCCAACCAAGCCGAGCCCTTCACTGCGGCCCGTGAGGCGACTAGCTTCTCCGATTGACACGCCCGTCGCCAGAGCGCGCAGGTTCCAGTCTTCGCCAGCAATGCGCCGATTCAACTTGAAGCAAGCGAGAGACAAGCGGATCTTGAAACTTTCGGGCGTGATACCACGTGCCATGGCATCGAACAGAGCGGCCACGTCAAGGGATCGGCGCTTTACGTTGACAGAGATCACGAGGTCAAAGACCTCGTGCACGGCGGGACTCTCGGCGGATAGTTCAGCGGCCCAGTGGACCGCCACTTGCGCGGTCGCAACTGGGTGCGCTTTCACAATCCGGAGCATCGGCCCCGCGACTGACTCAGGAAGTCGAGCCAAAGGTATGGCGATGGCCATCGCAATGGCTTCGTCGTCAGTGCCCAGCTGGTCAAGGAGTTCATGGAGGAAACGCGCGAACTCCTCGGTCTGGCCAAGCGCCTCGCCAATGTCTGACACCAAGAACCAGTCGCAGACCAACTCGCGTGTCGCCCAGCGATGTTGGATGAAAAGCTCAAGCCATAGCGGCGATTTGAGACGGCGCAGAAAGTTCCGCAAGTCGGCTCGCGACAGCAATGCCGCTTCGAGCGCCACGAAGTCCCTTTCGTCGGGCTCTTGTATCGCGGCCAACCGCTCGAGTTCCGCAGCCCTCGAGGAAGGTGCGCGGTAAAGGACATCAAGCAACACCACCAACTCGCTCCAAATATCCCCAGGCTGGGCGTCCGACCCGCTGCCGTGCACCGCGCCTGAAGCACGCCGCCGCAGAGCTAGCAAGGCATCCAGATGGGCCCTGAGTTGAGGTGCGAGGCCGCCTACACGGCGAGCGAACACGTACGCCGCGCGCTGCTTGGCTTGCGGACCCCGCTCAAGCGAACCAATCACTGCCCGGATTCGCGCGTCGAGCGGTGAGAACGCATCTACGTGCCCAACTCCCAAGGCACCCTGCTCGAGGTAGAGAACTCTCGCTGTGCCCAAGTCCTCGATCGCTTTGTTGGTGGCCGTGTCGAGAGCGAATCCCGGCTGGTCGAGCAACCCATCGATCGCAAGGCGCACGCTGTGGGCGAACGACTCTCGTTGAAGTGGCAGGAACGATCCGCGCTGAACAATGAGACGTGCATTGTCGAGCGCGTGTAGCACCTGATCTGCCCGGGCGCCGTACTCGGCGCGGATCGTGAGCACCGCTTCCGCCGAAAGCGTGGGCAGCGAGTCGTCTTCGACCACTGGCCCCCCTGAGATATGAATAAATTGGTAGTTCATTGATACACGAAAAAGCGATCGCCAGCTGAGCGAGCGAGTCGACGGCGCAAGCCGGGTCAACCGCGCAACAGCTGACCAATTTCCTCGGCTCGTGCGTATGCCAGGCTCGGCGCGCAAAAGGCGACAACCAAGTTCATGGTGCCCTCGGGCGACAGGCAGTCGCTCGGGCACGCGAGCTCCTCGTCCGGCACCCGAGGCTGAATCCTCGGACAGAGGGCGCGCTTGTGCCCATTCCGTGCCCATGGCGTGCCCATCCGGCGCTACCTTGGGCACGTCAGAATCATCAGACTTTCTAGGAAGTCCGAGGCAACTTGCCACCTGAAGCGGTATCGCTGGGCACGGAATCTTTTCCCAAGCTGATAGCGCGGGTTCGATTCCCGTCACCCGCTCCATTCAGGCGGCGGGACCGCCTTGCACCAGTCCGTGATCGGCGCGGAGCACGTCTCGGATCTGCTGGCGAATCCAACCGTTGTAGACCCAACCCACAAACGGGTTGCCCGTGTGACTGGTCAATGCCTTGGTTGTCGTGTTGTAGATCACGGGCCAGGCAAACCCAGCGAACATGCGGACGAGCTCGCGTTGGGCGTAGGTGAGGGCGCGCGGGTCGGCACCGGGGCCGGCGAGCGCCGCAATTGCGGCAACGCCTGATTGCAATCCGCGAGTGGCACCTTTAGCTCTGTCTGCGTACGCGAGAGCAACGCGCGTGTAGTGCTCAAGCCATTCCGGCGTGACGTATGAGATCGGAGCCACAAAGACGTAGAGGTGAAGCTGAGTCGCCATCCAACGCAGCCTGAACTCGGATTTGTAACCAACGAGCGAGGGAAGGCCGCCGATCTCCATGCGAGTCACTTCGTACCCGTTGGCCGTCATGCGCGCCTGTACGTCGTTCATGTACTGCTCGGCTTGGTCCACCGCTGCCTCCCCCACGTGCCCAGCGAGTTCCTCGCGTTATGCGCCAAATCCTAGCGGGACACGTCGCCGACGGGATGTGGTTCCTGCGGCGGCTCCGTGATCTTGGGCCAGGGAATTCGCTGGGAGCCGCTCCACGCGGCCACAAACACCCCGGCGATGATGAGTACGTCGCCAATGCTGAAAGTGTTCGCGAGCGGCATCGGTGCCGGCCACGCGAAGAAGTCGCCAAGCCACGGCAGCACCGGGTTCTCGAGCACCGCGGAGTTGGCGAATTCGGGAGTGGCGCCGCGTCCGGCCCTCTCGACCGCGGAGGCGGACGCTGGCAGCGTTCCCCCGTTGAGGGCGATGACCAAACCGTTGCTGAGCGCGCCGATGCCCACGAGGATCACGCCGGGGAACTTGCGGTTCAGCCACAGGAACGCGATCGCTGACACGTAGGTGAACACGTGCAGTGCGGCCGCGACTGCATGCGGCATGGACAACTGCAGCGCAACGAACTGCAAGAGCAACGTGGCCCAAATGAGCAGCGGCCAGCGCCAGGTGTTTTGCAGCAATCCCGCCGGCCACCTCCACGCGACAATCGGCGACAGCACGGCAATCGCGCCCAGAGCAAGGATCAGCATTCGCGAACCCTACTGCGCAACGGGGGGCTGCGGATTGCTGTCGCGCAACCAGGCCTCGAGCTCCGGCGCGGAGATGGGGCGGGCAAAGTGATATCCCTGGCCGATGGGGCAACCAAGTTCGCGCAGCACCTTCGCCGTTGCCTCGTTCTCGACGCCCTCCGCCACCACCCGCAGGCCAAGCGCCTTGGCGAGCGTGATGGTGGATCCCACGATGATGAGGTCGTGGTTCTCCGTGCCGATGCTGCTCACGAACGACTTGTCGATCTTCAGCTCGTCGATTTCAAGTTTCTTGAGGTAGTTGAGCGAGGCATTGCCCGTGCCGTAATCGTCGATCGCGATTGCCACACCCAGGGCGCGCAGTCCGCGCACCACCGTGTCCGCCCTCGCGGCGTCGGCCATGATCCCGGTTTCCGTAACTTCAAGGACAAGGCACGACGCTGGTACCTGGTGGCGCGTTAGCGCACCTTTGACCTGGTCCGGCAAGGCGAGGTCTGAGAGCAGCCGCGCAGAGAGGTTAACTGCCATACGAATGTCGTGGCCCGCCTCTCGCCACAGTGAAAGTTGATACAGCGCCGCATCCAGCACATAGGCCGTGAGCGGCACCACCAAACCAGAGCTCTCGGCGAGTGCGATGAACTCTTGGGCGCCCACCTCTCCGCGGCGCGGGTGGCGCCAACGCACCAAGGCCTCTACGCCAACCAGGGTTCCTTCGAACAAGTCAAATTGCGGTTGGTAGACGACGTAAAGCTGCTTGGTATCGAGCGCCGTGCGCAGGTCCGCGAGCAACTGCAACCGCTCAACCGTGTTGATATCGAACTCCGGCGCGTACAAACTTATTCGGTCCCGCTCGAGCTTCGCGTGATACAGCGCGATATCCACGTGCTTCATGAGCGTCTCTGGGTCCGTGCCGTGCATGGGGGCGATCGCGACGCCCGCGCTCGCGCGCACCAGAAGCTCGAGTCCCTCAATGTGCAGCGGGTTGTCGAGCGAGCCGAGCAGCGCGTACGCAACAGCGGCAGATTCTTCAATGCCGCCGTTAACCACTACAGCAAACTCGTCGCCGCCAAGCCTGTGCACTGACGCGGAATCGGGAGCGGCTTCTTGCAAAGCGTCCGCCACCTTCTGCAGCACCAAGTCACCGAACGGGTGGCCAAGGGTGTCGTTGATGTCTTTGAAGTGGTCAAGATCGAGGAGCACAAAGCCCGGGCCAGTGCTCTTGTGCCGAGCGGCCATCGCAATTCCGTGCTTCAACTCATGCTGCAGCTGCCCCCTGTTGCCGAGCCCAGTGAGGGAATCGTGGGTGGCCTCGTGCGCGTGCCTCGCCGCTGCGGCGGCAAAGAGGTGAGCCGCGATAACGGGGGCGGCTAGCAAGATCAGCGCACCCACACCGTCCGTGGCAACGATCGCCGCGATGCCGCCAATGCTCAGCAACACCAAGTTGGTGACGAGGAAGCTGCGGAGATCTTCGCGCAGAACCGTAAGCACTCGTTGCTCGGAGACGATAGAGACGACACCTGCGACAAGCACCCAGTTGACCGCGAACATCGCGAGGCCGCCGATGAGCAATGGCACCAGATCGGCTGGCTCAACGCTGCCTGGCACCCCAAATAGGGGCACGTCGCTGAGAGAGGTGAAGATGGCGCCGGCGGCCAGCACACTGAGCGCGTATTGGGTGGTGTTGAAGAGCGACTTCTTGGGTGCCCGACGCTGGACAACGTCGTCGGTGACGCTTGCGACAACTTGCACAAGGATCGCGACGGACACTCCGGCGACACCTATCAGCGCAAGGACAAAGGGTGCCGACGTTGACAGTGAACGTGCGCCACCGCCGGCCCGCGGCAACACGATCGGCTTGACCTCGCCGATGATCGCGGCGATTGCGAGAACGATCGTTGGCCACAACGGGATGTCATGTCTAACGACGGCCCAGTCGGTTCCAACGATGACAAGTGCGAGCGCGGCGAGGCCGAGCACGCACACTGCCGTTACATAGATGTCCAGGCGTGAAGACGGCGTCAGGAATCTAGTCCTGACGCCGCCCGCACGTCCGTTGGGGCTTAGTACCACTTCCACCCAGCACCAACGGTTGCGGCGACGGCGATGAGCGTGGCAACGCTTGCGGAAACACGAACGGCCTTGTTGCTAGCAACGATGGTCCACTTGTCCATGGGAGTCTCTTTTCTGGTCTGAAAGCTGAAGTTTTTGAGGGTTGATGTG
>Ga0164241_10000439_pt1 | contig 78880 bp, 56 predicted proteins | sample OricomyardsoilBY_FD_108780 | JGI IMG/M metagenome (GOLD analysis project Ga0164241, IMG submission 108780) | Backyard soil microbial communities from Emeryville, California, USA - Original compost - Back yard soil (BY) | ecosystem: Environmental > Terrestrial > Soil > Unclassified | place: USA... | reverse complement strand
CACGCCGTCGGTGAACGGATCTTCCCAGCCGTAGATGCCGGCGGCGTAGAAGACGTCGCTCGAGGAGGGATCCCAGACTACGCTCGTCAATCGATTCAGGGCCTTGTCGCCGGTAGCGCCGAGCTTCTCATAGGTCGCTCCTCCGTCGACGCTCGACCAATAGCCTTGTCGCGCGACGCCGAGCACCAATAGATCGACGAACGGGCTCGAGTAGACACCGCCCATGTTGCCGCACTCCGACTGCATGCCGGCGAGCTTGCCGGTGATGTTGGTCCATTGGGCGGGCGGCACCTCGGGGTCGCCGTAGTCGACGTCGGGCGCGCCGCCGTGCGCGGGCTCGCCCCCGCTGCCGCTCGTGCCGCTGCCGCCACCGGCGCGGCCGCCGCTTCCGGTGGTCTCGCCGGCCTTGCCGGCGGCAGCGTTGGTTCCGCCTTTGCCGGCGGTGGCGGCGCCGCCGCTCGGCTTGCCCGCTCCGCCGTCACCGGCTCCGCTGGCGCCGGAGCCCCCGTTCGAGCTGCCACCGCTGCTGCCGGCCGAGTCGTCGCTGCTGCAACCGGCCAAGAGTAGCGTGGTGCACAGGTACGCGGGGCATAGCCGAGAGATCGAAGGGGCGAGGCGCATGTGAGTCACCGGAGCGTTGGAGGTTACGCGTGGAGGCCCGGAGCTTAGCCCGAGCGCAGCCGCGAGATCGCAAGCCGAGGGCCGGTTCGCACGGCCGGAGCCCGACCACTTGGAGTCTGCGCCGATGCGGGTCCGGATTGTCGAATTGGATTATTGCAATCGACGTGAAAGTTGCGGGCCGTGATGAGTAAGGTTCCTTCCTCTCTGACGAGCGAATCGACGCGTCGCATGTAGAATACGCAGAGCCGCGACGCGCCTCGAGTGACGTCGCAACCAGACAACGTCGCTCCGCACACACGCGCTACGAGCTTGCAGAGAAAGTCAGGACCGCAGCTATGATCAGATCACTTCATGCATCCTTTGGCATCGGGCTTGCGCTCTTCATGGGAGCGGCGTGCGGCACGTCGGACCCTGATACGCAAGGCACGACGGCAGGACAGCCCGGCTCGCCCACCACGGGAACGAGCGGCGCGGCCACGACCGGCACGAGCGGCGCGGCCACGACCGGCACGAGCGGCGCGGCCACGACCGGCACGAGCGGCGCGGCCACGACCGGCACGAGCGGCGCGGGAGCGGGCGTGAGCGGCAGCGGCGCGCTTCCGACCGGCGGCAGCACCAGCACCGCCGGCGCAGCCGCGACGGCGGGCGACACCGGAGCCGGTGGCTCGACGGGGCAGGCCGGGACGGGCGGTGGCGGGACGGTGCCGCCGGTGAGCCTCCCCGAAGGCGTGGTGACCTCCGCGAACGGCGCGTTCTGGAAAGCGGGCACGCTGACGCCGTCGACGAGCGGCACCGTCGACGTCACCGCCAACGATACGTCGGCCAAACAGCGCTGGGACGGCTTCGGCGGCACCTTCAACGAAGCGGGCTGGGACGCGCTCGCGGTGCTGACGGACGCGGAGCGCCTGCAAGCCTTGAAGCTGCTGTTCGACGCCGCCGATGGCGCGAACTTCGCGTACGGCCGGCTGCCGATCGGCGCGAGCGACTACTCGATGAAGCGCTACACGCTGGCCGAGACCGCCGACGACTTCGAGATGAAGAGCTTCACGATCGAGCAGGACAAGAAGCTGCTGATTCCGTACGTCAAAGCGGCGCTGGCCATCAAGCCCGACATCCATCTCTGGTCCAGCCCGTGGACGCCGCCGGCGTGGATGAAGACCAACAACAGCACCGACTCCGGCAACATGAAGGACGACGACAAGGTGCTGAAGGCGTTCGCGCTGTACCTCGAGAAGTACGTGCAGGCGTACGCGGCCGAGGGGCTGAAGATCGAGGCCGTTCACCCGCAAAACGAGCCTGGCTACGGCACCAACCCGTATCCGTGTGCGGGCTGGAGCAGCGCCCTGTACATCAAATTCATCCGCGACTACCTCGGGCCGCAGTTCGAGAAAGACAACGTTCCGGCCGAAATTTGGTGCGGAACCATGTCCAACGAGTCCGACGGCACGATCGCCACTACCCTCGCCAACGATTCCAAGGCGATGAGCTACGTCAAGGGCTTCGGCTTGCAGTGGAACACTCGCGGCGTCGTCGGTACCTTGAAGTCGAAGGGCTCCGTGATGCAGACGGAGCACAAGTGCGGCAACTACGACTTCGACACCGAGAACAAGGCTAGCCCCTACGATCCGAACAAGCCCCAGAACGATTTCGCCTACGGCGTCGAGAGCTGGAAGAACATCAAGGCCTGGATCGACGCGGGCGTGAACTCTTACAGCGCCTGGAACATGGTGCTCGACACCCTCGGCACGAACCTGAACGCGTCCAAGCCGTGGCACCAAAACGCGCTATTGGTCGTCGATCGCGGCGCCAAGAAGCTGACCGCGACGCCGGCCTACTACGTGTTCCGTCACCTCTCGCAGTACGTCTCGCCCAAGGCGACCGTCATCGGTACGACCGGCGGCGACGCGCTGGCGTTCAAGAACCCAGACGGCAAGCTGGTGGTGGTGATGTACAACTCGGGCGGCGCCAAGATGGCGACCGTCTCGCTCGGCGGCACCAAGTTCTCGTTCGATATGCCCGCTAACGGCTGGGCCACCGTCTACCACGCGAAGTAACCGAAGAACCTGCTCGGAGCGCGAAGCCTCGGCGCCGCAAGGTCCCGGGGCTTCGTCGCGTCAGAGTCAAGGGAAGCCCTTGACCTTGCCCGCGAGCTCGCGCTCCCAAATCGGCGGATCGTTGAAGTTTTCGACGAGGAAGTCGACCACCGCCCGGACCTTCGTCGAGAGCTGGCGCGCCGAAGGGTAGACCGCGAAGATCGCGCTCGCCTCGAACTCGTAGGGCTCGAGCACGCGCACGAGCTGTCCCGACAGCAGCCCGCGATAGACCATCTGCATCGGCCCGACCGTGATTCCCAGGCCCTGCAACGCGAGATCGTGCAAGACCTCGACGTTGTTGGTGGCGAGCCGCCCCGAGACAGCGACGGTCACCCGGCCTTCGGGGCCGATCAAGTTCCACTCCCGCGGCCGGGCGAAGCCCGTGTAAATCACGGTGTCGTGGCCGGAGAGATCTTCGGGGCAGCTCGGCACCCCGCGCCGCGCCAGATAGCTCGGAGCGGCGACGAGGATCCGTTGGTTGGAGCAGAGCCGGCGCGCGATCAGGCGTGAATCCGTCAGCGCGCCGATACGGATCGCCAGATCCGTTCCTTCGTCGATCAGATCGACGAAGCGGTTGGTGAGGGTGAGATCGACCGACAGCTCGGGAAAGCGCGCCATCAGCTGGCCCAACAGCGGTACGACGTAGAGCTGGCCGAAGACGAGCGACGCGCTGAGCCGCAGGTTGCCGCGCGGCTGGGTGGTGGCTTTCTGCACCTCCGCCTCCGCATCCATCAAATCGGCCAAGATCTGGCTGGCGCGGGCATGAAAGGCGGCCCCGGCCTCGGTCAACGACAGGCTGCGTGTCGTGCGTTGCACCAAGCGAACGCCCAGGCGCTCTTCGAGGCGCGTCACGATGCGGCTCACCCCCGATGGGCTCAGCGTCAGCTCCTCCGCCGCCTTGGCAAAGCTCGAATGCTTCACGACGGAATGGAAGGCTATGAGCTCCTGGGTTTCGGTCAGCATCGCACTTCGCTTCGGCGCGTCGGCTCGGCAACGCTGCCGCATTCGTGACGTGCCGTCATCGCTGAAGTGAAGTCGTCGCACGGACTCCGCCAAATTCAGCTGCTTTCTGGATTGCCTTCCCGACGCTGACGCGAGCCGAGCCCGGCTTTCGGGCTGGGCAATGGTGCGCGAGCCGCACCAATGAAGTGATCACGAGGGGGGAACTCGATTCGAGTCTGGCGTGGAACTCTGACTCCCATGGTGGATCAGAATACTCCCGAGAAAGTCAGCCTCTTCCGCAATGACGGGGTGCCGGGCGCGGAAGTGCGCGTCGTCGGTGACTCCGCGCGTGCCTGGAGCTTCTACAGCACCGCGTTCGAGTTCGTCGCGCCGGGCAGCTGGTTGGGAGACGTTCGCCACCGCGGCGCCACCGCGCTGCTGGAGCCGGGCCGAGTGCTGTGCGCGGGTCCGGGCGAGATGTTCGCGGCCCAGCGCGTGCGGCGTGCGGGCTCGCGCGCGTCACTGCTCATCGAGGAGGGCTGGTTGACGGAGTACCTCTACCAGGCCGGCCTGCGCCCGCAGCGGCTCGATTTGCAGCCGGTGGCCCGCATGTCGCCGCCGCTCGCCGCCGCCTTGCTCGCCGTGTTTCGGGCATTTCAGGCTGACGGCACGAAGCTCGAGGTCCAGACGTCGTTGGTCGAGTTCTTCGCCCTGGCGATCCCGGAGCTGTTCGGCGGCGCGCACGCCGAGCGCGGCGAGACGAGGCTTCCCTCCAACGTGGCCGAACGCATCCGCGAGCGCCTCGAACGAGATCCGTCCGAGTCTCTGGATCTCGACGCGCTCGCCGGCGAGGTCGGGCTGAGCCGTTTCGGCTCGCTGCGCGCCTTCAAGCGCGAGTACGGCGTCCCGCCGCACGCCTACCGGATGTCGATGCGGCTCGGTCTCGCCCGCAGCTCGCTGCGGCGGGGAGCGAAGCCGGCCGACGTGGCGGCGAAGCTCGGCTTCTGCGATCAGAGCCACCTGACCCGGCTGTTCAAGCTTCGTTTCGGCATCACGCCCGGCGAATACGTGAGACGCGGCTACCTGGGCGAGCTGGACAGCGGCGCCGAGCAGGCCGCCGCCAGCGGGTACGGCTGAGCGCGGTCGTTGACAAGCGGAGGCCGTTCGCTATGCTCCGGGCCGCACCGTGAACGCTGCGTTTTGCCTTCCGCGCCTCTCTGGGCTGCTTCTTAGCAGCGCGGGAGAGGTGTGAAACGCCGCTGACGTAGCCGATTCGTAGCGTTTCTCGATCCTCTCCCGCAACTCGCCGGAGAGGACGCGAGTGTGCGTCGTGACCTCTCTGGCTTCAACCGCCCCCCGAGGTTCCGATGCCGTTCAATCCCCGACGTTACTCCGCTCCCGCTCGCGTCAACCTGCCTGATCGGCGCTGGCCGGAGCGCGCTCTCGACCGCGCTCCGATCTGGTGCTCGGTCGATCTCCGCGACGGCAACCAGGCGCTGCCCGATCCGATGGGTCACGACCGTAAGCGCGCGCTGCTCGAGCTTCTGGTGAGGGTGGGCTTCAAGCAGATCGAGCTCGGTTTCCCCAGCGCCTCGCAGACCGACTTCGACTTCATCCGCTGGGCGCTGACCAGCGGCGCGCTACCGGCGGACGTGACGGCGCAAGTCATCACCCAAGCGCGCCAGCCGTTGATCGCCCGGACCTTCGAGTCGATCGCAGGCGCGAAGCGCGCGATCGTGCACCTCTACAACTCGACCAGCGAGCTGCAGCGCCGGGTCGTGTTCGGTAAATCCAAGCAAGAGATCTTGGATCTTGCCGTGCAAGGCACGCTCTGGGTCAAGGCCGAGGCCGAGCGGCGCCCGGAGACGCAGGTCATCTTTCAATACTCGCCCGAGAGCTTCACCGGCACCGAGCTCGAGTACGCGCTCGAGGTGTGCGACGCGGTCACCGAAGCTTGGGACGCCGGCCCGGAACGACCGATGATCGTGAACCTGCCGACCACCGTCGAGATGACGACGCCCAACGTCTTCGCAGATCGCATCGAGTGGTTCGAACGTCAGCGCAAGCGGCGTGAGCACGTCACGCTCAGCGTGCACGCGCACAACGATCGGGGGACGGGCGTGGCGACCGCCGAGCTGGCGATGCTGGCCGGCGCCACCCGCATCGAAGGCACCCTGCTCGGCAACGGCGAGCGCTCCGGCAACGTCGACATCGTCACCATCGCCATGAACCTGTATTCGCACGGAGTCGATCCCATGTTGTATTTCGATGATTTGCCGGAGGTAGTCAGGGTCGTCGAGGCGGCAACGCGCCTGCCGGTCCATCCGCGGCATCCGTACGCCGGCGAGCTGGTGTTCACCGCCTTCAGCGGCAGCCACCAAGACGCGATCGATAAGGGCATGAAACACATGAACAAAACCGACGGCGCCCGCTACGAGGTCCCTTACTTGCCGATCGATCCGGCCGACGTCGGGCGCGCCTACGAGCCGGTGATTCGAATCAACAGCCAGTCGGGCAAGAGCGGGCTATCGCACGTGCTGGAGCGCGATCACGGCTACCGCGTGCCGCGCGCGTTGGCGGTCGAGCTCAGCCACAGCGTGCAAGCGCTGGCGGACGCGCGCGGTGAGGAGCTGTCGACGCAAGAGCTCGGCGCCGTGTTCGAGGGCCAGTACTTCGACGTCAGCGGGCCGTACGTGCTCGATAATGCCGGCGTCGAGCGGCGGCGCGAAGGCAAGGAGTGCGCGGTGGTCGCGCAGCTCACCGCCTTCGGAGAGCGGCGCGACCTGCACGGCATCGGCAATGGGCCGGTGGAAGCGTTCGTGGCCGCGCTCACGGCGCTGGCTGGTCGCCGGATAGAGGTGGTCGACTACGCCGAGCACGCCGCCGCCGCCGGCGCCTCGGCGCGAGCCGTCGCGTACGTCGCCCTGCAGATCGGCGATCGGATCCGCTACGGCGCCGGACGCCACGAAGACGTCGTGCTCGCGACGTTTCGCGCGATCATCAGCGCGTACAATCGCGTCGAAGCCGAAGCGAGCGCCATCGGTTTGGCGAGCCGGTCGTAAAGGACGAGCTCAACGGCGCAGGCAGGACCCGCCCCGCAACCCGCTCAGTGGCCCGAGCGGGCGACGCCGGGTCCGCTGTGCGCCGCGAGCTCGCCATGTCGAGAATTTTGCGGGCACACTTAGCTTAGAAAGTGATGCGGATGGCGTCGGCAGACCGTTGAGCCGCGCCGTGATAGACGGCCTCGATGTTGTTGCCATCGGGATCGAGTAAAAACCCCGCAAAATAGCCAGGGTGGTAAGGGCGCTCGCCGGGGGGGCCGTTGTCGGTGCCCAGAGCGGCGAGGCCAGCGGCGTGGCACGCGATGACTTGCTCTCGGCTCCCCGCTTGAAAGGCGAGGTGCACCCTCCCGGTCAAGTGGCCAGACGCTGCTTTGCTGTCGGCGCTCGAGATGAACAGCTCGTCAGCCCAGAAGAAGTCCGGCCCCTCACCGCCGAGCGGGATGCCGAGCGCGCCGAGGACCGCCTGATAGAATCGTTTACTCTGGGTGACGTCGCGCACCACCAAGTGGACGTGATCGATCAACCGTCCGCGCTTGAGCTCATTGGTTGCCATGCCGCCAAGCATAGGGGCATCGCGTCGAGGTGAGCAGGCCCCTTGGCGAGGTTCGACCAAGAGGCCAAGCCGTCCAAAAATGTCCCGGACGGCGCCGTGTCTTGGCCCCGAGATCCGAGCCGCGCGCGACCTCCGTCATGGGCCCGCTTGAAGAGCTGGGATCGGATCGCGGCTGTGTTAGCGTGCTCCGCTGTCATGAAGCAAGGGACAGCGCCGTGCCGTTTGGCACGAGTCGCCGCAGTTGCGGCTTGTTCGTTGGCGGTGCTGAGCGCGCGTCCGGCGCGGGCGCAGACGCAGCAGACCTTCGCGCTCGATCAGTTCGAGCCGGCGCCGGCGGGAGATCGCTTCTTCGGCACGCAAGGCGGCGATCCGGGCGGTCACGTGAGTCCCCGGTTCATGCTGCTCGGCGAGTACGCGTATCGGCCCCTGGTGCTGTACGAGAACGACGGCGACGACCGCGTCGGCAACGTCGTCTCGGACCAACTGTTTTTACATTTGGGGGCAGGGCTCGCGCTGTGGCAGCGCGTTTCGTTCTCCGCCGATCTGCCGCTCGCGATCGTGAACGACGGTGGGTCCCCCAATTCCGGTGCGCAGGCCTTCTCGTCGCCGAGCGGGGCCTCGCTCGGTGACTTGCGGCTCGGCGCGCGGGTGCGCTTCCTCGGTGAGCCGGACGGCGCATTTCAATTGGGATTGAGCGGTTACTTGTGGCTACCGACCGGCGATCAAGACAGCTTTACGGGCGACGGCAGCGTTCGCGGTCTACCGGCGCTGGTAGCAAACGGGCAGATCGGCCATTTCGTCTACGCCGCCAACGCCGGCCTGACCCTGCGCGCCGAGCGTCGCTTCGCCGCCACCACGCTCGGGCCCCAGGTGCAATTCGCGGCCGCTGTCGGGCTGCTCGGGCTCGACAAAAAGCTGCAGATTGGCCCCGAAATTTACGGCACCACCACCACCAAAGACGCGTTCGATCGCGATACGACGAACCTCGAGGCGATCTTGGGTCTGAAGTATCGCGCAGGCCCCGTCGTATTCGGCGCCGCCGCCGGTCCGGGCGTCACGCGCGGCCTCGGCACGCCGACGCTACGGGCGATCCTCAGCGTTGCTTACGCGCCCGAGCCCGAGCCGGAGCGCGAGCCGAGCGATCGCGATCGCGACGGCATCTTCGACGACGACGACGCGTGTCCGGACCGGTTCGGCGTACCCAGCACGAAGCCCAACTTCAACGGCTGCCCCGACACCGACAAGGACGGCGTGTTCGACGCCGAGGACGCGTGCGTGGACGTGGCCGGCAACCGCAGCGATGATCCCAAGAAGAACGGCTGCCCCGAGCCGAAGGATCGCGACGGCGACGGCATCCTCGACGCCGAGGACGCTTGTCCGGACGAGCCGGGCCAGGCGAGCGACGATCCGAAGCTCAACGGCTGCCCCCCGGACCGCGACGGCGACGGCATCCTCGACGAGCAAGACGCGTGTCCGGACGTGAAGGGCAAGAGGAGCCCCGATCCGGAGCAGAACGGCTGCCCCGGCGACACCGACGGCGACGGCATCCGCGACGACAAGGACGCTTGCCCGCGAGAAAAGGGCAAACCAGATCCCGATCCGAGCAAGAACGGCTGCCCGGCGCTGGTGCGCGTCACCGCGGGCGAGATCGTCATCTTGCAACAGGTGCAGTTCAAGACCGCGAGCGACGTGATCCTGCCCGCCAGTGACGACTTGCTGCAGCAGGTGGCGGCGGTGCTGAAAGAGCACCCCGAGCTCACGAAGCTCGAGATCCAAGGTCACACCGACAGTCGCGGCAACGCCGCCTACAATCAGGCCCTGTCACAGCGCCGCGCTGCCAGCGTCGTCAAGTGGCTCACGACTCGCGGCGGCATCGAAGCATCGCGCCTTTCGCCCAAGGGTTACGGCAAAGACGAGCCGATCGACAGCAACGATACCGAAGAGGGGCGTCAAAGGAACCGCCGCGTGCAGTTCAAGATCCTGGCGACCGACAAGGCGACGAACGTGAAGGACGGTGACCAATGATCGGGCGCAAATTCCTGCAACTCCGCAAATGTAGCGTGGCGCGCTGGGGCGCGATGGCGGCGCAGCTCATCACCCTGACGTTGCTCGTCGCCGGTTGCGCCTCCGGCGATCCGTCGGCGGATCGCTCGCCGGTGCCGGCGGAGAGCGTCGGCACGGCCAAACAAGCGCTGAACGGGGTGGACGGCGTGTTGAACGTCGCGACCGGCAGCGCGACGGTGAATCAATACACCACGCTCGCGGTCGACGCCGCCAGCGGTGCCGCGCAGATCACCGTCGGCAACGCCGGCGCGCTCGACCCAGGCGGCGATCCGCTCGCGCAAGGCGATCTGCTCATGATCGTTCAGATGCAAGGCGCGACCATCGACACGAGTGACGCGACGTCACCCACCTGGGGGCAGGTGACGGACCTCGGCAGCGCCGGGAATTTCGAGCTCGTCGAGGTCGCGGGCGTGCAGGGCAACGTCGTCTCGTTGCTGTGCGGTCTCAAGAGCTCGTATGTCACGACCGGCGCGGTCCAGGTCATCCGCGTGCCCCAGTACACGAACGTGAACGTCAGCGCCCTGGCCCAGATCACGGCCCCCGCCTGGAACGGCACGACCGGCGGTGTCGTCGCGATGCGTGCCTCCGGCACCATCAACCTTGGGGGGACCATCACCGCCAGCGGGCTCGGATTCCGCGGCGGAGTGGCCGACAACGCGTCGGAGGGCGTCACGACCGACGTCACGACCTACGCCTCCGCCACCAACACGCAGGGCGGCGGCAAGGGCGAAGGCATCGCGGGGCTTCTCGCGCTGTACGGCCGTGGAGCGCCCGCCAACGGCGGCGGCGGCGGTAACTCGCACAACGCTGGTGGCGGGGGAGGTGCGAACGCGCGTACGGCGGCCCAGGCGGCGTGGACCGGCCAGGGCGTGATGAAGAACGTGACCGGTGCGATGGGCGGCCCCACCGACGCTTGGCGGCTCGATCCCGCCTACGTTGCCAACGGCAACGCGCGCACCGCTTCCGCCGGTGGCGGGCGCGGGGGCTACACGTATTCGGAAGCGAACCTCAACGCAACGCTGGCGGCCGGCGCGCCCGAGCTGGCGACGTGGATGGGCAACTCGCGGCGCGAGCGCGGTGGGCTCGGCGGGCGTCCGCTCGACAACAGCCCCACCGGGCGCCTGTTCTTCGGCGGCGGTGGCGGCTCGGGCGACTCCAACAACGATAACCAGGGTCTCGGTGGTCGCGGTGGCGGCATCGTTTTCTTGATCGCCAACGTCGTCAACGGCGGCGGCACCATCGTCGCGAGCGGAGCGGACGGCGAGGACTCGAATTCTACCGACGGCGGCGCCGCGAACGGTGACGCGCCGGGCGGCGGCGGGGGCGGCGGCACGATCGTGATCCAGTCGACCTCGTTGGCGAGCTTGACGGTGCGCGCCGACGGCGGCGAAGGCGGGACGCAGCTGATCAGCAACGTCAACGAGGCGGAGGGCCCGGCCGGCGGCGGCGGCGGCGGTTACCTCGCGCTGCCCGCCAGCCAGACGGCGGTGGTGAAGAGCGTGGCGGGCGCGATCGGCGGCATCACGACCTCGGCCGCGCTGACGGAGTTTCCGAGCAACGGCGCCACCGCCGGCAACGACGGCGATCCGAACGGCAGCTCGACGTCGGTCTCGCTGTGCACCACCGGTCCTGCCACCACCATCACGACCGCGGAGCCCAATCCGACCAACGATCCGACCGGTGATTTCGTGTTTTCGGGGACGCCCGCCGGCGGCACCTTCGAGTGCAGCGTCGACGGCGCCGCCTACAGCGCGTGCAGCGCGACGTTCTCGACGGCGGCCCTGGCGGACGGGTCGCATGCGATCGACGTTCGCGCCGTCGACACGCTCGGTTTCCGCGATCCGTCGCCCGCGACCTACACGTGGACGGTCGACACGGGCGCGCCCGAGACGACGATCGACACCGCCGAGCCCGATCCGACCGCGGATCCGACCGCTGACTTCGTGTTCGAGTCCAATGACGCCGCCGCCACGTTCGAGTGCAGCATCGACAGCGGCACCTACGCCGCCTGCGACGCGACGTTTTCGACGGCGGCGCTGGCTGACGGCCCTCATACGCTCTCGGTGCGCGCTCGCGATACGGCCGGCAACGTCGACGCGACTCCGGCGAGCTACACGTGGACGGTCGATGCCACCGCCCCCGACACCACGATTGATACCAAAGAGCCGAATCCGACCAACGATCCGACCGGCGATTTCGGGTTCACGTCCGACGACGCGGCGGCGACGTTCGAATGTAGCGTCGACGGTGGTACCTACGCCACGTGCCCGGCGACGTTCTCCACCGCCGTGCTCCCTGACGGCCCGCACACGATCGCGGTGCGGGCGCGCGACGCGCTCGGCAACGTCGACGCATCGCCCGCCAGCTATGGCTGGACCGTCGACACGATCGCGCCGGAGACGACGATGCCTACGAAAGAAGCGAGCTCGACCGACGATCCGACGGGCGATTTCGGATTCGCTTCCGATGAATCGCCGGTTATCTTCGAGTGCAGCGTGGACGCGGGAGCGTTCGCGGTTTGCGCGGCGGCGTTCTCGACCGCGGCGCTCGCCGACGGACCGCACACGATCGCGGTCCGGGCGATCGACGCCGCCGGAAACGTGGACACGACCCCGGCCACGTACGACTGGACGATCGACGCGACTGCCCCCGAGACCACGATCGATCCGGCGGAGCCGAGCCCGACCAACGATCCGACCGGCGATTTCCGCTTCCACTCGAACGACGCGACCGCGACCTTCGAGTGTAGCCTCGACAGCGGCGCCTTCGAGCCTTGCGCGGCGACGTTCTCCACGGCCCCGCTCTCCGACGGTCCCCATTCGATCGCGGTGCGCGCCCGCGATCCGCTCGGAAACGTCGACGCCTCGCCTGCTACTCACGCCTGGGTCGTCGACACCGATCCACCCGAGACGACCATCTCGATCGTCGAGCCGAGCCCGACCAGCGATACTACCGGCGACTTCGGCTTCGCGTCGGATGAAGCGAACACCACGTTCGAGTGCTCGGTCGACGCGTCCGCCTTCGCGCCGTGCCTGGCCACGTTCGCGACGCCCACGCTCGCCGCCGGTCCCCACAGCATCCAAGTGCGAGCGACCGACGAGGCGGGCAACGTCGATCCCACCCCCGCCATCTACGACTGGACGATCAGCGCCTCCGAGCTCGACACCGACGGCGACGGGCTGTCCGATACGGAAGAAGACACGCTCGGCACCGACAAGAACGACGCCGACAGCGACGACGACGGCGTGATCGATGGCGAAGAGCCGCACCCGGGTGACGATCCGGACCACGACGGCTTGATCAACGCGCTCGATCCGGACAGCGACAACGACGGGCTGTTCGACGGGACGGAGCTGGGCGTTACCGCGCCCGACCCCGACACCGACCTCACCCGGCACAATTTCGTCGCCGACGCCGACGATTCGACCCAAACCGACCCCGAAGATCCGGACACTGACGGCGGCACCGTCGAAGACGGCGCCGAGGATCCGAACCACGACGGCAAGATCGACGCTGGCGAGCGTGATCCGCTCGACGCTGCCGACGATGCGGGCGTGCCGCCTCTGGATAGTGACGGCGACGGCTTGACGGACACGGAAGAAGACGCGCTCGGCACCGACAAGAACGACGCTGACTCCGACGACGACGGAGTCGAAGATGGCGCCGAGCCCAACCCGAGCGCCGACAGCGATGGCGACGGCCGCATCAACCCGCTCGATCCCGACAGCGACGACGACGGCTTGTTCGACGGCACCGAGCTCGGCCTGGGCTGCTCGGGCGCTGCCACCGACGCTGCGGCGGGCCAATGCCGGGCCGACGCCGATCCTGGGACCAAGACCTCGCCGCTCGATCCGGACACCGATGACGGCGGCGTGAGCGACGGCGACGAGGACACCAATCACGACGGCGCCGTCGACGCCGGCGAACGCGATCCTCTCGACGCGAGCGACGACGACCAAGACGGCGACGGAGAAGGCGGCGCCGGCGGCGTGGCGGCGGGCACCGGCGGCGCGGCCGGCACGGCAGGTAGCGACAGCACCGGCGACACCGGCGGCACTGGCGGCACTGGCGGCACCGGCGGAGCTGCCGGCACGAGCGGCAGCGGCGGAGTTGCTGGCACTACCGGCGACGCCGGCGCCGGGGGCGACGACGGAGCTGCCGGCACGAGCAACGGCGGTACGACCAGCGGCGGGACCGCCGCGGGCGGGATCACCGGCGCCGGCGGCAGCGACGACAAGCACCCCGTCGTGCTCGGCGGCGGCATCTGCTCCGTCACCGCGCCCGGCGGCGAAGGCTCAGGGGCGATCGCGCTGCTCGCCGTCGCGGCGGCAGCGGCGGTAACGACGCGACGCCGTCGGGGGCCGGGGCGCTAGCGCCTTGTTCCGCGAGCCGTCCATGGACGCGAGTACCAACCTCCCTGCCGAAACCATCGTCTACCAGGACGAGCAGCACCTGATTGGGGTGCGCGGGAACACCGTCGTGTCGTGCTCGCTCGACGCTCCCAATCCGCGCTTCTTGGAGGCCTGCTCGCGGACGATGGACTCGCTGGCGCGGCAGCGCAGCCTGCCGCTGCTGCTTTTGACGATCATCGACCAGCGGGCGCGCGCCCCCGACGACGCGGGGAAGCTGGCGATCCGCCAGACGATGTTACGCCACGCCGCTCAGATCCACGCCTTTGCGTACGTGGTCGAGGGCGAAGGATTTGCGGCGGCGGCGGTCCGCGGCGCGCTCTCGCTCATCAGCTTGCTCGCGCGGTACAGCTTCCCTCACAAGGTCTTCGGTCGCGTGGAAGACGCCGTGCCCTGGATGCTGAGTCGCCCGACTCCTAGCGGGCAGAGCACGCCGGGAGCCGACGAGCTCATCGGTTTCGCCAAATCATTGAGCGCGCGCCTGAAGAGCTCGCGCGAGCGCGCAACCTGATTGTGCCGAACGCGCTGGTGGCATACCAATTGCTGCCAATAGCCTCGTGACCTCCAAGCCCCCCATCCGCCGCTTCTCGATGCTGCGTGATTTCCACGCTGCCGACTTCGTTACGCTGCTCAACGGCGTGGCCGGCATGGGCGCCAGCCTGGCGTTCGTCCGATACGTGGCCGGCGAGGGAGACGGGTCGTTTTGGCTCGGCGCCGCGCTGCTACCTGTCGCGCTGCTCATGGACATTTTGGATGGTCGGGTTGCGCGCTTTCGTGGCGAGGCCTCCGAGATCGGTCGCGAGCTGGATTCGCTCGCCGATATCGTATCGTTCGGCGTGGCACCGGCGATCATGGGGTTTGCGGTCGGGCTGCGCGGCGCGCTGGACCTCGTGTGCCTGACGATCTTCGTCGCGTGCGGTATCAGTCGTCTCGCTCGCTACAACGTGACCGCGACCACGCTCAGCGACGAGTCCGGCAAGGTAGCTTACTTCGAAGGGATGCCGATCCCGAGCAGCTTGCTGCTCGCCTCGTTGTTCGCGGTGCTGTTCGGTGTCGGCCGGGCGCACGATGCGTTGCCGCTCGGCAGCGTTCAGGTAGGCCCCGCCGTGCTCCATCCAGTGGCGCTCATCTACTTGCTGCACGGCGCAGCCATGGTCAGCAAGACGCTTCGCGTTCCCAAGCCCTGATCTCCCGAGGTTGGCCCGCGTCTTGCGGGCTCGGTGGTCCACACCTCTCGCCCCGGAGATTTCATGGCAAAACCGCATAGTGAGTGGACCGTATTGCCTCACGGCAAGCTAAAACGCCTCGAGCACAACCTGCTCACGGTCACGGGCCTGATGAACATGCCGCCGATGGGCGAGGTGCCACGGCGGATGACGGTGGTGCGGCTCAACGACGGCCGCCTCGTCATCTACAGCGCGATCTCACTCGACGAGGTCGAGATGAGAGCGCTCGAAGCGTACGGCAGTTTCGCGTTTTTGATCGTGCCGGGCGACATTCATCGCATGGACGCCAAGCCGTGGAAGGATCGCTACCCAGCGCTGCGCGTGATCGCGCCGGCGGGAGCGCGCGAGAAGATCCAAGAAGTCGTCCCGGTCGACGCTACGAGCGTCGACTTCGGCGACCCCGCCGTTCACTTCATGACCATGCCCGGCACCGGCGACATGGAAGCCGTGGTCGTCGTTCAGTCACCCGACGGCATGACCGTCATTCTCAACGATTTGATCTTCGACCTCGCGAATCGCCCCGGCCTCAGCGGCTGGCTGTTCAAAGCCATCGGGATGACCGGCAGCCAGCCGCACATCCCGCTGCCGGTCAAGCTGCGCGAGGTGAAGGACAAGAAGGCGGTCAGCGAGCAGCTCCAGCGCTGGGCTCACGTTCCGAATCTACAGCGCGTGATCATCTCCCACGGCGATATCATCGCTTCGGCGCCGGGAGCGGTGCTCGACCGGATCTCCAGCGATTTGCGCGCGTAGGCTCAGAAAGCACCGAGCACGCGGCGGCTCTGGCAGCGCCACGACGGCGAGGCCCAAGCCGGCCCCCAGTACGTGCGCGAGGGGCAGCAGCTTCACGTCTGCGCCCAGATCGGGCGCCAAAATCGCTCGACCCGCCCAGAGCTCGTAGCCGCACTTGGCGGCGAAGCCGGCGACGCACAGCCAGCCCACGCCGCGCCAGCGCTCGGTCGCCACCCCCCGGCGATAGATCAGGGCCACGACGAGCGCGCAGTCGAGGCCGGACAGTCCACGGTACTCGCCGAGCCGCGCGCAGCCGAGCAAGATCGCGAGCGACAGCAGCGGCGGCGCGACGAGCAAGATGCGCCATAACGCGGGCCGTGAGTCGCGCTCGAGCAGCGCTGCCCAAACCACGAACGCTAGCAGGTCTCCGCGCAGGTGAGCGTCGCTGAAGTGAACGAGGTGGCCCGTCCACAGTCGCCACAGCTCGCCGCGCCCGAGCGCGGCGTGGGTGAGCGCAAAGCCAGCTTGCTCGGCGGCGGGTAGGCGGCTCGAGCCCCAGGACAGCGCCGCCGCCGACAGCGCCAGCCAGGGCAGGGCACGCGCCCGTTCAGCGGCCCCCACGCGCGGCTCCGGTCTGGCGGCGACGGCCTCCGAGCAGCCAGGCCAGCACCATCCCGACGCTGATGGGATCGAGCGCGCCGCCGTAGCTGTCGCCGGACGCGCCGCTCGAGGCGGCTGTGCTGCCGCTGACGGGGCTATTGCTGCTGGGGCTCGAGCTGCTGGCCTGCGCATCGTGCTCGGCGTCGGTGCGGGCCTGGTTGAGTCGCTCGACGCCATTTTCCGCGAAGCCTTGGTCGTCGAGCACCAACATCGAGGTCTCGTCGGTCACGAGCTGGTACTTCACGCCCAGGTCCGCCACGAGCCGGCGCACTTCCGGGTCGGACATCAGCCCGAGCAGGGCGCGCTTCTGTAGCGCGTGGATCATCTCGAGCGCCCACAAGCGCTCGAGCTCCGGGCTGCTCGTGGCGACTTCGGGGAAGGTGAAGCTGGTGGTGTAAGACTTTGGCTGGTTGCGCACCTTCGTATCGAGGCGAAGCTGAGCTTGGCCCGGCTCCGCGTAGCGGCCGAAGACGACCAGCTGCTGACCCTGATAGACCTTGCCGAAATCGAAGTCGGTGGTGTCCGAAACCTCGACGCCGCTCAGCGACAGCTTGGCTTCGTGCAGCGCGTCGTGGGTGAGCTTGCTCTTCGCGAGCATCACCTGGCCCAAAATGTCGTCGCGATTGGATACGGGCGCGTAGAAGCCACCGCTGGCGTCCGCGATCACGTCCATCAGCGGCCAATTGGCGCTATTGCCCATCAAAAATCCGTTGACGCGCACGTCGCTCTCGCGCAGCAAGCCGTCGAAAGCGGCGGCGTCGACGATGCCTTGATTGGTCACGCCGTCGGTGACCAAGAAAATCGAGGTGACGCGCTCGGGATCGTGAGCCTGCGTCGCGCTCGTCAGGCCGGCGTAGAGGTTGGTGCCGCCTCGCAGCGCGGCGGCATCGAGCTGGGTGCTGGCGGCGGCGACGTTCGCGGGCGAAGCCGCTTGCAGCGGCGCGATCTCGAACGCCTGATCGGAGAACCCCACGAGCCGAAAGCGGTCGTCGGGGCCGAGCCCGGCCAGCGCTTCTTCGACCGCGCTTTTCAGCGTGCCGATCTTCGTGTCCATGCTGCCCGAAAAATCGAGCACGTAGACGTAGTCGGTACCGTGCTCGATCGGCGCCAGGTCGACACCGGGCGTGACGAGCAGCATGAACGTCCCGTCGCCGCCCGACTCGGGACGGTAGGGCACGACGTCGGTCCGCCCCACCTTGTCGGTAGCGAGCTTGTAGTAGACGACGACGTCACTCGTGAGCTCCGCCGGCGATCCGTCGAAATGCACCTGCTGCTGGCCGTCGTCGCTGGTCGTCACGATCGCACCGCTCACCCCCGGCACGCGCAGCTCGCTCACGGGAACCAGGCTACTTAGCGATAAATCGAAGCTAAAATGACCTACCGCGGCTTGCTCGGTCGCGCCCCAAAACGCGGCCGCGTCGTCGGTGCCGCCGTTCTCGAGCGGGTACAGAAAGCGACCCACTCCCGCGTCGATGGCGAGCTTCTCGTAGTAAACGAACGACATCGCCGCGTCGCTCTGGGCGGGGATGTTGCCGACCGAAAACTCGAAGCTCTGATAGCCATTCTGGGTGGCAAGGCCCGCTTGATGGCCGGCCGCCGTCTCCTGTGTGTAGATCTGCTGCGCTCGATCCTTGGCGACGACCTCGCCCTGCAATACGCGATCGACGAGCTCGATCGACATCTCCGATAGCGCCGCGTCGGGCGGTACTGGAAAGCGATACACGGCGTCGATCGGGTGCGAGTTTTCGTTGTGAAAGATCTGGCGTACGGAGGTGCGCGAAAATCCGTTGTTGATCACGACCTCGACGGCGTGGTCGACGATGGCGGGGGCCACGTCGCCGGTCGCCTTCGGCAAGAGCACTCCCGCAGCCTTCGCTTCGCCCGTCGTCGCGCACACCATCGCCACACACGCTGCGCAAGGCAGCGAACCCCAAAACCTCATGCTCGCCTCCAGAACTAGGTAAGGCGGATATTCGCCTTACCTCGCTCCAAAGCACGGGCTATGCCAACTGGTTCAACCTGTCAGAAGTCAATAAAATCATTGTGTAATCTGCGGCGCTGCCCGCTCGTCGCGGGTGGCGGTGTCGCGAACGCACCACACCCCTCGTCGGTCACTGTGAATGATCGACGAAGGGTGGTGGTGCGAGCGCGTGCGATCGATAGCTCGCGCTGCGTGCGATCAGTAGCTCACGCTATCGACATAGGCAGCGGCGCCGCTGGTCGACCCCGACGAGGTGAACAGCACACCCAGCTCGGCCAAGGCGGCGGCGTTCGCGGGAACGGCCACCGTGATCGTGTTCCAGTTGCCCGCTTGGAGGCTGCTGACGGCGCGCCAGCTTCCGGTCCAAGCCCAGCCGCCGGCCGCGCCCTGCATCACGTACGGTTGCACCGAGGTGAGCTTCGAGCCGCTCGGGATCCAGACGTGAAACGTGAGCGTGCGGCCCGCCGGGACGGCGGGGTTGACGAGCTTGGCGTAACCGTCACCGGTGGAGCCGAGCGCTACCTTGAGTGAGCCAGCGCCGGCGAAGGCGCGATCGGTCGAACGCGCGACGCTGGCGACCCCGGCTCCCGTGCTCGTCCACGCTTGCGCGCTCGACTCGAAGTTGTACGCGGCCGAATCACCACCAGCGGCTGCCGCAGGATAGAGCTGCTTTTGCGGCACGATCGCCTTGGTCTCACAGCTACTCGACCACGAGAGGCGAGCGGTGGCGCTACCGGTGGTGTCGAAATACTCCAGCTTGATGTCGTACTTCTGGCCCGCTACGAGCGAGATGCTGCCGGAATTTTCCGTCAGGGCGTGGCTGGTCCAGTTGTTCACGATTTGCTGACCGTTGACCCACAGCCGCACCGCGTCTTCCGAAGACGTATAGAACGTCGTCGTGCCGCTGAAGCGCGGGCTGATCTGGCCCGTCCAGCGCACCGAGAAATTGTCGCTGGGCACGCCGGTCGCGGGCGAGGTGGTGCCCCACTGGAAGTCGACCGTCGCGTCGGTGCGGGTCAGCACCTTGGTGGTCAAGGTGGTACCGCTGAAGTAGTCGCCGCTCAGGCCGGTGCCGGTGCCGGTGGTGGCCGAGCAGGTCGGAGTCGGGGTGCCGCCGCCGCCGCTGGTGGTGGCGAGCGGGACGCCGCCCGCGTTGACGATCGCGCCGGCGCGGCTCTTCATGAACAACTGCCCGTCGGAGTACTGGTCGTTGGTGTAGGTGCTCTGGCCACCGATACCGGCCCCGAACAGCAGCGCGATCACGCCGCTGTTGGCGAACTTCTCGATGTGAGCGGTGCCGGAGCCGAAGAAGTATTCGGCGCGGTTGTCCTTGTAGCCCTCCGCGGCGCCGCCGTTGTTGTTCACGTTCTTCGAGCTCGAGTTGCCGAGCGGAATCTGCCACAGCACCCAGCGCTTCTGCGCCTTGACGTTCCACAGCCGCAGCCACTCCGCGTAGCGATTGAAGCTCTTCGAGGAGATCGAAGCCGAGTCACTGGCGTCCCACCAGCGATCCGAGCCTTGCGTGACGCGATAGAAGTCGGCGTCGCGGTCGAGCGGATCGCCGACAAGCACGTCGAAGGTTTGGCCGGTGGCGTTGCTGGCCAGGCCGAGCGGCGCCAAAAAGCCATAGACCTTGTCGACCTCGGGCCCGAGCGGATCCGACACGCTGTAGGTGCCGATGTCTTTGCCGCTCGCCCAAGCCGAGACGTGAACCCCGAGCACGGCGTTGCTGGCGCCCACGGCTTTGCGCAGCTGCAAGAACGCGAGCCCGAAGCCGGCGACGGTGTTGGGAAGCCCGGCGAGCTCGCTCATGCCAGTGGAGGCGATCGCGGCGGACGCGTTGGGGTTGTTCGACGACTGCTGCTGGAGGAAGCCGAACGCGTCGGCCTCGAGCAAGATCATGACCGGCTTGCCGAAATCTTTGGCGCGCTGCAGCAGCAACTTGAAGTCGCCGAAGTAGGCGCGCATCGTCGCGGCGTTTTGCAACTTTTGCAGCGTGGCGGACTCACCGCCGCCGGGCTCGGCGAAGATTTGGTAGTACTGCACCGCCGGCACGAAGCCCTGGGCAGCGCTCTCTTGAAAGTAGCTGAGGGCGAAGCTGCCGTCGGTCGCGCCGTAGCCCCAGTTGTTGACCCAACCTTTGGTTAGATAGCGATAGCGCGTATCCCAACGCACACCGCTATTCTTCATCCAGACATTGCCACTGTCTTCGAACAACCCGACCTGGACGCGGGCCGGCATTCCGTTCGGAATCGGGCCTTGGGCGGCGGAGCCCGCCAGAAATTCCTGGTTTTCTCCGAGCGACTCCTCATCGGGAGCGCCGCTGCAGGCCGAGAGCCAAAACGAAGTCGCGATCACGAATAAACGAACGAGCGCAGATTGCTTCACGCAATTCCTCCAGAGCTTGCCCGCGGCGGGCTGCGCCGGGGTATTACACGCGATGAATGGTTGCGCTCTCAGTTTCGGTCTCGCGCGAGTTTTCGTAAGTCGCAAAACTTCTCGTCGAGCACTTATCTTTTCGACGATGGACGCTTCGCGTCTCCAAAAGATCCCAGCGTGCGTGTCAAGCGCGCGCGCTGTCGATCGCGCGCGTGTCGTTCGAGCGATCGTCTTCTTCGGAAGAATGCCCGCGGCCGCCGAGCAGCGGCAATCCCGAAAGCTCCGCTAGCAGCGCGCGCGCGCGCTCGCTCAGCTCGTTCAAACCACTATCTCGCACCTGCTCGCGCGAGAGCGGCGGCGCAATGTGCACCGACACGCGTCGCGGCTCGATCGTGCGCCCGTGCTTCGGCAGCACGTGGCGTGTGCCCGAGATGCCGACGGGCAAAATCGCGACCTCACCCAGCTTGGCCAGACGAAAGGCTCCCGTCTTGAAGCGACCAATGACGTCCCCCGTGCTGCGAGTTCCTTCGGGAAAAATCAGGATCGCCGCACCCGCTTTGAGGTGCTCGGCGGCGTTGTCGAGCGAGTGACGAGCGGCGGCGTGGCTGCCGCGCCTGACCAAAATGTGACGACCGGCGCGCAGGGCCGCCCCCAAAAACGGAATGCGCGCCAGCTCGCCCTTGGCCATGAACTGCGGCAGCTTCGGCAGCGCCGCGAACAGGGCTGGGATGTCCATGTAGCTGGCGTGGTTGGCGACGATCACGTACGCCCCGTCCGGCTGCATGTGCTCGGCGCCGTGTACCTCGAGCTCGATGCCGCACAGCTTGAACAGCCCCCGCGCCCAGCCGCGTTGCCAGCGATAGAACAACTGCGGATCGCGCGTGACCCAGCCGATACACAGCGCGGCACTGACGCACAGCGCCGTCCAGAGCGGGAACACGAGTGAATTGAGCAGGGCTCGGAGGCGAATGAACACGGCGCGCAGCCTATCACCGGCGCCTCGGACGTCGGCTCGGAAATTGCGACGTGCGCCGCTAGGTCGCAATCGTGTCTTCGGGATCGAACAGCACCGTGAGGATCGGTCGTGAGGCGGCGAGGGGCGGCGTGAACAGCGCGGGCCGATCGGGATCGGCGACGAGGGCTTCGAAATCCTCGGCGGTCACACCCCGGGCGAGGCGGCTCGCGAACGAGGTCTGCAGCTGCCGTACGTAGTGCTCGACATCGTAGTCGCGCTCGTCGCGAGCGGCCGGGTCGCGCGCCGCGTCCGGATCGTCGCCGGCGTCCTCCGCTTGCCACAGCCCGGCGCGACCGAGCGTGCGCCGGTAGACGTACACCCGCTCGCCGGTGCTCCAGTGCTCGCGCCCGTTGGCGAGCAAGGCTTCGTATGGCAGCTCTTGGCGCTGGAGCCGCGTGACGGCATATTGTTCGGGGGTCTTGGTCAGCCGCACGCGCGAGCAAACGTCGAAAGTCGGAACCTGCCGGCGGCGCAGCCCGAGCACGGCCGCGACGTAAGCGGCCCGCACGCCCGGCAGGTCGCCTTCTAGCAGGCGTTCGAGCGCGCGCCGCAAGAACGCTTCGCCGAAGGGCTCGGCGCGGCTGGAACGAAACGCGACTCCGCGCAGTAAGAGCGGCCCCGCGTAGGGCTTTAGCGCATAGTTCTTCGGCTCGTGCGATAGCATCGCCGCGTAGCGCCCGTCGAATTGGAGCTCGACCAACGGCGGCAAAAGGGCGGCGACCTCCGCGACGACGCGCTGCTCGTCGGCTTCGCTGAAGATCTCCGGCACCGCGAAGTATACGCCGTCCGTATCGGCTTCCAGCAGCTGCACCCCACGCCGACCGAGCTCGTGGCACATGAACGACAGCAGCTCGCGGCCGCGTTTGGTGACCTCGTTGGCGGCGTGCACGTCGGCGAACCGCGTCAGGCCGACAGCGCCCAGGTAGCCGTAGCCGGAGTTGACGACCAGCTTGATCGCCGCCGACAGCGCTTCGAGCTGAAAGCGCTCGGCGGAGCCGGCCGGCGCCGCGCGCGCAGCGGCCTTGGCGCGGAGCCGGCGCGCTACCAGCTGATCGATGATGGCCAGAAATACCCCCAGCTTGTCGCGCCGTGGCCCGATTCGATACTGCCGCATGAGCGACGGATACAGGCTCGCGACGTCGGCCTTGACGACGCGCCGCGCCACGCCGGACGCGAACAGATACAGCGCCGCGCCCTGGTGCTGTGTGCCGTCGCCGGCTTCGTGGGCCGGCAGCGCGACGCCGGCGCGCAGGTACGCGCGCACCAAGAGCGGGTCGAGCACGCCCGTCGCGGCGCCGGCGTCGCTCAAGCGCTCGTAGCGGCGTGGCGCCATTTGGGCGAGCGAAAACGCGGCCCCGCCCAGCAGCCGCGCCACCCCCGCCGCCTCGTCGACGTCGTCGGTCGCGTAGCGGCGCACGCGCTCGGGATCGCTCACGTAGGCTTGGAACACGCCGCCACCCGCGATGTACTCGCGGTCGGGGCTCGCCAATCCGAGGTGGCGCGCGACAGCCTTCAAGCCGTGGCCGGGCAGGTCGCGGGCGGAGAAGTCGTGACGGCGCACGGCGTCGAGCGAGTCAATCAGCTCGCGGCCGGGCAACGTGTAGCGTGCGCGCCGCAGGCGCTCGAGCCAGGGCACGCCGGCTCGTCCGAGCCGTGCGCCGCGCGAGGCCGGCCGCAGCGCGAAGTCGACGCTCGCGCTTCGTCCCAGCGTGAGCCTGACACGTAGCCGCTCCGCGCGCCGCATCAAGAACGGCATGTCGAAGCCGTGCAGGTTATGGTTTTCGATCACGTCCGGATCGAACGCGGCGACGCAGGCAGCGAGCCGGCGTAGCAGCTCCGCCTCGGCGGCGTCGGTGTCGGCGGTGGCTTCGAGTAGCTGATGCTCTCCGGCGGGGCCCCGTACCGCGACCAAGAAGATGCGATCGATGTCCGGATCGAGGCCGGTGGTTTCCAGATCGAGCTGCAGCCGCCGCACGTCGTCGAACGCCAGACCTTGAAAATACGCGCGGCCAGTGGCGACCAGGTACTGTTCCTCCGGCGGCAGCGCCAGCCAGGCATCCGGTCCCAGCTCGCGCGGATGCGATACGGCGCGGCCCAACCGCTGCGTCGCGCCACGCAGCATCGCCGCGCGAAGTTGCCGCGCGTCGGGGCCGCGCACCAGGTAGCGTAGTCCGCTCGTGCCTTCGAGCAGCTGGTAGCTGAATCCATCGGGCGCCGCTGTCGTGTCGTGTGGGGCCAGACGCGCCCCGAGGTGGCGCAAATCGATGAGCGAGGGCGCGAGTAGCCATGGCCGAAACCGCGCCTCCTCACGCCGGAGCTCGCCGGTGGCGGGCTCTCGCCGCCAGATCAGCGCCCGCCCCTCCGATTCGGCCCAGACCGAGACGATGCCGGGCGTGTGATCCCAGCCATGGAGCCATTCGTCTTCGGTCAGGGCCAAGGGCGCCAAACGTAGCCCAACCGGCGCGCGCGATCGGGAAGGCGCCGGCGAATTATCGAGAAGGCGCGCCGTCGCTCGCCCCTGATCCTAGAGTCGACTTGCGCGGAGCCAAATGAAGCTAAAATCACCGTCCGGGGCCTGCTGCTGGGTGATGGCATGGAGCCTCTTCGCTACGAGCGCGGCTTGCTCCACTGACCCAGCGTCCGATGCGTCGGGTGGCGCTGCCTCCGGCGCTGCCGCCCAGGGAAGCGAAAGCGGCAGACCGACCGGCGGCGCCACGGCGGGGGGTGGCCGTCCTTCGGCCGGTGGTACGTCGAGCGACGTCGGCGAGGCGGGCAGGGGCGGCGCGAATGGCGGCGGAGGCGTGCCACAGACGGGCGCGACCGGCGGCACACCGAGCGGGGGAACAGGAGGAACCGGAGGAACCGCAGGAAGCGCCGGAAGCGGCGAAATGATCGGCGGGGCCGGTAACGCCGGCGCACCCCCGATCGACGACGCGGCGCTATTCGCGGCCCCGGACGGTACCGCCAGCGCTTCGGGAACCATCGACGACCCGCTGACGTTGTCGGCGGCTCTCACCAAGCTCGACGCCGGTACGACCGTGTACTTGCGTGGCGGCACTTACGCCCTCAGCGCGACCCTTTCGCTGAGCAAGGACGGCGCGAACGGATCGGTCATCGCGCTACGCGCGTATCCGCTCGACGGTCAGCGCCCCTTGCTCGATTTTTCGGCGATGGCCGAGGGCTCGAGCAATCGCGGGCTGGTGCTGTCGGGCGACTACTGGCACGTGTACGGCGTCGACGTGCTGGGCGCGGGCGACAATGGCATGTTCGTGAGCGGCTCGCACAACATCATCGAGTATTCGACGTTCTCGGAGTGCGCCGACACGGGGCTGCAGCTCGGTGGCGGCGCGGCCGACAACCTAGTGCTCAACTGCGACTCGTTCTTCAACGCCGACTCCAGCCTGGAAAATGCCGACGGCTTTGCGGCGAAGCTCGACGTCGGCACCGGCAACAAGTTCGTTGGTTGTCGTGCGTGGAACAATTTGGACGACGGTTGGGATGGTTACCTGCGGCCCGCCGACGACATCTCCACCACGTACGAGCGCTGCTGGGCGATCGACAACGGCAAGCTCAAAGACGGCAGCGTCGGGGCCGGCGACGGCAATGGCTTCAAGTCGGGGGGAAGCGACGACAAGGACCTGCGGCACAACGCCGTTTACACGCGCTGCATCGCGGCCGGGAACGTCCACGACGGCTTCGATCACAACAGCAATCGCGGCCGCGTCACGATCCTGAACAGCGCCGCCCATGGCAACGGCTCGAACATCAACTTCAGCACTTCCAATATCGCCGCGTCGCTGACCGTCAAAAATACGATCTCGCTCGGGACCAACGGCTCATTGTCGGCGACCGCGACCGATATCGCCGGCAACAGCTGGCAAGGCGGCCTTTCGGCGGACAACGCCGACTTCGTGAGCGTCGACGTCAATCAGCTCAAGCGGCCTCGCAAGAGCGACGGCAGTTTGCCCGACGTCGACTACCTGAAGCTTGCGCCGACCAGCGACCTGCGCAACGCCGGCGTCGACGTCGGCCTCGACTACGCTGGCTCGGCACCAGATGTAGGGCCCTTCGAAAGCAAGGACTAGCCGTCAGCGCGCGCCCGTCGTGCAGCGCCCGGCGACGCAAGCTGGCGGCGGCTCGTTCATGCAACGATACACGCAGCGTTGACCCGCGCGCCGCAGGCGGTCGCCCAGCTCGGTGAGCTTCTGGTTGACCTCGCTGACCGCCGCCGTCGCGGCCGGAACGTAGCAATCGAACGGGCACGCCCCCGTGACGATGCTGCAGTCGCGCGCGGTCGTGCACGTCTGTCGCGTCGCAACGAACGCGGCAAACTCTTGCTTCGCCTCACAGCTCACGCGCGAGCGGGTGCGAGCTTCGGGCGGTAAGCTTCGATACTCGGGCGACTGATCCAAACGGGAGCAATCGCCGTCGAGGCTCGGAGGCGTTCCGGCCGAGCTGGGTGCGCCGCTCGGATGGCTCACGCTCGTCGCGCTCGGTGCGGGCGCTGGCGGAAGGGCCGGGTCCGACGCGACGGGCGTGGCGCTCTGCGAGCCGCCGACGGCAGGCGCGACGGCTGGGACCGGTTTGGTGGTCACGTCCGCTGCCGGTGGGGGCGAGCTGCCGCGCGAGCAGCTGCACGCCAGCGTGCTCATGGCAGCGCCCAGCAGCACCGTGAACCAGGCTCGGCGGTTGCTCTCGCGGTCAGCCATCGCGCGGTAGCTTAGCCGGGGCGAGCCGAAAAATCCTAGTGGATGGGGCTGCCGCCGCGCAGCTCGCTTGCACAAGGGTGCCGTGGCGGCGCCAGGTTCAAGAGGGGCGGCGAGCGCTCGGGCGTTCAATGCGAGATCACTGCCTCGAAGGCGCTCCGCGCCTTACGGATTTCTACCGTCTCACTCGAGCCTGCTCCGAAACATGGACCGGCCGCCAAGAGACGCTATGGTTTGCGCTGATGCGAACGGTCGTCGCGGGCCTTCTGGTGTTGTGTATCCCGGTCGCTTGGAGCTGCTCGAGCGACGTGCCGCCTTCCAGCGATTCTTCCGGTGGTAGCGCGGGCGTAGCCGGCACGAGCGACGCCGCCGGAGCGGCTGGCACCGGTGGCGTCGGTGGCATCGGCGCCGCGGGCTCGTCGCTCGCGGGCTCGAGCGGCTCGGCCGCGAGCGGTTCTACGACCGGTGGCACGGCGGGCTCGGGTACGGGCGCGGCGGGCGGCAGCGTTGGCGGCGCTGGGGCGGCGGGTGCCGGCGGCGGCCCTGGCGGCGTGGTCAAGGGCGCCGGCGCATGCCGCATGCCGCTGGGCGCGAATTTCGCCGACGCCCAGGCCAACTACCAGAAGTGGAAGACAGATCTGCTCACGGCCGACGGCGCGGGCGGATTTTTGCGCGTCAAAAGGCCAAATTCTGGCAGCCAGCCCAACACCTCCAACTCCGAAGGCATCGCTTACGGCATGGAGATCGCGGTGTACATGGATGACCAGGCCACGTTCGACAAGCTCTGGCAATACGAGCAGCTGCATCGCGGGGCGAACGGCCTGATGGATTGGGAGATCGATCCGAACGGCGCTGTCACCGCGGGCGGCTCCGGCGCGGCGTCGGACGGTGACGAAGACATGGCCTTCGCGCTGGTGATGGCCGACAAAAAATGGGGCGGGCAGGGCTCGCTCGGCGACACCTACCTGAACCACGCCAAAAAGCAGATCGAGCTGATTTGGCAGCACGAGATCGATCACACCCGAAATGACGTGCTCACCCCCGGCGATCAGTTCGCGGACGGCCAAGTGATCAACATCTCTTACTTCGCTCCCGCCTACTATCGAATCTTCGGACAGGTGACGGGCAAGACCGCGGAATGGAACCGCACCGTCCAGGCCAGCTACGACGCGATCGAGGCGACGCTCAACGCCGCCAACAAGAACGCGACGAACGGGCTGGTCCCGGCGTGGTCGACGCCGGCGGGCGTGCCGATGGCGCCGCCCGGCAGCGGCCACCCGACCCACCACCAGCTCGATTCTTGCCGCACACCGTTCCGTCTCGCGCAGGACTATTGCTGGTTCGGCGAGGCGCGGGCGCAGGCCTACCTCCAAAAAATTAGCGCTTTTTACGCTCAAATCGGCGCGACGAACCTCGTCGACGGCTACAATTTGGACGGCACCGTGTACGGAGGGGCGACGCTACACCTGGCCGCCTTCGTGGGCGGCGCCGGCGTCGGGGCGATGGCGGTGCCGGAGCAAGCCAAGCTGCGCGACGAAGCTTATCCCGCCCTCGCCGCCTGGCAGTCGTTGATCGGCGGAAGCCTCTACTACAACGAGTCATGGTCGATGCTGTCGCTCTTGATGATGAGCGGCCACTTCGACGACTTGACCGCCAACTAGCTCACAGTCCTTTCGCAGCCGTCATCGACCGGCGCGGAACTTGGCCCGGAGCCGCGCGCTGGGGCAATCCGAGGACATGCACCGGCGTGCTGTTCTGGCCGCGCTCGCCAACCTGCCCCTGCTGTCGCTGACGGCGTCGACCGACGCTGCGGCGGCGGAGCTCCGGCCGCGGTTGAAATCACTGGCCCAAGACGCGCTCGGCACGACCTTGACGCTGGGACTTCCGGAAGCTCCCTTTGCCGGGCGCGGCGACGATTCGGTGATCGTGTTCGTTCCGCAGCGGTACCGCTTTCGCGCCGAGGAGGGGGTGTCGGTGCTGGTGCATTTTCACGGTCACAACACCAGCGCGGAGCGAGCGATGGTCGCTCATTCGCTGCGCGAGCAGCTCGTCGACAGCCGCCAGAACGCGCTCCTCGTCATCCCACAGCTGGCGCTGTTCGCGGCGGACTCCTCGTGCGGACGGCTAGCGTCGCCGCGGGGGCTCGCGCGCCTGCTCGGCAGCGCGCTGTCAACCGCCGCACGCACCGGCCGCAAGGTGCTGCGAGATGCGCGCTTCCCCGAGCGGGCGGAGCTGGGTCGGGTCTGCGTGTCCGCGCACTCGGGTGGCTTTCACGCCGCCGCCTGCACTCTTCGCGACGGCGGGGTGGACGTGTCGGAGACCTACCTGTTCGACGCGCTCTACGCCGAAAAAGAAGTCTTCCGTGATTGGGTGCTGGCACGCCTCGGCGATCCGGCGGAGAGCCGCCACAAGCTGGTCAGCTACTTCACGGCCGGCGCCCCGACCGAGGCCGTCAACGGCGCCTTGCGCCTCGAGCTCGAGCGCAACGGCGTGCTCGTCGCGGGCGAGCTGCGCGAAGGGCTGCTGTCGCGGCACGCTCTGTCGCACGCCGGCGCCGTCTTCGTGCGCACCGAAATCGGTCACTCTGCCGTCACCTGGGAAACGAATGCGCTGCGCGACGTGCTGTACGCATCCATGTTGCCACGCCATCTCGACTCGGACTGGTTCGAGAGCCGAAACGGCGCGCGGCCGATCGAACGGCGTCGCTAGGCTGCAAAGCGGGCTAGCCTGGGCTCGATGCGGCACGCTGATTGCACGACGGCTGCGCGTTGATGAATCGCAGCTGGTCGATGCTGTGCCGAGCGCTCGGCGGTAGCGCCACGTTCGGTGTCGCGAGCCTGCTCGCTCCAGCGGCGAGCGCGCAATCGGAGACGAGCTTCGATACGACCCGCAGTACGATCACGGGCAGCACCCGCCGGATCGGCCTGGGCGGCGCGTTCGTGGCGATCGCCGACGACACGGACGGCGTCGGCATCAACCCTGCTTCGGTCGCGGTTCGTCTGCCTTACTCCTGGTACGACTGGGACTACGGAGTCGGGCTCGACGTCGCTGTCGGCGCGTGGCTACCCAAGAACGACATCTACAATCAGGGCGACGCGAGCGACGCCAAGAGCACCGCGCTCTTCGGCTCGCTTTCGGCGATCGCCTACTACCGTCACATCGGCTTCGGGGTGGCGGCGGAAGCGCAGAGAAACGCCGCCACTCGACAAGACCAGGCTCAGGGAATCGGAACCAACCTGTCGGCTCATTTCGGCGCCCTTCACGCGAGCTTGGCCTACGGCTTTCTCGACGGCCAGCTGCTGCTCGGCGCCGGTCCGCGCTTCGTGGGAGTGAGCCTCAGCGGAAGCGCGAGCTCGGCGCCGCTCGCGGCTGGCGTCGGCTACGAGGCAGGCGTGATCGTCAAGCCCACGCTCGCGCCGTATCGCCTCGCCGCGGCCGTCAAGTCGCCGATCGACGCCCGGGTGCGGGTGGAGCCCGACATGGCGTCGACCACGGTGCACGTACCGTGGGAGCTCGCGTTCGGATTGGCGTACCAATTCGGCGGGCGCCCGCTCAATCCGAAGTTCGTAACCGTAGACGAGCTGGCGCGACAACGGCAGGCCGCGCCCGGCGCGCCATTGTCGAAGGCGGAGCTCGATCGCGCCGAAGGCGATCTCTTCGACGCCTATCGGGCGAACCAGCGCTGGTATTTGCTGGTCAGCAGCGAGCTGTCGTTGATCCAAGCTGGGCGCGACGCAAGCCCCGCGGGCCCGGCCGCGTCGTCTCGCCCGCTGGTCTCACCGCGGCTCGGGCTCGAGACTCAAATCGTACCGGATCGACTGCGGCTCCGAGCCGGCAGCTACTACGAACCAGCCGTCACCGATGGGGCCGAGAGTCGTGTCCACGGCACGGCCGGCTTCGACGTGCGCTTGTTCGAGTGGGACATCTTCGGCTTCCTCGACCCGTTCGGCTATTGGGAGCTCTCGGTCGGCGCCGACGCGGCGCGGGCGTTTCTCAATACCTCGTTCAGCCTCGGCTTTTGGCACTAGCCGGCTTGGTAAAAGAACTCTTCACGGCTGATTTTGCCGTTTTCGACCGTGAATAGCCCGACCTCGTCCATCACCATCCGCCTCTGGCTCGGCTTGTGGGTGATTTCGTAAACGAAGCGCACCGCGAAGCGGTCACCGTTCGGGTAAGGACCGAAGACCTCGGCTTTGTGAACCTCGTGATTGGCGCTCCACCATTCGCTCTTGGCGCGGATCGCGGGCCGCCCGCTCGCAACCGGATCGCGGCCGGGCGGCGCGAACGCTTCCACACTGACCGCGTCTTGCGCGAACAGCTCGTCGAGGCAGACGGCAGATCGCCCTTCTTTGCACAGCGCTACGTAGCGATTGGCGATTTCAGTGACGGACATCGGCAAAGCTCCTTGGTGGGCCCAACGCATAGGTCCCGCTGGCGCGAGCGCAAGCCTTTCCCGCGCGCGTTCTCATAGGCAAGCGCCCTCTCGACTGCTTCCTCACCTCGCGTTCTCGCGCGTCGATCGCCGGCCCGCGCTTCAACTCCGCCCCGCGGCGACGCGTAAATGACCATTGCCGCATTACTGGCTGGTGGGGTTTCTTCACCTGACCAAAATGCCGACACTATCACTGACGATCTCGTATCGAGGCGAACCCGGGGCGCCAGCGGATATTTCCGGGATTTTCGCGCTCCCGGTGTTCCGTTACACGGCGCTGCGCAACGCGAACGTGGTCGTTTCTCCGATCTCGCCATCAGCCGCACAACCTTCGCTTCCGAGCCCGTCGATTGATCGCGAGTTGGTGCAGCGCGAGTTGGTGGCGCGCCACAGTGTATCGTGTTCGCTCGGCAATCCGAGCGTCAACCTCGAGTGTCCAGACTACGTCATGGTCGAGGACCACGACGTCGTGCTGCACCGTCGCTATGTCTCATCCCAGAGCGGCGCCGGCGAGCAGCTCGACCTGCGGAGCAACATCGAGGACGTCGCGTTCTTCCTCCCCGTGCAGCTCCAACATGGCGGAACGACCTATGCCGAGCTCGAGCTCGACGTACTGGAGGTTGCCAATGCCGCCGGCGAGACGTTTTTCGTCAACAAGGTCGGGTATGCGCGCCTGGTCGATCATGCCAACCTAGGCATCGTGGGGACACTGCTCCTCGTCGCCATTGCGAGGGCGATGACCCGAGGTCAACACGGCGAGCCATTGCTTTCCAGCCAGGTCTTCGTAGATGCCGTGCGCAATCAGCTGGACGCCGCCTACCGTCGCGCTGGCGAGACACAGCAAAGCGCACTACGCAAGCAACTGGTCGAGACGGTGTCGCGGCTGGGGCGGTTCGACTTCACGTCCCTCACCAGCTTCACCATCGAGCTCCCGGCCGCGCCCACCGCCGTGGTGCGCGTCGCCGGCACCTTTACCGTCGAGGTCGGGACGTCGGAGCGAGTTACGCCCGCCTCCCTGGCCCACTATCAACTGCTGGCCGAGTACCCGAGCGGGCTCACGACCCGCGAGGAGCGCATTGCGCTAGTCCCCGCGCCGGACTTCGAGAGCACGAAGGGGGCATCCTTCGTGCGAGACCTGCGCAACGTTGGACGGGGTTCGCTGTCGGTGCGGGTAAAGGCGCTGGACGGGGCCGTCCTTTGGTCGCGGGAGCTCGAGCTAGAGAAAGATCCGCTCGACTCACTGGACATTCGCGTCCGCTGGGTAGAGCCGGTCCGGCTCGGCAGCAGCGTACCGAGCGCCAGCGGCGACGTCGACAAGAAGCTGCGGGGCAAGGTGATCGCCGAGGATCCCGGTCGTTCGTTGAGCGGCCTGGCCGTCGTGGTGCAGGTCCAGAAAGAGGTCGACGGGCGGTGGAACGTGGTGGGCGTCGCGGAGGTGGATCGCGGCGGGAGCTTCGCTCTCGCGTACCCGTTCGGAAATCATGTGGCGGCGCGCGCGTTCCTGGCCCAGGCGCCGGGAACATCGATCTCGATAGCGATCGTGCCGCGGGCGAACGCGACGATTTCCGACGAGTTTCTGTTTCTGCTACTGGAGGGGCAGGCTCCGGCCCAATCTGTCGTCCGGGCGGAGCCAGGGTGTGACTGCGATACGAAGCAGCTCGCGCCGCGCCTTCCGGATCATCGCGACCTGCTCGCGTCCGGCGAGTACACGCAGGATGTGGGCGGGTGCGTCCGGCTCACCACGCCCAACCGTACTTTGCGCGAGTATCCCTACCGTGCCCTAATCCGCTTCTCCGATCCGGATGTCGCCAACTACACACTGGAAAAGCGTACGGAAGGTGGAACGCCACGCTTCCGGCTGCACGGCGGAACGCAGCGCGCGACTCGGTCGCCGGTGACCCTGGAGAATCCGATTCGCTGGCAAGACGCACCGGATGCTAGCAGCAGCCTGTCGATCCATCAGGCCGTCAGCGTCGCTGTCGGCCACGTTCTACACTACAAATCGGTATTCAAATCCGATGGTTACTCGATCGGCGACGTCTTGTACTCAGTTCCCCTCGCGCCGGGTCAGAAGAAGCAGATTGTCACACTGGAGTCGTCGCACACACTCACGGGCGCCGAGAGTCAATTCCTTGCCCAAGGCGAGACGCTCGCGGCGGCGCTGGTAGACGACCGTGCCGTGACCGACGTCTTGAGCGGCGCCCTTGACGAGTCGGTGGTGGGAGGCAGCAGCGCCAGCACGAGCGGTATCAGCGCTGGTCTGGGTGCGGCGGGCTCGATGGGCGGCATCGGCGGCTCGCTCGGCGTGTCCGGCGGGTTCGCCAACTCCAACTCGTCCGCTTCACAGAACAGCGCGCGAAACGTTGCCCAGTTCTTCGGCGAGCGCCTCCGCCAGTCAATCATTCAGAACTCCGAAAGCTATCGGCGGCTGAACGCTACCGTGGTGAGCACGGTCAAGGAAGGCCAGCAGTATGGCGTTACGACGGAAACCATCGCTAACCACAACCACTGCCATTCCCTAACCGTCTTGTACTTCGAGATCCTGCGCCACTACGCGATCTTTCAGGAGATTTCCCACGTCGAAGAGTGCGTGTTCGTGCCGCTCCTCATGACCTGCTTCACGACCGCAAACATCGCGAAGTGGCGAGACGTGTTGGCGAAGCGGCTCCTGCCCGTCCCCTCTTCCACCTACCTGACGCTAGGTCGCAGCCGGCCTGGTCAGCACCCGCTGCTGGCGGCGTTCGACGCCAACGAGCGCATCCGCACCGACTACGCCCACGTCGACTACCCGCCCGAGGGCACGGCATTCGCAGACGAGGCGATCTCGAGCGTGCAAGGCACGATGACGCTGCGCGTGAGCTTGCAACGACCGCAGACGCGCTTCGACCGAATCAAGAGCCTGCCGATGGTGACGGAAACGACCACCCGAGAAGAAGTCGACGTCGAGGGGACCATCAAGCGCAACGCCATGGCGGTGGCGGCAGGACCGTTTGGCTTTCTATTCGCGGGAAGCGAGTCACGCAACGTGGAAGAGGACCGCATCGTGGTTGGCAAGATCTTCGATCAGTTCATGGAGCTCGATGCAAATTACAGGACGGTTCCGCCGGCTCGCTGCATTCGCGTCACCTCGTTCAAGGAGCACGACGTCACGGCGGCGGACGGGACCAAGATGCACGTCACTAACGAATTCTTTGCCGAGGGTAGCGAGGACCTGCGGCTGTGGTCCGCGTACGCCGCAATCCTCGCCATCGACAAGTCGACTATGTACGACGTCTACGACATGCTCGAAGAGTACTTCGCGGGCCGCCTGATCGCTGAGTGGGACGACATTTTTTACGGAGAGATCGTTCCCGCCGTGTTCGACAAGCTTCTCAAAACCATGAAGGTGGCGCCGTTCGCCTTCGACGTGACACCTCTCGATTCGTATCGCGGGGGAGATCGCCGGGTGCGCCTACGCCTGCGCTGCGGGCGGACGAGCCAGATTCGCAGAGAGTTGATGGAACTTCGTATCCATTCCACCAGCGACGAAGTTCGGAAGCTATACGGCGGAGCGGTCGTGCTCAATGTCGAAGAGCTGCGACTGGACTACGACACCGATCATTTTCACGGCGTCTTGTTCAACGGATTCGTAGGCGACGACCTCCACGACGGCGTCTTCGTTCAGGTACCGCTGACCCCGGCTGACAAGCGAGACCCGCGCCGCGAGGACCGGTTCGTCGTGTCGCAGCTGATCGAGCACCTCAATTCCAACCTCGAGCACTACAACAAGTTGCTTTGGTCGAGCCTCGACCCTGACCGTCGCTTTGCGCTGCTCGACGGGTTCGACATCGTAACCTATTCCGACGACGGGGGCGAAGCGCCACCTCGTAGCCTTGCGTCGGTGGTGAAGAACGAGCTCGTCGCCATCACCGGGAACTCCCTCGTTTTTCCGGTGGCGGCGGGCTACCGGGTGAATCGCTCCTACCTGGTCGAGGGCGACGACCCAGGACAGGGCCTGCTCGACCACTATCGACCGAGCTCGCCCATTCCGCCGTTTCGTATCAGCGTTCCCACCCGTGGCAGCTATGCCGAGGTCATACAGGGCGCCTGCGACGCGTGTGAGAAAGTAGAGCCAAACACCTCTCAGGACTGGACGAAGTTCGGCACCGATGAGCCGACACCCATCATGCCGGTTGCACCAGCGACCCCGGTGGTGACCGATTGGAGAGCGGCGTTCAAGGACTTCGCTTCGCCGCTGGTCAGCATCCAGAACGCGCCATCCGCGCCAGCGCCGGGCGCCGGACTGACGGGATTGTCGGACTTGTTGGGTAAATCAGACACTTTCAAGGACATCACGGGCCTGCAGGGCAACCAGAGCAACGCGATGGCGACCTACCAGTCGAACCAGGACAACGTACGCGCGATGGCGCAGATGGCGCAGAGCCTCGCGATGCAACAGCACAACACGGCCAACTCGCAGGCCATCATCGACCGCATCAGACAGGCCCGCGAGCGCGGGACGATCTCCTCCTCCGAGGAGAGCGAGCTGGTGCGGCGGCACCTAGGACAGCAGGTGGACGGCGGATCGAGCGAGCGTGATGCCGCACGGACGGAGCGGGAGCGGCAGCGCCCATCCATCATGCCGTCGGCGTCGTCCGCGGCGCAGGAAGGCCGCAGCGTACGCGCCACTCGTGCCGACGCGGACGGGACCGTGGAGTCGGTGGAAATCGGCGGTGCCAGCGGCCTCGCACCGGACCGCCCGATCGACGTCGCGCACAATGTCGACCCGCGTCGGCAGCCGCAGAGTCCGGCGAACGCCTGCTGGGCAACGGCTGCGACGATGCTCTACGACTGGAAGAATCACACGTCGTCCGAGATCGAAGAGGTCTTGCGAGAGGCTGGTCGCAGGCTGGTTCCAGCGGAGGAGGACCGATTCGTGTCCCTGTACCGAGCTGGTGTCGGGCTCCCTGCCGATCAGAAAGCAGCCTTCGTCGGTGCGCTGGGTCTCCAAGCAGAGTCGCCCGCGAGCTACGGAATCGAGCAGTACGTCTCGTGGCTGGACACCTACGGACCACTTTGGCTCACGACCGACGCCGCGCCCGACGAGCAGTTCTCACCCCACGCGCGGATCCTCGTGCGTATCGCTGGACCGAATGTCAGCGAGTCGGGCGCGATGATGTTTACCTTCATCGACCCGGCCACAGGTCTGTCGGTCACGGAATCTTTCACCAACTTCGTCGCGAGCTTCGAGCAGATGGCGAGCGACACCCGGGGACCACTTCGGCCGCAGGTCGTGCATTTCAGGGAGCCGTTCAGCGCGGGCGAGGGGGACGGCCGCAGTTACCAGGTTCCCCCGAACGTGTGGGATTGGGGATATCTCATCCGCTTCGAGAGTCCCGTGGCGCTCCCGAGCAACTTCTCGCTTCAGCTCGTCTCGCAATCCCTGGGCGTAGGCACCAACCTCGACCTATATGAGGAGGAGATCGTCGAGTTCCCGACGGTTGACGGCGTACGGCTCACCGCGCCTGACTTGCTCGAGTACGTCCGGACTCACCTCAACGAGATCATCGCTCGGGGCGGTGACTCGATCACCTTCACGCCGGTCCATGACGCCGAACGCTGGACGAGCGCGGATCCGCTCGGCGTCATCCTCGATATCGCGATCACCATGGATTCCGGCTACGTCGTCGTCAGCCACTTCGAGGCCGGGAGCCGCTGGATCTTCAGCACCGTGCGCGGTCCGCTCTTGGGAAGCGGCAGTCACCCCGTCAGCGGCAACCGTGAGTTCGGCATCTATCGAGATGGGGGCGGCAGTGGTCGTTGGGTGTTCTATACCCGCGGTGTCGATCGCGCGAACGTTCCAGCGGAGATGGAGCAGACCGCTTTCGACGGCGGACACGAGCTTTGGATGAGCGTCCTGCGTGGGGTTCGTCGGTTCATCGACGAGATGGGCGGCGTAGCGTTTTCTCGGCTCCCGCCCACTCGCCACAATATCGTGTGGGACAGGCTCGACGACTCTCTACCGCCGACAATCCCCATTCCCCCAGCCGGCTTTAGAGCAGCGGGCGGCTAGTGAACGTGCGCGCTCGCAGGCGGGCCCGGTACGCCAGCGGCCGGCCCCGCCTCGCCGCGCAGGTTCGCGACGATGGCCGGAATCGTAGGCCGGCGCGATCTCGGCACGTCTTGCGCGCGCGCGAGCAGCGGCAACGGCGTGTCGAGGGGGCCGCGGAGCGCGTCGCTCGCGCGCGTGCCGAGCACTAGGAGCTTGAACAGCGGGTTACCGAGGAACTTCGTGAGCGATTCCCGCCCCGCGCTGTCGCGTAGCAAGCGCGGTAGCGCGTCACCGGTCACGTCGCGCTCGGGACCGAAGTGAACCAGCTTCAGACCCGCTGACTCACCGGCGCTCGCCAGCTCCGTGAAGTTGACGTCGGCCGTGAGATCTTGGGTGCCGGGCGCGGCATACGGATCGTTGGGCCGAGGGATGTAGTCCTGCCAAGCCCCATAGACGCGAAACGGAAATTCGCCGCGCCGCGCGCCCTGCACCAGGCCCCAGGTCGTCTGTCCGTAGTCGAGGGTGACGACGAAGCCGGCCGCGAGCACCGCCCCCAGCTCGCTGATGAATCGACTGGCATGCAGGTTCACGTACGCGATGACGCCCGAATCTTCGGCGGCCAGCGCCAGCGCATATTGATCGGCGTGGGTGCGCAAATGACGCGCCAGCTCCGGTAGCGCCGCCACCGTCACGAAGGCTTCCTCGAACCAGACGCGAGCCAGGGAGCGAGCGCGGTCTTCAGGGCGTGAATCTACGAGACCATCCATGATTTCGGCGTAGGTGGCGGCGTCGACATACGCGTCGTCCGGATGGTGAGACACCTCGAACGTCGCCCGCACGGCCCGATCGGCGGCGTCGACGCGCAGCGCGAGCGCTTCGCTCAGCTCCGCCACGATGCCGCGCTCCACGCGCGGAATCACCAGCGCGACCAGGGCTTTTCCGTCCGCGCTGAGCGCCACCTTGTGGACGCCGAACGCGTCGGGAAGCTCGTTGCTGAGCACCAACCCCTTCAGCCCGTCGGGGAAGTCGCGGGTCAGCGCCGCCGCCGGCGCGCGCGCATCACCTTCGCTGACGCGTGCATCCGCTCCGAGCAGGGCGCGCTGCTTTTCGCGCAGCGCCGCCGATCGCTCGTAGATGCGGTACTGAACGCGCGACGCGAACGTCACCCAGCGTGCGCGCTCGTTCGGAGGCCGTCTTGGGGCGCCGCTCGCGACAGCGTCCAGAAAGTCGCGGGCGAGGCGGCCGTTGCCCGCCCCCAGCTCGACCACCGGAAACGCGTCGGCCTCGGAGAGCTCGCCGTGCGCCAGCATGTCGCCCCATGCCTTGAACGCGAGGGCTGCCATCCACGCGCCGTAGTCGGGCGAGTGCTCTTCCGGATGGGTATCGAAATGGCCTGATTTGCCGATCACCACGCGCTGCGCGTAGTAGCCCCAGCGCGGATCGTGCAGCGCCGACTCCATGTAGCGCTCGAAGCTCAGAAATGTCTGCGCCGCCGCTGGGTGCTGCGCCGGCGGGAGCGACAGCGCCCCGAACACTTCGTGATTGGCCAGCGGGCGGTGGACGTCGCCCTCCTTCGGCGACGGGCCGAGGCTCGCCAGCGTGCCCTGCTGCTCGTCGGTCAGGACGCGACCGAACGAGAGTCGGCTCTTCAGTCTTCGCAATCCGCGCGCCCTCGGCACGCTCGCGATCAGCGGATCCAAGGCCCGATGCGGCCAGCTCGCGAGCAGCTCCGCGACGACGTCTTCGCGTTCGGCCTCGGGGACGCGCGCCTCTTCCAACAACTGGAGCCAGCCCCCACGGGTGAGGTCGTTGAGGCGCAGCGTGCCTGCTTCCTGCTCCGGCGTGCGGCCAATCTCGCGCGCTAGGCGCTCCAAGAACGCTCGCAACGCTCGGGCGGCGCGCGCTTCCGGACGAGTCGCGTCGTGCCGTCCCGCGAGCTCGAGCACGCCGAGCTTGGTCTGCAGTGGCATGAGCCGCCACCAGCGCTCCCGCAAATCGCAGCCGAACTCGAGCGGTAGCCGCCCCGCGAGAAACCGCTCTACCCACGGACGGTAAGCGCGACCTTCGGGCGAGCGTCCGAGCTCGAAGATCCAGCGCTCGGCGTCGCGTGTCGCCTGCTGCTCCGTTCGCCCCAGATCGCGGTATCGGTAGCGGAGGCCGCGAACCAGGCCCTCGAACGCGATCGACGGATTGCCGAGCAGCACCGGTAGCCCCACGAGCGCGCCGTCGACGCTCCAGTCTTCGTAGGTCATCAGCTGGATCAGGTAAAGTAGCAACAGGCTCGGGCCGATGCCGCGCTCCCGCGCGCGCACCGCGAGCATGCGAAGCTCGAACGAGCCGTCTGCGCGTCGCCTCACGACGAAGTCGCCGTCATTGATGCAAACGTCGGCGATCGCGGTGCCGCCGTCGTGCTCCGGATCGTAGTGATACACGAGCGCCGCGACCATCTCGGCCAGCAAGTCTGCCGTCGGCTGCTCTCCCAGCTCGACCAGCCACGAGCGTTTGCCTTCGAGCCGCTCGATCTGGATGGCGCCGCGACCGAACGTCACCGCATGGTGATCTGGCAGAGCCTCGAAAGTCGCGGCCGGAACCTCGCCTCCGAGCGCCAGCAAATCGCGAGGCGTCGCCACGAAGCGCGCGAGTCCTTGAGCGATGAAGCCGTTCATGTGTTCGAAGTTGCGCCGCGGCACCTCACGCTTGGAGCGGCCGCGCCGACCCGGTTCATCGAGGGCGCGTGGCACCTGCAACACGAACGGCCCGTGGTCGTCGTGACAGGCGATGTCCCACGTCAGCACCCCCATACGGCCCGACCCGAGCTGGCACGGACCGCGAAGACGTTGCAGGTCTCCCACCAGCCGATCCAGGCGCTCGACCTCGATCGACTCTCGAGCTTGGCCGTCGTACAGGCGCGCCGGGTGAGACGTCACGAGGTTGTCGCGCGACCACCGGCTCGACATCAGGGAAGAAGCGGCGGGCAACTCGAGCGGCGACATGCGTGCGTCGTGAGCGTAGGCCACACGACGCGCCCGGTGCGCGACTTTAGTTTTGCGATGTAGGAGGAAGCGGCGCGATGTCGACCCTCAGGGGCACAGCGCGTCCTTTCCGGGTCAACGGCGGCGCGTCAGTTGCTGACGGCTTGCTTGGTCAGGGTTTCGAGCGCTTTTTTCGACGTGCGCGACAGCACCTTGACGATGATGACGGTCACGTTGTCTTTGCCGCCACAGTTGTTGGCTTCTTCGATTAGAGTGTACAGAGCGGCCTCGAGGTCTTCGTGGGCGAGGAGCACGTCGCGCACCTTGTCGTCGCTGAGCATCTTCGACAGGCCATCAGAGCAGAGCAAGTAGACGTCGTCGTCTTGCGGCTTGTCGACGATCAGATCGATCATCAGCCCGGGGCTGGTGCCGACGGCCTGGAACAGGTCCTGCGAGCGCGGTCCCTTCATGCCGAGCGTCGCCATCGTGTGGTCGGTGGTCAGCTGGCGCAGCGTGCCGCGGCGCAGCCGGTAGCAGCGGCTGTCGCCCACGTGTCCGACGTAAAGGCGCTGCTTGTTCGGTGAGAAGCGCGCCGCCACGAGCGTCGTGCCCATGTCGGACAGCTCGCGATCGGCGAGCGCCATCGAGCGCACACACTCGTTGGTCATCTGCACGGCGGCGGCCAGCTCGCGCGCGCGGCGCGGAACGTCTCCGTCCGCCTGGACGCGGCCCTCGAACGCGGAGCGATCGAAGGCGTCTTGCAGCGCGTCGATCGCGAGGCTGCTTGCGACCTCCCCGCCGCGGTGCCCGCCCATGCCGTCGGCGACCGCGAACAGCGAGCGCTCCGGCATCACGAGCAAGCTGTCTTCGTTGCGGGTACGGACTCGGCCCTGATCGCTGTCACCGGCGGCATACAGCAGGATGCGCGCCGACGCCGCCGTGACCTCTTCGGCCTCGGCGTCTTCTTCGAAATGGAGCTCGATGCGCGAAACTCGATCTTCCTCGAGGTCGCCGTCGTTCGAGCCGTGTGCCTCGCCGATCGAAATCTCGGCGCCGCGATCGAACACCGGAATCGCGTGCAGGACGGTGATGTCGTCGTCGGCGCGCTCGCCGGGCGGCTGCTCCCAGACGATGGCCTTGGGTCCCGACGATGCAGCTTCGGCTGGCTTGGCTGCGATCTCCAGGTCGGGGGCCGACATCGACGTGGGCCGCGGTGACGATTTCGATTTCGATTTCGATTTCGGCTCGCCGTTGGCCGCGTTCGAGCGCTCGGCTTTTGCCGGCGCAGCGCTGGCGGGCGCCTTCGGTCGATCTTTTCCAAACGCAATCCAGGCGAGGGCGGCGGCGCCTGTGAGTACGGGGCCCCAAACTAACGGGTCAAGCTCCACGATTCGATCACCTTAGCATCGATCAGATTGAGGGCCGTAGTAGTTGTCGGCATGTCGTGCGCGTCTTGTAAGTCCAACGGCGACCTTTACGTCCATGCACGCCATGCGCAGCTGACGCGCACGGCGGGGTGCTTGCTCGTCGTCATCACGGAATCGGCAGCGCGATCAAATCGTCGACGTAGAGATCGGCGAACACCGCTCCGCCATTCTGGTGAAGGTACAGATCGGCGGCGGTGCAGCCGCTCGGGACGGTGAAGGTGCCGGCCAATTGGACCCACGCCCCCGGCGCGCCGCTGGCAGTCGCGACGGTCGGGAAGCTGTCCACACCGCCGCAGGTGAGCTTCACCGACAGCATGAATGGGAAGCCAGTCACCGAATTTTGCAGCGCGAACAGCGACGCCGAGTAGTTGCCGGCGCCGGCCGGATACGAGAACGCGATGCCCTGCCAATCGGCGGTACGACCGCTCGCGAGGCCGGCAAAGGAGCCGCTGTGAACGAAAGCGCTCGTCTGCGAGACGGCGGCGCCGAACCCGCTCCAGCCCTCGGCGCCCGTCTCGAAGCCTGGGTTGCCGGAGAAGTTCGTGACGTTGATCGGCGTCGCGACGAGATCGTCTACGTAGAGGTCCGGGAAGACGCTGCCTCCGAGCTGCTGCACGTAGACAACCGCCGCCGAGCAGCCTGCCGGAACCGTCAGCGTGCCCTGCAGCTTGGTCCAAGTGCCGGAAGCGGCGCTGGCGGAGCCGATCGTCGCGAACGAGTCGCTTCCGCCGCAGGTCAGCTTGGCGGAGAGCGCGAGCGTGAGCGCGCTGCTCGAGCCCTGCTGAGCGTAGATGCTCACGTCGTAAGTGCCCGGACCCGCGGGCGCGTCGTAAGCCGGGCCCTGCCAGGTATCGGTGCGGCCGCTCGCGACGCCGGCGGCGGCGCCGCCGTGCACCACGCTCGTGCTCTGGCCCATCGAGGCGCCGAAACCGAACCAGCCGGTTGGCCCGAGCTCGAAGTCACCGTTGGCGAGCACGTTACGCGCCGCTGCTGGCGGCGGGACCGGCACGACCGGGATCGACAGGCGCTGCTGCACGCTCACGTCATCGACCAGCAACGTGACGCCGGCGGCGGGACCTTCGACGTAGAGGGCCAGCTGCGTGAGGTTGTTGCACGCCGGCACCAGGTAGCTGCCGCGGAGCGGCACGAAGCCTTGATCGTTGGCGGTGGCGGCGCCGACCTGAGTGAAAGTGTCGGTGCCGTTGCAGGTCGAGAGCACGACGATGTCGACGGGCGCGCTCGCGGCGCCGATCACCCTTGCGAAGGCGTCGATCTCGTAGGTCGCGCCGAGTGTCGCTGCCGGCAGCAGATTGTAGACGGGGCCTTGCCAGGTATCAGTGCGGTTACTGACCTGCACGCTGCCGCTGCCGCCGTGGGTGATCGTGCTGGGCGCGATCGTGCCCGCCCAGGCGATCCATCCGGCAATTCCTGCCTCGAAGTCGCCGTTGGCGACCACGTTCGGACCGAGCGGCTCGGAGCGGCCCCGCAGCGCGACGTCGTCGACCAACAAGGACACGCCGGCGGCAGGTCCCTCGACGTAGAGCACGACCTGCGGCTCTGCGCAGAGCGGGATGCTGAGCATTCCTGCTAGCCCGACGTACGCCCCCTGGCTGGCCGTGCTGGCGTCCACCGTCGTGAACGTCGCGGCCTGACCTTGGCAAGTGATCATGGCCGAGAGCCGCACGGCGTCGCTCGCCGCGCCGCGGATGGACACGAACGCCGACGCGTCGTAGACCCAGCCCGGCTGGACGAGCGCGCTCACGTCGACGGCGGCGCCTTGCCAGGTGTCGGTGCGACCGGCGGCGAGCCCGGCACGCCGCCCCGAGCGCGGCTGCGAATCCTGGGTGACGCTGGCAATGCCGAAGCCGGACCAGCCATCGGTCCCCGCTTCGAAGCTTCCGTTGGCGATCAGGTTCGGGGCCACCCCGGGCGCGTCCGGAGCGAGGCCCACGAAGCCATCGACCATGCCGTAGTAAGCCGGCTTACGCGCCAGCGCCTCGTCGAACTGCAGTGGATCGTCAGGGCCGAACGTCGCGTCGATCCAAGAATACTTGTCGGTGAAGCCCCAGGTAGTGACGGCTTCGCAGGCGTCGGTTGCCCTGCAGGCGGCGACGACGCGGTGGTAGATTTGCTTTTGCAGGGCAAGCTTGTCGGCGCGGGTGCCGATCACGTTGCGGATCTGCACGTCCAGCTCGCTCACGTTGACGGACAGGCCCAACGCTTCGAAGCGCGCGAAGTTGTCGCGCAGCTGCGCCTCGGTGGGCGGGGAGCGCGCGTCGATGTGCATCTGGAAGCCGACGCCATCGATCGGGACGTGCTTGCGCTTCAGCTCTCGGACCAGGTCGTAAACGGCGTTCGACTTCGCGTTGACGACCTCGATGCCGTAGTCGTTGTAGAACAGCATCGCCTTCGAGTCGGCGTCGTGGGCGCGGTCGAACGCGTCGGCGATGAACTTGCTGCCGAATTTGCGAGAGAAGACCGAGTCGCGCAGCGTGCCGTCGTCGGCGATCGCCTCGTTGACCACGTCCCACGCCCGCACGTCGCCGCGATAGTGGCCGACGACCTTCTCGATGTTGTTGTCGATCGCGCGCTTCAGCTCCTTGGCCGACAGCGAGTCCGTGACCCACGGCGGCAGCTGTTGGTGCCAGACCAGCGCGTGGCCTTTGACGGCCTGGTGCGCGGCTTTGGCGGCCGCGACCACGCTGTCGGCCTGGGCGAAGCTCCAGTGCTTGTCGTCGACGGGCTGCAGCGAGCCCCATTTCATCGAATTTTCAGGGGTGACGTAGGTGAGCTCCTGCCCGAGCAAAGCCTTGTAGGCGGCGTCGGCGGCGAGCGCGCCCTCATTCACGGCCGTGCCCACCAACAGCGAGCTCCGACACGCCGCCGCCGGCATCGCCGCGTCGCGCGGGACCCGGCACTCTGCGGGTCGGTCGTCGTCGTGGCCGTTGCCGTGACCGTGAGAGTGGCCGTTGCCGTGGCCGTTGCCATGCCCGTTGCCGTGGCCCGGGCCGTCGTCGTGGCCATTGCCGCGACACTGCAAAGCCTCGCTACTCTCCGCGAGCGACTCTCCGCCGTCTACAGCTTGGCCCCCACAACCTAGGAGCACGAACCCCAGCACGGACCAACTCGCTAATTGGCGCATGATCTCAAAGTACCCAAAGCTAACCCCCAAGTGTTGCTTTCCGTAGACTCCGATCCCATTTCAGTACGGTCTCGTAGTCCGTTGTCGGAGCGTCGTTGTCGCCCGACCTACGCGAGCACCATCGGCGATTGGGGGGAGCGGGCGACTGGGCGGGACCAGGGCGCACCGCCCGACCGGCGGTCAGGCCGTGATTTTGCTGACGCGGCGCACGCTGAAGAAGATCATCAGCACCGCGAAAACGCCTAGCGCCAGCACGTGCGGCACGAGCTCGAAAAGACCGGCGTCGCGCAGCACGATGCCGCGCATGACCGCCACCATGTGGGTGGTGGGCAAGATCTGCCCGATGATCTGTAGGACGATCGGCATGCCGTTGAGCGGAAACAGGTAGCCCGACAGGAAAATCGACGGCAGAAACAGCATCTGCACCTGCTGTTGGGCTTCTTGCTGGGTCTTGGCACGCGTCGAGATGAACAGACCGAGCGCGAGCAGCGCGGACAGGTAAATGATCATCACGCCGAACAGCAGCACCAAGCTGCCGCGGATCGGTACGAGGAACACGAAGCGCATGATCGACAGGATCAGCGCCGTCTCGGCCAGACCCAAAAACAGGTAGGGCGTCACCTTGCCCAGCATCAGCCCGAGTGGGTTCACGGGTGTGACGAGCAGCTGCTCCATCGTGCCCTGCTCTCGCTCACGAACGATCGAGCCAGCCGCCAGCATGATCGCGATCATCTGTAAGATGACGGCCACCAGCCCGGGAATGATGAAGTTGGCGGTACGGCCCTCGGGGTTGAACAAGATGATCGGCTGCGCCGCCAACGGCATGCCGCTGCGGGCGTCGCGGGTCAGCGCCTGTAAATTTTGGGTCGAGACGACGCCGTTGATCGCGGCCAGCGCGCCCGACGCGACGATGTTGTCGGAGCCGTCGATCAGCACCAGCATCTTGGCGGGGGTGCCGCGCGCCCGCGCGCCGTGGAAATTCGGGGGAATCACGATGCCGACCCCGGCGCGGCCGGCCATGATCTCGGTGCGCGCCTCGCGCGGATCTTCGGTGATACGCTGTATCGCGAACGTCTTGGTCGCGCGCAGCCGATCGATCAGCTCGCGCGACTGCACGGAGCGATCTTGGTCGACGATCACCGTCGGCTCGTCGTGGACGGTTTGATCGATGAAGCCGTACATCGTCATCTGCATCAACGGCATCATGATGGCGAGGTAAGCGACGGCCTTGTTACGGCGCAGGTGCAGCATCTCCTTGCGGAACACGGCGCGGAACGAGCTCATCATGCGGCCCCCTCCAGCTTGCGAGCGGCCGCCGCCTCCTCCGTCAAGGTCACGAACACGTCCTCGAGCGAGGCGGTGATCTCGCGAAACGAGGCGTGCGCGAAGCCGGCCGCGCGCAGCCGGTCCGCGACTTCGTCGTCGCCCACCGCGCGCTCTAGCACCGCGTGTACGGCTTGGCCGAAGATCGTGGCGCGCTCGCAGAACGGCTGCTTTTGAAGCCAGGCCAGCGCTCGGGCGGTCTGGGGCGTCTCGATCTCGAGCCGGCGGGTGTGCGGCTTGTTGACCGCCGGCAGCGCCTTCAGCTCGTCGGGAGTGCCGCTCACGAGCAACTTCGACAGGTAGATGTAGCCGACCTCGCCGCAGCGCTCCGCCTCATCCATGTAGTGGGTGGTGACGAGCAGCGTGATGCCTTCCGCCGCCAGCTTGAACAGCAGATCCCAAAGCTCGCGGCGCGCCACCGGATCGATGCCGGCCGTCGGCTCGTCGAGGAAGATGACGCGTGGCTCGTGCATCAACGCCGCGCCGAGCGCGAGGCGCTGCTTCCATCCGCCCGACAGCAGCGCGGCCTGGCGATCGACGTAGGGCCCGATGTGGGTGAGCTCGATCGCGGCGTCGCGCCGCTGCCTTCGGCGTGCCCCGGACAGGCCGTAAATCTCGGCGTAAAAATCGAGGTTCTCCCGCACCGTCAGGTCGGGGTAAAGCGAGAATTTCTGGCTCATGTAGCCGATCTGGCGGCGGATTTGCTCGCCGTCTTCGACCACGTCGAGCCCCAGCACGCTCGCGCTACCCTCGGTCGGCGCGAGCAGCCCGCACAGGATACGGATCAGCGTCGACTTGCCGGAGCCGTTCGGGCCGAGCAGGCCGTAAACCATACCTTTCGGGACGCTCAGGTCGACGCTGCGCAGAGCGTAGAAGTCACCGAACGCGCGTGAGACGCCGTTGACCGAGATGGCGGCTTCGCGGCTCACTTCGGCACCCGAATGAAAGCGGCCATGCCCGCCCGCAGCTGGTCGAAGCCCTCTTCTAGCTCGACGCGCGTGGCAAACACCTGATCCGCGCGCTCGTCCGCCGTTTGCAGGTTCCGCGGGGAATACTCGCCGACGTCGTTGATGTGCTTGACCACGCCGCGGAAGGCACGCCCCGGAAACGAGTCGACCGAGATCGGCACCGCCTGGCCGACCCGAAGCCGCCCGAGCAGCGTCTCCGGCACGTAGATGCGCACGTAGAGCTCCTTTTCTTCCAGCAGCACCGCCGCCGTCGCGTTGGGCGCCAAGATGTCACCCGGCCGCAGATCGAGGGCTTCGACGCGGGCGCGGAGCGGCGCTCTCACCGAGAGCTCGTCGAGCATGGTCTGGATTTGCTGGACCTTGCCGCGGGCCGACTCGACGGCGGCCTCCGCCACGCGCAGATCTTCGGCGCGCGTGCCGGCGGCTACCAGCTTCATCGACGCAACCTGCTCCATTTCGCGAGCGCGGGCCTGCGCGACCTCCTCGAGGCGGGAGCCGTTCTTCAGCTCGTCGAGCTGGTTTTTGAGCGCGTCGCGCTGAGCGGTGGCCTGGCCCACGGCCAGGTCGGCGTTCTCCAGATCGGCACGAGCAGCCGCGCCCGATTCATCGAGCTGGTGCTCGCGCGCGGCGTCGGCTTTGGCCTTCTGGACGGCGATTTCTTGGGCGGCGAGGCGCGCCTCCGCCGCCTGCACCTGCTCCGGGCGGGCACCCGCCACCGCCTGCTGCAGCGCGGCGCGCGCCGTCAAGCTACACGCCCGTGCTTGCTCTAGCTCCTCGGGGCGGGCGCCTTTGCGGAGCTTGTCGAGCACGGCTTGCGCCGACATCTGCTGGGCGTTGGCTTGCAGCAGCTGAGCCGGCAGATCGCCCGGTTCGAGCTCGAGCAGCGCCTGCCCGGGGGCGAGCACGTCACCCTCACGCACGAGGACCTTCGCGATGCGCCCGCCGACACGCGAGCCGACGGAGATCGTTCGCGCCTCGACGGTGCCGCTCCATTCGTAAGGCTTGCGCTCGAGGTAGAGCCGGTAGCCGCCGTAGCTGAGCAGGCCGGCCGTCAACAGGATCGGGAGGACCTTGGAGCGGCGCTTGGGGTGAGGCTTGGTCTCTTCAGTCATGGCGCGTCCTCATAGGGCAGGCTTTCCGAAGCGGTACTAGTTTCGGAGCGGAGACTCCGAAACTGAAGCAAACTTTCAGCGCCGCTTACGCTTCGGCGCCGGCTTGTAGAACATGTCGACGAGCCCCTCGACGAACTGCTCCGTGCTCAAGCCGTCGAGCGAGGAGCCCAGGGTCTCGATCATCACGATGTGGCGCAGAGCACCGAGCCAGATTCGCGCCGCCACCCGCGGATCGACGGCGATCATGTGCCCGGCCGCGATCTCGCCCTGGAAGTATTCGGTGAGCGAGCGCGTCATCCACGTCGCGCGGGCGATGGCACCTTCGCGGTCGACCATCGACGGGTTGGCGAGCTTCATCATGATCAGCGGCATCATTTTGCGCGCCGCGTCGAGCATGGTGTGGGCGAGCTCGGTGAGGGCGGCGCGGGCGTGACCGGCGCCGCGCCGCTGCTGCTGCTGCTGGGCGAGGAACTGCGACCATTCGGTGTCGCTCACGAGGTTGGTGGCGGCGGTGAACAGCGCCTGCTTCGTGGGGAAGCGCCGGAAAATCGTGGCCACTCCCACGTGGCAGCGCTCCGCTATTTCTTCCACCGTGGCGCTGATCCCGCGGCTCGAGAAGACGGCTCGCGCCGCCGCCAGCACCTCCTCGTCGGTGATCGCCTGCGGCCGCGCCATTCCGGAGTATGTAGTCCGTAATGGGGCGCGCGATCAACGACCGCCAGCGGGCTTAGCGTTACTTCACGAGAAGCTCTGGACGGGGCCGCCGCGACGCTGGCCGAGTGGGGCCGGGGCGAGGGCGGCTGGCCAGGCGCGAAAGCCGCGAAATGGGCGGGAGCTCGCGCCGGCGGGAAGATCGAGCGTATGATGCGCCATGGTGTCCGGCGAGGAGCAGCTCGATGTGCAGGTAGAAGCGGCGGCGTTGACGGACGTCGGGCATCATCGAGAGAGCAACGAAGATGCGTTTTTGATCGCAACCCTGCAGCGCTCGATGCAAGTGCACGCCGCCAGTGAGGGGGCGCAAGGTTGGTTTCAGGGGCAGCCGGCGGGCACCCTGCTCGTGGTAGCCGACGGCATGGGCGGGCAGGGTGGCGGCGCCGTCGCCAGCCGCACCGCCGTGCACGCCGTCGCCGACTACCTCTTGAACGTCATGCCGTGGGCCAAGGTTTCGGTGGCCGAGCTCGCCTCGCGTGTGTCTCAGACCGGGCTGCGGGCCCAGCTCTCGTCGGCGCTCGTGGCCGGCGACAAGACGGTGAAGACCACCGCCGCACAGACCAGCACTCCCCAGATGGGCACCACGCTCACCGTCGCGCTCGTGATGTGGCCGGCGCTCTACGTGGCCCACGTCGGCGATACGCGCTGCTACTTGCTGCAGTCGGGCGTGCTGCGTCGCCTGACCACCGATCACAACCTCGCCCAGCGCTTCGTCGACGAGTCGCCCGAGTCGGTCGAGCCGCCCGCTCACTTTCAGAACATTCTATGGAACGCCCTCGGCGGCTCGAGCGGGCTGCCGAAGCCCGAGGTGCACAAGGTGCGGCTCGAGTCGGAGGCGACGTTGCTGCTCTGCTCCGACGGCCTGAACAAGCACGTGCCCGACGAGCGGATCGATCAGGTGCTGAGGCGTCCGGATTCGTGCGCTGCCCGCGCCGCGATGCTGGTCGAGCTGGCCAATGACGGCGGCGGGACCGACAACGTGACGGTGGTGGTGGCGCACCTGCGGCCGGCGCCCCAGCCGTAGCTTTCCCGGCCGCCGACGCCGTCCGCGTGCTAGCCAGTGCGCATCATGCAGGTCACCCAAGCGGTCGAAGGCGTGGGCAACTCCCCACGCCGGGTGCTGTTCGCGAGCTTGATTGGTACGACGATCGAGTTCTTCGACTTTTACATCTACGCGACGGCGGCCGTGTTGGTGTTCCCGAAGTTGTTCTTCCCGGCGAGCGATCCGACCTCCGCCACGCTGCAATCTCTGGCGACCTTCGCCCTCGCGTTCTTCGCGCGGCCGATCGGCTCCGCGCTCTTCGGCCATTTCGGCGATCGCGTCGGGCGCAAGGCCACGCTCGTGGCGGCGCTCTTGACGATGGGGTTGTCCACGGTCGCGATCGGGCTACTTCCCGGCTACGACTCGATCGGCATCGCGGCGCCGTTGCTGCTCGCGCTGTGCCGCCTCGGACAGGGTCTCGGGCTGGGCGGTGAGTGGGGCGGGGCGGTGCTGCTCGCGACCGAGAACGCGCCGCCCGGTAAGGAGGCGCTGTATGGGATGTTTCCCCAGCTCGGCGCCCCGATCGGGTTCTTGTGCTCGACCGGCATCTTCCTCGGCCTGACCGAGACGTTGACGGACGCGCAGCTCCTCTCCTTCGGCTTCCGGATTCCGTTCATCGCAAGCTCGCTGCTCGTCTTTCTCGGCCTGTACATTCGGCTCAAATTGACGGAGACGCCCGCGTTTCAGCGCGCCATCGAGAAGCAAGAGCGCGTACGTGTCCCGTTTCTGCACGTCATCGTCGAGCACCCGCGGGAGCTGGTGCTCGGGACGTTCGCCGCCGTCGCGACGTTCGTGCTCTTCTACTTGATGACGGTGTTCACCCTGAGCTGGGGTACGTCCGCCCTGCACTACACGCGACCGGAGCTGCTCACGCTGCAAATGGTCGGCGTGCTGTTCTTCGCGATGACGATCCCGATTTCGGCCGTGCTCGCCGATCGTCGGGGGCGCTGGGGCATGTTGCTGGCGGCGACGGTGGCGATCATCGTGTTCGGCTCCTGCTTTGCGCCCTTGTTCACCGCCGGTTCGCGGCTCGGCGTGCTGGCGCTGCTGATCATCGGCCTGTCGCTGATGGGGCTCACTTACGGGCCGATCGGCACGGCGCTGGCGGGGCTGTTTCCTACCGCCGTCCGCTACACGGGCGCGTCGTTGACGTTCAATTTGGCGGGCATCGTCGGGGCGTCGCTGGCGCCGTACGCCGCCACCTGGCTGGCCCGCCGCTACGGTCTCGCGGCGGTGGGCTACTACCTTTCGGCGTCGGGCCTGGTGTCGCTGGTCGCGCTGTGGAGGATTCGGGCGATCTCGGCCCAGGCTTGAGCGGGCCCGGTCGTCGGCGGAAACGCCTGGCCGCTTTGCCTGAAACTCGAGAGCGCGTATCCTCGAACCGCACCATGTTTCCCGCCCCGGAGTACGTCCTTGCCGCCAAGTATCGCCTGATCCGGCAGCTCGGGCAGGGCGGTATGGGATCGGTTTGGCTCGCGGAGCACCTGTCGCTGCGATCGCCGGTCGCGATCAAGCTGATCGAGCCGAGCATCGCCAGTAACCCCGAAGCGCTGGCGCGTTTTCTGCGGGAGGCGCAAGCGGCGGCATCACTGCGTAGTCCGCACGTGGTGCAAATCCTCGATCACGGCGTCGATGCGGGCGTGCCATTCATCGCGATGGAGCTGCTGGAAGGTGAATCGCTCGCCAACCGGCTGTTGCGCGTCGGGCGACTCTCGCCGGTCGAGACGGCGAAGCTGATGACGCAGGTGGCGCGAGCGATGGCGCGCGCCCACGAAGCCGGCATCGTGCATCGCGATCTCAAGCCCGACAACATCTTCATCGTGCACAACGACGAAGACGAGCTCGCCAAGGTGCTCGATTTCGGCGTCGCCAAGTCGAGCGCGCACGCGCTGGGGCTCGGCGTGTCGTCGGGCACGCGCACGGGAGCGATGCTCGGCACGCCGTACTACATGAGCCCGGAGCAAGCCGAAGGCAGGCTCGTCGATCCACGCAGTGACATCTGGGCAATGGGTGTCATCGCTTGGGAGTGCTTGCTCGGCACGCGGCCGTTCGACGCCGACGCGCTCGGCACGTTGCTGCTGGCGATTTGCGCCCATCCGCTGCCGGTGCCGTCGCGGGTGGGGCCGGTTCCGGCCGGCTTCGACGCCTGGTTCGCGCGGACGTGCGCGCGCGATCCCGCCCAGCGCTTCCAGTCGGTGAAGGACGCCGCGGCCGAGCTGCGGCGCGTGTGCGGCGATCCGCTCGCGCCCACTCCCCCCGGGGCGCCATCGACGATGGGCTACCCCGCCGTTTCGCGCACGGCGGCGCCGCCGTTGGTGGGCACTACCGCCAACTTGGGGGTGAGCTCTCCCGCGATCGTCATTCCCAAAACGAAGCTCTCGGGCGTGCTGCTCGGCGCCCTCGCCTTGATCGGTCTCGTCGGAGCCGGCGTCGGGGGCACGCTGTTGATGCTCCGCGGCCGCTCGACACCCGCGGCCGGTGATTCGGCGGCGGTGGCGGAGCCGCGGCCGTCACCGGCCGGCGTTGCGCTCGCTTCCGCTTCGAGCGCGCCTTTGGTCGCGCCGGAGCCGACCCTCGCGCCGGAGCCCGCGAGCGCACCGCCCCCGCTCCCCGCCATCACCGCGTCGGCGGCGACGAGCGGCAACAAACCCAGCGCCGCCGTCGCCAACAAGCCCAAGGGCAACGTGCCGGCTGCGCCCAGGCCATCGGCCCCCGTGCCCGCCGCGCCGTCGCCGGCGCCGCGACCGAACGTGAACCTCGGGATCTAGGCTACGGGCTCGACGTAAAGACGTCCTCGAAGTCGACGCCTGCGCATTGCTGAGCGGTGATGCCCTCCGAGAGACCGCCGAAATTCACCTGCCCGTCGTAATCGAACGCGTAAATCCAGGCTTCGCCGGGCGCGATCGTCAAATCTCCGCCCCACCACTCCTCGCCGTTGGAGTCCACTACCGTGAACGGCACGGCGTCGCCGGTCGGCACGCGCGCGCAGTCTTCGTTCACGATCGGCTGGCAGGTGCCGCTCGTGGCGACGATGCTCACTTCATCTTCGCCCGCTCCGATGCGCAGCACGAAATCGGTGAACTCTCCGTCGACGGTGACGTTGTTGCAAAACTTGGCGACCGCTGCTGGCGGCTCCCCTCCGGAGCCGCCGGTGGAGGTCGAGCCAGCGTTCGGATTGGCGCCGGAGCCGCCGCTGCCTTTGCCACCCGTCGCCGACGTGCCGCCCGTCGAAGGCGAGCTACCGGCGGTGCCGCCACCATCGTCTCCGCCTGCGCCAGCGCCGGGGTTGCCCTTGCCGCTCGTGCCGGCGTCGCCGTTGCGCGTGCCGCCCTCGCTCGGCGCGCCGCCCTCGTCGGACCCGGAGTCGCCCGCCTCGCCATCGAGCGAGCTGACGATCGTGACGTCGGGAATCGCGCATGCCCCGACTAGCAGCGCAAGTACAGTAAAACCAAGGATTTTTCGCATCAAAACGTCCCTGTCACGCTCACGTTGCCGGGCGCCATTCGCAGAGCCATCGCCGGCGTCGCGCGCTCGGCTCTTTTGGAAGACGAGCCCCCGGTCAGCAGCAACACCACGCCGGCTCCTGCGCAAACCCCGCCCGCGATGAAACCGATGCTCGAAATCGTGCGCATGGTGCGGAAGCTGTCGACGTCACCGCGGACGCTGGGCAAACAGTGTCCGTCTTTGCAGGCGGGATTGTCGTCCAGGTCACTGCGCTTGCCGAGGGCGATCACGCCCGTGATCGCGCCGGTGGCGATGCCCGCCCCGCCGACGGCCAACGCCACGTACGCCAGCGCATTACTGTGACCGCTGTCGGACGGCTCCGCCAGCGGCGCAGGGGCGGCCGCGAGCGGCGGCGCAACCAGCGGAGCGGAGGTGGGCGGCGCGGTCGGTGTTGGCGACGCAAGCTGTTGAAAGCGCAATGATATTTGTGACTTTTGCGCTTCTGCCAAGCTGAACGTCTGCTCGACGCGCTCGGCGCCGCGCGTGCCGGTCAGCTTGTGAGCTCCGGGATTGGCGGGCTGCTCTTCGCCGATCAATGCCGCCGACAGCGCCTTGCCGTCGAGGTCGAGGCTGACCTCGCTCGGCTGCGCGCCGTCGAGCGCGATGATGAGCTTGGGGATGCGCGGGCTCAGCTCGGCCAGCTCGCGCGCCGCATCTTTCTGCGCCTGGGCTTGAACCGCCTGCTCGTTGCCTTCCGAGGGCGGCAACCGGCCCGCCTGCAGGTAGCGTTCCGACGCCTCGACCAACAGGCCGCGCTTGGCCAACGCGCGCGCGGACCACAGCGCGATCGACGGTGCGGGCAGCAGCTCGAACGCCTTCTCGAGCTTCTGACTGGCAAGCTCGGCGTTGCCCTGCTGCAGAGCGCTGACGCCGTCGGTCGCGATCTTGCGCGCGGCGGCTCGAGTCGAAGGATCGGGCTCGGCCCCTAGGGCGGGCACCGAAAGCGCGAGCGTGAGGATGAAACCCCCACGGCTAAGCTGATTCATGCGCGAATTAGAGCAACGGGGCGCAGCCGGCGCAAGGCTGATCTATTCTCCGCGCATGGACATCCCGATGCGGGGCAAGGTCTCGGCGCTCCTCGAAGCCGTGGTCGCGGCCGACGGTGTCATTCGTCCGGAGGAGCGAGAGTTCGTGCGGCGCGCGGCCAGCCGTTGGAAGCTGCCGGAGCCCGACGCGCCGCTGAGTCTCCGCACCCTCGGCAGCGCCACGACCGCGCTACGCGAGCTCGATCCGAGCGCTCAAGCGCGCGTGCTGGCGCTGCTGGTCGACGCCGCCGCCGTCGATCGCGACGTCCATCCGCTCGAGCACGCGTTGTTGCTGGCAGCGGCGGCGGCCCTCGGCATCGAAGCCACCGCGCTCGAGGAGCGACTGCTGCAGCGCCTGAAGGCGTCGACCGCGCCTTGACCCGTCCCGGCTTGAGATGGCAAGTCGCGCACCGCGCGCGCGGCGGTCGGGCTCGAAATGTCGCGCGTTCGCGGCGCGGAGCCAGCGCCGCCGGGGGGGACAATTCGGTCTCCCTGGGGCAATCGAAGCCGGCCGTGTAGATTGTCGAGCGCGGCTGGAGCGACATGACCATCGAAGTCTTGATTCACGCCATCGTGCGGCAGACGACGATCCTCATCGCGCAGCTCGCCACCTCGCGCGGCATCCGCGCGCCGCTCGCTCAGATCGCGGACCAGGTCTTTCTCGATCTCGTGCGCGAGCTGGAGCGCCAGGGTGTGAGCCGCAAGGTGAGCGCGGACATGTTCGGCATGGGCCTTCGCACCTACCGGCGCAAAATCCAGCGCCTCGCCGAGAGCTCGACGGAGCGCGGCCGCTCACTGTGGGAGATCGTGCTCGAGCACATTCGGGAGCACGGCCTCGTGACGCGCCTCGAGTTGCTGACGCGGTTCTCGAGCGATGATGAAGCGCAGATCCGCGCCGTCTTGCGCGATCTCTCGGCGAGCCAGCTAATTTTTTCTGCCGGCAGCGGGCCTTCGACCAGCTACCGCGCGACGAGCGACGAAGAGTTCGCGACCCTGCAGCGCCGCCGCGGCAACGACGGCCTCGACGAGCTGCTGATGGCGTTGATGTACCGTGAGGGGCCGCTGACCTTGCAAGAGATCGCCGGCAAGGCGCAGCGTGAGGAAGCCGACATCGGCGGCGCGCTCGAGCGGCTCGCCGCGAGCGGACGTATCCAGCGCAGCGAGCGCAAGGGGGAGGCGCTGTACCGCGCCGAAACGCTCGTCATTCCTCTTGGCGCGCCGGCCGGCTGGGAAGCGGCGGTGTTCGATCATTTCAAGGCGCTGGTGACGACCATCTTGTGTCGATTGGGCGAGGAGCGTACCGCACCCGCCGATCAGATCGGCGGCAGCACATACACCATCGATGTTTGGGATCAACACCCGCTCGCGGCGGAGGTCTACGGTGCCCTCGGTCGAATCCGCGCTAATCTCACCGACCTGCGCGAGCGCGTCGCCCAGTTCAACGCCGACCAACCATTACCGGATCCGCACACGCGTGTGGTGATTTACGCCGGCCAGCACTTGATCGAACAAACCGATGACGTCAGCGAATGAAACCGAGCGCCGGGGCGGTCGCGCTCCCGTCTTCGCGCTCCTGCTCACCCTGCTGCTGTTCGTGCTCTGCTGCGGCGGCACCACGACCGATCCGACGGGGGGCGAGACGCACTTCTTGCGGGCGTGCGATCCGCTCGGCACCGACTGCGGAGCGGGTCTGGTTTGTCTTTGCGGCGTCTGCAGCGTGAGCTGCGGCGCGGGCGCGACGTGTGAGAGCTACGCCAGCGCCCAGTGCCTGCCCGCGAGCGCGGCGGCGTGCCCGGACGCCGCCGACACGAGCTACTGCGACGTCAGCTGCTCCGTGAGCTCGGACTGCGCCGCCATCTCGCCCGCGCACTACTGCGAGGAAGGTCGCTGCCGGGCGGCTGCCAGCGACTGCCGAGGCGGGGGCACCCGCGCAGACCAGGTCGTGCTCCTCGGCGACAGCTTCTTCGCGACGGGCATGCAGCAGGTCTCCGCCGATCTCGAGGCGCTGGCTCGCGGCGCCGGCGTCCTCGGCGCCGACGAGCAGTACCGCGACAACTCGAGCCTCACCCAGTGCTCGCTCGCTTTCGACGGCGGGATCGCCGATCAGTACACGCTGGCGGCGCAAGCCCCCGTCAAAGTCGTGATCATGAACGGCGGCGGGGTAGACGCGCTGGTCGGCGCCTGCGCGACGGTTTCGCCGGACTGCCCCTGGCTCGGCGACGCCGCTGACGCCGCCGCCGCCCTGTTCGAGCGAATGGCCGATGACGGCGTCGAGCGGGTCGTCTACGCGTTTTACCCCGATCCGATTGACGCCACGCTACGCGACAAGATCGATGCGCTGCGGCCGCTGCTCCGAGATGCGTGCGCGGCCAGCCCCGTGGCTTGCACCTTCCTCGACCTGCGACCGGCGTTCGAAGGCCACTACGACGCGTATATCATGTCGGACGGCATCAACCCGAACCAGGACGGGGCGCAGGCGGCGGCGCAGGCGATCTGGTCCTCGATGAAGGCGAGCTGCATCGCCCAGTGACGCGGACGCCGGCTAGAAGCGGCAGGTGTTGCCGCAGCTTCCGCTCGGTTGCTTGCCCGTCATCAGCGTGTAGTGATTGTCGATCTGGGCTTGGGTGAGGGCGTGACCGTAGACGGCGAGCTTGCCGATCGCGCCCTTGAAGAAGCTGTCTTTGGCCATCGTGGCGACGTTGACGGCGCTGTCATTGGCCTCGGGCACGACGTCGTATTGACTCATGCAGCCGGTTTGACCGTGTGAGCCGTGATCCCACTTCACGCCGTTGAGCCAGATATCGATCGAGCCCGGCGCCGAGTCGGTGTCCGCGCAGTCCGAAGGCTCGTGGAGCGTCGTGTATTGCCCGACCACGTGGTACCAATCCCCGGCCTGGATCACGCCCGTGGCCGGCTGCCAATCGGCGCCCGAGCCGAGCCCCGCGCCCGGGTTGAATGCGTAGGCCGAGAAGCGGTTGACTCGGTCCTGGTCGTTGGTGGCGTTGTACAGCCTGGCTTCCCACTCGCAAGTTGGACCGTACTCTTCGCACTTGCCCAGCCAGTCGACGTAGCTGCCGGTGCCATCGTCGTTCGGGAACTGCAAGACGTCGGGACGGATCCACGCTTCCCAAGTCAAATCGCCAGTGGTCGGAATCGAGAACGACGGGCTCGACGGGATCGCCAGGTACTGCTCGGCGCCGTCGAAGGCTAGCGCCAGATCGCCGTTCGGCAGCGTCGCCGGCGTCGGCGTCCCTTTGCCGCGGTACGCGCCGTCGTGGTCATGGCCGGTCAAGTCGAGCTCTTTGTCGGGCGCCCGATTGACGGCCCAAAATCCTGCCGGCTCGTCGGCGAGCACGGCGCTGTCGTAGTCGCGGCCGCCGTCGTTCCCGGCGTCGCCGCCGTGAGCCGTGCCCGCTACGTTTCCGCCGCCGCCGCCGCCGCCGCCGCTGCCGCTGCCGCTGCCGCTGGTACCGCCGCCGCTGGTACCGCCGCCGCTGGTACCGCCGCCGCTGGTACCGCCGCCGCTGGTACCGCCACCGCCGCCGCTGCCGCTGCGGCTGGTACCGCTGCCGCTGCCGGCGGTGGTGCTAGTGCCGGCGCTCCCTTCAGCCTTGGTACCGCTCGCGCCAGCGGCGCTGGACGAGTTGGTCGTTCCGCCGCTCGCGGTGCCGTTCGGGTGGCTCGCGCACGAAGGCGCCGTCCCGAGCGAAAGCAGAGCCCAGCCGAGGGCTCGCGCCAAGTTGAAGGCTCGCACGCAAGCCATGTGCCCCCGGCGCGGCACGGCGGGCCAATTCTTTTCACCCATCACCCACCTTCGAGTGACTCCCGTGGCGCGCCGTTTGCAATCAGTAAGCGACACCGAAGCGTCGCCCGACATGCTCCGGTTTCTCCAGCTCGTCGAGCACCGCGACGGCGAAGTCTTCGAACGAGATGAAGCTCTTACCGGCCGTGTCCGAGAGCACGCTGTCGAGCGTCGTGCGGTACTGACCGGTTCGCGCGCCGGGCCCGATTTCGACGGCGGGGCTGAGGAACGTCCAAGCCAGGCCGGCGGCGCCGCCTTCCGCCCGCCACACCGCCAGCGCGTCACGACCGTCGAGCGCTTCCGGCTTGTAGATGTCGGGGAAGCCAGCCTCGTCCACCAGCTGCTTGCCGGGCGCGACCTCGAGCGAGCCGGCGCCGCCCACCATCAACACACGCTTCACGCCCGCGCGCGGCAAGCCCGCGATCAGCGCGCGCGCATTGTCGACCAGCGCCGGCGCCGGCAAGCCGCGCGCGTTGGGGCGCGGCGAGATCGCGCTGATCGCGGCGTCGGCTCCGCGCGCGACCTCGGCGATGCTGTCGGGCTTGGTCGCGTCCCCGCGGAGCATCCTCACTCGCGTGTCGGGCGCTTGAATGGCGTCCGGATCGCGAATGACCCCCGTGAGCTCATGACCTCTTCGTAGCGCCTCCGCCACGATCCGCTGGCCGACGTTACCGGTAGCACCGAACAAAACTAGCTTCATGGTCGTCTCCTCGCTCCACGCACCCTAGCTCATCGAAGCGCCCGAAGGCGAGGCCGCGACTCACTAAACCCGCATTGTCGAGCAGACGGGGCTGGTTCAAGATGCGCGCTCGATGCTTGGCGCTCTGCGTCCGACCGATCTCGACGGCTGGAGCCGCGGCAACTCGGTCGTGCTACTGGCGGCGCTCTCGTTGTCGCTCTGGCTCGGACTCCCGTGGCCAATCGGGGCCGCCGCGCTGGGCTCGTTCTTCGTGCTGATCGCGCGCGCGCGCCGACAATGGTCACCCGCCGGGCAATTCGGGGCTGCCAACACCGTCACGACCGCGCGCTTGTCGATGGTGGTCGCGCTCAGCGTCGGCTTGCACGGGGCGCCGGGCTGGTTACAGACGACGCTCGTGCTCGGCGTGCTCGGGCTCGATGGTCTTGATGGCTGGCTGGCGCGGCGCTTCGGCGCTTGCTCGGCCTTCGGCGCTCATTTCGACATGGAAGTGGACGCGCTACTGGTGCTCACGACCAGCGCCGAGCTCTACCTTTCCGGCCGCTACGGGGCGTGGGCTTTGCTCGCGGGCGTGCTGCGCCCTGCCTACGTGCTGTGCGTCGCGCTGTGGCCGCCGCGCGGAGGCGACATGCCGCGCACGCTGCTCGGGCGCAGCGCGTTCGCGTTGGTAGTCGCCGGGCACGCGCTCGGCTTGTCGTGGACCGGCTCCGGCGGGCACGTTGCGGCCGCGCTCGGCACCGCCGCGGTGACGTTGTCGTTCGCGCGGTCGTTCGCGTACGGCTACGCCCGTAGCCCAAGGCCGATCGCCGACAGCTGAGCTTCGAAGTCGCGCGCCGCGTCGGCGAACGAGCGCGGCGGACGCGGCTTTGCTCGAGCCCGCCGCATCGCATGCTGGTGCGCGGCTCGGTCCCGCGTCAGGTCCACGCAGGCACGCGCCAGAGCCCGGTCATCGTCGGCCAACACGCCCCCCGACTGGCGCGAGACGAGGCTCGGGGCGTTGCCGCGAGCCAGCGCCGCGATCGGCACCCCACAGGTGCGCGCTTCGGCCAGCGCCATCCCGAAAGATTCCATGCGCGAAGCGGAGATCAAGAGGTTGCTGCCGCTCAACCGCTGGATGACCTGCGCCGCCGGCATGCGACCGCAAAATGTCACCCGATGCGCCAGCTGCGCGTGTCGCTCGACGACCTGCTGGCACGTTGCGGCGTAGCTCGCGTCGACGTCGAGACCCCCAACGACGTCGAGCCGGAACGAATCAGCCTCGCGGAGCTCGTGGGAGAGCGCGTGCAGGAACGGCTCGACGCCTTTGCCGGGGGTCACGTTGGCGATCAGCACCGCCCGCACCCCGTCTATCGCGGCCGACTCGGCCGCCATGCTGGGCGCGAGGCAACCGGGCTCCACTACCAGGCAGCGCGCGCGCTCTGCCAGGCCCAACCTGGCGAGCACGCGTCGCATGTAGTGGCTGGGGGCCAGCACGACGTCAGCGTGAGTCAGCGCGAAGCGCTCGTCGGCTCGCAGCTGCTCGGGGCGGACGGCGTCGCCATGCTCCACGAGCGAGGGCAGGTAATGAGCGATCAGCCCGAGCGTGCGGCGCTGCCGATTGGCGCCCACCAGCGCCGGAAAATGGGCGAGGAACAGCGAGTCGACCCAATAGACGCCAGGCGCGCCGGCTTCGAGCGCGGCTCGGGCCGCCGGCGGCTCGAGCGTGTCGACAGCTCGCGCTTCGCCCTGCAGGGCGCGCAATAGCTCGCGGTTGTACAGCGTTCCTCCGCTGGGAGGTCCGTCGAGAGCAGGAACGATGAACCGGTGCTCCGCCATGCGTCGCAGCGCGAGAGCCGCGCTGCGCTCCACATACCACCGCTCCCCCACCGCATCACTCTGCTAGGCTGCTTCGGCTGGCGTGGACTCTCGCATCGCCGGCTCGCATCATGCAATTTTCGCGAAAGAACGTGCAGCAAGCTCTGGGCTTCCTCGCGGCCTGGGCGCTGTTCGACGTCATGCTCAACCTGCGCTATCCGGCACTCGAGCCCGCGCTCTGGTACCTGCTGCCGTCGGTCGACGTCGTGGTGCTCTTCACCTACTTCGCGTTGTTCGCGGCGTCCGCTCGTCAGGTGCCGACGGCGGCGCGGGTCGCGGTCGTGGTCTGGTTCTTCTGCGTGCGGCTGCTGCGCGTGGGCGACGGGCTGCAGCAGGCGTACTACTCCCAACCGTTCCACCTGTCCTCGGATCTGGCCCTCGCGCCCGAGCTGGGTCGTTTCGTGTACGCCACGCTGTCGTGGTGGCAGCTGCTCGTCGGCCTGCTGGCGGCGGTGCTCGGGCTGGGAGCGCTCGCGGTCGCGCTCTACCGAGGCCTGGCCTTCACGGAGCGCTACCTGACCGAGCCGCGACACTGGCGGTTCGCGGGGGCGGTCGCGTGTGCGTGCTTCGTCGCGACTTACCTGATCGGTCGGCCCGTCGAGTATCGACGCTTGTTCTTCGGCGGCTTCGCCGCCAGCAGCTTACCGCGGCTCAGGAACGAGCTGGTTTTTTCGTTCAACGTGCTCAGCGGTCGCGCCCGGTTCGCGTCGCGCATCGACGCGACTCAGAAGGCGCTCACCAGCCATCCCCACGATTTGCAGAAGCTCGAAGGACGCAACGTTTTGTTGTTCGTCGTCGAGTCCTACGGCGAGACCGTGTTTCGGTTGCCCAGCTTCGTCGCCGCCACCCGCCAGCTATACGACGACTTCGAGACCGAGCTGCGCGCGAGCGGCTTCGATATGGCGACCGGCGTGCTGGCATCGTCGACCTACGGCGGACGATCTTGGCTCGCCAACGCCACGCTCAGCACCGGCGTCAAAACCTCCGACCAGCTCGAGTACGCGCTGATCTTGGCCAAGAAACCGCGGGCGATCGCCAAGTTCTTCGAAGCCGCCGGCTACCGCACCGTGCTCGTGCAGCCGGGAACGACCCGACCCTGGCCGAAGGGCGACTTCTACGGCTTCGAGCAGCGCTACTACGCGTGGAATTTCGACTACGCAGGGCCGAGCTTCGGCTGGGCCACGATGCCCGATCAGTACGTGGTCGATTTCGTGCACCGGCGCGAGCTGACGGCGCGGCAACGTCCGCTGTTCATCGAGTACGTGCTCGTCTCGAGCCACGCGCCGTGGAGCGTCCAGCCCCAGCTGATCGATGATTGGATGGCAGTCCAGAACGGCGCCGTGTTCAACCGCCTCGAGCCCGTCACCTACGCCATCGAGTGGCCCAAGTTTCAAAACGCCGGTGGGGCGTACATTCGCTCCATCGAATACGACATGACATTGTTGAAGCAGTACCTGCTCGCCCAGGTCCGCGACGACTCGCTCGTGATCATCCTCGGCGATCACCAACCGGTCGCAGACGTGAACGGTCACGACGAGTCGCGCGGCGTGCCGGTGCACGTGATCAGCCGCAGCCAGGCGTTGTTGCGACCGTTCCAAGCGCGCGGCTATCGTCGTGGCATGCGCCCTGGACCCTCGCGCGCAGTCCCGGGTCTCGAGAGCTTTCTACCGGATCTTCTCGTCGATTTTTCGAGCGGCGCCGGCGGCAGCTGACGCGGGCGTCGGCCGGACGTCAGACGCATTCGCAATATCCCACACTGTCGTGCATGGTCGCCTGAACGCGCGCGTGTAGCCCTTAAGCAAATGCCGTGGCGAGCCGGAGTAGTCTGGGAGAGACTCTTCAACTGTGCGCAATTTAGACGGGTTGGGCTCGCTTGGTCGTGTCGTGGCGTTGGCGCTGCTTTGCCAATGCTCTGCACACCACGTGACTCCCGCCACCAACACCAATGACGCAGGCAAACCGAGCGTCGGCGAGGCGGGCGATTCGGGGTTGGGCGGCGCCGGCTCGACCAGCGCAACCGGCGGCAGCAGCGGTAAGGCCGGGCAGACGACGGCGGGCGGTAAGAGCAACGGCAGGGCCGGAGCCGGCGGCGTCGTGGGCGAAGCGGGCGCCGAGAGCTCGCCGGCGGGCGCCGGTGGCGGCGTGCGGGGGCCGTTCATGCTCGGCGCCGACATCTCCAGCGTACCGGAGGCGATCGACGGCGGCGCGACTTACACCGATACCGACGGCACCACCAAAGATCTGCTCGAGATCTTGCAAGCCCATGGCTTCAACTACGTGCGGTTGCGCGCGTTCGTCGATCCCGACGCCCTCTACGGTTACGCGAATCCAACCGGAGAAGACCGCTACCGTAAGCCGCAAAGCTACTGCGACACCGAGCACACGTTGCAGTTGGCGCGCCGCGTGAAGGACGCGGGCATGGGCTTTCTGCTCGACCTGCACTATAGCGACAACTGGGCCGATCCCGGCAAGCAGGTCATTCCCGAGGCGTGGCGCTCTGCCACCTCGATCACCGCCCTTGCCGCCGACGTCGAAAGCTACACCAAGGACGTCGTCCAGACGCTGACCGACGGCGGGGCACGTCCAGACATGGTGCAGATCGGCAACGAGATCACGCCCGGCTTGCTGATCCACGTGCCCGCCGCTGACCCTCAGCCCGATCAGTGGGGCAACATGAACAAGCTCACCAACGCCGTGAACGGCAGCACCGCGAGCTTCGCGAACGTCGCCACGCTGTTGAAGGCGGGCATTGCCGGGGTCAAGGCCGTCGATCCAGCGATCAAGATCATGCTCCACCTCGAGAACACCAAGAGCTTTCCGGCCGCGCGCGACTGGGTGAACGCGGTGCGTTCACGCGGCGTCAAAATCGACGTGCTCGGTCTGTCTTGCTACACCGCCTATCACGGTCCACCGTCGGTCTGGCAAGACACGTTCGAACAACTCACGCGGACTCTCGATGACATCTCGTTCGTGATCGCCGAGTACAACACCGAGCGCACACGAGCCAACCAGATCATGCGTGATTTGCCGGACGGCCGCGGCCTCGGCACGTTCATCTGGGAGCCGACCCAGAGCGGCTCGTGGGGCAACGCGCTGTTCGTTTTCAACGGGACCTCGTACGAGGCCGACGCGGCGGCTTTTGCCGAGCTCGACGCGCTCAAACCTTCGCTGGGCCTTTGACCAGCAGCCGTAACCCTCGAAGCACGCCGTCGATTCTAGCGCTCGGGCGGCGCGCTTATCTCTTGCGTAAGCAAGCCGTATCGCAAGTCGAGCGCGCAAAGCATCACGACGATTACGCGCTCCTCGTCAATGAAACAATCGGTGTGGCAATTCTCCCCGTCACCAACAGCGGTCCAATCAGCGCTATCGAATTGATTGTTGTGGGAGCGGTTCCTGTTCGGGCGCGACAGCCAACTGCGATGACGGTGAGTCGATGTGGGCAACCAATCGGAAAGACCCGGTCCACCCTTGCGGATGAGAGCATGGCTCAGATAGCTTTGTAGATTGATGGTGCCTTCTCGCGCATGAGGTGCGCGCGCGCGGAGACACCCGCCGATCCCTGATCTTGGTCTTCCGTAACTCTGGAGGCACGTTGATGATACGCAATAAAAGAGGCTTCAAACAGTTTGCGCTGCTCGGTTTGGTCAGCGCGGCGTTGGCGAGCGGCGCATGCTCCGACGACGACGACGCCGTGTTCGGCGGCGACGCCGGGTCGGGTGGCACCGCGGGCTCCAGCGGGTCGACCGCGGGAAAGTCGAACGGCGGCAAGAGCTCCGCCGGTACCGACGCCGGCGGAAAGTCGAACGGCACGAGCGGCTCGTCCAACGGTGGCAAGGCCGGCAACGGTACCGCGGGTACGGCTGGCACTTCGCCGACCGCGGGCAGTGACTCGATGGGCGGCGTGGCCGGTGAAGGCAGCGGCGGCGAGCCTCCGGTCATGGGGGGCGAAGCCGGCATGGGCGGAGAGCCTGGCATGGGCGGCGAAGCCGGCATGGGCGGCGAAGCCGGCATGGGCGGCGAAGCCGGCATGGGCGGCGGTGGCACGATCGTGTTCGCCACGCTGCAGAACGGTGACTTCTCGATCGGTACCACGGGGCTCCCGCACACGGTTCCCCCGGGCTGGGTCAACGAGGGCACGACCGGCGCCGCGTACACGGAGACCTGGGGCGCGAGCAACGTCGAGAACGACAAGAAGCTGGCGCACTGGCTCGACGCCGACTACACGGCGCGGACGTATCAGGTTCTCCAGCCGATCGAGAACGGCACCTACTCGTTCAGCATGTGGGTGCAGCGTGACGATTTCGAGACGCAGTATCTGTTCGCCCGCGGCCACGACGTCAACGCCCCCACCGCGGAGCTGCAAATGTCGACGGCCGACGCCGCACCGTCGAACGGCTACGTCAAGATCACGCTGAGCAACATCGTGGTGACGAGCGGGCACGTCAGCGTCGGCGTGTATACGGCGGCGCCGGCCAACACGTACGCTGGCTTCGACAACGCGGAATTCGTCAAGACGGAGTGAGATGATGAAGCTGTCCGCCTCGAGTGCTCTCCGGACGCGACGCGCCCAAGCGGCAGTGCTGCTGCTGCTCGCCAGCTGCTCGTTTCAAAAGTTCGACTACCTGGAGAACGGAGCGACGAGCGCCGCTGGCGCCGGCGGCGGCAGCGCCGCCGGCAGCGGTAATCAGAGCGGCTCGGACGACAACGGCGGAACCGAGCAAACCGAGGCGGGCCGCGGCGGCAGCGCCGGCAAAGGCGGCAGTGGCGGAGGCCCTGTCGCCGGCGCCGGCGAGGACTCTGGCGGCGAAGCCGGCTCTCCCGGAGCCGCCGGTGACGGCGGTGGCGGTACCGACGTCGGCGGCAGCGCAACCGGTGGCACCGGCGGTGGCGGCACGGGCGGCATGGCCGGCACCGGCAACACCGGCGCCACCGGTGAAATCGTGAACCCGAGCTTCGAGACCGGCACCACCAGCGGCTGGACGGTCGAGCCGGCCGACGCCCTGAGCAAGCGTTACGCGTTCGTCCAGTACCCGCAGGGCGCCTCCAGCGTGCCCGACGGCACCTACGAGTTTAGTACGTGGCACATGACCGACGTCTACACGGTCATGCTCTATCAAAACATCACCGGTCTCGAAGACGGCACCTACACGTTCAAAGGCTACTTCAGCCGTGGAGCCCAGAACTCGGCCGTGCTGTTCGCGCGCAACTGCGGCGGCACCGACCCGGAGCCGGTCGACATACCGATCACGGCCGGCACGGAGTGGGTCGCGGTCAGCGTCACCGGCATCGAGGTGTCGGGCGGCAGCTGCGAGGTCGGGCTCGGCCTCGATTCGCAGCAAGAAAACTGGCTCAACGCCGATCTGTTCAGCTTCGAAAAGGAGACCGAATAGGTTTTGAAATTGTCGGCAACGTCTCACCCCGAATCCGATCGCAGCCAGGGCATGCGCTACCAACGGTTGATGCCGCTCGGCAGCGGCGGCATGGCGCACGTGCACCTGTCGCTCGCGGTCGGACAGAGCGGCTTCAAGCGCCTGGTGGTGGTGAAGTCGGTGCGCGAAGAGCTGCTCGGAGATCCGGCGACGCGCCAGATGTTTCTGGAAGAGGCGCGGCTATCGGCGCGGCTCAATCACCCCAACGTGGTCCAAGTCTCGGAGGTGCTCGAGACCGACGAGGGCGCGATGCTGGTGATGGAGTACCTCGACGGGCTCGCGTTCTCGGCCGCTTGTCGCGTCGCCGGGGACGCGCTCACGCTCGCGATGCGCCTGCGCATCTTGTGCGACGTGCTGTCGGGCCTGGCTTACGCCCATGATCTCGTCGACTACCACGGGCAACCGCTCGGCATCGTGCACCGCGACGTCAGCGCTCAGAATGTCTTTTTGACGTACGACGGCCGGGTCAAGCTGCTCGACTTCGGCATCGCGAAGGTGACCTCGGCGCCGGATCGAACGCGCGCCGGCGTGATCAAGGCTCGCATCGCCTACATGCCGGTCGAGCAGGTCACGGGCAAGCCCGTCGATCGCCGCACCGACGTGTATGCTGTCGGCTGTCTGCTGTGGGAAGCGGTGGCCGGGAGCCGACTCTGGGGCACGCTGACCGAGCCGCAGATCGTTCGCAACGTGCTCAAGGGCGCAGTGCCGCCGCTCAGCTCGCGCGTGGAAGCCGATCCGGAGCTGGAGCGGATCGTGGCCAAGGCCACCGCTCATCTCCCTGTCGATCGCTACCAGACCGCGGACGAGCTGCGGCTCGAGCTCGAGAAGTTTCTGCGTAGCCTGCCCGCCGTCAACCCGCGCGAGATCGGCGAGCTGCTGTCGAAGACGTGCCGCCAGGCGCGCGACGAGCAGAAGCGCGAGCTCGCCATCGCCATCGCCAGCGCCGAGCGCGAGCTCGCGACGCAGGGTATCGACGTCGACGGAACGTTGCACAGCATGCAGATCGCGATCAGCCGCCCCGACGTGGGGGATTCGGGCGCAGCCTCGTCGCGGCGGCAGGTGGCGATGCGCTCGATGAGCCCCACCCCCACGCCGTACTCGTTGCCGCTGCAGGCGGACGCGACGCCGGCCAGCAAATCGGCGTCGTTTGCCGCGCCGCTGCGCCCGCGGCGAACCTGGGTTTGGGTCGCGCTCGGCCTCGCCACACTGCTGGTGGGCGTAGCGTGGGCGCCCAGCCTACTGCGGCCTCCGACGGTGGCGTCCGCACCCACGACCGTGCTCGCGCCGTCGCCCGTCGCGGCCCCGGTCACTGGTGTCACGCCGACCGCCGCCGCTGCCGCTGCCGCTGCCGCCGCCGTGTCGAGCGACGCCGCGCCCGCGGCGAGCGCGGTGCCGTCCGGCAAGCTGCGTCATGCTCGCGCGCGCGGTGGCACCGCGCCCGCGCCCGCGCCCGCGCCCGCGCCCGCGCCCGCGGCGAGGCCCGCCGCCACCCCAACCAACGCCGGCGCGAAGCCTGGCTGCGATCCGCCGTTTTACTTCTCGGCTGGCATCAAGACTTACAAACCGGAGTGCATTTGATGATCCACTTAGCCCCCGCCTTCAGGTCCCTTGCCGGCGCGGCCGGCGTGCTGCTCGTCGCCGGCGGCGCCGCTGCCGCCGACCCCGCGCCGCCCAAGCCGCCCCTCGCCGCCGACCCTTCCCAGCCTTCGCGAGCGCAGTGCCTCGAGGCCCACCGTAACGCGCAAGAGCTGAAGCAGAGCTCCAAATTGCTCGAAATGCAGGAGCAACTGCAGGTCTGCTCGAGCGGCTCTTGCCCAGGAGCCATCATCACCGACTGCGGCAACTGGATCACCGAGCTGGAGCAGACGACACCATCGATGGTCTTCGAGATCCGGGTCGACGGCAAAGAAGCGCTCGACGCCAAAGTGTTCGTCGACGGCCAGGCCGTGTCCGATCGCTCCCACGCCCTGAAGGCGAATCCCGGCCGGCACGCGGTACGTGTCGAGCTCCCCGCGTTCGAGCCGCGCGAGCAAGACGTGGTCTTGCCGGAAGGCCAGCGCATGCGCCTGATCTCCGTGGAGTTCTCGACCAAGAAGGCCGAGCCCGTCGTCGCCCCGGTCGCTCCCGTCGCGCCTCCACCGAAAGACACGGTGCGGCCGACGCCGATCGCTGTCTATCCGCTGCTAGTGCTCGGCATCGCCGGCGCCGGCAGCTTCGGAGCGTTCTCGGTCCTGGGCAAGTCCGAGCAGACCGACCTCGAGAAGACCTGCGCCCCCAACTGCAAGGACTCCGATCTGCGGACGATGAAGCGATGGTACCTGATCGGTGACGTTTCGGCCGGCGTCGGCGCGGCGGCGCTGATCGGCGCCGCCGTCGTCTACCTGGCCCGGCCGACCAAGGAGGTCGATCGGGCGGCGTCGCGCATGTCGTTCGACGTCGGCTCGGTCGGTCTCGGCTCCTCCGCGTTCGGTTCGGTTGGTGTCAACGCTTCGCGCACCTGGTGAGCCGCACGGGAGGCGCATTTTAGCTCGCTACCATGAATCAAAAATCGTCCAGCCTCGCCCGCATGAACGCCGTGATCCCCGAGACGGCGTTCACCCCCGTGGTGAGCTCGACGGGCATGAGCTACCGGCCGTTCTTGGAGCTCGGCGAGGGCGGCATGGCCAAGATCTTCTTGGCGCGCGCGATCGGCCCGAGCGGCTTCAACAAGCTGGTCGTGCTGAAGTCGATGCGGCAAAGCCTGCTCGAGGACAACGCGCTCCGACAGATGTTCGTCGAGGAGGCGCGGCTGTCGGCGCGCTTCAACCACCCGAACCTGGTGCAGGTGCAGGAGGTCAATCCGACGGCGGAGCCACCCTATCTGGTGATGGAGTTCCTCGACGGAAAGCCGATGTCCGGCTTGCGCGACTGCCAGACGTTCTCGCTCGGGATGCGCCTTTGCGTCATCTCGGAGGTGCTGAGCGGCCTGCACTACGCCCACGAGCTCAGCCACTTCGACGGCTCGCCGCTCGGTATCGTGCACCGGGACGTCAGCCCCCAAAACGTGTTCGTGACCTACGACGGCGCCGTCAAGGTGCTCGACTTCGGCATCGCCAAGATGGCGACCAACGCCACCCAAACCGAGGTCGGTGAGGTCAAGGGCAAGCTCGCGTACATGGCGCCGGAGCAGCTGCTCGGTACCGGCGTCGATCGTCGCGCCGACGTGTTCTCGGTCGGCAGCTTGCTGTGGGAGGTCGCGGTCGGCAAACGCATGTGGGAGGGCATCGCCGAGGCCACGATCATGCATCGCCTCGTCACCGGCGAAATCCCGCGTCCGAGCGAGCACGCCAGCGTCGATCCGGAGCTCGAGGAGATCATCGTCAAGGCCACCGCTCCCGAGGTGCGAGACCGCTTTGCGAGCGCTCAAGCGCTGCAGCTCGAGCTCGACGGCTACATCGCCCGCGCCGGTGAGCACTACTCGCTACGCCAGATCGGGGCGGAGCTGGCCCAGGCCTTCCACGAGGAGCGCCAGCGGAACGCGGAGATCATCAACGTCGCGTTGCGCCAATCGGTACGGCCTCCGCCGCAGGCGGAGTCGGCCGCGCCCGAGGTGTCGGTTGCTGTCGAAGCAGAGCCCAAGCCGGCCTCGCGCGCGCCCTTGTTCGCGTTGGGGGCGCTGGTACTGCTCGCGATCGTCGGCTTTCTCGCGCCGCGCATCTGGACCGAGCCGGCGCCGGGCGTGAGCTCGGCCGATGCCAAGCCGAGCGCCGCCAGCGTCGCGCCTGCGCCCGCCGCGAGCACCGCCGCCGCCCAACCCGCCCCCGTCGCGCCTAGCCGTGACGAAGCGCTCGCCGAATCGGCGTCGGCGTCGGCGTCGGCGGCCGGCAGCGCCGCACCGAGCGCCTCTTCCCGGGATCGCAAGAAGGGCGGCGCGCGGCCCAGCGGCGCGCCGGCGGCGCTGCCCGCCCACAAGCCTGAAGCGGCGCCCGTCGCGCCCCCGCGCGCCGAGACCGCCGACGACCGCTGTAGTCCGCCGTACTACTTCGCGGCCGGTATCAAGACGTACAAGCCTGAGTGCCTGTAGTTTAGATACCGACTCTGACCGCGTTCGGCGCCTTTCCCCGCGTCCACGAACGCGCGGTTCTGCGCGCGGCGAACGGCGAAAGAGCCGGCAAATGGCGGCGTGTGGCAAATTGTCGCGGTCGCCGGCTTCTGGCCGCGGCGCGTGGCGGCGCGAAGCTCATCCATTCAAATATCGAATTAACCCGTGAGGGTTAATCGAATGACCATTGAGCCGGGAGCGGGGCTCGTGATAACTTGAGATAATCTAGTGGGGTGTGGCGCGCGAAGCTTGCGCGCCGCCGTAGCGGTGGTGGCCGGGGTTACAACGGAAAAGAGGAGCACGACATGTCCAAGGCGAAACTATTTGGCTCGTCCATTCTTCCTTTGATTGCCTTGCTCGGGCAATCCTCGGCGGAGGCAACGAACGTCGCTCCACCTCTGCCCAATCCGTCGTTCGAGCAAGACGGCACCGGTGTCGCAACCCCCAAGGGTTGGAGCAGCAGCGGCTCCACCAACGCCGATTTCACGGAGGCAGGCGGCCACAGCGGCGGCTTTCGACTCTCGCACTACAGCGCCCAACACTACTCGGTCGATACGCGTCAGACGATCAGCGGGCTGAAAACCGGCTGGTACACGCTACGTGGCTGGGTCAAGCGTAGCCCGGGCGAAAACAACAGCTACTTGCAGCTCAGCTGCGGCAACCGCAGCGAGAGGGTGTTCTTGCCCGTCGCGTGGGCCGATCAGTGGCTGCAGGTCGTCGTCTCCACCTACGCCGATCGCAAGTCTTGCACGATCACCCTGCATACTGACGCCGCCGGCGGACAATGGTCGAATTTCGACGACCTCGAGCTCGTGCCCGGGGCGGCGCAGCTATCGGTGCTGGGGGCCGACGTCTCGAGCCTGACGAAGTCGGAAGACCTGGGCGGAGAGTACTTCGACGATTTCAGCCGAGCGCGCCATTGCTCGGCGGAGCAATCGGCGCTCGAGATCCTCGAGAGCCACGGCGCCAGCCACGTGAGGGTCCGGGTGTGGGTGAATCCGGCCGACGGCTACCACGACATCGCCGAGGCCCGGCAGATGGCGCGGCGCGCGAAGTCGGCGGGGCTCGAGGTGCTGGCCGATCTGCACTTCTCCGACACCTGGGCCGATCCCGGGCATCAAGCCAAGCCGGCGGCGTGGGCCACCTACTCGCCGGTGCAGCTACGCCAGGCCGTCTACCAGCACACCTACGACGTCTGCCGGGCGATGACGGTGCAAGGCAAGGGGCCGGCCATGATGCAGATCGGCAACGAGCTCAACGCCGGCATGTTGTGGCCCGACGGTCACACCTTCGATCCGCCGAATTGGGACAACCTGGCCGGCTTCTTGACGGCGGGCTACCAGGCGGTGAAGGCGTGCTCGCCGAGCACCAAGGTCATGTTGCATTTGGCGAACGGCGGCGACAACGGCCTGTACCGTTGGTGGTTCGACAACATCACCTCGCGCGGGGTGCCGTTCGACGTTATCGGCTTCTCGTACTACGGCTACTTTCATGGCTCGCTCGGCGATCTGCAACGCAACATGAACGACATCTCCGCCCACTACGGCAAAGACGTGGTCGTGGCCGAGACGGCGTATCCGTTCACGCTCGGGTTTGCTGACGACCAGTCGAACATCATCGGTCTCGAGAGCCAGCTCGTCTCCGGCTATCCGGCGACCCCCGAAGGTCAGGCGCGCAACTTTCGCGACGTGCTATCGATCGTGCGCGCGGTGCCGAACGGCCGCGGTCTCGGCGCCTTTTACTGGGACGCGACGTGGACGGCGGTGCCCGGCAACGGCTGGGATCCCGCCGATCCGAGCAGCGGCGACAGCTGGGAGAACCAGGCGTTGTTCGATTTCGACGGGGTGGCATTGCCGGCGATGGACGAGCTCCGGCCCTGAGGGCTCGGGTTTGCACGGCGCCGCGGTTTCGGCGGCGTCGTCAGGGCAGCGGGAAGCGCTGGCTCAGCCGCAGCAGCACGCGTGCGATCTTTTGGACGAGCTCGGAGGGGGGACCCTGCTCCACGTAGTCTTCGGCGCCAAGCTCCAGGGCGATGCGTCGCTCGGAGTCGGGCTGGCCCGCGGACCAGACCACGATCGGAATTTCGGTCGTCGTGGGGTCACGCTTCAGCGCCGATAGCACGTCGCGACCATCGGCGTCCGGCAACGACACATCGAGCACGATCACGTCGGGGTGCGCGACGGCTAGCACTCGGTACAGATCATCGCGGCTGAAGGCTTGCGCTACTAGATAGCCGTCGCGCTCGAGCGCCCGCTTGACGCGGCTCTGGAGCCTCTCGTCCGCCTCCGCAACCAAGATTCGGGCCCCCGCCGTCATCTCTACCCGCGCGCTCCAAACGGACTATCGAGCATGCGCCTATGATGGCGCTGATGGTGGCCCTGCCGTCAAGTGGTCAGAGCCTAGAGATCTGGACTTCGATTGGGGCTAGCCGGGGCCTCGCCGAGTCGCGTTTGGTCACCGTGGCGTACTGCACCGCCGGAAAGAACGGCCGCTCAGCTCGCGTTCAGCAGCGCGCTGTCGAACGCCGCCGGGTCGGAATAGATCTTCGCCTTGCTGCCTAGCTGCGAAAAGCGCACGACCGCCCGCGCGCTGAGGCCGACGACAGGACGCGCGGTGAGCAGGTTCACGCGGCGAAGTCGCTGGTGGTTGGCGCGCAGCCAAACCGCCCAGCCCCCGCTCGCCTCGAGCGTGGCGCCGAGCGCGGCGCGAAGATCGAAAAATAGATCGACGGGTCCGCCGTCGTCGAGGCTCCTTTCGAGCGCACGAAACGGCTCTTGGCCGAGTTGGCCGATGTCTCGCCCTTCGAGCACGACCAGCACGCGCCCCGCCCGCAGCTTCGAAATCTCCAGCTTGCAGCCCTCGGCTCGGAAGCTCTTGATGGCCAGCGTCTGCTCTTGCATCGACCTCAACGATAGATCGGCCAGCGGCGGCGGGCGAGCGGCGGGGCCAAACCTGCGAGCGAAGGGCACGCTCGACGCGTGTCGAGCCTTCGCCCGCAGGTGCCGTCGTGGGCCGGGCTCTACGGCTTCAGCCTCCCAAGCAGGTGTTGAACGCGTCGACCTGCGTCTGGCAGACGCCCTCGTTGGGGAAGGGGCCGAAGTCGGGATCGCAGGTGAAGCTGCTCGTCCCCTGGGTAGCGAGGCACGCGTTGTAGGCGGTGAACTCCTCGACGCAGATGCCGATGTCGGTCTCCCACGATCGGCAGAAGACGTTGCAGTCTTCCAAGCTCTGGCTGCCCGGGCAAGCGGCGAGCTGCGCGTCGCAAGACTGCGCGCAGACCGGCGGCAGCGAGGTCGTGCTGCAGCGGGGGCTGGTGGATCTGGCGTTCAGCGTGGTGGTCGGGCTGTTCGGCGGCGACAGCTTCCAGGTGATGGTCTGACTGGCGGTGAAGTTGACGCCGAACGCGTACGGGTGATTGCCATGCTGAAACAGGGTGGGGCGGGCGTTCGTGGTGTCGGCCGCGAGCTGGTTGTTCGTGCCGTAGGGCACGCTGACGTTGACCCCGTTCTTGTTGTCGTAGCCGTAGTAAGCGCGCAAGCCGCCGCCGGGACGCGTCGCCACGCACTCGAGCCGCGGAACCGTCGTCGCCTGGCCGCCCTTTTGGTAGGCGACGTCGAGGAACGGCAAGAAGCCGTCGAGCCGCGTCTCGTATTCGAAGTTTTCGCAGAAGTCGCCCGTCCAGGTGCCGACGCCCCAGACTCGCTCCTGACCGTCGAAGTTGCGGATGGCAGGGCCTCCGGAGTCACCCGCGCAGCCGTTCGCGTTCGGAGCGTTGCCGTTCAGTTGAAACAACGACGCGGCGACGCTAGGGATCAGGACGCCGGGGTGCGGATGGGGCGGGAGCGGATTGGTGACGGGCGCGCCCACGAACGGCGCGAGGCCGCTGCGCTTGATCCCGCTGCCGGCATTCTGCTGGATGTCGGCGCTGAACGCGACGTTGGCGCCGTAGCCGACGATCGTGAAGGGTAGACCGATCGCGGAGCTTCCGAGCCGGGTGCGGCCGATCGGCAACGCGTCGACCTTGGTGTTGTTTGGCGGCAAGCGCGGCTCGCGATCGAGGTAGACGACGGCGAGATCGGCGTACAGCGTGGTGGTCGGCGCCCAGCTCGGGTGTGTCTCCCAGCTGTCGGCGCGCATCCAGCGCGAAGCGGCGGGTGCGGCCGCCACGCCGTTGTAGGGGTCGCCGCCGCCGGCGGTCGTGAGCGCCTGCAGATCGGCGGCGTAGTTGTTGCCGATGTACACCAGCGTCTGCGCGACCGAATCCGTGAATTGATTGGGCGTGCCTGCGTTACGGATCGGGTTGATACAATGGGCGGCCGTGAGCACCGTGCGCGGCGCGTACAGCACGCCCGAGCAGTTGCCGGTCAGCCGCGCCCCGGTCTGGGTGTTGAAGCTGTTGTACACGAAGCGCAAGTTCATGACGTAGTTGCGGCCGTTCTCGGTCGTGCCACGAACGATGGCCGACTCGGTGTCGGCGGTGCTCTCCGCGCCGTCTCCCGCGCCGCAGCCGGTTGCGAGCACCAAGCCGACCAGCGCGATGTTCAGTCTTCTCATGACACGTATCTCCTGTGGCTGCGTTGCAGCTCATCTACCCTGAAGTGCGGCGGACGGTAGACCGTGATTCAGAGTCTGACAACGAGCGATTAGTACGTGGTTGTCTCGTCACTGGGTGCCCACGCGCGCGTTTGCATCGCTGGCTCCGCCGCCACGGCGCGTTCTCGGCGCCGATCCGAGAAAAGCCCCGCGTCTGCGATACGGATGACGCTGAGCATGTCGGCCGCCGCAGCGTCAGCTCGGGGCGCGCCTAATCACGCTGAAAGAGTCAAATAGCGGCGCCGGCCCTAAAGCCGTCGCGGCGCGAGCCGTTGCTAGCCCGGAGCGCTCGCGTCTGCGCGGCGAGCGGTGCCAGCGCGATGTCTCCGAAATCGAGCTCCGAACAATCTCCCAACAGCCGTCGCGGCGCACGCAGCCACGCGCGCTGGGCCTACGATGAAGAGCGCCAAATCCTATTCGTGAGTCACCCCGATCCGGTGACGCTCGAGACCCAAGCCGAGATGCGCGCCTACTTCGATTACGGGATCGGCTTTTGGCGGGAGCAGTGCAACGGTCGCCGGCTGTACGTGGTCGTCGACTACGAAAACCTGACCACGAGCCACGAAGAGCTCGAGTTTTACGCGAGTCAGGCCAAGCGAGTGATGGACGAAATCGCCATCACCATCATTCGCTACAACGGCACGCTGCTGCAGCGCATGGCCGGCCGCATGACGGCGCTCGCGCTGCACACGACGTCGAAGACTTACGGCTCGCTCGAAGAAGCGCTGGAGGTGGTGCGCGGCCTGCAGCGTGGCACGATCTCGATCCACCCGCCGCGCCCGTGAGCGCGCCCGCCGCGCCGCCGATCCGCCCCCACGTCCGATCGGGCCCCGCGCCTGTGGCTCCCTGGGCTTGGTAGGCCTTGTCTCAGCGCGGGCAGCTGCCCGCGCGCGCGCTCGGCGACGCCCGGGCGAACCAGGCCCCGGCCTATCCAAAATAGCAGTCGAGCTGGTGTCGAATACGAGGACTTGCGTTACGGTGCTCGACGAATGGGTGCGTCACGGTTTTCGACTCGGTTGGTTACGGGCGATGGCGACGGCGGCGTGATGGCGCGCGCTGCGCGGCGGGCAAGCATTCGGCCATGCGGCGTAGCGCGAGGGCGCCTTCTTTTTCGTTGGTGAACGCGTAGCCGAGGCGCACGTTCTGGACGGCGGCGCCGTCGAGGGTGAATTGCCGGCCGATTTGGAAGAGCACGCCGCGCTCTTTGGCGCGCTGCTGCCAGAGCTCGAGGCTCACGTCGGGCGCCACCTCGGCCCAGATTTGCAGGCCGCCCGGCGGACGCTGGTAGGTGAGCACGTGGCCGAGCTCGCGTTCGACGACGTCGCAGAACGCGTCGCGGCGAGCGTGGTAGACGCGGCGCATGCGGCGCACGTGGCGCTGCAGCTCGCCGTCTTCGAGCAGCTCCGCCACCGCACATTCGAGGATCGCGTCGCCTTGGCGATCGATCAGCGCGCGCTCCGCGCTCATGCGCTCGACGAGAGAGTGCGGCGCGACCACGAACGCGACTCGCAGCCCGGGGGCGACGATCTTGGCGAACGTGCCCACGTAGATCACGTTGCGGTGCGGGTCGTTGCTGGCGAGTGGCAGCACGGGCCGGCCGTCGTAGTGAAACTCCTGGTCGTAGTCGTCTTCGACGATCGCGATGCGTTCACGGCGTGCGTGCTCGAGCAGGGCCAGGCGGCGCGTCGGCGCGAGGGTGACGGTGGTCGGATACTGATGGTGCGGCGTGACGTACACGAGCCGCACGCGCTGCTGGCGCGACAGGGCGATCAGCGCGTCGACGTCGAGACCGTGTCGATCGAGCGGGATCGGCACGACGGTGGCGCCGGCACGCCGAAACACGTTCACTGCGTTCGGGTAGCCGAGCTGCTCGACCGCGACCACGTCGCCCGGCTCGAGCAAGCTGCGGCCGATCAGGTCGAGCGCCATCTGGCTGCCGCGCGTGACGAGCACCGCCTCGGGGTCGTCAGCCAGGCCGCGGGCGCTGCTGACGAGCCGGGCGATGGCGACGCGCAGGTCGGGGTGACCGGCCAGGTGAGGGCTGTAGCCGAGCAGGGCCTTGCCGCGCCGGCGCGTGACGCGGCGGTAGGCGCGCGACAGCGCCTCGATGGGTAGCAGCCGCAGATCGGGCGAGCCACCCGCCAGTCTCAAGGTGCCGCGTGGCTCTTCCGGCAGCGGCAGGGCCGGCACCGAGGGCTCCCGCAGCGGATAGCCGGCGGCGGTGGGCAGGGCGGGGCGCTCGCGCGGCGTGGCCGCGAAGCGCCGCGGCTTCGGATCGGGCGACTCGGCCGCGACGTAGGTTGCGCCGCCCGGCTTGGTCGCGACCCAGCCTTGGGCGGCCAGCTCAGCGTAGGCGGCGACGACCGTGCTGCGGTGTACGCCGAGCGTGTCCGCCAACGTTCGCGTGCCGGGCACGGCGTCGCCCGGGCGCAGCCGGCCGCGCGCGATGTCGCGGGCGAGCGCCTGGGAAATTTGCACGAAAATCGGGGTTTCGTCGGAAGAGTCGAGGCTGACGGGGAAGTCGCGGTGCCGCATGACTGGTAGGTCGTATTTTACCGAACTGGACGTTTCGACGCTACCAGTCTGGGAGCAAATACGAGGCATGGATCCGCGAGCCACTTTTCCCGTCACCCCTCGCACCCGCGCCGGTCGCAAGCCGGAGCGCGCGTCTTACGATCGCGCCGCCGCCCACGCCATCCTCGACGAGGCGCTGGTGGCTTCGGTCGGATTCGTCGACGACGGCGTGCCGTTCGTGATCCCGATGGCGTTTGCTCGCCAAGGCGAGCGACTCTTGTTGCACGGCTCGAGCAAGAGTCGCCTGCTGCTGTTGCTCGCCCAGGGCGCGCCGATCTGTGTCACCGTCACGCTGCTCGACGGCATCGTGCTGGCGCGCTCGGCGATGCATCACTCGATGAACTACCGGTCGGTGATGGTGCTCGGAACGCCGCGTGAGCTCGTAGCGGAGGCCGAAAAGCGCGCCGCGCTCGAGCGCGTGGTGGACCACGTGCTGGCTTGTCGCTCCCTCGCGACCCGACCCCCGAACGAGCGGGAGCTGCGCGCGACGCGGGTCTTTGCGCTCGAGCTCGAGGACGTCTCGATCAAATCACGCGGCGGGGGCCCGATCGAGGACGCCGACGACCTCGGCCTCGCCCACTGGGCGGGGGTGATACCGCTCGGGATCCAGGCGCTGGCGCCGGTGCCGGATCCGCTGCACGCGCCGGCGGCTCCGACGCCGGCCGGGGCGTCGAGCTACCAGCGGGGGCGGGTCGTTTCAGCTCGGGAGGTGCAGCCATGAGCGATGCCCGACTCACGCTGGACGTGTCGCCGGAAGCGCGCCAGGCGCTGCGCGGGCTCGAGAAGTACCTCGCCGGGTGCGGCCTCCCGTCGTCGCTCCTCGAGCTGGTCAAGCTGCGCGTGTCGAGCATCAACGGCTGCGCGTTTTGCATCGATCGACATTGGCGAGCGCTGCGCGAGGAAGGTGAGCTGGAGGCGCGCCTCTACGCGCTGTCGGCTTGGCGTGAGCAGGCCGGCTATTCACCGCCCGAGCGCGCCGCCCTGGCCTGGGCCGAAAGCCTCACCACGGTGGCGACCAGCGGCGCCCCCGACGCGCTCTACGCCGAGGTCTCCGCTCACTTCACGCCGAAGGAGCTGGCCGATCTGACTTACGCGATCGCGGCCATCAACGCGTGGAATCGCCTGTGCGTGGCGTTCCGGGTTCCGCCCGAGCATCCGCTGCCGGAGCGACGGTCATGAGCCGGGTCGGGGCGACGGTCGCGGTCGGGATTTACGTGTTCGACGAGGTCGAGGTGCTCGACTTCGCCGGTCCGTTCGAGGTGTTCTCGACCGCCAGCCGCGTGGCTCGACGAGCTGCCGCCGAGCCGCCGTTGCCGTTCCGCGTCACCCTGATCGCGGATCGGCCGCGCACCGTGGGCGCGCGCGGCGGCTTTCCGGTGGTGGCCAGCGCCGGTTTCGGAGACCACCCGCGGCTCGATGTGTTGCTCGTCCCGGGGGGAGATATTTCGCGGGAGCTCGAGCGCGACGACGTGCGCGACTGGGTCCGGCGTACAGCTCGTGCCGCGCCCTTGACCGCTTCCGTGTGCACCGGCGCATTCCTGTTGGCTGGCGCCGGCTTGCTCGACGGGCGGCGCGTGACGACGCATTGGGAAGACCTCGACGAGCTGCAGCGACGGTTTCCGGCCGTGCACGTCGTGGCGGGCCAGCCCTGGATCGACACCGGCGCGATCGTCACGTCGGCGGGCATTTCGGCGGGGCTCGACATGAGCCTGCATCTGGTG
>Ga0164241_10000438_pt1 | contig 78897 bp, 67 predicted proteins | sample OricomyardsoilBY_FD_108780 | JGI IMG/M metagenome (GOLD analysis project Ga0164241, IMG submission 108780) | Backyard soil microbial communities from Emeryville, California, USA - Original compost - Back yard soil (BY) | ecosystem: Environmental > Terrestrial > Soil > Unclassified | place: USA... | reverse complement strand
TAGCAGGGTGTAGCACCCTTCCTGCTACGCTACGCGCCAGGGGGGTATTTCCTTTTCTTTTGAGCTTTGTCTTTCTTCTTCTCCTGCCTATCTTTCTTTTTCTGCTCCATCTCTGCGACGCGCTTATTAACTGCGCTCTCTGTTTTATCATCTAAACCCATGGTAGGCTTAAGACCTTTAAGCATAGTGGTCCACGCTGTTTTAAAGAATGGTGAATCTTTCGGGCGCGGGTAAACCACATTAAATGTCCGGGGCGTTTCGCCGGGCTTGTCGGGGTTATTGTGTTTGATTACGAAAAGGTTGGCAAACAGGGTTGGAATAAGCTTACGCGAGTATAGCAGGTTATCGTCGTTAACACGAAGCAGCCTCACCTTTACATCATTATATAAAAGCGCAATATGGCCCCTTGATATGCTGGCGTTGCCATAAATGTTAAAATCATAGCTTTTTAGCGTGCCCTCTGTAATTTTTACCATAGATAAAGGCATGGTTATTTTGTTAAGCGCTTGCAGCGACATTGGCCCTAAATGACCTTTAATGCTGTAAGGCGCGCTGCGTGCCCTTAAATTAAACCGGAAGGCAATGTTCAGCTTGCCTTTGCCCATAAACCAGGTACTGATCTTTGCAGTAGCTATGCTGTCTTTTTTTAACGCGTTTGGGTTAGTTGTAACATTACCAATTTGAGCGCTGGTGTTAGCAAAAACAAGCGTTCCTGTTTTATGCGATTTTTTACCCACCTCGCTGTAAGTAATATTAAATTTTTTAAGCTCGATAGAATCTATTTTCAGATCCATATTAAGCTTATAAAGTGCTACGTTGGGGAAAGTTTCTAATTTGTCCTTGTATATCCTGATCTTATTGGGGTTATTATACAGATCAAGCATTCCGCCGTTAATAATGAGGCTGCTTGCGGTAAGGCTGCGGTATTTATGGTAAGATAAAAAGTCGAAGTTATTGAACTGAACTGAATCAAGCCTTACCTGGAACTTATCCTTACGGCTCTTTGTAAAAAATACATCGGCATCAACCGGGTCAAATTTGAACCCGGTAACATTAACCTGCGAGGTTGAGGTAGATAGTTTTAGTCGTTTTAATGAGTAGGTGTACAGACCGTTAGCCGTTCGGCCGGAATAATTTTTCACATCTGCAAACACTTCTTTACAATACAAAAAGCGTGAGCGGTCTGTTTGCGTAGCCGAGTCGATCAACAGGTCATGCGCGTGCAGGCTCATCTGTTTTATTTCAGACACGGCAACTTTATTACCCGAATAGTCGTCGTATTTAAAGGAAATATTATCTAAAAAAATGTCACCTACATGCGCCGATTTAAGGCTTTTTGAAAGCTTTTGCCAGGCGGTGCGGTGGTCTTTTTCAGTAGTGTCTTTAGTATGATTAAGCTGGTAGCTTATTTGTATGTGCGGCGAATTGATGGCTATACGGCCTATATCCAGTTTTTTTTGAAATAAATAAGTAAACGGATGGATCTCTGATACAATGATGCGGCGGGCGTTCAGTTTAATCAGGTTATTGGGTGCCAGCCCCATTTTCATTCTCCGCCTGTAAACCTGTGTGTCAGGTGTTAATGAAACATTATATAGCATTATTTTGCCCTGCAAAATATGCAGTTGCGCATCCGAAAAATCAGCGCGGTATAAACTGTCGCTGCCCTTAATAACGGCATTCCGTACTTTCCTGGCTAAAATTGGCGACAAGATGCCGTTAATCACTAAGGCAAGTACCAACAGAAGAACAATAGGTACAATTATGGCAGCGGCTATTATTCTGCTGCGCTTAGTGCTCAAAAATTTAATTGCCATATTTAATTTCCCGGCGGTCTGGTCTCATCAGTGGGGCTTTTTTGTTTAGCCTTTTCTTCAAGAGCTTTTTCCTCTTCTTTTTTTCGTTTACGTTCTTCCCGCCTCAATTTACGGTTTTCTTTAAATTTATTGAACGATTGAATAACAGAACCTACTTTTTCTGCCACCTTAGTAATGGTTCCTTCTGTTTTAGCATCAAAACCCACGCTTGGTTTCAGGCCATCTAATAAACCTTTATACAAAAAACTAAAGAACGATGTGGTAGGATCGCGCTTAAGGTTAATGGGGCCGGGCCTAAAATTGCCTTTCCTGTCGGGATTGCTATTTTCAATAATAAGCGAGTTAGCAACCGTTGATATCAGGCCCTGGGCCTGTAGTTCCTTTTTGCCTTCCACTTTCTTAAGCAACTGCACATTCAGGTTTTTATAGTAAAATTTCAAGCCGCCCTTGCCGTAATAATTGTTAGCGTCTACGTTAAAGTCAAGGCGCTCTACATCGGCAGATCTCACCTCCACCATTGCTAATGGTTTTACCAGTTTATCAAGTATGCGCCCGTCAAACTTTCCTAACCGGCCCGAGTAATTAAAGCCTCCCTTTTTGTCGTTCAGATCAAATTTAAAATTAACTGTTAAAGGCGCGGCGGTCATAAAACGCGTATTAATATGCGCCGTCATAAAATGATTTTTCTTTTTAGCTTCCGGATCATTGGTAACGTTTAAAAAATATCCACTGGTTTTTTTAAAGGTTATTAAGCCTGTTTGTTCTGATGTAGCGTCGGTTTCAGAATAACTTATGTTGGAATTGCTGATGTTCAATCGACTAAGCCTCATATCCAACGCCACCTTCTGCAAAGCCTGATGCGGATCCTTGCCAATTTTTGATGATTTTTTGCCTTTATAATTACCATCATGATAGATCTGTACATCGGCATTCTCAACGTCCATGGTACCGGCGTACAATTTTTGGTCGCGTAAGAAGCGTTGCAGATCTATATCATTAATAGCAATCTTCTTAAACTTCATCGTAAAAATATCACCGCTTTCGCCTGTCTTTTTATAGAAAGCTTTACGGCTGTATCGTGGGGTAAAGTCAACTTTATCTAACTGAATAGTGCGCTTCGCCGTAGAAAAATAGATCTCCTTAATTTCTGATGTATACAGACTATCGGGCGTGGCAACTTTATAATTATGAATGATAACGTCAACACCTTTGGTGTAATAGAACCGGCTGGTATCCTGTGCCGAAAGCGAATCGATCAATACATTAGATATGTTTATATCCAGGTGCTTTAAAGCAGTTTGGCGGGTTGCGGCTTCGTTTTTATTAATGTAGTTCAGGCTGATGTCCTTAAGGGTTACAGAATCTATTCGCAGTTCTTTAAATATATTTTTAATAAGCTGGTAAGGTGTTTTGGGTTGGCCCACTTTAACGGTATCGTTAAAGGCATAGCGTTTATTCACTACGGTAAGGCTGGGTTTATCAATAATAATACTGCTTACGTTAAGTATTTTATCCTGATAAGCCTTTTTAGCTCCCACATTTGTGATGGTAAGTTTATCTACAGCAAGCGAAAAAAGGTTATCCGGCGCTTTCTTTTGCTCTACTAATCTGTTGTAGACATTGGTATCAGGTATCAGCTTAAAGTCAGACAGGGTAGCATTGCCTGAAGCGAGGTTAAGGTCAAAATCTGAATATTCAATGCGGTACAGGCTATCAGTAGATTTCAAGATCATCTCCTTTAGCTTAGCCTGCAGTAGAGGTTTCCACTTGTCACCCGCAACATAGCGGTTGTATGCATACCAGGCTCCGGCCCCAATTATCACGAAGATACCCAGCACAATAAATGGCCAGCGGGGGAGGCTTTTTTTGTGCAATGAATTTTCTGTGGCCATTTGAATGGGATTAATTTAATGTTATAACAATAAAAACTTGATTTTGTTAATTCTGCCAATCTGTCACGCTGTATATAAAATTTGTGTATTTTTGCAGCTCAAATTTTTATAAGCAATGATAGATTTGGTTCTTCCGGATAAAACACACGATGAGGGCAGGCAGGGCGAGGCTTTACTATTAGAGCCGGTTGAAGGCAAAAATACCGGACGCAAACTGTATATAGAAAGTTATGGCTGCGCCATGAATTTTTCTGACAGTGAAATAGTTGCATCTATTTTAGCGGAGCAAGGTTTTGAAACTACCGGCGATTACACGAGCGCCGATGTGATCTTTATTAACACCTGTTCCATTCGCGAGAACGCTGAGACAAGGGTACGTAACCGTTTAAAGGAATTTAAAACAGCAAAATCTAAAAACCCCGGTATGGTGGTTGGTGTGCTGGGTTGTATGGCCGAGCGTTTGAAAGCCAAATTTTTAGAAGAGGAAAAACTGGTTGATGTAGTTGTTGGGCCCGATGCTTACCGCGATCTGCCTAATCTGATTGACCAGGTAGATAGCGGGCAGAAAGCAGTAAACGTATTATTATCCCGCGAGGAAACTTACGCTGATATCAGTCCGGTGCGTTTAAATAGCAACGGCATTAACGCCTTTGTTTCTATTATGCGCGGATGCGATAATATGTGTTCGTTTTGCGTGGTGCCGTTTACCCGTGGCCGCGAACGCAGCCGCGACCCTTATTCAATTGTAAAAGAATGTACCGATCTGTTTGACCAAGGCTACCGGGAGGTGACCTTGTTAGGGCAGAATGTGGATTCGTATAAATGGAAGCAGGGGGCAGCCCCCTCTAAATCTCCCCCGGTAGGGGAGACTTCACCAACGCACGAGGCCAGCAACTACCGTGAAACCGCTGATCCGGGGTATTACGATGCGCTTAAAGAAAATAGTTCTAATAATAGACGAAATCCTACAGATGCTGAAAGTATCTTGTGGCAATTTTTAAGAAATAAGCAAACTGGTTATAAAATACGACGGCAACATGCTATAAGTCAGTACATTGCTGATTTTGTTTCGCTGGAGAAAGGTTTAGTAATTGAACTGGATGGGTATCACCATAAACTGAATATAGAGGCAGATAATGCAAGAACTGAAATTTTAAACCACTACGGTTTTGAAGTTATCAGATTTGGAAATGGAGAGGTGATAAAGAACCCACAAAGTGTCATCCAAACAATTACCAATAAACTGCAATCTTTACCGCAAAGGGATAATTCTTTAGTATCCGTACCAAACGCCATATTGGAAGAAGGCAAGGGCTTGAGCATTGGGCAAGTCTCCCCTACCGGGGGAGATTTAGAGGGGGCTTTAGTCAACTTCGCCAACCTTTTAGAAATGGTAGCAGCCATTAGTCCTGAGTTGCGTATCCGTTTTTCAACTTCGCATCCAAAAGATATTACCGACGAGGTTTTATATACCATGGCTAAGCATGATAATATTTGCAAATACATCCATTTGCCGGTACAATCAGGCAACAGCCGCATATTGGACCTGATGAACCGCACTTACGATCGTGATTGGTACATTAACCGTATTGATGCTATCCGCCGAATTATGCCCGGGTGCGCTATATCAACAGATGTGATCACAGGCTTCTGTACCGAAACTGATGAGGAGCATAAAGAAACGGTAAGCATGATGGAATACGTTAAATACGATTTTGCTTACATGTTTATGTACTCTGAAAGACCGGGCACTTTAGCGGCAAAACGCTATGCTGATGATATACCCGAACCGGTTAAGGCAGCGCGTTTAACAGAGATAGTCGCTTTACAGCAGCAGCACTCGCATCATCGTTTGCAATCGCAACTGGGCAAAGTACAAAAGGTGCTGATAGAAGGTTTCTCCAAAAAATCAAAGAACGATTACGCCGGCAGAACCGACCAGAACGCCATGATGGTGTTCCCGGTGGATGAAAGATATAAACCGGGGCAGTATGTTAATGTAATGGCTGAAAGATGTACCACGGCTACGTTGATGGGGAGAATTGTTGATTAGAGTCAAGAATCAAGAGCCAGGAATCAAGATTTTAAATGAAACACAATTTTAAGAATTTGAAGATATGGCAACGGTCTATGGACTTAACCGACTTGGTTTTTGAATATTTAAAAGATTTGCCGGATGCTGAGCGGTACGGTTTGAAAGATCAGATGAATAGATGTTCGTGCTCAATACCTTCTAACATAGCTGAAGGATCAGGCAAGCGAACCAACGTTCATTTCGCTGAGTTTTTATCAACAGCATTGACCTCAACATTCGAGTTAGAAACTCAGCTGTTGATTTGTGAAAGACGAAATTATGGCGACATTGATAAGCGTAACAATTGTTTGGAGCTTGCGTCAGAAATTCAAAGGATGATATTTTCATTCCGCGATTATATTATAAACGAAAAATAACTCTTGAATCTTGATTCTTGACTCTTGATTCTACACTATGGAAATACAAGAAATAAAACAACGCTTCGGAATCATCGGCAACTCGCCGTTGTTGAACCGGGCAATAGATATAGCAAACCAGGTTGCACCTACTGATATTTCGGTATTAATTACCGGCGAGAGCGGTAGCGGCAAAGAAGTCTTCTCGCACATTATACACCATATGAGCCAGCGCAAGCATGGGCCGTTTATAGCGGTTAACTGCGGCGCTATTCCCGAGGGTACAATTGATTCAGAACTATTTGGGCACGAAAAAGGGGCATACACCGGTGCTGTGGGCGAACGTAAAGGTTATTTTGAAACAGTGAATGGCGGTACCATATTTTTGGATGAGATTGCCGAAATGCCACTGGGCACACAGGCAAGGTTGCTGCGTGTGCTGGAGTCTGGGCAATACATTCGGGTGGGGTCATCAAAGGTTGAGAAAACCAATGTACGCGTTATAGCAGCAACCAATGTCGACGTTTATGATGCTGTTAAGAATGGCAAGTTTCGCGAGGATCTTTATTATCGTTTAAATACCGTTCCGCTACGCATACCATCGTTACGTGAAAGAAAAGAAGATATTTACCTGCTGTTCCGCAAGTTCACTTCAGACTTTACCGATAAATATCGTACCCCTCCTATTCAATTAGATGAGGAGGCGCAACAGATACTGGTAAATTACGCATGGCCAGGTAACGTGCGGCAACTTAAAAATATGGCCGAGCAATTGGCGGTGTTGGAGAGAAACCACTTAATAACCGGGCAAACGCTGCTTACCTACATTCCATCCGACGGTAACAACCGTAACTTGCCTATGCGCCTGGCCAACCAGCCCAAAGAGGATTTTTCTGAACGTGACATATTGTACAAAGTACTGTTTGATATGAAACGTGATATGGTTGAATTGAAGAAATTGGTTGTTGACATGATTGAGCACGGCGGTGTGGCAACCAATTATGCTAATCACTCGCAAACACTTACGCAGTTGTATCGTGATATCGAGCTGCCGGTTGCAAACGAGCAACAATTTACTATCCAGCAACCCGTTAATAATATCAATAAAATTACCAATGATGATGATGGCTTCAATATAACGCACCACGCAGAAGAGGTAGAGGAATCATTATCGCTGGTGGAGAAAGAGTCTGACCTGATACGCAAAGCGCTTAAAAAGCATAAAGGCAAACGCAAGCTTGCCGCTAATGAGCTTGGCATATCTGAAAGGACCTTGTACCGGAAAATTAAGGAACTGAATTTGTAAGCTTATGAAACGACTGTTAGCGCTATCGCTTATAACTATTTTGGCTTTTTTAACGCCGGGTTGCTATACTTTAAAAAGCGACGTGATACCCCCTGAAATGAAAACAGTTAATGTTGCGTTTTTTGAAAACAACGCACCTTTGGTAGTGAGTAATTTAAGCTTAACGTTTACCGAAGCGCTTAAGGCACGGATACGTACCACTACACGCCTTAGCATTGTTAACGGCGAGGGCGATGCTAATATAAGTGGGGCCATAACAGATTACAGGAGTGCGCCGGTTTCAATACAGGCGCCCAATAATAATGCTCCGCCAATAGCAGGTGCACAGGCGCTTACGTTAACAATACGTGTTAAGTTTGACTACCCGGCGGGTAAAGCGATCTCGTTTGACCAAACTTTTATGAAAAGCATTAACTATTCGGGCAATCTGGCATCCCAGGAGCAGGCGCTTCTTCAAACGCTCACCAACCAAATTATTGACGATATTTTTAACAAAGCCTTTAATAATTGGTAACAATTTTATAGCTTCAACGGCGTGAACGAAAACACAGGAAATAGCAGGAATGATTTTTTTTATGATCTGTTGGATAATCCGGCTGATCTGTCTCATTCTAATGCTGTCAATTTGCAGCTACTTATAAATGAGTTTCCGCAAAGCGGTTTATTACGGTTAATGCTGGCAGTAAAACGCGAGGAGGAAAGCGTGCAGAGTGCAAGTGCTTATGTTAACCCCAAATTGCTTTATAAAATTGCAAATGCCGTAGGGTCCCTTTACGCTGTATCTGATGAGCAGATTGCAATTTGCCAAAAACCGGGAGAAGCCAAACCTGTGCTGCCGTTACCCGGTGGCTTGGACCTACCCAACCTCACTATAGACGAATCCAACTATTTCCATGTTCCGATTGATCCTGATCTGGTTTATTTAGAAGACGAAAAAGCTGAAATTGATGCTGAAGTAGCCGAGGAAAGCGAAACGGAAGAAGACGCTGTTCCGTCATCAGAAATTGAGGCTGAAGTAGCCGAGGGAAGCGAAACTGAAGAAGACGCTGTTCCATCATCAGAAACCGATACTGAATTAGCCGGGGGAAACGAAACTGAAGAAGGCGCTGCTCCGTCATCAGAAACCGATACTGAAGTAGCCGAGGGAAGCGAAACTGAAGAAGACGCTGTTCCATCATCAGAAACCGATACTGAAGTAGCCGGGGGAAACGAAACTGAAGAAGGCGCTGCTCCGTCATCAGAAACCGATACTGAAGTAGCCGGGGGAAGCGAAACTGAAGAAGACGCTGTTCCATCATCAGAAACCGATACTGAAGTAGCCGAGAAAAACGAAACTGAAGAGGATGCTGTTCCGTCATCAGAAACCGATACTGAAGTAGTCGAGGGAAATGAAACTGAAGAGGATGCCGTTCCGTCATCAGAAACCGATACTGAAGTAGCCGCTGTTCCATCATCAGAAACTGATACCGAAGTAGCCGGGGGAAGCGAAACTGAAGAAGACGCTGCTCCGTCATCAGCAACTGATACTGAAATAAGGGAAGGAAGCGAAACTGAGGAAAACGCTGTTCCATTATCAGAAACCGATACTGAAGTAGTCGAAGGAAACGAAACTGAAGAGGATGCCGTTCAATCATCAGAAATTGACGCTGACGTAGCCGAGGGAAACGAAACAGAAGAGCATGCCGTTCCATCATCAGCAACTGATGCTGAAGCAGCGAACGAGAGTGAGGAGGGAGTGCAAACAGATGCCGCCCCGTTAGAAATGGAAGGTGATGCAGCCGATGAAAATCAGACAGAGGTAGATATAGCGTTTGATCCGGTGTCGGAAAGTGAAGCGGAAGAGAGGGCAGAAACGGTAGAACATCCTGAATTGTCTGCTGAACCCGTTACTGAGGAAATAACGAATATCGAAGGAATTCAACACGCTGAAACCGGAGAGGTAGAAAAAGTAGAAAATGAATTAAATTCAGAGCAATCACTTGTACAAACAGGTGAAACCGATACTGAAAACACTCCGGCTGCCGAAGACCACGAACACATAGCGATTGCTGAGCAAGCGGACAACGCTGTAGGTGAAACTGAAGATAATAAAATAGGTATTAAGCCAACACAAGCCCATCAGGAGATAGACGACGAAGTATTTGAAGAAATTGTAAGTATTGAAGATATAGGGCTTGAACAGTTAGCCATAATGGACAAGGCTGTAGTTACAGATGAAGCAGAACAGAATGTAACAAATGATCTGGAAGAAATTGCAGAAACAGCAGCAGGGGATAGTTATTTTGTATTTGAGCCTACCCTTCCGGAAGATGAGGAATACCATGCGCCTGCAAATATCGCGACACAAAATGCGCCGGGCGGCAAGGGCCATCAAAATGTATCAAGGTATAACGATGAGAAGATGCCTTATAGCTTTATGTGGTGGCTGGATAAAACGCGTAAAGAGCATGCCTCTATCTACCAGCCCTTCGCGGTTGAAGGCAAATTTCATACTGAAACTGTTACTCCTACACAAAAACCGCAGCCTGCCGCAGACCATTTGCAGCAGCAGTATGTTGAAAATATATTTGCGGTGAGCGCAGTTGTTAGCGATTTGAACGTTATCCCGCCGAAAGTACACGCACCTGCTATTGAAACAAAGGCAGATAAGATAATTGAGAAATTCATTCATGAAGAGCCACAGATAAAACATCCGAGTAAGGTTAAACTTGATAGCGAGAATAAGGCAAAGAAAAGCTCGGAAGACCGTGATGAGCTTGTTACCGAGACGCTTGCCAAAATATATACCGAGCAAATGCTATATCATAAGGCCATTTTAACATACAAAAAATTGATGTTGAAATTCCCGGAAAAAAGCCTTTACTTTGCAGGCCAAATTGAACAATTAGAAAATAAAATAAATTAATAAAGATATGTTAATAGTATTAGTGATCCTGGTGGTGATAGTATGTGCCTTACTGGGACTTATTGTGTTGATACAAAATCCTAAGGGTGGTGGTCTTTCATCAAATTTTTCAAGCTCATCACAGTTAATGGGTGTTCAAAAAACAGGCGATTTTTTAGAAAAAGGTACCTGGGTATTAGCTATAGCCTTAATGGTGTTGGCATTAGGTATAAATGTTGTCGCTAAGGACGGCCCTGCGGCTGGTACTGCTAACAAATATCAGGAGCAGATCAATAAATCGCTTGATGCAAAGCCGACTACCGCTTCACCGCTTGCACCGGCGCCGGCCTTCCCATCAGCTACCACGCCTGCGCAAACAGATACACCAAAGAAATAATACCATTATATATAAATAAAAGGCTTTGGCAACACCAAAGCCTTTTTTGTTTGTATGTAACTGTCATGATGACACGCTGCGAGAAAACTTTTCAGTCTTAAAAAAATCAACCTGTATAAAACTGACAATAAAACAGCCATTAATGTCAATTTTTGATTTTTTTGCTGCTTGGCATAATTGATGTGTAAAAGCAAGCACATAGAAAAACTTATATAAACTAAAAAATAGTATACATTATGTCATTAAACATTAAACCTCTCGGAGACAGGGTGGTAGTTGAAGCTGCTCCGGCCGAAACCAAAACAGCATCAGGCATTTACATTCCTGAAACTGCTCAGGAAAAACCTCAACATGGCACAGTTGTAGCCACTGGTCCCGGTAAATATGCCGAACAGACCGGTAACTTAATTCCGTTGTCGGTTAAGGAAGGCAATAAAGTGCTTTATGGCAAATTTGCAGGTCAGGAAATTACCATCGACGGTAAGGATTACCTGATAATGAGAGAATCTGATATTTACGTAGTTCTTTAATCAATTATTGAATTATTGAGGGATTGGATTACTGAATTCATATCTGTCAATAAAACTTAAATCAATAATTCAATAAATCATTAATTCAAAAATTAAACAAACATGTCAAAACAAGTTAAATATAACGTTGAAGCGAGAGATGCGCTGAAAAGAGGCGTAGACATTCTGGCTAATGCAGTAAAAGTTACCTTAGGTCCTAAAGGCCGCCACGTAATTATTGATAAGAAATTCGGTTCACCCGCTGTAACTAAAGATGGTGTAACTGTAGCAAAAGAAATTGAGCTGAAAGACGCCATTGAAAACATGGGTGCCCAGATGCTTAAAGAAGTAGCTTCAAAAACTGCTGACCAGGCCGGTGATGGTACAACAACCGCTACTGTTTTAGCTCAGGCTATTGTAACTGCGGGTATTAAAAACGTAGCTGCCGGGGCAAACCCAATGGATTTGAAACGTGGTATTGACAAAGCTGTTAAAGTTGTTGTTGCCGATTTGAAAAAACAAAAGCAAGACGTTGGTGATGATTTCAGCAAGATCAAACAAGTTGCTTCTATATCAGCAAATAATGATGAAGTGATCGGCGAGATGATCGCTGACGCGATGAAAAAGGTTGGAACAGCAGGCGTTATTACTGTTGAAGAAGCAAAAGGTACCGAAACTGAAGTTAAAACTGTAGAAGGTATGCAGTTTGACCGTGGCTACCTTTCGGCTTATTTTGTTACTAATACTGACAAAATGGAAGCAGAATTGGAAAGCCCTTACATCCTGATCTGCGACAAGAAGATATCTTCAATGAAAGAGATACTTCCTATCCTTGAAAAACAAGTACAAACCGGCAAACCATTGTTAATTATTGCTGAAGATCTGGAAGGCGAAGCACTTTCTACTTTAGTAGTTAACAAAATTCGCGGCTCACTGAAAGTAGCTGCTGTTAAAGCCCCTGGTTTTGGTGATCGTCGTAAAGCTATCCTTGAAGATATCGCTATCTTAACAGGTGGTACTGTAATATCCGAAGAAAAAGGTATCAAATTAGAATCAGCTGAATTAAGCGACCTAGGTCAGGCTGAAAAAATATCTATCGATAAAGATAACACAACCATTATCAATGGTAAAGGTGAGGCGAGCGCTATAAAAGGCCGTATCAACGAGATATCTGTATCAATGGAAGCTACTACTTCTGATTATGACAAAGAAAAATTCCAGGAGCGTTTAGCTAAATTATCTGGTGGCGTTGCTGTATTATATATCGGCGCAGCATCAGAAGTTGAAATGAAAGAGAAAAAAGACCGTGTTGACGATGCGTTACACGCAACCCGTGCAGCGGTTGAAGAAGGCATTGTTGCAGGCGGTGGTGTTGCTTTCATCCGCGCGGTTGCAGCTTTAGCTGACCTTAAAGGTGAAAACGAAGACGAAAACACTGGTATCCAGATCATCCGTCGTGCTATTGAAGAACCGTTACGTCAGATCTGCGAAAACGCAGGTATTGAAGGTTCTATCATTGTACAAAAAGTAAAAGAAGGTACTGCCGATTTTGGTTACAATGCACGTACTGACAAGTTTGAAAACTTAATTGCTGCAGGTGTAATTGACCCAACTAAGGTAAGCCGTATAGCATTAGAAAACGCAGCTTCAATTGCAGCTATGTTGTTAACAACGGAGTGCGTATTGGCTGACGATCCTGAAGAAGCATCAGCCGGTGGCCCACCAATGGGCGGCGGCGGTATGGGCGGCATGATGTAAGCCACCAACGCTTAAATAAAATAAAAAAGCCCGCTAAATTTTAGCGGGCTTTTTTATTTAACCATATTTTGAAGATCAAGCAATTGATCTTGCTTAAGTTTTGTAAGCCCGGAATGTTGAAGCCAGGTATTAAACAGATCAAAGTCCCAGTTGGTTATCTTTCCGTTGTTTGATACTGCCTGACCGAGCGATATTTTAAGGGCATCAAATTGTTTGTCATCCTTTAAATAATTTGCTGTAGCCAGCAAATAGCTTTTTATAGCTTGGCGTGGTTTAGCAGAGGGTGTATAATTTGCAAGCGCCTCCATGGCATCCGTAGGTCTCTCTGCTATTAAAAGTAATTCTGCGTAATCTAATACTGAGTCGTCTGCAGCGTTGGGCCGGGCTTTTTTATTGGCATCCAGCGCAATTAGCGCGTCACGTAAGGCCATATCTAACATGGACTTAAATAGCGCGTTGTTACCTGCTGCTTTGTAAAAAACGGCAGCCTGTGCCAAGCCATGGCCATATTTTGTATAATAATACTCGTAAGTTTTAGCAGCCTCCAGCGTTTGTCCTAAAGCTATATGTGCCTGCGCCTTATTGCGTATAACAGGGTCAATAAAATTAATAATCCTGATAAAGTTCCGTTCGGTTTTGATCAGGTACTGCTCAAAATCTTTTATAGCCCCCGCGTAGTCATTAACTTTAAAGCGGCAGGTGCCTATGTAATCCCAGCCAACGTTTTCTGCATACGCCACAGGGTCGGCATTAATAGCTTTTTTTGCATATTCAATGCCCTTTTCCCATCGCCCGGCATTATAAAAATCTCTGATGTGCTTAGACAGAGCAATTGCGTACTCGCTGTTTGAAATAATATTTGCCGGCACATCAATGTGCAGCTCGTCATACAATACCTTTATGTCTGCCCTGTTGGTTATGGTGCCGTTAAAAACGCCGGCATCAACTTTTAAAGGATTTTTAGCCAGGTTTATCTCATAAATTGTGTTAACATTAGCAAACTCTGCAGGTAAGGTTTGGAGTTTATTATTACTAAGGTCCAGTTGAAAAAATGTCAGGCCGGCCCAATTTGGATCGTTTGGTAATTCGGTAATACCGGTGTTTCGTAAATTAACGCGTAAATTTCTGCGTGGCCTTGCTAGCAGTATGTTAAACACCCAGTTGCTGTTAATATCGGGATTGCCTTCTAAATTTATTGACGTTAAGTCCGGAGCGTCTTTTAGGCGGGCAGGTAAAGTTTTAATGTTGTTAAATTTGCTGCTGTCAACGTCAGTAATCTCAAAACGTGCGTTATTGGTCTTGTCGGCATCAAAATGCATCCTTCGGTTCACTGTCCGAAAATTCAATAGTTTAATATTCCGGCAATCGCCTAAAGACTCGGGAACAGAAGTGAGCCTGTTTCCCTCGGCTTGTAACTCCTCTAATTTGTTATATCTGCCAATATGTTCAGGCAAAGCAATTAGTTGATTGCCGCTAACGTTAAGCGACTTGAGATTATAAGCCTTCGCAATGGTAATATCAGGAATAGAAGTAATTTCATTGTTGCTTACATCAAGTTTTTTCAACGCGCTAAGCAACTGTATCTGCGTCGGAAATTTAGTTAACAGATTGTTTTGAAGGTTTACGTCTTTTAGCTTCAACATGTTTTGCCATTCACCATTTACGGTTGTTAATTTGTTGGCTTGCGCATCAAGCTGCTCGAGGTTGGTTAAAGTGGTTATTGCCGCCGGTAGAGTTGTTAAAGCGTTATAACTTAAATTAAGTGTTTTAAGATTTTTGCATTTATAATCGTTAAAAGCAGGAAGCTGCCGTAGTTTATTAGAACTTGCGTTTAAATATTCAAGCTGTGGCAAATTAAATATACTGACAGGCAATTGCTCCAGCAGATTACCGTCAACGCGAAGTTTTTTTAGTTGGGTTAATCCGCTAAACGCGTCGGGCAACCGGGTTAATTTGTCCCACACCAGATTGAGCGATTGGAGATTTTTTAACCCGCGCAAAGCGCTTAATTGTTCGGGATTTTTTTCAAGCGATGACATCGTCAGACTCAAATACCGCAAATTACTTAACTGTTCTAATCCTTTTATGGTTTGGATGGTGTCCCGATCAAGGCTGACGGATAGATTGGATAGGTTTTTAAGTGAGCCGAGTTTAGAAAAAAGACTTACCGTGGGTGATACAGTGCAAAAGTTAAAACGAAGGGCCGACAATTGTTTTAATTGCGGTATAGCGCTGGCTTCACCTAATGAGTAATACTCAAGCGTAAGGTTGGTTAGTGTTTTAATGGCCGGCAGTTTTGATAATACCTCCGCGTCTGGCCCTGCCTTAGGCGAACTTCCGGCTAACTGAAGTGTTTCCCATCCCAATTTTGATACATCAACGCCTTGTAGATTAGTTGACGACAGCTTGAAATACCTTACACCCGGTAATTTACCCAAACCTAATATTACGGGATGATTGTAAGCTGTTATTGCCACTGCGCCAAGCTGTTTAAGGTCTTTCAATTTATCCAGGGCGTCGTCTACGTCCAGCTTGTCAGTAAACGAAACCTCAAAAACTTTAAGTTGTTGCAACTCTTTTATGTTCTCAGGTAATTGGTATGGCCTGTCTTTTGGGTCGGGAAAGATCGGATCGCTAAGTTTTAAAAATGTTAGATTTTTAAATTGGATTAGCAGATCAAATATTACGTCAAGGTCTTGCTTCCTGGTGTTTTGTATCTCCACCGCATAAACCTTGTCGCGCAATTGTTTGTTAATGATTTTGTGCAGGTCGGCTATGGTGTCTACCCAAATGTTTAACGAGTCGGGCAAAGGGTTAACGACCAGATAGCGCTCTTCGGTTAGAGAATTAACCCGGTTAAATGTTGTATGCTGGCCTATATACCTATTAAATGCCGCTGATTTTTGTTGCCCAAACGCAGTGGTTGACAGCAAGAGCAACAACGCTAATATTCTCGGTAAATATGGTTTAGACATAAATAAAGTTAGGTAATTATTTTGATGTAAACGCCTGTATTTAAATGTGTACAGCATTGTGTTTTATTGAACACTATCTATTGTCATTACGGCGTAAACAGACGGTCATCTGTTAATCAAATGATTAATTTCCGATAAAACAGGCTTTCTTACGGCTTATTTTTGTATCAGTATTTGAAACCCTCAAAACAGGCACAACAATTGAATACGTCTAAATATGAAACGTTTAACACAAACAACCAAACATGTACATTCAACCCTGGTTGACTGGGTACTGTTTAAAGTGCCTGAGTTGTTTGTAACTATTTACGGAAGGTAATTATTGTTTAACTTCGTGCTTTGATCATGAAGTTAGAAGATTTCAATTTACACGCATTTTACGCCGAAGCTTATAGATGGCTATTGATACACGGCACCCAATTCATTTTATCAATAATAGTTTTATTAATAGGTCTGCGCGTAATTAAGTTTACGGGTACGCGCCTGCGCGGCAGGATGAGCAGGCAAAAAGTCCATTCATCCCTACAGCCATTTTTTCTCAGTCTGTCTTTAACAGCGCTGTATGTATTGCTTATTGTATCGGTACTGGCAATAAACCAGATAAATATTATAAATGTAAGTACTATACTTGGCGGTGCCACGGTTGCAATAGGTTTAGCGTTATCAGGTACTTTCCAAAACTTTGCCGGTGGAGTGCTTATATTATTGTTAAAACCTTTTGAGCTCGACGACAGCATCGTAGCGCAGGGTCAGGATGGAAAAGTAACTTCAATACAAATATTTTATACCGTATTGCTCACCGCCGATAATAAGACGGTGATCATCCCCAACGGAAAACTGTTTAACGAGGTTATAGTAAATGTTACCCGCGAAGGCAAACGCCGGCTTGATTTTGAAGTTAAGGTGGGCTATGTTGTGGATATTGACGAGGTAAAGCAAATAATTTTAGATACTGTAAAAGGTAATAGAGCTGTATTAAATAATCCCGCTATCCGTGTGGGAATAATGTCGCTGGAGGTGGATTGCATCAGATTCGCGGTGAACGTTTGGGTAAAGCCTGCCGATTTTTTGACAACTAAAATGGAACTTCAGGAGAATATTATTAAAGGACTAAAAGCAGCCGGAGTAAGGTTATTAGGAACTTAAACAGGTTATTAACGTTATAAAGTCATATTGCATAAATCATCCTGACGATGCAGCGCGAGCAAATTTCGGTATTTGATATGTTTAAGGTGGGTATTGGTCCATCAAGTTCTCACACTTTGGGTCCATGGCGCGCGGCGCAGCAATTTGTTCAGCTGCTTGAAAAAAATAATTCCTTTTCATCGGTTAATGAAGTTAAAGTTTTGCTCTACGGGTCGCTGGCAAAAACCGGGCATGGCCACGGTACCGATATCGCGATTTTACTGGGCCTGAGCGGCTTTGACCCGGTCACTTTTCCGGTTGATAAAATAGAAGAAGAAGTAAACCGAATAAGATCAGGTCATATCCTGATACTCGGCGGCAAAAAGGAAATCACCTTTGATACGGAGAATGATCTCTTATTCCTTTATCAGGAAAGTCTTCCTTTTCATCCTAACGCGGTTACTTTTCAGGCCTTATTAGCTAATGGGAAAGCCATATCGCAAACCTATTATTCCATAGGCGGTGGGTTTGTAGTTACAGAAGGGCAGGCGGGAAATTCAAAGCCGGAAGTAGATCTGCCATTCCCGATAGAAACCGCTGACAACCTGCTGCACTGGTGTATTAAAACCGGGCTCAAGATCTCCGACGTTGTAATGGAAAACGAATTGGCCTGGCGCAGCGAGAATGAAACCCACGACGGCATATTGTCAATTTTTAAGGTAATGGCCCAATGCACCTACCGTGGCTGCCACTCTGGTGGCTATTTGCCCGGAGGCCTCAATGTTGCCCGCCGCGCTGCCGAACTGAATAAACGCCTTATAGGCGATAATCCTTATAATAATTACGAGCAGTGGGTAAGCGCAATAAGGAAGACCGGCAACAGTTTTCATAATATACTGGATTGGGTAAGCTGCTTTGCACTGGCTGTTAACGAAGAGAATGCTTCGTTTGGCCGTGTGGTAACCGCGCCAACCAACGGTGCAGCGGGCGTTATTCCGGCCGTGCTGCAATACTATATTGCTTTTTGCGATGGATTTGATGATGATAACATCATTAAGTTTTTACTCACCGCTTCAGAGATCGGCAGTATCTTTAAAAAAGGAGCCACTATATCGGCGGCTATGGGCGGTTGCCAGGCCGAGATAGGCGTATCATCGGCGATGGCAGCGGCAGCGCTTACAGAGCGCTTAGGCGGCTCTCAGCGCCAGGTTTTAATGGCCGCAGAGATAGCCATGGAACATCATTTGGGTATGACCTGCGACCCAATAGGCGGCCTGGTGCAGGTGCCATGTATTGAACGTAACACCATGGGGGCCATAAAGGCAATTACTGCCTCGCAGCTGGCTTTGCAAAGCAATCCGGATAAAGCCAAAGTAAGTTTGGATGCGGTGGTTAAAACCATGTGGCAAACCGCGCAGGATATGAATGTTAAATACAAAGAGACCTCCGATGGCGGCCTTGCCATCAACATCCCGCTGAGCTTGCCGGAATGTTAGGTCGCCGCTTCTGCCGATATTTTTTAACCATTAGGTGATCCAAAATAAATGCGTTACCAAAAAAATCAAAAGGCAAACGATTGAATATTAAGCGATTAAGAATTTGCGTGAAACTACTTAATCGTCAGGAAAATACCTGTAAATACGGCATAAGCAGCTGATTATTAGTTTTTTACGAAATGAAAGGATTGTCCACTTTTTACGATTTTTTGGATCACTTTGGATCACTTTGGATCAGCAATTTTTTACTGGGATAACGCAGATCTTACCAAAGGCCCGAGCCTTTGTACCCAAAGACCATACATTTTAGCCGAAGGGTGCAAACCATCACCGGCAATCAGATCAGGCTCGTCGTTGGCTTTGCGGGATATATCTGTAATGTCAAGGTAATTTACGCCTGCTGATAAGGCTATTTGTTTATTAATAGCATTGAATTGATCTATCTGTGCAGCTATCTCTGCTCTGTTAGCTGATGCAGCGTAGGGCGTAACGCTGTAATCAGGTATAGAAAGCACAAAAACCCGCTTAGCTTTGTTATTCGCCAACGCTAAGGCAGTATTAAGCAGTTTAGTAAAGTTGCTGCTATAAGTGGTAGAACTTATGCCCTGATATTGGTCATTAACGCCTATAAGCAGAGTAACAAAGTCGTATTTCTTATTAAGGACACCACTTTGATCTATGGCGTTTATCAGATTGGCCGTAGTCCACCCAGTTGCGGCTACAATGGTAGGATTGTCGGCACCAAGCAGTTTGGTTAACTGATAAGGAAATGATTGATCAAGTGGTATAGATTGCCCCACAGTGTATGAGTCTCCCAGGGCCAGATAATTTGAAGACGGATTTATATACACGTCGCTGGAGTTGGGTGCGTTATTGATTTCGCTTTTTTTAGCGCATCCGCTTAATGCGACAACTGATATTAGTAATGAAAGAATTGTTTTCATAGTGACCCCCTATCCTATTCATACGAAAAGTATGCCATGTTGGATGTTTGGCCGCCGAGGGTTTTATCTCTTGAACAACCGCAAGTCAAACTCAAAAGCATCAATACTTTTTATGCGTACATTTTTAAAGTCCGGATGACGAGGGTTAATAAGGTAGTTATGATCGCCGGCAACCGTTGCCGATGGTACCTGCACCATTAAATGCTTGTTGCTTTTAATAAAGTTATCGCCAATTAACTGGGTGGTTTTTGTAAATGGATTTTTGTTCCAGTTTGCAGGCAGATCGGAAATTTCTATGCGTGGGATACTTGCTTTATCAGGTATTTCAATAATTGCCAGGTAATAATCAGCAGGAATAATACCCAGGGGAACGTGAACCGCTATCTCAACCACGGCCAATGCCCGCGATGCTGCTGTATATAAAATGGGTATGCCCTTGCTGTTCCAGCGGCCACCGGTTTTTTCGGCGCCATAGCCCGAAAGATCATTAATATATGCCTGCTTACTAAGCCGGTAAACAATCATGCAAATATGCCGTGTTCAATACGCCCCAACTCATCATAAATAAGGTTTATACCGAAGGATGTATCCAGCATATCTTTAGGCCTTACGCCACCTAAGGCAATGCTTTTGGTATCCATCCAGGTATAAAAGTTATCGGCTACGCCAAAAACATCAATGCCCTTTTTATATAGCAGTTCAATTTGTAATATTTTTTCAGAGTAAATGGGATCGAAAGATTTCTTTTCTTTTTTATAACGCTGAATGGTGCGTTCAGAAAGATGCAGGTAGGATGACCACTCCTCGAAACCGAAATTAATTTGAGTAGAAAGTTTGGTAAAATACGGGAACGGCACGCCCTCTCTAACCATATTGGCCAGCTCAAAGGTGTCATCATCACCAATTGGATATTTTTTTACTTTGCTCATAAATCTGCCACTTGTCATCAAATTTACGACAGCTGTCACAGATAAACAAGCATTTTTTTAAAAAAGTTTTCTGTAGATGTAAGACCTTACTTGATCGAAATATTTAGAATGAACATTTGGCTTGTGCGATCCTACAGCTTTCGGACCGGTCTTGGGAGTAATAGCCATGATAAACATCGCTTCCAAATTTCCACCAAACGTTCCTATGGAACGAAGATTGATCCACTGCAATTACTACCAACCAAACATCCCTCCGGGATGATTAAAGCATCTTCGTTCCATCATAACGACTGGTTGGTAGAAAACAAATAAGATTTTATACGTTCCATAGGAACGTTTCGTGCCACTTGTATAATGGTGGGGTATTACTTAAGGTAAGAGTTTTAATCGGATTAGAACAACCCTTAACCTTACATCAATTGCATCTCAAACAGCGTAGCAATATGTTGCTGTAGTATTTGTTGAACTTCTTTTATATCCACCTCGCGGCCCAATTCTTTTTGCAGTGATGTTACCGCTTTGTCGTCTATTCCGCAGGGAACAATATTTTTAAAATAATCCAGGTGGCTGTTAACATTCAGTGCCAGGCCATGCATGGTTACCCAGCGGCTGCAACGCACACCCATAGCACATATTTTACGTGCGCGCGCATTGTCAGCATCAAACCAAACGCCGGTGTAGCCCGGGTAGCGCCCGGCCGTTAATCCGTAATCAGCCAAAGTAAGTATCACCGCTTCTTCCAGCTTGCGCAGATATAAATGTATGTCAGTAAAAAAATTATCAAGATCCAATATCGGGTAACATACCAACTGCCCCGGCCCATGATAAGTTATATCGCCGCCGCGGTTAATAGGATAGAAACTCGCGTGTTTTTCCTCCAAACCAGCGTCGTCAAGCAATAAATTTTCGGCTTTGCCGCTTTTTCCTAATGTGTAAACATGCGGATGCTCGCAAAATATAAGGTAATTAGGGGTTGTATCGTAGTGGTTCTCGTCGGCAGTTAATACAGGTTCTCTGTTCCGTATGGCGGTTTTTATAGCGATGGTATCAGCAAAAATGGTCTCCTGTTTATCCCACGCAGTTTTGTAATCCATCAACCCCCAATCCTGCACCTCAACTTTTTTATTCTTCATCTCTTATCCCTTTACGTAGCCCACCATGTAATCTTCGTACTGCAGGTAGCCAACTGTGTAATTAAGATTTACCTCATCCTTTTGCAGGAGCGCTTCAACTTCACCTTTTTGAGCAAACTTAAAAGGCTTTAGGAAGATATCATCTGCAAATGACACCTCTTTTTGCCCGTGACATTTATAAACAGCCTCTTTAGCGCACCAGCAAACATATAATTGTTCAATTTTTTGGTTTGGGTCAATAAACTCAAGTTCGGCAGGCCGCATAAATTTATGCGCTATACGTTCTACCTTTTGCTTTATTTGTTCAACATCAATACCAACCGGGCTTTTGCGGCTTATCATAACGGCGGCATAGTCAAATGAATGGCTTAAAGAAATATGGTAGGGCAGTGTAAACAAATAGGGCTTACCATGGTCGTCAACCCGGCAATCTATGTATTCTTCGGTGTTTAGCATTTTTCGCAGCAAAACGCGGGTGCCAAGCCAGTGCAGGTGCCGCTTACCGTTGCTTATGCCTTCTACAAAAGCCTTTTCTTCATCGTTAAGTTGTAGCTGCCTGTATAGTTCATCAGCTTGTTCCTCAATTTTCCAGAGCGCAAACTCCGTATCATCATCAACCCGTTGGCGGTATGCTATGGCCATAAAGTAAAATTGCAAAAAGCATGGCAAACTTATGTTAATTAATTCTAATTTTAGTCCTCCAATTAATACCCTAATGATTTTATCCGACAAGCGTATTCTCGAGGAAATTGACAATGGAAACATTGTTATTGAGCCCTTTAAGCAGGAATGTCTCGGTTCAAATTCCTACGATGTTCATTTAGGTAAGCATATGGCTACCTACCGCAACCGCGTGCTCGACGCGAAAATGCATAACGAGATTGACGCATTTGAGATACCTAAAGAGGGCTTTGTTTTGCAACCCAACACGCTGTACTTAGGGGTTACCATGGAATACACCGAAACCCATAAGCATATTCCGTTTTTGGAAGGGAAATCAAGCACCGGGCGTTTGGGTATTGATATTCATGCCACCGCCGGAAAAGGCGATGTAGGATTTTGCAATACCTGGACGCTTGAAATATCGTGCATACAACCTGTGCGCGTTTATCCGGGAATGCCAATAGGGCAACTTATTTATTTTGTGGTTGATGGGGATGTTGAAACCAGTTACAGCCAGAAGATAAACGCCAAATATACCAACCCTTCAACACGCCCGGTTGAGAGCATGATGTGGAAGAATACGTTTTGATGCAGATTTTTTATGGTTTTTGAGTAAATTTGCTCCCTGCATGCCTACTCAAACCCAAGAAGAAACCTTTACGCTGGAAGAACTGCTGGCCGGATTAAAGGAAATGCATCGTTTAATATTATGGAACGATGATTTTAACACCTTTGATCATGTGATACATTGCATGATGAAATACCTTGATTATACTGAATCACAAGCGGGTAAAATTGCCTGGAAGGTGCACAATGAAGGCAAGTGCGCTGTATTGGAGGGTTCATTTACCGAAATGGAGATCTACCGAAAAATTTTACAGCAGGAGGGGTTGACTGTGTCGGTTGATTAGTTGCGAGTTGCGAAAGCTTTGGATAGATAAGATATATAAATAAAGAGCCGCTATAGTATTGTATAGCGGCTCTTTATATGTATTTACTTCTCGGGCGCTTAAGATATTTTACCTGCGTCCGGCGTTAGATTTCTTTACGCTGAAGTGTGGCTTGCCGGTCGGGTTAATTTCAGGAGCGCCAACCAGGTCCATCGCGCAGCGGAAACCCACTTCGGCGCTGGCATCGGCCTGATCCATGAAACGGCGCGTAGCCGGATTTAACCAGTAGGCCAGATCATTCCATGAGCCACCTTTGTACACTTTAGAGCGGTCATTCACTAACGTTGTTATGCCATATAAACTGGTGTTAACAGTATCCCTGAAACCACGGGCATCGGCATTATAAGCCTTGCCAGCCAGTGGGTCTTTTTCTTTGTTTACAAACGGAACGCCCTGATTGGAAGCAGCAGGCCTGCCTGTAGCCGCTGCTACATTAGCCAGACTATCAGCACGTTGTGAAGCTATCAACTCGGCATAGGTCATTTTCTTTTGCGCCTTTGCCGGGTCTTTTATAGGGCGGCCATATTTATCTTTGGCATATTGGCCTGTACTTGCATTGGCTAACCGCTTATCGCTAAACTGGTTTCCTCTAAAAGGGTTAAAAGCGTCAACATCTTCAAATGACATTTGGCGGTAGGTATCTTCAACCCACTCATTAACATTGCCCGCCATGTTGTACAAACCAAAGTCGTTGGGTTGGTAGGACCGTACCGGGGCGGTAATAAATGCTTTATCGTTCAAATATCCGCCAACACCGGCATTGTCGCCATTGCCGCGTTTAAAGTTGGCCAAAATTAAACCGCGGGTTCCTTTTTCAGGCGAGCGTACGCCCAAACCATTCCATGGATAAACCTTGCCGTCATTTATATTTTCAAATTGCGTATTCCCGTTAAGTGATAAGGCAGCATATTCCCATTCAGCCTCGGTAGGCAGGCGATAAGCAGGTTTTAATATCCCGTCCTCTACGCGTACCGTCCTTACTTGTTTCTTATTTGTCCCTACCTGAGCAGTCGGATCAGCCGCCGGATTTAAGTCGGTTGGCATACGCTTGCCGTCAATACCAACTCCCCTTACCTGATTATTAAGGTACATATCTGTATTAAAAGGAGTTTTCTGCGCGTCGGGGTTTGCCGCCAATAGCTGGCGGTTCTTTTTGTCGCGTGGGTTTATTATAATTCCACGTTCCTGCAAAATATACTCGTTAGTGCGGTCAGTGCGCCATTGGCAGTATTCCTGCGCCTGTTCCCAGGTAACGCCAACAACAGGGTAATCCTGAAAAGCCGGATGACGCAGGTAATTATTTACATACGGCTCATTGTATGACAGTGGTCTGCGCCAAACCAAGGTATCGGGTAATGCGTTGTAGTAAATTTCATGGTCGCCTGGAAATGTTGTTCTTATCCACGAAAGGTAGTCCAACCAATCCTGGTTAGAAACTTCGGCTTCATCCATATAAAACGCCGGTATGGTTACCCTTCTTCGTACATTGTTATACTCAAATGTAACGTCCTGGTCGGCGCTGCCGCCTAAAACAAAAGTACCACCTTCAATAGCAACAAGGCCCGGGCCGGGAGCAGGGTGGGTTTGTCTGAATTTTTGATAACCAAATTTTTTGTCGTTATAAGGAATACCCGTTTTATCAGATCGTTGTTTATTACTACAGCTGCTTGCTAACAATGCTACACCCAACAGCGCTAAAGCAGTACGAGTAAAAAGTAATTTCATATTTTTACGGTTGTATATAGTTATAGGGGATAAAATTAATAAATATATATAGGGGTAAATTTAATTATTTTAAAGTAAAAAGCTAATCAAAATTTTTCCATTCCTGATAATGTATATTTATGAACGATTTTAACGCTGTTTGCACATAAGATGTTGCGGATGATGCCGCTGGAATAAAAAAAATCTTGTTAGGCGGGTAGCATTTAATTCAGTTATATTTATCCGTTAATTTAAATCTGTAGCACGATGAAGTTTTTTATAGGTGGGATAGCCGTTTTGTACCTGCTGATGGTAATACCTGCAAGTGTAAGGGCGCAAACTAATACCGATGGAAGCGGTTTTGGCGCAATTCCTACCGCGGTGCCTTTTCTAAATATCGCTCCCGATTCACGTTCGGGTGCAATGGGCGAGGCGGGTGTAGCTATATCAGCTGATGCCAATTCAAATTTCTGGAACCCATCTAAACTCGCTTTTATTGAAAATGATTTTGGTATTGCCGCTTCATATAGCCCGTGGTTAAGGCGTTTGGTGCCTGATGTAAGCTTGTCATACCTCGGTTTTGCACACAAGCTTGATGACCGTAATGTTATTGGCGCATCAGTTCGATATTTTAATTTAGGAGCTATACAATTAGTTGATAACAACCAGCTTAACCAGGGAACCTACCGCCCTAACGAATATTCGATAGACGCTTCGCTGGCCCGTAAGTTCGGCGATAATTTTTCATTGGGCCTGACGATGCGGTTTATCCACTCAGATCTTTCAAACGCATCGTTTTCTACGGGTGCAACCCAGGGTATAAAACCAGCCAATGCGTTTGCAGCCGATATCTCTTTGTTTTATAAAAAACCTATGGAACAGTTCGGTACCGATGGTATCTTCTCCTTTGGGGCCAATATTTCCAACATAGGCACCAAGGTTAAATATTCAGAGGGTGGGCCATCTTACTTTCTGCCAACCAACCTAAAATTAGGTGTCGCAGATACCTGGAATATTGATGACTATAGCCAGCTTACAGCTACCATAGATTTTAATAAACTGCTTGTACCTACGCCCCCATTGCGCGATGCCAACGGCTTTATTATAGCGGGCCGGGACGATAACGTGTCGGTTCCTTCAGGTATATTCGGTTCGTTTAGTGATGCCCCTGGTGGTTTTAATGAAGAATTAAGGGAAGTAAGTATATCGTCGGGCTTAGAGTATTGGTACAATCAGCAATTTGCACTAAGGGCCGGATATTTTTATGAAAACCCATCAAAAGGAGGCAGGAAGTATGCTACCCTTGGTGTTGGCCTTAAGTACGATATTTACCGTTTTGATTTTTCTTACCTGGCAGCCAGCCAAAAAAACAGTCCGTTAGCCAATACGCTCAGAATTACACTTGGAATTAGTTTTGGCAGTAAAAAGTAATTATGGGGAAGATTCGTGTTGGATTTGGTTTTGATGTACATCAGTTAAAGGATGAACATCCGTTTATTTTAGGCGGCGTTAAACTGCAGCATCATTCCGGCGCTTACGGGCATTCTGATGCTGATGTTTTGCTGCACGCCATTTGCGATGCCCTGCTGGGGGCAGCAAATCTGCGCGATATAGGCTTTCATTTCTCCAACACTGATAACCGCTGGAAAGGTATAAGCAGCCTGGTGTTGCTGCAGCACGTGCTTGAACTTTTAAAAGGAAAAGGCTGGGGCATAGGTAATATTGACGCGATGGTGTGTTTGGAAGCACCCAAGATCAATCCGCACATTCCGCAAATGAAAAAGAACATTGCTGCCGCTGCGGGTATTGACGAAGACGACATCTCAATAAAAGCTACTACCAATGAAGCAATGGGTTTTATAGGCAGGCAGGAGGGTGTTGTAGCTTACGCTGTTTGTTTGATTGAGCGGGTTTAGCTTTAATTCCCTAATAGCGATGGGTTTCAAACCCATCACTATTAGGGAATTACGGTTTATTCTTTGTCTTTGTTCCCAATCACCGCACGCTCTTTAACATTCCCCGTCCGCTTCAGATCACCCCATGCGTTTAATTCACCCTTTAACGCCCTGCGGATAGCTTTAAACAGGATATAGTACATTAACTGCCGCCATATAAAGCGCTGCGGAATAATGTAAATCAGCTTTCTGTAATCTTCCTTCTCCATGCGGAAGGCAATGATGGAAACGATGAAGTCTATCAAAACAAACAGTCCGTAATACATCAATATTTTCTCGGGCTTTTCGCCCATCAATCCAAAAATCATCATCAGATCGGCAAGGGGCGAAAACAGCGGCAGAATTATCTGGAAGATGAGAATGTTAGGCATCCCCACCATTCCAAACGATTTGAATTTTTTATTGAACAAGGCTTTGCGGTTTTTCCAGAAGCTTTGTATCACACCAAAACTCCACCTGAAGCGCTGTTTCAGCAGACCGTTAAGCGTTTCGGGCGCTTCTGTATAGGCAACGGCTTCGGCTGCATTGCGCACTATGTAGCCACATTTTAAAATGCGCATGGTAAGGTCGCAGTCTTCAGCAAGGGTATCAGATGTAAAACCACCTGCCTGCTTTATGGCCGATTTACGGAAGGCGCCTATGGCACCGGGAATAACAGTAATGCTATTGATAAGATCGAAAGCGCGGCGGTCCATGTTCTGTGCCGTAATATATTCAATGGCCTGCCATTTAGTTATAATGTTGTTTTCGTTTCCTACTTTAACCGTTCCGGCTACTGCGCCTATCTCATCATCAGTAAAATAAGTCATCAGGTGGTAAACGGCATCATTTTTTAATTGCGTATCGGCATCTATACAAACCGTAAAATCATACTTAGCATGGCTTATGCCAAAGTTTAGCGCTGACGCCTTGCCGCCATTAGGTTTGGTTAATATGGTTACTAAGGGATTATCCCCATATGCTGCGTTAACTATGTTATAAGTATTGTCGGTTGATCCGTCGTCAATGAAAATTATTTCAAAAAGCGGGTAATCCGTATTAAGCAGGCTTTTTATGGTTTTTAAGGCGGTTACCTCTTCGTTATAAGCCGGTACTATAATACTAACCGGTACAGATTCGCCGGTTTTGGTTCGCTTTTCCTTTTTATTCTCAATGTGCTGCCTTACCGCTAAAATACCAATCAGGGCTATTCTGCCAATAGCCAGGAATATCGCCGAAAGAAAAACATAGAACAAAAACCAGTTACCAAAGAAAAGGCCTACTACAACAGCATCGTAAAAGGCTCCGATAACGCCGCTGTCGGCATCATCTTGTATAGCCGGCATCAGTTCGTCCTTGGTTTTACCTAAAATATCGGCAATGGTGGTAAACTCATATCCTTTTGCTTTGTAAAAACGAATGATCTCTGGCAGCGCCTGCACGGTAGCTTCGCGCGTGTCACCACCTGCATCATGCAATAATATCATTGACCCCTTGTCAAAGTCTTGCTTTGTGCGGTCAATTATTTGTTGCGCGGTAACGCCTACTTCCCAGTCGCGCGGGTCAATAGATTCGCCTATGGTTATATAATTCTGTTTGCGGCTTTCGGCTACCGGAATAACCTCGTCCAGCGTTTGCGGTTCAGCATCAGCATTAAATGGAGGCCTGAAAAGTATGGTGCTGTGACCGGTTATAGATTCAATCAATTTGCGGGTGGCGTTTAGCTCCAATATCACTCTATCTAAACTGACTTTTGATATATCCGGATGCAAATAGGTATGGTTACCTATCTCATACCCTTCATTATAAATTCGCTTAAAAAGGGGCATGTTTTTTTCAACCATGGCACCTACTACAAAGAACGAGGCAGGCACCTTCTCCCTTTTCAAAATTTCTAAAATACGCGGAGTAAAGTCGGGGTCGGGGCCGTCATCAAATGTTAAAACTACTTTGCCGGGTTTGTAGCCATACTTTTTAATTACATATTTAGTAGGTAGTTTTATGTAGGTCTGGTCGGTAAAAATATAGTTTACCGTATCCATTTTAAGGTTTATTTTACCCCTGGAGGGGGTGGTAATAATTTCAAGCACCTCACCGTTTCCGGTGTAGTCTATCTTATTATTTAAAACGACGTTGTTTAATTGGCCAACATCAAAACCGGTATGTTTTAATGATGCCAATGCAAGATTCTTCTGGAAAAACTTCCATAAGCGCGGGTCTTCGGCACCTAAGCGCCACAGTGCAATGCCGCCGGTATCCCAATCATCGGCCATGCGCATGATATTAAAATTAGCTGCGGCATCAACAAAATAGACAGTATGTAGAATGCTGTCTTGGCCGGTATAGGTATAGTGCAGGTTTGCCGAAAGGCGATCATAAATAACTTTGCTCTGGTATTGCTGCGCAATACTTACCGCCGCCTGGTAGCCTATAGATGTGCCGAAGCTGTTTTCCGGCCAGTCTACACCCCCGCCCGCAATGGTCAATATAACCTTCTCACTTGGTACTATCTCGCAAACGCGGTCTAACTGCTCCTCTACCCAGTGCTGATGCGATATATCTCCGGCATTACTCTCTTCGGTATGTTGATCCATCGCCATAACAAAAAGATAGTCATTAAAGCGCTGCAGGTGCCTTAAATCATAGCGGTCATCGTCAGGAATTACATTCTGCGTAACCAGGAAGCCGAGCGGATGAAGTGTGTTGTAAAGATCCTCCTGAAAAGCGCGGTATTGGCGGTTATTCCTATCAGGCAGGTTATTAATGTCAAGGTTAATACCGCGCAGGTGATATTTTTTTAGCTGCTTTACAAGGCTGCTAATAAAGACCTTGCGTAAATCTTTGTTTGATGTGATGCGTACAACATCTTTTACATCAAACTCCCCGCTAACATTATCAATATTTACATAATTTGATATAGATACAATTATAGGCTTGTTGTATTTTTTGTTGATGTTGAGCAGGCCGGTATCAATGCGGGCAAGAATGGTATCAGCATCCGGTTTTATAAAAAAACCTTCAGATACCACCATGTCTAACCGGCTAATGTTTTCCTTTAAAGAATTATAAGCCTGGGTTTCCCATTCGCGGTAAAACGCGGCGTTTATACGTTCTTTATTATTTACATGCTTAAGCTGACTGCGGCGTTTGGCTGCCAGCATTTCAAGCTGGGCTTTGTCTATCTTGTAATCTTGATACCGGACTGATTTCTTCAGCGTCTCCAGTTCCTCGTCGCTAATGCGTTTTGGCGCAGGATTAAGGTTGGGGAGTTTAGGATAGGTTTGCGAGGTAACGGTTATGGCAGCAGCTATAGCCCCTATAACCAGTACAAATAATATTATACGACTTGTCCACTTAAAGCGATTCCATCTCTCGGGTGTGTCGGCCTGAAAAACTTGTTTATGCCGCATTAATTAAAGGTGATTTTAAAGGTCAAGATAAAAGTGTTGCCAATAGCCGCAAGATACGGCATACCTGTTATTTTTTTTCGGGCTCAATGCCCGAAAAATCTACGCCGCATTTGCAGTTGCCACCGCAACTTTTTTTGGTAAATAAGTTTTTGTATACCATTCTGCCAACGTAAAACAGCGCTCCGGCAAACAAAAGAATCACTATAATGGTTTGGATATTCATTGCTGCAAAAATACTATAATAAAAATATATACGTACTGATTTATATACGAACGAAGCGGCGATATGTTGTAAGCGGGGTTAATTTTACTTTGCGCTGAGGTTAAGTAACTATGTAAAAGCATCAAAAGCTTTTTAATGCAGTAAATTAACCTTACCTTTGCGCCAAATTTTAAAGGCATTTCATGCAAAATATAAGAAACATTGCGATCATCGCACACGTTGACCACGGCAAAACTACTTTGGTTGATAAAATTCTGCACAGCTGTGCAATTTTCCGCGAAGGCCAGGAAACTGGTGAGCTGATACTTGATAATAATGATTTGGAGCGCGAGCGTGGTATCACCATTGTTTCAAAAAACGTGTCTGTAGTATATAAGGGTACTAAAATTAACATTATTGATACTCCTGGTCACGCCGACTTTGGCGGCGAGGTAGAGCGTGTATTAAAAATGGCCGATGGCGTTTTGTTACTTTGCGATGCTTTTGAAGGCGCTATGCCTCAAACCCGTTTTGTAACCCAAAAGGCTTTGGCTTTAGGCTTAAAACCAATTGTGGTTGTAAACAAGGTTGATAAAGAAAATTGCCGCCCTGAAGAGGTTTATGAGCAAATTTTCGAATTGTTCTTTAACCTTGATGCTACCGAAGATCAGCTGGATTTCCCGGTTATCTACGGTTCGTCAAAACAAGGTTGGATGAGCACAGATTACAAACAGAAAACCGAAGATATTTTCCCGTTGATGGATGCTATTATAGCTAACATCCAACCTCCGCCAATTAGCGAAGGCACTTTGCAGATGCAGATCACGTCGTTAGATTATTCTTCATTCGTTGGTCGTATCGCTATCGGTCGTGTTGCTCGCGGTGTTATCAAAGAGAACATGCCGGTATCGTTAGTAAAACGCGATGGCACAATCCAAAAAACAAGAATAAAAGAACTATATACTTTTGAAGGCTTAGGTAAAGTTAAAGCTACCGAAGTTAGCGCAGGCGATATTTGTGCCGTTGTAGGTATTGAAGGTTTTGATATTGGCGATACCATTGCCGATTTTGAAAAACCGGAACAATTGGAAGTTATCCATATTGACGAGCCTACTATGAACATGTTGTTCACCATCAATACCTCACCTTTCTTTGGTAAAGAGGGTAAATTTGTAACCTCACGCCACTTACGTGATCGTTTATACAAAGAGATGGAGAAAAACCTGGCGCTTAAAGTTATTGAAACTGAGTCGCCTGATTCATACTTGGTTTACGGTCGCGGTATTCTTCACTTATCTGTATTGATCGAGACCATGCGTCGCGAGGGATATGAGCTGCAAGTGGGTCAGCCACAGGTAATTGTTAAAGAGATAAATGGTGTTAAATGTGAGCCTGTAGAAGTATTAACTGTTGACGTACCGGGTGATGTTGCAGGTAAAGTAATTGAATTGGTAACCCAACGCAAGGGCGACCTGTTAGTAATGGAACCGAAAGGCGATTTGCAACATTTGGAGTTTGAAATACCTGCGCGCGGTATCATTGGCTTACGTAACAACGTATTAACCGCTACCGGTGGCGAGGCTATAATGGCCCACCGCTTTAAAGCTTACGAGCCCTGGAAAGGTACAATTCCCGGCCGTTCAAACGGCGTGTTGGTATCAATGGATACCGGTAAAACCACTGCTTTCGCTATTGATAAATTACAGGATCGCGGTCGCTTCCATGTTGATCCGGGAGTTGATATATACGAAGGACAGGTATTAGGCGAGCACATACGTGATAACGATTTGGTTATTAACTTAACCAAAGGCAAACAGTTAACCAACATGCGTGCATCAGGTAGCGATACCAATGTGCGTATAGCACCTGCTATCAAATTTTCGTTAGAAGAGTCGATGGAATACATACAGGCTGATGAGTACATTGAGGTAACGCCTCAAAGCATCCGTATGCGTAAGATCTTCCTTAATGAGAACGAACGTAAAATAAACGCCAAGAAATTCCAGTCGTAACGGTTATTTTAATAAAATGATAAAATGAAGCTCCTTAACGGAGCTTTTTTTGTTTTATTAATATTAAAACCCTGTATATTAGCAGGATTGATTAATACCCCTGATGCTAAGAAAATATCCCTTTTGTTTTTTGTTAATACTGTGCGTGTGTTTTAGCGCCTGCAAAAAGGAATTGAAAGCGGTAACAGAGGCGGATATTTGTTTGCGTAATTCCACTTTGTACTATCAGAAAAAGTGGGCCGCAATTTATACCCGCATTGATAATAATGAAGCAGGCGCGGCAAAAAAAACGATAATTATCCCCGCTTACGGATATTTCAATATCAATTTTAACTTAACCTACAAACTCTTTGGCGACACGGAGCCTGCTGAAGGCAAATGGTCAGTTGATGAAAATTGCAATTTTGTGTTAAACCCTTTAAAGGGAAGCCAACATAGCTATCAGGTAAAGAAATTAACGGCTGATTCGCTTGTTATAAGTGAACGTGTCGGCGCCATAACAACCACACTGCATTTCGCAACATTTATATGTCCTGATATGAACAAACTGGAGTACCGGTGGGATAATGTTGAGACACGCACTGTTGATTACGATGCTGCCGGCGTGAGCAACAGGCAGATAAGCCATCCGGCTGGGTATATAAAATTTAATACCGACGCCGGGTACGAACTGTTAAGCAATACTTTCCTGTTTAACGGAACGTGGGGAATAGCGCAGCCCAAATGTTACCTGATATTAGATAAAAGCAAGCATTGGGAAAAATCATACATAGTACAAAAACTAACAGCCGATTCGCTTAAATTGTGGTATAAAGATACCGTTGCCAAAACCAACTACTTGCTGGTGTATAAAAAACATTGACAGCAACACTTTTTTTACGATAGGTTCTTTTGTGCTTAAGCTAATAATTTTACCTTTAGGGCATTAAAACCAAACTTATCATGAAAAGGTTAATAAGCCCCCTTTTTTTCCTGGCATTTGCCACAATAGCGATTGTTGGCTGTAAAAAATTGGATGCCCCTCTGCCGGTTGATAGACTCACATCTATTTTATTGGGGAAAGACACTTTAAACATGTACGTTGGCGAAAAAAGGAGTGTGCCGGTTACAATTTCTCCATCAAATTATTCATTGGATTCTATTCGGTGGAAATCATTAGATACCAATATTCTTTCTATATCAAAAATTGGTTTGGTTACCGGCAAAAAACCTGGAACTACAACGGTGTCCGTAAGTAACTTAAGAAGTACAATTTCAGTTAACCTTAAAGTTACGGTAAAGGACAGTATTGAAATGGGTATGATAGCTTATTATCCGTTTAACAACAGCGGTGCCGATTCTTCTCGTAAAGGTAATGACGTTGCGTATTATTCTAACATAACTTCAGTGGCAAATAGATTCGGGAAACCTAATTCCGCATTTTCTTTTAATGGGACTAATAGCTATTTGCTGATAAAGGACAATCCCGCTTTACGTTTGAGCAACACAAATTTTACTATCAACACCTGGATCAAAATGGATGACTATAATCCTACAGATTTGGGTTCTATTATTTTGAGCAAGAGATTTACAGGTATTAATAAAGGGTATAATTTTGGAATAAATGGCGTAGTTTCTACTCCGATTGGGTCTGTTCAATTTGGTCCTGGTGGAGGCTATCCCACAGTGACAAGTACAGTCTTATTAAGTAAAAATACCTGGTATATGGTTACAGTAGTTTATAACCTCTCTACCGGCAAAATGAAAATTTACAGAAATGGAGTGTATGATACTGAGGGATCAATTTTGCCTTTAGATGAAACGGTCGGTGCTGATTTATATGTTGGAAGAGACCAACCTGCTATAGGCGCTAATTATTTTTTAAAAGGCTCTTTGGACGATATCAGGATATATAACCGGGCTCTCACTGCACAACAGATCCAAAGGCTTTACGTGGCACCAAATTAATTGTGGGCGTAAATCCGTTTTCATTAAGCTTGTAAAACAATTAACTTAGCCGGATGAAAGGTAATGAACGCCTGTATCCATCTTTATTTCATCCGCGGTATGTACACCTTACTCACTTAAGGGATGCTACGCTAAACACCATACACCAATTAACAGCCAACAAAAAGGATCTGTTACTGGTTGATTTTGGCTGCGGCGATATGCCTTACCGGTCGGTTATTGAACCCCATGTCGGCAAGTATTTGGGGGTTGATCTGGAGATGAATCCCAAAGCAGAACATCATATCGATTTTGACAGCAAAACCACGCTTCCTGATAATTACGCCGACATAGTTTTATCCAATCAGGTGTTGGAGCATGTTGATTCCCCATCGGGTTATTTGCAGGAAGCCTTGCGTATATTAAAACCAGGCGGATCTATTATTTTAACCACACACGGTTATTGGTATTATCATCCAACGCCGAATGACTACTGGCGATGGACAAGTGCCGGTTTGCGTAAAACTGTTGAAGATGAAGGATTTATTGTGAAATCTTTTCATGGCATAATGGGCCTTGCAGCAAGCGGCCTGCAATTATTGCAGGATGCCATTATAAATAAGCTGCCTAAATTTTTGGTGCCGCCTTTTGCTTTTGTTATGCAATTAAAAATTCGATTGTTCAATAAAATGAACTCCCAGCCGCAACGCGACAGGGATGCATCTCTATACGTAGTTATAGCACAAAAACCCTCCATTTGATGGACGCTTTTAACTTATGCATCATCAAACCTAATAAGGACGCTTTTTCTGAAACCTTCGTTCAGGAGCATATAGACAGACTGCCGGGCAATAAGAAGGTTATTTATGGCGGGGCCTTCCCGGTTTATGATCATAACGGAAAGTTTTTAATACGATCTGTTTTTGGCCTGATAAGTTATCTGTTACAAAAACGATTATTCAATAAACTTAACATAGCTGTAAGGACAAAAGCGCTATGTGAGTACCTGAAGAGAGAAAAGATAGACGTAGTGATGGCAGAGTATGGTATGGTGGGTGCATTGGTTACCGAAGCTTGCAAATTGGCGAATGTCCCGTTAGTCGTGCATTTCCACGGAGCCGATGTACATCATCGTCAAACGGTAAAAAAATATCTGCAGCTGTATCAGGAAATGTTTGCTTATGGCAGCGCGTTTATATCCGTATCTACCGAAATGGTTGAAAGCTTAAAAAAATTAGGCGCGCCGGCATCCAAGATCATTAATGCGTCCTGTGGAGTAGACCCATCAGCGTTTCAGCAATTGGATATAACAACTACCGGAAAGGAGTTTTTATCCGTAGGGAGATTTGTTGAAAAAAAATCTCCGCAATCAGTTGTGCAGGCGTTCAAAATAGTACTAGATAAGCACAGTGACGCACGACTTACAATGGTAGGCAGTGGTCCGCTTTTTGACGAAACCAAAGCGCTTGCAGAGAAATTAATGTTGGCCGATAAAATTACTTTTACCGGCGTTTTAAAGCCGCCGCAGATTAAAGAATTATTTCATAAAACGCGTTGCTTCGTTCAACACTCGGTAACGGCTGAAAGTGGCGATAAAGAGGGTACTCCTGTAACTATCCTGGAAGCAGGATCTTCTGGCCTTGCCATAGTTAGTACGCAACACGCCGGAATAAAGGAAGCTGTAATAAACGGCGAAACGGGGTACCTTGTGCCTGAGCACGATATAGAGGGTATGGCCCACTACATGATAAAAATTGCGGAGGATGTTCAACTCGCAGCTTCGCTCGGTGCCAAAGAGGCGCAGCACATACGCCAAAATTATGATATAAAGGATAGGATAAATACATTAGCTGCTGCACTCAAGCAGGCAATAAAAGAAAAAAATAAAAATGTTAAGACAACTGATACGCAATACAATTAAGAAATTTGGGTATGACCTGGTAAAGCCCGATGAGCGGTTAATAAAAAACGGCCTGCCTGCCGATTTTGACAAGGCGACGGTTGACACCTTTCAAAAGGTAAAACCATTTACCATGACTACGCCTGAGCGTATTGCATCATTATGCAACGCGGTGAATTATTTGGTTAAAAATAAAATTGACGGTGATTTTGTGGAATGCGGCGTATGGCGCGGTGGCAGCACAATGGCAGCTATTGATACGCTGATCAAAGCGGGTGATACCGGTCGGACGGTTTATTTGTACGACACCTTTGAGGGAATGTCTGAACCAACAGAGCACGATAAAGAACTGAGCGGGACGGCAGCTGATATTTTGTTGGAAAGCAGTGTTAAAGAAGATGCAACATCTGTATGGTGCTATTCGGCCCTGGAAGAAGTTCAGAAAAACGTAGGAACACTTAAATATCCAACCGAAAAAGTACACTATGTAAAAGGCAAGGTTGAAGACACGATTCCACAGACACTACCGGGTAAAATAGCGCTCTTAAGATTGGATACTGATTGGTACGAAAGCACAAAACACGAGTTAGAGCACCTTTACCCTTTGCTGGTACCCGGCGGAGTTATTATTATTGATGATTATGGCCATTGGGAGGGCGCACGCAAAGCAGTTGATGAATATATTGCCAAACACAAATTGCCATTATTGCTAAACCGGATCGACTACACCGGCCGTATCGGCATAAAATATTAGTATTACCTAAATGGGGATTGTAAAAGCGCAGGCCTATAAAAACACCATCGTTTCTTATGCTGGTATGGCAATAGCCTATATCAACACTGTAATGCTTTTCCCGTTTTTTACCAACGCGTCGCAGTATGGTTTTTATAACCTTATTATAAGCGTATCAGTATTATATTCCCTGGCGGCATCAATGGGTGTACCCAGTATGCTGGCCAAATATTTCCCTTTTTACCGCACGGATGATCTGCGCCACAACGGTTTCATCCATTGGGCAGCTAGCCTAACCCTTTTTGGTTTTATAGGAGCAACTGTTTTGTATGTGGCGTTTCGTGGTCCCATTTTAAGGATTTATTCTGATTCGCTTTTGCTGCCTCAATACTTCTATTACATTATACCCCTTGCTTTTTTTGTGCTTGCATTTAATTTTCTGGAAATGACCGGGAGGATAGTTTATCGCACTATCTTCTCAAATATTTTGCAGAATGTGGTACTGCGCTTACTTACAACAGTATACCTGGTAATGATATCATTTAACTGGATCAGCTTCTCTGATTTCGTGCTGCTTTATATCGCCAGCAATGGTTTAATATCTCTTTTGCTTTTCATCAGCATAGCTTCAGGCGGAAATTTTTCGCGCCGTGTGGAAGATTATCGTTTTAAAGCCATCAAAAAGCGCGAGGTAGTAAACTTCGGGTTGTTTACGTTGCTCTCAAGCGCGGTGTATGTGCTGTTGCAAAAGGTAGATGTGTTAATGCTAACCTCTATGGCGGGCGAAAGCGAGCAGGGAATTTATAGCTGGTATTTTAATATCGCTATGATTATAAGTGTTCCCGCGCAGGCTTTAAGCCGAACTACTTATGCTTTAGTAGCCGACTCATGGCGGTCAAAAAACTTGGCCAACATAGCTGATGTTTACAGCAAAACATCTATAGTGCAAATGGCAGTTGGGGCTTTATTGTTTATTGGTATAATAGTAAACCGCGAAAACCTTTACGCACTTGCCCGTAATAAAGAGTTTACAGATCCGCGTTATTTTAACTTGTTTATAGTGATAGGCCTTGGTTTTATGGTTGATATAACCGGCGGATTAAACACCTACATCATTTCAACATCTCATAAATATAAGTTAGTTACTATAATGGTGTTGGGAGCCAGTGTAATTTGTATTGGGTTAAACTGCCTTCTTATTCCACGATACGGAGGCTTGGGGGCTGCTATTGCTTACGTGGCTGCAATGGGGGCGTTAAACTTTATCACCTGGTTTTATATTAAATACAGGTTTAAAATGCAGCCCTTTGGTTATAAACACCTTTGGGTGATAGGTATTTCAATTGTGAGCCTTGCTGCGGGCTATTATTTATGGCGAATGCCTAATTTGTACTTAGATATTATTGTACGCAGTGGCGTTACCGCAGCTTGCTATGGCCTGCTCACGTACCTGTTCAAAATATCACCTGATATAAACGAAAAAGTTGATAAGACCTTAGCTTTGTTAAAAAAGTAGATCTGCACATGCAATCCCTTGCCCCAATAGCACTTTTTGTTTATAACCGGCCCGACCATACCCGCCGCACATTATCTTATTTGCAAAAAAACATATCGGCTACTGATTCTGAGCTTTACATTTTTTCCGACGGAGCAAAAAACCCCGCTGATGAGCAAAAAGTTAAGGAGGTGCGTGATTTAGCGGTGCAGGCCACGGGATTTAAATCGGTAAAGCTGATTGCACGCCCTCAAAATATGGGTTTGGCTAATTCCATTATTGATGGGGTTACACAACTGGTAAATGAGTTTGGTAAGGTGATAGTTTTTGAAGATGATTTATTGTCTTCGCCACACACGCTGGAGTATTTTAACGAAGCGCTTACGCGCTACATGGATGAGGAAAAGGCGATGCATATTGGCGCTTATATGTTTCCTTTAAGTGATAAAACGCTACCTGAAACCTTCTTTCATCGTATTGCCACCAGCTGGGGTTGGGCCACCTGGGACAGGGCATGGCGCCATTTTGAACCTAACATTGATAAACTGATAGCACAATTTGATAACAGCAAAATTCAGGCATTTTCTGTTGACGGAACCGGCAATTTCTGGAAGCAGATGGTGGAATTTAAAGCAGGTAAAAATAACTCCTGGGCCATACGTTGGTATGCCAGCATATTTTTAAAAGGTGGTTTGGCGCTGCACCCTGCCCATTCACTTATTCATAATATTGGACATGATGGTACCGGCGTGCACTCTAACATTGAGCATATGTACGGCGTAAGGGTAGCCGATAAACCTGTCAGGCATTTTCCCGCCGAAGTAAAAGAAGACCCAAAAGCACATTTAGCCATCAGGCATTTCCTCAAAAACCGCAAAGGGACTTTGCTGCAAAGGGGAATACGACTGATGAAGCAATGGCGCATAAAGTACGCGTCAAAAAAATAGAAACCGCGGGGTGAAATTATTAGCGGCTGCTCTCCGCTTTTAGAACTATATAAGGCGACAACAGTTTGCTTTCTACTCGAATTACCTTACTGATAACTTTCCCCGCAAACCACAATCCTTTGACAAAGCCTTTGGTAAGGGCAGATTGATGCGCTTTGTTTTCCAGCCAGATAGAGAAACCGCCATGGTAGTAAGCTTCCACGTTTTTTAAACCCAGTTGCCTACAATAATCGGCAAGTAGGGCGGGATTCATACTTTCTATATAATGCTTATCGTAATTTTCGCGGTCGAATTTGCGCTGCACCCAGCCGTTAACCCCTGTAAAGTTAGGCAGGGTAATAAACAATGTACCGCCCGGTTTTAAAAAAGAAAGGTGTGTTTTTATGATGGCTTTGGTGTCGTTAAAATGCTCTATCAATCCAAACGAAAGCACCATATCATATTGTTCAGCGGGAGTATAGTTGAACAGGTCGGCCTCAATGATCTTTATGTCACTCTCGCTTAAATCGTTTTTTTCAAGCAATTGCTTAACCAATCCCTCGTGGATAAAATAGTCCAGCAATGTGGTTTCAATTTGCCGGTATTTTTTTAGGTAGATGGCATAATAGCCGGGGAAGCCGCCCAACTCTATAGCTGTTTTGGCATTTTTCTCTTTAATAATTTTGGCCAAAATATCGCCAAAAACATAATCGGGTTTTATAGTAAAAATGAGGCCGATCCTTGATTCCCAGAAAGATTTCCAGAATGAGCGGTCGGTTAAATTATTCTCCATTTATCAGATCAGCCCTTATATTAAATAAAACGTAATGGTTCTTTTTTCTCCAATATCCTCGCAGGGTTACCTACAACAGTACAATCAGATGGCACGCTTTTTACAACAACAGATCCGGCACCGATTATTACATTATCACCAATCTCTATATCGCCTACTATAACCACATTGGCACCTATATCTACATTATTGCCTATCCTTGGGCAACCGCTCAAACTGCCGTCGGCTTGTTTTTTATGTCCGATGGTAACCGAGTTACGCAGCACACAGTTATCGCCTAATACAACACCTTGATTAACTACCAGGGCATGCCCGTGATAAATTACCAACCCTTTACCCGCTTTTAGTTTACGCGGCAGCTCAACTCCCCAAACCCAATCCGCCACATAGCGATACCAAAGCAGGTAGGGATAAAATATTACCTTAGCTACCATTGAACGGTTAATTAGGGACGCCAGCCTGAATAAAAACAATACCAGCTGACCCTTAAAATTATTAGAGTTGGCTTTACGGTCCTGAAATAAGTAGGCAATGGCGTTCATCTCCTCAAAAGTAAGCAAAAAGCGGAAAGCAGAAAGACCAAAGCTTTTTTAGTGCCATGGATGTGCATTTTCCAATTAATCTATATGCTTTCAGCTTTCTTCTCGCTTCTTTCAGCTTTTCACTATACTTGTGCAAATGAAAGTTACGCTCATCAATACATCCGACGCCGGGGGCGGCGCACCTGCCGCATGTACCCGGCTGCTGAATGCGTTGCAATTGCAGGGTGTTGATGCGCGTTTATTGGTACAGGATAAAAAAACAAATAACACGGCCGTTACGGGTATTGTAAGGGATGCCATCAGCAAGCTAAAAGCAGGCCTTACTTTTTTGGCTGAACGTATTCCCTTTATACTATTTCATGAAAGGGATAAAACTGTGCGGTTTGCTTTTTCGCCTGCTAATGCCGGAACGAGTATCATAAACAATCCCTTGGTAAAAGATGCAGACATTCTTCATTTACACTGGACAAACTCCGGTTTTCTGTCAATCGCCGATCTGAAAGAGTTAGTTGAAACAAGCAAACCTATCATCTGGACACTGCATGATATGTGGACCTTTACCGGAGGATGCCATTACTCAGGCACATGCGAGCGATTTAAAAACGAATGTGGTAACTGCCCCTTTTTGCGCGACGCGGGCGAAAATGACCTATCGCACCAGGGTTGGCTGCGCAAAGCTGCTATGTATGCCGGCGCGAAGAATATCACTTTTATAACATGCAGCAATTGGTTAGCCGCCGTGGCAGGTAAAAGTTCGTTGATCAGGGAATTTCCTGTCGGCGCAATACCTAATCCGATTGATATCCAGATATTTTCACCCCGCGATAGGGCAGCGGAGCGAAAAAAAAGTGGCATTAACACCGGTGCAAAGATTATTTTATTTGGCGCTGCCAATATAAACGACAAGCGAAAGGGTATCCGGTACCTGGTAGAAGCGTTGCAACTTTTAAAGCAAAGTGATCAGGATACATCCGATGTTGAAGTGGTGATATTTGGCAAGAATAAGCACTTTGATGTAACAGCTTTGCCTTTTCCTGTGCATCAGTTGAATATTATTACGAATGAGAATGAACTGGCCGGCGTTTACAGCATGGCTGATGTATTTGTCACCACATCATTAGAGGATAACCTCCCTAATATGGTAATGGAAGCTATGGCGTGTGGTATCCCGGTAGTTGCATTTAACACAGGCGGCGTTCCCGAAATGATAGATCATTTGCAAAACGGCTATTTGGCCGATTTGGCATCGGCGCAGGGAATAGCCGATGGAATAGCAGAAATTTTGTACGTTGCTGATGCGACAAAATTGGCTGCAAACGCGCGCCAAAAAGTACTGGATAATTACACCAATGACAAAGTAGCCAAACAATACATGGAACTTTACCACTCCGTTTTAAGCAATGAGTAAAAAAGCCCAACCCGTACTTTCTGTGGTTACCGTTGTTTATAACAACGTGGCGGACATTGAGCGTACTATGCTTTCGGTGCTTAACCAAACTTATCCCGCTATTGAATATATTGTTATCGACGGCAAATCAACCGACGGGACGCTACATATAATTGAACGTTATAAAGACAAACTGGCCAAACTCATCAGCGAGAAAGACAATGGCATTTATGATGCCATGAATAAGGGCATAGCGGCCGCTACAGGCGATTATATTATCTTCATGAACTCTGGTGATGAGTTCTATGTCAATGACACTGTAGCTCGTGTATTTGCCTCTGCTGAGGATGCTGATATTTATTATGGTGAGACGGAAATGATGGACGAAAAAGGCAATAACCTTGGTCGCCGCCGCCATGCCGCGCCCGAAAAATTTACCTGGAAAGATTTTAAATACGGTATGAGTATTAGTCACCAGGCGATTTACATCAAGCGCTCGCTTATTGAGCCCTACGACCCGAAATATCAGCTAAGCGCAGATATCGACTGGATATTGCGTGCTGCAAAAAAAGCTAAAAAGATAGTGAATGTTCACGCGTATGTAGCGCGTTATAAGGTAGGCGGCATGTCAAAACAAAAACACAGGCAAAGTCTGCTGGAACGCTTTGATATCATGAAAAAACACTATGGATTATTGCCTGCAGCATTTAATCACGTGGTAATTGCATTTAACCTGGGTTGGTACTGGCTGAAGAACAGAAGAACCAACGATTAGCTAAACCTATTAATAACCCGCCCGTATCCGCGTTTGAGGCATTTTGCTGACCGCGGCGCGATATAAAATAATTTTTCCGCTGTTTGTATCGGCAAAAAGTTCAACCCAGCCTAAATGTGTTTGGCCATTTATGATCATTTCTAATGGAAGGTAACGATGGTCGCGATCTTTCCATGATCCCTCCCAATAGGTTTGTGTGGCGGCACTCACTTTTCGCATCAGCGTAAATTCTAATACCGGATACCATTCATGTTTAGGTAAGTCTGCGCGCGATATTTTATCGCCTTTTTGCAGATCGGGTGTGGTATCATCTGCCGGATTGAATGCAAGGTTGCAGGCTACACCGTTGTTAACCAAAAAAACATCTGCGCTTTTAGTGTTCCCGTCAAATGAGTGGCGCTCTGTCCGGAATATTATATCATACCTGCCGTTCAGGTCAAAATCAATTGATAATGATTTATCCATCGGCACACTTTTGCCTGTTAGGTCAATATAGGTCATTTCAGCATCAGCAAATGGCGGTTCAGCAGGGTCAGGATCTACGGTGCTTTTTTTGCAGCTCATAAATGTAAGCAGGCCAAGTAATAAAAAGTATCTTTTCAACATGTGGATATTAACGTATGAATAGCTGTAAGTATTAAATCGGCAATAAGACAACGTATTACTACCCATCGTTACAGGCACAGTGTGATTTTCTGGAATTGTAATTAATTTTTAACTGGGCGCGATTGAAGCTTTAAAACCAAAACGCCTAAAAAGCCTGCAATGAGTGAGGCGATCAGAATACCCGATTTGGCCTGCTCTATTTTTTGCGCATCGGAAAATGCAAGTGCAGATACAAATAACGACATGGTGAACCCGATACCGGCTAAGAGGGCAACCCCCATTATGTGTTTCCATGTGGCATCCTGCGGTAATGATCCGATCCCGGTTTTAACCAGTAACCAGGTAAACAGCAAAATGCCCGCAAATTTACCAAGAACTAAGCCCGATGACACACCAATGCTTATAGGGTTAATTAGTTGCGAGAAAAAATCAGAACTAATAATTATTCCGGCATTGGCTAAGGCAAACAGCGGCATAATAACGAAGGCTACCCAGGGGTGAAGTGTTGTTTCAATTTTTTGGAGCGGAGTTTGGGCTGCCAGGCTAAGACCCTTTATATTCTCAATGGTCCGGTTTTGTTTCGGAGTGGTGAGGGTGCTGCAATTTGGTATTTCAGCGTCAAATTCATCAGAGAGTTCCCTAAGACGGGTAGAATAGCGTTTTTCGTCGATCTTAGTGCGGGCCGGAATTGTAAAAGCAACCAAAACGCCTGCAATTGTAGGATGTACTCCAGATAGCAAAAAGCCTATCCAAACGCCAAATCCGATCAATAAATAAAAAGCTGTACTACGTATGCCAAGGTAGTTCCCCACGGCAAGGATACCTAAAAACGCAGCGCCCACCATTAAAGGCATCCACACAATACCCGAGCTGTAAAAGAAAGCGATAACCAAAACCGCCCCCAGATCATCTGCTACCGCAAGTGCTGAAAGAAACACCTTAATGGAGCTGGGAATATGCTTCCCGGCAATAGAAAGCAACGCAAGCGCAAAAGCAATATCAGTAGCCATGGGTATACCCCAGCCATGTTCGCCGGCTGTGCCGTGGTTAAAGGCTGTATAAATAGCGGCAGGAACCAGCATGCCCCCCAGCGCTGCAACCATAGGGAGAGAGGCTTTGCTTAAGGTTGATAGTTCTCCGGCGATAAATTCGCGTTTGAGCTCCAGGCCTATAACAAAAAAGAATATAGCCATCAAGCCATCGTTTATCCATAAGTGGAGCGGATGACTAAGAACATTCTTATCAAAGCCAAATGAGAATTCAATTTCCCATATATGGTGATAACTATCGCTAAAAGGCGAGTTTACCCATATAAGCGCTATCACCACACCCAGAAAAAGCACAATACCGCTGGTATACTCTAAATGAATAAAGCGGTTAACAGGTTGAATGAGCTTATCTATAGGCGACTTTTGCATGTTTTTAAAAGCCAATAAAGATAGGTATTTAACATTAAGCTTGCGGGCTAAATACGCTTTTACGGCGGGTGCCTAACATCTGCGGTACCTATTGATCCGGATCCGTTGTCAGTTCCTTCTTTCTGCCCCTTCCTTTCAGCCTCTCACCTATGTGCCGGGTAGGTATATTGTCGCCCAATAGCTTACCCCAAGGTTTCAGTTCGTCTATGCGGTCAAAAATTATTTTGAGGACTGCTACAAACGGTATGGAAAGAAACATGCCCGATAAGCCCCAAAGCTGGTTACCCAGCAGTACTACAACAATCGACATCAAGGCATTTATTTGCACTTTGGATGATACGATGCGGGGCACCAATATGTTATTATCGATAAACTGTATAACAATGTAGGCTGCTATAACACCCAACTGTGTAGAATATCCTTCTTTTGTAACAGTGGCCATTAAAACAGGCAAAGCTATAGCTATTATGCCTCCCAAATATGGTATCAGATTAAGGATAGCACCTATACAACCAATCAGTATGGCGTATTTCACCCCCAGCAACAGCAAGGCTGCTGAGTTCATGGCAGCTACAATTATCATCTCTATCAACAAGCCAACAATGTAACTTTGTATGGCGCCTTTCGTTTCGCTTAATACATCCCGTACTTTTTCTGAATTTTCTTCAGCGAAAACCTCATATAGAAAATTAAGTATAAGCGTTTTGTACAGCAGTAAAAAAAAGATGTACACCGGCAACAGGAAAATAATCCCCAGGGTGCCGATGAGGCCGCCCAGTGTTTTGCCAACCATAGCTTGCCCGCTGCCCAAAGCCTCTTTTATCATTTGGTCTTGCTTAGCTATTGACATGCCGATTGCATCCTGTATCCAATGTTTTAAATCGAGGGTTATCTCTCCGAATTTTTGTTTAAGCATTGGCAGCGAAGCACCAAATTGAATCATTTGCGAAGACAGGAAGTAAAAGACGGCGGCCACTGCCAGCAGGGCCACTAACATGGCAATCCCTATGGCCAATCCTCTTGGTATTTTGTACCGCTGCAACCGGTTAGCAAGCGGGTTTAGCAACACAGCAATAAACGCTGCAAATGCAAGCGGCACCAAAATATCTGTAAGTGTTGCCAAAACATACACCAGCAGTACCAGTCCGAATAACACAGCGGTGCTTTGGATGTAAAAGGGTTGGTCTTTAATTTTTATGGCCATTTTTTTTAGAATCAGGAATCAAGATGAAGGAAATAAGAAATTAAGTAGTTTTTGTCTTAACCCTTGGCTCTTGTCTCTTGATTCTACAAAGTTATTTGAATACACAAAAGGAAGTTACGGGCAATTTGTTTTATAAAGGCATTTATGTCCAACTAATTATTTTATTGTAGTAAATTATATAAAGCCTTGCCGCACAAATGCATTCAATGTTTTCAGGTTGCGCACCGCGTCGCCCATGGTATTGTTAAAATAAACGTAAACGGTTTTACCTTCGTGCTGCCATTCGCGTATATAGCTGCTGTATTCGTGTAATACATCATCAGCATAGCTGCCGCGATATTTTCCGCCCGGTCCATGAAAACGCAGGTAAACTGTATCGGCGGTATCATAGTAATGCAGCGGTGTAGCCGAGGCCGGGATGTCATGAAGTACGATGCTGAGTTTGTTACTTTCCGCGTATTCAAAAACGGCATCGGTATACCACGACGCATGCCTCAATTCTATTGCTATTTGCCAGGCGCGGTCAGGGTCCGCCTCGGTGATACAGCTTACAAGATATTGTAACGGTGGCATCAATGTTGCCTTTGCTGATGGTGGGAATTGTACAAGCAGGCAGCCTTTTTTTAAGCCTGCTCCGGCAATCGCCTCCATAAAGCGGGTAACATCCGCCGGGTTGAAGGTCAATCCCTTTTCGTGGGTTATTCCCCGCCAAAGTTTAAAGGTAAATTTAAAATCATCCGGCACCTCATGTGCCCATTTGGCAACTATTCTGGCCTGTGGTATTTTGTAGAATGATGAATTTACTTCAATACTGTTATTTAACGACGCATAATAACATAACCTGCTCTTATCGCAAAACTCAGGTGGATAATGTGTTTTGTTGGGAACGGGTAGTACCAGTCCGCTTGTGCCGGAGAAATAGTTAGTTATTACCATTGTATTGTTCAACACACGGTGAGCCAGGAGGTTTTAGTCCAATTAATTTGCAAAAAAATAAACCACCCAACCGCTTACAATATCGCCCTGCAGTTGTTATGGATATATGGAACAGCGCAGCAACACTAAAAAAATTATTCTGATCATCAGCGTGGTGGTCTTTGCCATATTGATCGGAATATTTTATTACCGTTATTATTTTGTTTTTGGCGATGGCGTAAAAGCAGGCACCATGAACTACTTTGTTCGCAAAGGCTACCTGTTTAAAACCTACGAGGGGCGACTCATTCAAAGTGGTATTCGCGCACCCACACAGGGCACAATACAATCAAACGAATTTATGTTCTCTGTAACCGATAAGCATGTAGCAGATGTACTCAATAAAAATGCGGGAGCTTACCTGGAAGTACATTACAAAGAATATTTGCACACCTTACCCTGGCGGGGGGTAAGTAATTTTGTTGTGGATAGTGTTATTTCTGCCAGGCCTGTTAATCCGATGCAGCCATAGTGCGAAGTAGCAGTACGCAGTGTTACTATAAACTATTACTGCTACTGCAACCTGCCACTACTTACTGCCCTCACCCGTTCCCCACCCTTTGCGCTTCATCAGTAGCGCTACCCTCGCTGCGGCGGTTGGTTTTGTAGGCCTTGCCAAAACGGTAGGTGAATGATAGGGTATATACACGCGTGTCACGGCGCAGCCTGAAATATTCTTCAGCATTGGGGAACTGTGTAAGGCCGTGCATCATATTGGTATACAATATATCCCTGGCGGTAAAGCGTATGGTGGCGCGTTTCTTTAATATCGGCCGTGCAATACCTGCTGATAGCTGACCTGTCGGGTACAGCAGTTCCTGCACATCATTACGTGCCCGGGTGGTGTAAACTCCGGATATTTCGGCTGTATAAATTTTAGCTATCGTAAACTGGTTATTGGCACTTACGCTTAACTGATTAATATCGCTGGTAAATGTATTGCCGTTAAAGCCACGCAGCTGCTTGTAATTATAAACCGCCTGTGCCGTAACCGACCACCATTTAGTTGGCGATGCAACTACTGTTTGGGTTACACCAATAGTATAGGTATGGCCGACATTACCCTGCGTATATAATAAAATTCCTTTTTCTTTATCGGCCAGAAACAGCTGCGAAAAATAGTTGTCAATACTGCTGTAGGATAATGTAGTGGTTAACAGATTTTTGTACTGATGACTCAGCTCAAAGTTCCAGGTGTATTGTGGCAGCAAAAACGGGTTGCCTGTTTGGTAAGTATATTTATTAATGATAAAATAAAACGGGTTAAGGTTTTGAAAGTTGGGCCTGTCAATACGCCTGCCGGCATTTAAGGTAAAACTATTCAGCGAATCGGCCTGGTAAGTTATATATCCACTTGGAAACAGCCCGCCGTAGTTGCGCGAGAAAGATGAATCCTTTTGCACGGCGTTACCTAACTGGTGCCCGTTGTAGCCGGTGGTTTCGTAACGTAGCCCGGCCTGAAAGCTAATTTTTTTATACTTTTTTTCTATGGATGCATACAACGCGTGGATGTTCTCTTTGTATAAAAAATGATTGCTTTTAATGTTATCGGGTAGCCAGTTTGAGCCTTTCAAATTCTCGTATGAAGCTAAATTATCAGTATTGGTAGATGATGACTTCCAACCCGCCTGCAAGGTAGCGTTGTTGGATAACCTATTGGTATAATCTATCTTGCCGGATAAGATCTTAATGGTTGACGGTATGTTGCCTCTTGACTGTTGCTCATATCCAACCGGAGGCCGCCCCGTCCGCCTGTTGTTAAAAGCCTGTGTACTTGTAATATCGTAGCCCAACCAGTCGGCATCGGCAGACAGGTCCTGACTGTTGGTTATTTTATGGCGAAAGTTTACATTCACCGATCCGTTTTTAAAACGGCTGCCGCTGCTGTTATCGGTATAAATTGCAGAGTCGACAACGCCAACAGAGTTTAGCCAGGTGGCTACCGCTGTATTATATCCGTCCCGTTTAACCTTTGTGCCCCCAAGCACTATACCTAAAGTGGTTTTGGCCGATATATTATAATCCAGCCCGGTTTTTACGGTATTGTTTAGAAACGTGCCCGAAAAATAGCCGGGCTGATCTAACTGCGAGACTACCTGATTTTGGGCGTTAAAATATTTTCGCAAGGCATACAGGTCGGTGAGATACTCTGTATAGTTCATGCTGTAATTTAAAAACAGGTTTACCTTACCTGTGCGGTAATTAAGCGCCAGGCTGTTGTTGTTTTTAGGATAAACGCCATATCCGCCCGCAACAGTAAAATTGCCATTAAAGCCTTTTTCTTTGGTCTTTTTTGTTTTTATGTTGATGATACCGGCATTCCCGCTGGAATCATAACGCGCACCCGGACTGGTTATCAACTCAATTTGCTGCACCTGCGCCGAATTCATGCTGCTCAACAAATTATTCAGTTCAGTGCCTGAAAGATAGGTTGGTTTGTCATCAATTAATACCAATACACCAGTTTTGCCCTGTAGGGCTATCCCGCCGTTACGGTCAATAGTAACACCCGGCGATTTCTCCAAAACTTCTAAAACAGTAGCGCCAACATTGGTAACCGAGGCAGCAACATCAACTATCATTTTGCCCTGTTCCATCCGTATCAGCGGCGGTTTGGCGGTGATGTTTACTTCCTGTAAGGTTTTATTATTTGATTTAACCGAATCGGTTTTAGTGGTATCAGTTGCAGATTGGCTATAAGCCGCCAATGATAGTAGTAAAAAGCCAACTACGGCAACCGGGTTTTTAAAGGATATGATCAGCATCTGAATAATAGACGCAGGTGTTTAAGCAGTGTTACACTAATCATCAAAAAACGTTGGGCTTGGTGATGGTTTTATTTGCCGGTTTCCATGTGAGAAGCATCAACAGGCTTTGATTCCGGCGATCCTTTTTGTCTCAGAAAAATGGATAGTACCACTATTGAAAAGACAGATAAAAATTCGCTTTGCCAGTTCTGGAATGTTTCAAACCAAAAGCGTGGAGCAATAAAAAACGCGCCTATTCCTTCCGGAAGTTTCCCTTTTATAACCCGCTCGGCGTTATGGTCCATCCAACTACCGTAAAGGTGCATTCCCCAACTGGCGAAAAACAGCAAAAAGAAAACGATAGAAAGCGAGTAGCTATAAAAGAAAAGCCACGTTCCCCCTTTCCTTACCGGCCAGGGGGCGTCTTTTTTTGCTACAGGTTCCCTGTCAACGTCCTCTTTTTCTGTTAAACTTTTTGATTCAGCAGATCCTTTTTGGCGGAGCCCTATCGTTAAAACCACATAAAGCGCCATTTGTAAAAATTCACTCTGAAAATTCTCAAAAGTCGCCGATACAAAATGACCGGTATGAAGGTAGGTAGTGAAGTTCAGAGGAGCCGCTTTTTCCTCTGTCAGCTCTTCATTATGTTCCTTCCAGCCCGAGTAGGCCTGGCCCAAAAGCGCCATGATGAACAGCGATAGAAATACAAGGCTTACCCCGTTGCGATAAAAGAAGGTTTGCTTTTTCATGATAAACTATTAATAGCCTTACAACCTTCGGTTGTGGGCCTTTGTTTGTCTTTTTTCACGGAATTTTAATTGTTGATTAATTAATTGTCTTATTTTTAAAAACAGAGGACTGCAAGCAGGAGTGTTCCTAAGATTTGAAGAACCACGGGCCTGCGATTTGGAGGGGGGTACTTATTTCCCGGGCGATTCCTGTACTTTAAGACGGAAGCTTACGCCCACCGCTATTAACATTAGAAAAGCTGCCAGAAAAAATGCTGCAGACTGCGTTATACCAAGCGCCAAGCCGGCTATAATGGGCCCGGTAGCCTGACCGAGTGAGGTGTAGGACTGGTTGATGCCCATAAGTTCGCCTTGCTTAGCACTTTTACTTTCATCGGCCAGAATGGCGTTCAGCATCGGATTCCGCAGTCCATTGAACAAACCGTATATACCAATGCCTACAGCAAAGGGAATAACAGCATTTACAAAGCCGGTAAATGTCATTGCCGCCAGGCAGATAATAGTTGAAACCAGCAAAATTATAGAGCGCGAAGAGATCAGTTTAGTAATAAGCGGAACGGCCAGTTGTGTAAGAATGCCCGTTACGCCAAACCCGGCATAAAAAATGCCCACCTGGGTTGGCGTGAGTTTAAGCGCGTCGGTGCAAAATGTCTGGAACCCGATCAGCATAACCAATTGCGCGGTAGTAAGTAAAAACCCGGTACAAACTGCCGGGCCGATAATTGGTTTTTTAAGTACCGTTATCAATGACCTGAATTCAAAAGTTTTCTTTTTAGGTTGTTTTTTTGAAGTGTTATTGGTTTCCTTCAAAAATATCATGCTCAAAAGCGCGCCTGTAAGCGATAGGCCTGCGGCAACAAAGAACGGAACGCTCATTCCAAAACCGGATAGCAAACCGCCTACGGCCGGCCCCATTACACTGCCGAAACCAAACGCCGACCCCAAAATGCCAAAATATTTTGCCCTGTTTTGCGGTGAAGAAATGTCTGTTACTATGGCTTGCGCTATTGATATGTCGCCACCGGTAAGGCCATCCAGCGCACGGGCAAAAAAAAGCATCAGCAAGCTGCCCGCCAGCCCGAATAGGGCAAACGATGCGGCCGTACCTATGAGACAGGTCACCAGCAACCATTTACGTCCAAAACGGTCTGAAAGCGAACCTAACAGCGGGGTGGAAAAAAACTGCACAACAGAGAAGGTAGCAGTTAGCCAGCCCAGGCTTGCCTTGGTAAGGCCGAACTGTTTACCATATGAGTAGATGAGCGGGATCATCATACCAAACCCCATGGAATCAATGATACAGATGAATACCAGTACCCAAAGGATCCGTTTCAGCTTCATTCTACCCCGTTGCTACATTAAGATTGCTCGTTACCCTCGTCGGTATTATGAAGGATTTCATGCTTTAACAGCGCTTCGCGGTCGGTTTTGGGTGCCTTACCCGGATGGTGCATGTAGGCTTGCGGATCTTGTTCCTCATCCAGTTCATCACGCTCGCGCCCAAATAAGCCTGCGAACTGCTGCCGTACAGCAGAGCCTGATTCAGTTAAAAACAAATAGGCTAAACTTGCGGCGGCGGCCCCAATGGCAATGCCTGCTATCAGTAGGGTGTTATCTTTCTTTTTAAATGGATTTTTCATAGTTTATAGATGCTAATTGCTTACAGAATAACCCACCGGGTTGTACAATGTTTGCTGTTATTTTTATGATTTTATCTCGCCCGGAAAATAGATTTATGCAAAAAATTGGGACAGAAAAACCAAAATTTACAACTATACTGATAAACAACGAATTAACTAATATTTACAGCTAAATTTCCTGACGAATAAGTAGTTTCGCTTTGTTCCGGTGTAAACTGCAAACAGCTATCCGTCAACTGCTTACAAAATACCCTGTTCCGGTCTGTTCCGCTTGTTCCGGAACACAAGCGGAACAAACAGCCACCCCAGCAAACAAAGCGATAAACACAATCGTTTAACCCGTAATATGAGCAAGCCAATTAGTTATTACCTGATTAACGGCATAAGCCTTTACCGCATGGTGGCGGTGCCGCTATTGGTATGGCTGGCGCTCAGCCACCAGTTTAACTTGTTCAAATGGCTGATAACTCTGGGCTTCTTTACCGATGCCATTGACGGTTACCTGGCCCGCCGGTATGGCGTAAACAGCAAGTTAGGCGCCTTGCTTGATTCTATAGCCGACGACCTTAACCTGGCAGCAGCCATCGTCGGCGTATACGTGCTTGATCCCGATTTCTTTGTAAAGGAGCGCGTAACCATACTGATATTAACCGGCCTGTACCTTACGCAAAACCTGCTGGCGCTGATCAAGTATCATCAGTTAACTACGTTTCATACCTACCTGGCTAAAACAGCTGCTGTGCTGCAGGGAGTGTTCCTTATTGCTTTTTTCTTTCTCGCGCAGCCGCTTTACTGGCTGTTTTATATTATGGCTGCAGTTACCGCGATAGGCCTGGTGGAAGAGATAGTGCTGATACTGCGGTTATCCCATTCGCGAAACGACATTAAGGGTTTGTTCTGGCTGCGGAAGGGAAGATTAAATAATTCCTAAATGCCAAGCGGCAAACTGAAATAAAACGTTGACCCTTTTTCGCTTTCGCTTTCAACCCATATTCGCCCATCGTGGCGATGGATGATCTCTGCACTTAAATACAGCCCGATGCCGAAACCGGAAACATGCCGGGTATTGCTGTTTTCAATCCTATAGTAACGGTCAAATATCTTTTCCGCATCGGCGGGTTGAATACCAATCCCCTCGTCGCGCACGCTTACTACAACTTCGGTTTGAGTGGGTTTACAGGCAACATAAATTACCGTGCCATTCGGAGAGTATTTTACCGCGTTGCTTATCAGGTTTGAGATAACGGATTGTATTTTATCCTGATCTGCATTCAAATCAACGGCACAGCATTCGTCTGTATTAATAGTATGAGTTGTGACGGTAACTTTCATTTCATCGGCAACTTCATGAATTAAGGTTTCAATGTTAAAAAGTTGCTTGTCTATCTGTATCTTACCCGACTCCAGGCGCGAAATATTCAAAAATCCGTTTATCATGGTGCTCATGCGCTTTACCTGGTGATTGGCTTTTTGCATGGCGCCCGACAGGAAGGTATCGTCGGTATTGTTAAGTTTAGCTTTGGCCACCTGTAATATAGCGCTCAGCGAAGTTAATGGTGTTTTTAACTCGTGGCTAACCATGCCGATAAAATCATTTTTCCTGTTTTCGTCCAGTTTCCTTTCTGTAATATCCCGCGCTATCTTTGATAAGCCGATTATTTTTCCGTCGCCATCTTTTACCGGCGAAACTGTTACCGAAACATCTATCAATCGTCCGTCTTTAGTGAGCCTTTTTGTTTCAAAATGCTGCACCCGTTCGCCCGATTTCAATCGGCCCAATATAACCGGTTCTTCCTGGTGCCTGTCTTCGGGTATTAGTTTGTAGATACTTTCGCCTATCATTTCATCCTCGCTAAAACCAAACATCCGTTCGGCCGACGAGTTCCAGCTTGTTATAACACTATCGAGTGTTTTGCTGATGATGGCATCATCTGTAGATGCAATTATGGCTGCTAACTTAGCGGTTTTTTCTTCGGCATCTTTCAAGCCGGTTATATCAAAGGCGGTACCTATGAAGCGCACGGCCCTGCCTTCATCAAAATAAACAGAGCCTTGTACTTTTATCCAGCGTGTTTCATGATTATCAAACCGGGTAATGCGATAGCTCAGATCATAACGGCCGCCGGTAACAGGGTCCATCGCGGCGGCAATTTGCGCTTGCACCCATGCATAATCTTCGGGATAAATATGCGCCGCGAACGCTTCCATCGTGGCAGGCGCAGTTTCGGCTATCCCGTATATCTCGCGCAACTCCTTAGACCAGTATAATTCGCCGGTTGTAGGTATATATTCCCATGTGCCCAAACTGGTCGACTCTATCGCCATGCGCAACCTCGATGCGCTGGTAGCCAGCTCCTCGTTAGCAACTTCCAGTTGTTGCCGGCTCTCGTTAAGCTCTTCGTTAGTGCTTGCCATCTCCTCATTGATTGCTTGTAATTCTTCATTAGAAGCGGCCAGTTCTTCGTTAAGCGCTGCAAGTTCATCCGAGGTTTCTTCCACCTGTTGTTTAGCTAATACGGTATCGGTTACGTCGGCTGCAGTATTCATCACTCCATATATCTTACCCTGTTGATCGGCAAGAGCTGTAAAGCTATAATTGAAATAATAGGTCTGCATACTGCCGTCCACCCTCAGATCAATACGCTGGTTACGTGCATGGAACGGTTTGCCGGTGGTAAATACATCATCCAGTTGGGTAAAAACCGACTGGCTACTTAACTCCGGCAACACGTCGGCATATTTTCTGCCAATCACTTTCGGGCCTTTTCCCCACACATCAATAATAGCCTGGTTGGCAAATGCAATGCGTAACTCTCTGCCCATATATACACCGATGGGGAACGGAGCATTTTCAATAATGCTTCGTATTTTATGTTCGCTTTCAGCTAGTTCATAAACTATCTTCCGCAGTTCTTTTTGGTTGGTTGATAAATTTTCATTGTTAGTTAAAAGCTCCTCGTTTGATCTGGCTATTTTTTTATTGGTTGCCTGCATTCCCTCAAAGGCCAGAACTTTCGCAGTAGTTTCCGTGCATATTACCAACACGCCATTAATATTCATAGCCTCATCCGTAATGGGAGTATATGAAAAATCGAAATAAACGTCTTCTTCCTGTCCGTTCCGGTTTATTCTGAACTTAAAGTCCTGAAATGCTACCGCCTCGCCGCCCATAACTTTTTCAAACAGGGGTTTTACGGTATCCTGCGCCCCTGCAAAGGTTTCGTAAACAGTAACACCCAGTGCATGTGGGTGTCGGTTTGACCCTAAAATGGGAATACAGGCATCGTTGTACAAACGTATAAGATCCTTACCCCAACAGATCATCATGGGAGAGGGTGCACCAAGCATAATGCCGGTTAGCTGTTTTAGCTGAACAGGCCAGCGCTCGGGCTCGCCTAACGGATTATTTTGCCAGTCAAGCTGCCTCATTAATTCACCCATGGCACCACCACCACATAGGAAAGGTAATTCTGATTTTTTACTGTCGTGATTTTGGGGCATTAAGATTATAATACGGGTTTTGCAATTGTTTTATAGATATCACACATCATCCTATAAATGTAGTTGTTTGAGCTCAAATAATTTAAAAAATTATGGCATTTGTTACCCTACTTCCCTCAGCATACTGTGTTCTTTTTTAAACTCCAGCGGCGTTTTATTCATCAGTTTTTTAAAGTAGCGGTTAAAGTTAGATAGGTTATTAAAGCCGCTGTCATAACATACCTCGTAAATGGTCATGTCTTTTTCTAAAATCAGGTTACAGGCATGCGCTATCTTTACTTCCAATAAAAAATCCTGGAGCGTTTTACGGGTTTTGGCTTTAAAGTAGCGGCAAAATGCTTTAGCACTCAAATTAGCTACCGAAGCTATTTCTTCAAGCGTTATTTTTTTCTGAAAATTATCTGATATGTACTGAAATACCTTGTTTAGCCTGTCAGCTTCCTGCCATTCAATTTTTTCGGGCTGATGAATGGTATTTATATACTCCCTTTCTTTTGATGTGGCTATTTTATCTAAAATGTTCAGCAAAATAATTATCCGTTCCAGGCCGCTGGCTTCTGCCAGTTTTTTTATCAGGGTTTTAACCTGTGCCTTTGTGTTGCCCGTTACTTTTATGCCCTGCTTTGCTTTTTCAAGTAACAATTCAATGTTTTTAAGCTCGGGTGTATTAAAAAATTGAGCGCCTAAAAAATCGTGCTGAAAATAAATTACTGTTACCTCGGCCTTTAGTTTTGATTCCTCCACAAAATATTCCGGGTCGCAGCGCCACATGTGGGCAAGGTTAGAACCAAACAGGCAAAGCTCATCCGGTTCAAAACGGTGCACATCATTCCCAATAAACCTTGTTCCGCGCCCTTTGTGAATATAGATCAGCTCAATCTCGGGGTGAAAATGCCATTGGTTATAGAAATTCTTATCCCTGTTCTGGTGAATAGAAAAAGATGATTCGGGCTTATGCGGAACTTTCAGCAGGTGTGGTTTCATCAGCAAAAGATATAAAATCTACAATATCGGCATTATTTCTTTCAAATATATGTTACTATAGTATTACTTTTTGCGAATTGGTTGGAAATTATTTCTACTTTAATAGATGAAATTTGGAATAGAATGGCAAACGTGTTATGGTGGGCATATCACATCCGTTCAAAATAAACCAACAATTGCTTAAAGTTTTTTACGTTATATTTTAACTAACGGTGCTTTGCCCGGTCAAAAGCATAAATGAGCTTAAGGCGGTTGAAATGTGTACATTGACAATTTGAAACCAATTTCAATAAATACCAATTAAACCAATTAACCTAACTTAAAATTTTGAGAACATGAAAATTTATTTGATCGGACTGATGCTTGTCATCGGGTTTGTACTAACCCTGCACCTTGCCATGAATGGACAGGTAGGTGCTATTGTAAAAAATCCGCGTATGGGTAATGCCATTTTCTGGGCCATTGGCGCATGTACCGCTATAATTATTGGCCTTACAGATTGGGACCCATCAGTATTTACCCGTTTAAAGGAGGTGCCATTTTGGTTACTTACCGCAGGTGTAATGGGTGGTGCGCTTGTATTCGGTATTGCTTATACCATGCCACAAATAGGCGCAGCCAGGGCTACCGTATTGATGATAGCCGGACAAGTATTATCAGGTTTGATTTTTTCACACTACGGCTGGCTGGGATCGCCGGTTGAACCAATAACAGTAACAAAAATTGGCGGAGCTTTACTTTTATTAGCAGGAACTGCTATGGTAACGCTGGCCAAATAAAGTATATTAAATTTAGTACCATGGAAAATTTAAATTCATTTAACCGCAGAGACTTTATGCGATTGGCCGGTATGGCCGGCGCAGCGGCGCTTGTAGCGCCGGGCCTTGCATTTGAGGAAGCAAAAAAGCGCAAGTTCGAGATAGGCTCAACCTTCATCCTTTGGGGATACGGTGCCGATGCGCTGGAGCCCTCTTTGAAAGACATAGCTTCATTGGGCTATCATTCTTTTGAAACCTTTGGGCAGGTAATGGAACAATATGAGAAGAAGCCCGGTGGATTTGCTGAAATAGTGCAGAAATACAAAGTGCCAATTGTATCAGCTTTTTGTACGCATGATGTGCTTGACCCGGCTAAAACAGCTGCAGAGGCCGATAAACTTAGACGCTGGTGCAAAATACTTAAAGCTAATGGCGGTAAAGTAATTGAGTACTGCGCAGGCGGCAGCCGTCGCGGTTACGACTACAAGAACTATAAAAAGAACCTTGTAGACTCTATGAATATGTATGGCAAAGTTGCCCAGGAAGAAGGCCTGGTTGCCGCGTTACACCCACATACCGGTACCCCTATTGAGACCGAAGAAGAGATCTATTTTATTATGGAGAATGTGGATACCCGCTACATGAAATTTGGCCCTGATGTTGGCCAGATACAAAAAGGCGGTGGCGATCCGGTTAAGATCTGTAAAGATTTTATGGACCTGATAGAACACGTTCACCTGAAGGATTTTGCAGGCGGCGATAATGGCTATCTTGGTTATTCTCCACTTGGCGAAGGCAAGGTTCAACTTGCAACCATACTGGATATGTTAGAAAAACGCAAGAAAAAAATGGCAGGCATGATCATGTTTGAACTGGATTATGATAACAGGGTTAAACCACCGTACACGCCTTTAGAAGCGGCTAAGATATCAAGGGATTTCATGGCGAAGCTGGATTACAAATTCGAGCCAAAAACAATTTAAGTTTCTGTACAAAACAAATTAATAACAATAACATCTTTTTTAAACGATGCAGCGATGCATCATAACACCACGGCTTTGACCAAACGGCTGGCCGCACAAGACAAAAGTATATATGGAAATTCTTAGCAATTACATTAGTAACAAATGGGTATCAAGTAAGGAAACCAACACCACAGACGTAATAAATCCCGCTACACAGGAAGTTTTAGGCAGGGTTCCTTATGGCAGTGGAACGGCAACTGACGTTGATAAAGCGGTACTGGCAGCGCACGAGGCATACAAACAGTGGAGCCAGGTGCCGGTGATGAGAAGGGTGCAGCCTTTGTATAAACTAAAGCAATTGTTAGAAGAAAATGCAGAGGACATTGCAAGAACTATCACTTTGGAGTGCGGTAAATCATTAGCTGAATCAAGAGGCGAGATACAACGCGCTATTGAGAACGTTGAAGTGGCATGTGGTACGCCAATGCTTATCCAGAGTGAGTTTTCAGAAAATATTGCCGGTGGTGTTGATGAGTTTATGATCCGTCAGCCGTTAGGTGTTTGCGCTTGTATTGCACCGTTTAACTTTCCGGGCATGATACCTTTCTGGTTTCTGCCCTATGCTATTGCCTGCGGTAACTCATTCGTTCTCAAACCATCAGAGAAAGTTCCGTTGACGATGATGAAAGTGTTTAAACTGATCGAGCAGATCGGTCTTCCGGAAGGTGTTATCAGCCTTGTACACGGCGGTAAAGAAACTGTTGACGCGTTTTTAGATCATCCACTGATCAAGGCTATCAGCTTTGTAGGTTCTTCTAAAATTGCGCAATACGTATATGGCCGTGGTGCTGCTAATGGCAAGCGCGTACAGGCACAAGGCGGTGCCAAAAACCCGGTAGTTATTTTGCCTGATGCGGATATTGATATGTCTGTACAGATAATAACCGACAGCGTTTACGGCTGCGCCGGACAACGTTGTTTGGCTGCATCAAATATTATTACCGTTGGCGACAGCGGCATTATTAAAGATGCTTTATACGAAGCTGCTAAGAAAAGAACTACTGGCTATGGCCTTGATGAAAGTAACGAAATGGGCCCGGTTATAAGCGCCGACAGCAAATCAAGGGTTGAGTATCTTATTGGCAAAGCCGAGGCAGAAGGTGCCAAGGTTTTGTTGGACGGCAGAAAAGCCAGTATAACCGGTTTTGAAAAAGGCAACTTTATCCGCCCAACCATTTTAGAGGGCTTACCACTAAACGGCGAGGTGATCAAAACTGAGATCTTCGGTCCGGTAATGAGCCTGATCGCTTTAGACACTGTGGATGATGCATTAAACTTTATCAACGGCAATAACTACGGCAATATGGCTTGCTTATTTACCAGCAGCGGTGCTAATGCACGCAAGTTCCGCAGCCAGGCAAATGCAGGTAACATAGGTATCAATATTGGTGTTGCCGCTCCTATGGCGCAGTTCCCTTTCAGCGGATGGAACGAAAGTTTTTTTGGCGACCTGCACGGTCAGGGCCGCCATGCTATTGAGTTCTTTACCCAAACAAAAGTGGTAATTGAAAGATGGCCGAAAGAGTGGTCAAGGAAATTCTAAGGAGTTATCGTATAGCGATGGGTTTCAAACCCATCGCTATACGATAAATGCCCCGGACAGATAAATGCGGCGTAATTAAGCGGCAACAATTTTTAACCTTCTATTAACTGAATTTATACATGTTTAAGAAAGCCTTTTGTCCGCCGTTTAAGTTGCAGACAAAAATGAACTTTATGGGTATTGACTGTGTTGTAACCGACCTTAGTCATACCATTGCAACTACTGACCCTACATTTATCGGCCATCAGCGCACGCTGATTTGGAACCACCTATCTCATGAAGAGACCCAGAAAATGGGCCTTACCAAACCACCCTACTCTTACAAAGTGGTTGGCTTTACCATGTGCGATCATTCCAACACTCACGTTGACGCGATAAATCATGTAGTGAACGAGCCTGATGCCCGCGCTGTCAACGAGCTGCCTTTGGAATGGTTTATGGCACCCGGTGTTTGGTTTGATTTCTCGCACAAAGAACCAAGCAGCTACATCACTAAAGCTGATATTGAAGAAGCTATTGCAAAAACCGGCGTTACCATTAAACCGCAATCAGTTGTACTTTACTATACCGGATGGTACAAAAAATGGAATGACAATTTTGGTTACATCCGCGATTATCCAGGTGTTGACAGAAGCGCTATTGAGTATCTGAATGATCTGGGAGCTATCAGCATTGGTGCTGATGCGCCAAGCATTGACAGCTTTAATGAGGTTGCGGTAGTTAAAGAACAGCCCGCTCACATTGTGTGCCGCGAGAGAGAAATATTGAACATTGAAAACCTGGCGCAAGTGGATATGATACCTGCGCACGAGTTTTGGTTTGTTGGTTTACCGTTAAAAATTAAAGGTGGCTCAGGCTCTCCGTTCCGGGGTGTGGCTATAGTGCCTGAAAGTAATATCAAATAATTATGAGTTTACCTAAAGAGATGGATGCCGTTGTATTAAAAGGCGTTCGTGATTTTGAAATACAAACGGTACCCGTACCACAACCAGATGCTGATGAAGTGATCTGCAAGGTGGATACAACATTTATTTGCGGTACCGACCCACATATAATCAACGGAGATTTCCCCGGCTTTTGGCCAACCGGGTATCCGTTCATTCCAGGCCACGAATGGTCTGGCACTATTGTACAATCGGGCACTAAAGCATTAAGCTTAGGCTGGAAAGAAGGCGACCGTGTTTGCGGTATTTCGCATTGTGGTTGCGGTTATTGCGCCAATTGTATGAAGGGCCGTTTTAACAACTGCTTAAACTACGGGCACGAAGAGCGCGGTCACAGGCAATACGGCCATTATACGCCGGGTGCCTACGCACAGTACATGCGTACATCAGTAAAAAGTATTTATAAAGTTCCGGATGCTATGGACCTGGAATATGCCGCTTGTGTTGACCCGCTGAGTATTGCCTTATACACTGTTAAACGTTCACGCCTGCAACCGGGTGATGACGTGTTGATATTAGGTACAGGTCCGCAGGGCTTAATGGCCATACTTTGCGCAAAAGCACTGGGTGCCGGCAGAATACTGGCAGTTGGCAGTGGTGAGCGTTTAAAAAAGGCAGAGGAACTGGGCGCTATCGGCATCAGCTATAAAGAGGGCGATGTATTAGAGCAAATAAAAGCATTAACCAACGGCTTGGGTGTTCCGGCTGTGTTGGAATGCGCAGGCACGGACGAATCAATCCGTATGGCTTGTCTGGCAGCCTCAAAAGGAGGGGTGGTGTCCATGATCGGCATTCCGCATTCAGACCCATCACTTCCCATAAAAAGAATTGTGCTTGACGAAGTGGAACTGATAGGCAACCGCGCCAACCCTAACACCGCGCAGGAAGCTATTGATCTGCTGGTGAACGGACGTGTTGACCTGACCCCTTTAATGACGCATCGCTTCGCGCTGAAAGATTTCGCTACGGCGTTAGATGTTTTTGAAGGCAGAAAAGAAGGTGCTATCAAGGTGGCTACCAAACCAAACGGAATGTAATTTAAAAGTATCGACCAAAATTAAATCAAACCAATATGAGTAACAAAGTAATGATCGTAAGCGGCGGAGCATCAGGATTGGGCCTGGCAGCTGCTGAAAAATTTGCCAGAAACGGATATGATATTGTTATCTGCGACATTAATGACGAAAAAGGCGCTATAGCTGTTGAAAAAATAAAAGCTATCGGCACCAATGCGGTTTATTGCCATTGCGATATATCAAACAAGGCAGAAGTGCAAAAGGCAGCCGAAACCACAAAACAGCATTTTGGTCGCGCTGATGTATTGATCAATAATGCAGGCTTAGAAGTTCGCGGAAGCATAACCCAATGTAGCGAAGAGGATTGGACACGCTTGTATGATATCAACCTGAAGGGCATGTATTACATGACCAACGCCTTTGCTCCGATGATGTTTGAACAAGGTAAAGGTGCCATTGTAAACACAGGCTCTATATTAGGCTACCGTACCGTTGGCGAACGCGCAGCTTATTCGTCATCAAAAGGTGCAATTGATACTTTAACCCGTAGTATGGCATTTGACCTTGCCGAAAAGAACATCCGCGTAAACTGTGTGGTGCCCGGTGCAATTGATACCCCATTATTAAGGGGTTCTATAAATGATTCGCCCGACCCTGCAGCTACCGAGCAGTTTTTGGGTTCAAAAAGTGTTTTTGGACGTATGGGCACTTCAGAAGAAGTTGCCAATGTAATGTATTTCCTGGCATCAGACGAGGCATCGTTTGTAACCGGTGCCGCCTATTTTGTTGATGGCGGCTGGTCTATCATGTAATAAAATTATTAAAATTTAACACGTACTGTTTTGGTTTATTTAGAGGATAAAAAATCGTTGGTGAATAAAGGGATCACCCACCTGCTACAGGTAAAGGATTCCGATATAAGATTACTGAACCTGTACCAGTGCCGGCACGCGGTTGATACGTCTATCCACATTGGCGGCGCATCTTCTGCAACCATACCTATGGTCAGCCTTTTTTACGGCGGCATTATTGATGTTAATGTTGAGCAACCTACGGCAACTGATCAGGATATGTTTGTGCTGAGCAAGGGCCACGCGGTAGCTACTTTGGCATCCATTTACTCGGACCTGGGATATTTTGACAAGGATGTATTAAAAAACTCGCGCTCTGTTAAAAGCATTCTGAACGGACATCCCGGCCCGATACTACCCGGCGTACACGTCGCCACCGGCCCAATGGGCCAGGGCATTGGTGTGGCACAAGGCTTCGCCATTGCAGGCCAACGTTCACCACAGTTTGATGTGTATACCGTAACCGGCGACGGTGAACTACAGGAGGGCCCCGTTTGGGAGACTGTAATGTATGCTGGTGCCAAACGTTTAGAGAACCTTTGCGTAATGGTTGATAGTAATGGTGGTCAGTTGGATATAACCAGCACGCTTCACTTTCCGCATAACAGCTTAAGTGGCACCTTTGCCAGCTTTGGCTGGAAGGTAATTGAGGTAGATGCTACTAAATATCACACCGTTTACGCAGCCTTGCAGGAATTTAAATATGGCGAGCGCGATGGCCGGCCAACAGTCATCATCTGCAAAACCACAAAAGGTCACGGTGGGCTTTCTGATTACATGAACACCCACAAAGCCACTATTGCTACCGATATTTTAGATCAGGAGGACCAACTGCAGATAAACCAACGCGCTGCACGTGAGCTGGATTTCTTTAAATTCTTTAACCAGCTAAGCGGCGAAGAATTTGCAGAAGTGAGGATCATCATTTTAAAACACGCTCAAAAGATCGGACTTAAGATCACACAAGACAAAATTGAAAGTATAGATACCCCGGTTAAAACTCAAAAAGCACCCATACGCGATAAAAAGATAAAATACAATGCGGCGCTATTGCCTAAGCTGGAAAAAGGGAAACCTTACGCAGCTAACAAGGTGATCGAGCTATCCATGAAAGCCTTTGCTAATGATGAGCGGGTATTCTCTGTCGACTCTGACCTGGCATCGACCAGTGGTTTGCAATCGGGCATTGGTTTTGTTGACAAGTATCGCGCGCTGAACGCCGGTGTTGCTGAATCAAATATGATGTTGTTAGGCGAAGCGTTTGCTATACTGGGCGGCAATGCCTGGGTGAGCACGTTCTGCCCTTTCTTCGACTGGAAGGTTATGCGCCGCATTGCCGTTGGCCACCAGGAGCGTTTGGAAGTAATTGCTGAACCGGATGGCTGGTTATCTGAAGGACACAGTCTGGATTACACCATGGTTGCCACCGCTGCCGATCTGGAAACCCAATCAAACGGTGCTACGCACATGGGTAATGACGATGTGATGCTGTTTAATGAGGTTGCACAGCTAAAGATCATCAACGTATCGTGTCCGCAGCAGCTGTTGGGTGTGTTAAAATGGATAATGGAAGGCAATAAGGGCATGATATACATGCGTTTATTGCGTGCGCCATCTAACGCTATCTACGATGCCGATTTCGCCTTTGAGTTTGGCAAAGCTTACCATGTTAAATCAGCAGCTAATGCCGACGCGACTATTGTTAGCTCAGGTCGCGGGGTGTATGAGGCTTTGGATGCCGCTCAAAAGCTGGAAGCCGAAGGCGTAACCGTTAACGTGGTTGATATGCCTTCTATTGATGCTAACGCTATTGTTGAACTATACCGCTCGGGCAAGCCGGTATTTATCGCAGAGCAGAATAACGGTTATTTGTGGTCGCATTTCCGCAAGGTGTTGTTTGAACAGGAAAGCAGTATAAATACGCAGCAGCTTATCGCTATTAATACAACTACCAGAGGCGGCCTGCATTATATCCACTCAGGTACTTATGCCGAGTTGGCTGCGCATTATAACCTGAACGGAGCGGCGCTAAGCCAAACCATTTTAAACACTTTAAAAACAGTTTAATACGATATTTATATGACCATTATAAACGAAGCCGACGTACCCGAAGTAGAGCACCCGGGTAGGTTTATGCGCTGGCTGGCCAGCGAAGATTCGCTTAAAGCCAACCATTTGTCTTGTTGTGTTATCCGTGTTTTGCCGGGCCAGGCGGTAAGGCCGGCGCATTCGCATCCGCAAAGCGAGGAGCTGATCTACATTATAAAAGGTAATGGTAAGGTAATGATAGAGGGTGAAGTAGGCGAGGTGCGCGAAGGCTCGGCCATATTGTTTGAACAAGGCAAAGTACACATGCTCAAAAATACCGGCGATGTGGAGATGAAAGTAGTGTGCTTTTTTGCTCCTGCCACCAATATTGATAATTACAAAATGTTCGAGGAAATAGAGTTTCCTGAATAGACGACTTTTTTCGGTTGTTTTTAATGCTAAGCCTTCCTGAGCGATCGGGAGGGCTTTTTTGTGGTCGCACTGTTCCGGAACAAGCGGAACAAAGCGGAACACTATTTTTAGTAAAGGCCTGTAAAACAGTAATTTGAAATTTTTGGTGGAACAAAGCGAAGCAACTTATAAGTCAGGAAATTTAGCTGTAGAATGTGTTTAATTATTTGATTGTCAGTACAGTTGCAAAACCTGGGGTTTTTGTTCCGCTTTTAAAATGAAAGCCGTGCCAACACTAATTGTATTAATAGTGATAACTTGTAGTGGGATTAGTTACTGATCTGTATTTTTGCGGCCGCACCTTATATAATTATGAAAAGACTTTTAGCGCTAAGCTGCCTGATGCTGTTCATTTCTGTGAATGTATTGGCACAAAGCGCGTCCATCAAAGGAAAGGTAATTGACGCCAAAACACAGACGGCCGTAGAATATGCCAGTATCGCCTCTTTAAAAATGCCGATTCGACCTTATTGGCTGGGCAAGTTACCAAAGAAGATGGATCATTTAGTTTTACAGGTTTATCACAAGGGAGCTACCGCCTCAAAATTGTTTTTATCGGCTACGAAGCGACATACGTAAGAGATATAACAGCCGGCAGCGCAAGCGCTGATCTGGGCAATATTCAATTAAATCCATCTGCAAAGATGCTAAGCGAGGTTGCCGTATCCGGACAGAAAGTATCAGCCCTAAACAAAATAGATAAGCAAAGTTATAAGGCGGGACAATTTGAATCGGCCAAAGGTGGTTCGGCGATAGATGTATTAAAAAACCTGCCTTCGGTAGCGGTAAACTCAGAAGGTAATATCAGCGTGCGGGGTTCGGCGGGTTTTATGGTGCTGATAAATGGCAAACCTGTACTGGCCGATGCCCAAACGGTGCTTACGCAATTACCCGCCAATGCGATAGACAACATCGAACTGATAACCGCGCCTTCCGCTAAATATGATCCCGACGGACGTGGCGGTATTATCAACATCGTAACAAAAAAAGGCACAACCGATGGGTTTACACTTACTGCTAATGCGCAGGGCGGCCTGCCAAGTACAACCGATTACGGCAATGCGGAGCAGCCAAAACGCTTTGGTGGTGATGTAACGCTGAATTTTAAAGAGAAAAAGTGGGATATTTCCATCGGTGGTAATTATACCCGCAACGATAACACCGGTTACCGCGAAGGCGATGTTTATACAAAGAATTTCGCTAACAATACCATTACCCGCTTCCCCTCAAACGGCGAGCGCAGTTTTGACCGTTACAACTACGCGGGGCGCTTGTCTGTAGCCTACACCATTGATGCCAACAATGTTATCTCGGCAGGTTTTTACAAGGGCAAAAGATACCAGGCACGCATAGCCGACCTGCTTTATAATAACACCACTTCCAATCTCACAACCGGAGCGCTGCTAAAAAGCACCACCTATTTTAACTCCAATCTGCAAACCAAAGAAGGCACTTTTAATTTAGGTAACATTGATTATACCCACACCTTTGCGGATAAATCAATTTTAACGGCAGGCATGCAATATGAATATGCCAATTTGTATGGCGCTACGCAGAACAGTAATCTTAAATACCCTAACACCAACGAATTAATTCAATACGTTAATAATCCTTATAAACGGCCAATTAGTGCTTACCGCTTTAAATTGGATCACAGCATTAGCATAGGAAAGGGAAAGTTGGAAAGCGGTTACCAGTTTCGACACGACACGCAGGATGGCAGTTTTGATTATTTTGTTAACCCCGCTACATCACAGCCTGATATAGCGAAGTTCCGCGGCAGTATCCACGCGGTTAACCAGATCAATGCGTTATACAGCCAGTACTCCGCTACCGCGGGAAAGCTGGAGTATGTTGCAGGTTTACGTTACGAATATGCAGCGAGGAGGGTAGAACTATCTTATGATCCTAAGCCGCATATTTTAAATTTGTCCAATGTGTTTCCGTCTGCTAATCTACTTTATCATATTAACACCAAATGGAACTTAAAAGCCGGATACAGCAAACGCGTACAGCGTACAACCAACCTCGAATTGAACCCAATACCCGAGCGCGAGCATTCGGAAACCCTGGAGGAAGGCGACCCGGACCTATTGCCAGAATTTGTTGACCTGGCCGAACTGGGCCTTAACCACACGTTTAGTAAAGGCTCTTTTTTCGGCACATTTTATTATCAGCATATACAAAATCCTATTCAACGTTTAAACAGCGTTTATGCCGATACAATTCTCAATAGGATATACACCAATGCAGGCAGCGCCCGGTTATTCGGACTGGAGGCAGGATTAAACTTTTCGCCGTTTAAATGGTGGACGATATACCTGGGAGGCAACCTGTATAATTATAAGATACAGGGGAATATCAGCATATTGGGCGAGCCCGTATCAGTTTTAAATAATCGCTGGGCTTATTCAATAAATGGCAATACCAGTTTCCAATTGGGCAAAAGCTGGAGTGTGCAGGCGAACGTAAATTATCTGTCTAATCGACCTACCGCCCAAGGCCAGGACAGCCGGTTTTTTGTACCGAATACCTCTGTGAAAAAGACTTTCATGGATGGGCGCCTAACCGCATCGTTATTGTGGCAGAATATGAATATGGGCTTTTTGGGCGCTAACAAACAGCGCATAACCACTTCGGGTCCCGCGTTTTTTACAACTACAAATTACATAACCGAAACGGATGTGTTTTTACTCAACCTGAGTTTTAACCTCAATAAATTTACAAGCAAACTTAAGCTACCAACCAGCGAAACCGGCGACAGGGAATTTTAAAATGCGACTTACGCATTCTTCAACAAATAATCTTTAAATCCTTCAAAATCTCTACCCAATTCAACCGATTGTTTTTGTTTTGCCTGAAGTTCTTTTACCTGGGCGGGCTGGTCAATTTTTGCGGCTATTTCTTCAGAGTAAGCATCAGGGAATTTGCAGGGATGAGCTGTAGATAAAAATATGCCTGTTTCCTCGCCTTTGTTTTCCTGTTGAAAATCTTTTAATGCACGCCACGCTATAGCCGTGTGCGGACAAGCAACATATTTGTAGCTTTTATAGATAGCTTCAATAGCAGCACTGGTCTCTTCGTCTGTGTAGCTGTAGCCTTTTATTAATGTGGTTAGCTGATCGACGTCTTCTTTAAACAGGTCGGCAATACGCACCCAGTTGCTTGGGTTACCTACGTCCATTGCGTTTGACAGGGTAGCTACAGATGGCCTGGGCTCGTAAACGCCGGTTTTTAAAAACTGCGGTACAGTATCATTAGCGTTAGTAGCAGCAATAAATTGATGGACAGGCAAACCCATTTTCCACGCCAACAAACCGGCCCCTAAGTTACCAAAGTTGCCGCTTGGCACCGAGAATACCACTTTACTTTTACCTTGCTTAAGGGCTTGTGCGTATGCGTTGAAATAATAGAAGGTCTGCGGTATCAACCGCGCTATATTGATGGAATTAGCAGATGTTAAACGATATTTTTCATTTAGTTCAACATCGGTAAACGCCTGTTTAACCAGGGCCTGGCAATCATCAAAAGTGCCGTCAATTTCCAGCGCACGAATGTTTTGTCCGTTGGTGGTTAATTGCAGTTCCTGTATATCACTTACTTTTCCTTTAGGATAAAGAATAGTAACGCGGGTGTTGGGTACGCCTAAAAAGCCTAAAGCCACGGCACCGCCGGTATCGCCGGATGTTGCTACCAATACATCCAGCTGTTTTTCGCCTTCTTTAAGAAAGTAGCTCATCACACGACTCATAAAGCGCGCGCCGAAATCTTTGAACGCTAATGATGGTCCGTGGAAAAGTTCCAGTACATATACTTTGTCTTCCAACTTTTCAATTGGCGCATAAAAGTTAATGGCATCGTAAATAATGGCTTTCAGATCCTCCGCAGGAATATCATCGCCTATCAGGTTGTTTGCTACATGATAAGCAATTTCAGGCAGTGTATAACCATCCAGGTTGTTCAGGAAGGTATCGCTCAAACGCGGAATATATTCGGGCATATAAAGGCCCTTATCCTGCGGCATACTGTTAAACACCGCTTCTTTAAAGCTTACTCTTGATTCCGGGTTATTGGTACTGTATAATTTCATTTGGATTTAGGATATCGGATGTTCGATTTCGGATTTATTTCAATTTCGAATATCGAATGTTCGATTTCGAATTTATTTTATCTTTTGTTGTTGAGAGAGATTGGCATTCACTCAATCACTAATTCAGTCATTCACTAATTACAACACCTTCGGCCCGGCATCATTTATCGGCGATACATAGGCTTGCGAGCCGATCTTTATGCCAGTTAAATGCTTTTGTAATTTTTGGGTGATGGCTTTTGCTGTTTCCTCATCTCTTGTAAAGGCAAATACAGAAGGACCTGAGCCTGAAATGCCGAAGCTCACTGCGCCGGTTTCCATCGCTATTTCGCGCATTTTGTAAAAATCAGGTATCAGCATAGAGCGTACAGGCTCAACCAATACATCTTTCATGCTGCGGCCTATCAGGTCAATATCGCCCATAAATAAACCGCTTACCAAACCGGCAATATTGCCCCATTGGGTAACGGCATCCTTCATGTATATTTTATTGCGAATGATCTGCCTGGCTTCGCGTGTAGGTACATCTACATCAGGGAAAACAATGGCACAATACAATCCTTTAGGGTGCGGTAACCTTACCACATCAAGCGGCTCATAGCTGCGGATCAGCACAAAGCCGCCAAACAGCGCGGGTGCCACGTTATCTGCATGGCCATGTCCGCAGGCCATTTCTTCGCCTTTCATGGCAAAGGGTAAAAGTTTTATAGGGTCGCTGGTATCGCCCAAAAGGGTTTTAATAGCAAACAAGCCTGCCACGGTACTTGCAGAACTCGAACCCAAACCACTGCCGATAGGCATTTTTTTATGCAGCTCGATATCTAAACCGATGTCAGCACGATCAATGCTTTGCAGGTAATGCTTAACACTAACGCTAACGGTGTTTTTTTCCGGGTTAAGCGGCAGCCTGCCGTCATCGCCGGTGATTTTACTGATGGTGATACCGGGTTTACCGGTAACGCGCATTATCACCTCATCGCCGGGTTCGTTAACCGCAAACCCAAGCACATCAAAACCACATACCACATTGGCTACGGTTGCCGGGGCAAAAACCTGGACACTTTTTTCTTTTATATCAAATGCTGGCATCTTTTCCGACATTATTAATTCTTCCATTTTGAATCTTGTTAGTTATCTGCACATCTACACATCCGCAAATCTGCACATCATCTACGCCCCTACATTTATCAGATCAGCAAATACACCTGCTGCGGTAACTTCAGCACCTGCGCCCGGGCCTTTAACTACCAGTGGGCGCTCTTTGTATCTGTCAGTTGTGAAAGATATAATGTTGTCGCTGCCGGACAGGGTAAAGAACGGGTGATTTTCATCCACCATTTCCAATGTTATAGCTGCCTTGCCGTTCTCTAATATACCTATGTATCTTAAAACTTTGCCATTACTTTCGGCTTCGGCTTTCAAGTTAGCAAAGTAAGCATCCTCGGCTTTTAACGCAGCGTAAAAATCATCTACCGAAGTAGCATCCAAACACGCCTGTGGTAAAATGCTGCCTATCTTAACATCATTTGCCTCTAAGCTGTATCCCGCATCGCGGGCCAGGATCAGCATTTTACGCATAAAATCGGTGCCACGCAGGTCATCACGCGGATCAGGCTCTGTATAGCCTTTTTCCTGCGCCAGTTTAACCACATCATGAAAACTTACATCGCCTTTAAAATTATTAAAGATGAATGATATGGTGCCCGATAATATGGCTTCGATGCGTTGCACACGGTCGCCGCTGTTCATCAGGTCCTTTAATGTGCGGATGATGGGCAGGCCCGCGCCCACGTTGGTCTCGTAAAAGAAATCAACCCCGTGCTGGCGTGCCGCGTCACGGAACATTTTATACTGACTGTACGGACCGGAATTGCCTATTTTATTACAGGTTACTATAGATATGGTTGATTCTAAAACATCTTTATAAAACGCGATAGGTTTCTGACTGGCAGTATTGTCTATAAACACGCAGTTAGGCAAATTCATGCTTTGCATTTTAGCAACAAAGCCGGCCAGATCAGCAGTGTCATGCGATCTTTCCAGCGCGTCTTCCCATTCATTCAGATCAATGCCATCGCTGTTAAAGGCCATTTTACGGGTATTGCTTATGCCCGCTATTTTAACCTGTATGCCGTTATTTTCATTAAGGAAAGCAGCGTGGCCGTTTAATTGGTTAAACAATGTTTTACCGATATTGCCAGTACCCAGGCAAAATGCGTGGAGGGTTTTTGTGAGCTCCACAAAAAATGCGTCGTGAACTGCATTTAACGCTTTGTTCAGATCAATAGCTGATATGATAACCGATATATTATATTCTGATGATCCCTGAGCAATGGCCCGAACGTTTACACCATTTCGGCCCAGTGAGTTAAATAGCTTGCCCGATACGCCGGGAGTTTCCTTCATATTCTCGCCAACAACAGCAAGTATGGCAAGGTCCTGTTCAATTTCAATATTTTCCAGCTTTTTGGCCATCAGTTCGAGCTCAAACTCCTGTTCAATAACTTTAAGGGCCTTTTCGGTATCGCCAGGCGATACCGCGAAAGTAATACTGTGCTCTGATGATGATTGAGTAATGAGGATTACATTGATTTGCTCGCGCGCCAGTAAAGAGAACAACCTGCCGCTAAAGCCCGATTTACCCACCATGCCGCTGCCCTGAACATTCAATATACTGATGTTATTGATAGACGATATGCCCTTTATAACCAGGTTTGATGGCTTGCAATTATGGCGGATAAATGTCCCCTTAAATTCCGGCTCAAAAGTGTTGCGAATGACGATCGGGATCTTCTTCATAAAAGCCGGGATCATGGTAGGCGGATAGATCACCTTCGCACCGAAGTACGATAGTTCCATCGCTTCGGTATAAGTCAACTCAGGTAAGCTGAAAGCCTTTTTAACCATGCGCGGGTCGGCGGTCATCATACCGTTTACGTCGGTCCATATTTCAATTTCCGACGCGTTTAGGGCTGCCGCGAAAATAGCAGCTGTATAGTCGCTGCCACCTCTGCCAAGCGTTGTGATCTGCCCCTGATCATTACCTGCAATAAAGCCGGTAACAAACAGCATCTTGTCTTTATGGCCGTTATAAAATCCGCGAATTACCTGCTCGGTAATTTCCGTTTGAACCCGGGCGTTGCCAAAGCTACTGTCGGTTTTTATCAATTCGGACGCGTCAACAAAAATGGCTTCCGGGAAATACTGCGCAGCTATCTTGCTTATCATCATGGCAGAGCAACGCTCGCCGTAGCTCAAAACAAGGTCGCGCGTTTTTGGGGTAAGATCGCGCAGGGTAAGTATGCCCTGCAAAAGCTCCTCTAACTGGTTAAAGTTTAATTTAAGGCGGGTTAAAGCAGGATTCTGGTTTTGTATTTCCAGGAGTTCTTTTACCACATCAAAGTGGCGGCGTTCCAGTTCGGCAAGGCCGGCAACAAAGTCGTGGCCCTCTGCAGCCTGCTCCGCCATTGACAGTAGCAGGTTGGTTACGCCGCTCATGGCAGATAGCACCACAATGGGTTTTTTGCCCGTTGTAGTCACCTCGTTCTTTAAAATATCAATTAAAGTACTGATGCTCTGAACTGAACCTACGGATGTGCCGCCAAATTTTAAAACTTTCATTTGTATTAGCTATTAAACAAAAACGCCTTCCCCGGTTTCCGGAGGAAGGCGCTCATGTGGTTTTTTCTTTATCTGGTTACACCATACGATTATCTTCCTCCGATATTTATCCCGGTGGTAGTAATGGTTGTTGTTATGGTGTTAGTTTTTATCATTATTTTTCTGTGTCGCAAATTAAACGGTTAATTTTCTAAATAGCAAAATTAAAGCGTTATTTTTTTATTAAGTCTACAGACTTTGTATACCTTGCTGATGCGGACTATGCTTATAACGACTGGCCAGATAGCCTGTAGCCAGCTGAGGATCTATTTCAACCACCAGTACACCCGGCACTGTGTAGGGTTGATGCGCCACGTAACTTCCATCAGGTGCTATAACGGTACTGGCGCAGTCAGGGTAATCAAAAGCATAATTTACGCTGGCAAAGTATATACCGTTCTCAATAGAGCGCATCATCATGGCTTTTTCGTAATAGGGACTGTTTTTAGCACCCCATTCTGTTGGTGTAATTCCTGACCTATTGCTGCCCGAGCAATGCGGATGAAAAACTACCTGTGCCCCGCGCCTTGCAGCCCACCTCACTGTTTCGGGGTAGCGAAAACCTTCGTGGCAAATAACGATGCCAAATTTAAGTCCGTTTACTTCAAACATATAACGTTGCGTGCCTGCATCCCAAATGTCATCTTCGCTGGGGTCCAGCTGATTTTTTGTTTGATAGCCTAATAGTTCGCCGGTGGCAGATATTACGTGGGCGGCGTTAAAATATGCGTCGTCGGCATACCAATCCATGGGTAGTATTATGGCGATATTATTTTCGGTGGCTATTGCTTGTGCCTCCTTTAATGCTTGTTGCAACTGTTCAGGCGAACACTTTTCAATATTAAACTCGTCGTAAGGATAGCCGGGAATGAATGATTCAGGGAAGCAGATGATCTGAGCGCCTTGTGTAGCCGCTTCTTGTGTTAACTTTTTAAGCGATAGTAATCCATCATTGATAGATTTTGGAAATGGCGGCGAGGCTAAAGCAATTTTCATATTGGCGTTGTTAATATGGGAAATTATCTGCTATAGCGATGGGTTTCAAACCCATCGCTATGATGAAAGCCATAGGCAACTTAAAAGCGATTTCCCTGCGTTGTTAATGCTAAAGATACGCAGTGATTTTTAAATTTATACCTTTACACCTTAGATGCAGGGATTAATTACCAAATCAACCGGAAGCTGGTACCAGGTGCAAACCCCCGAAGGGGAGCGGTACAATTGCCGCATAAAAGGTATTTTCCGCACCAAAGGCATTCGTACTACTAACCCAATAGCTGTTGGCGATGTAGTTGACTTTGAAACCGAACCCGATCAGGAAACCGGTGTAATATCGCACCTGCATCCACGAAAAAATTATATTATCCGTAAATCGGTCAACCTTTCTAAACAGGGGCATATACTGGCCGCTAATCTTGATCAGGCGCTGCTCATCGTTACGTTGGCATCGCCGCGTACATCATTGGGTTTTATAGACAGGTTTTTGGTTACCGCCGAAGCTTATGATATCCCCGCCATGCTGGTTTTTAATAAGCTTGACCTTTTTAGCGGCGAAGGGTTGGAAATACTGGCCGAGTACAAAGCCATTTATGAGCGGATAGGATACCCGTGTTTTGAGGTATCTGCTACGGAGGGAACCAATATTAACCAGGTTCAGGATCTTTTAAAAGATAAGGTAACCTTACTTTCGGGGCATTCAGGAGTAGGTAAATCAAGTTTAATAAATGCTTTACTGCCAGATCTGAGCCTGCGTACCAGCCACCTTTCTGAATGGAGCGACAAAGGCACCCACACCACCACCTTTGCCGAAATGTTTGAACTGCCGCAGGGCGGTTTTATTATTGACACCCCGGGCATACGCGAATTAGGTATTATTGATATTGAGCAACACGAACTGGGCCGATTCTTCCCCGAAATGCGCGCTCGTATGCAGAATTGCCGCTTTAATAACTGCCGCCACATAAACGAGCCCGGCTGCGCGGTTTTGGAGGCGTTGGAGAATGGCGAAATTGAACTATCGCGATATGAGAGCTATTTGAGCATTTATAATGGGAATGATACGAGGGGGTGAGGTTAGTCACCCAAAGCCATTAACTTCTAAATCATATAATAATTTTGTTGTTAGGTTTACTTTTATTTGCCAATAGAAGCTGCCGCCGTCAAAAATATGGGTATAGTCATCCTCGAAACTGAGCCTGTTGTCATAATAACCCTTTAACCTGTTGCTTAGCGAATATCTGTTCCAATGAAAATTGATATGGATGATACTATCGCCTTTTGAGTTTATAAATCCAACATATTGTCTAAAGTAAGAATTTAAATGTTTTTCAATAATCGGGTTTCCTCGAATTTGATTGACTCTGTCTTTATTAAGATGCTTGATTTGGTCTTTAATTATAACTTCAGCAGAAATTATATCCTCTTTCTGAGGCGTAAATCTTTTAACATTACCAACATTTGAGGGCGCGGGGATAATCAAATAGTCTTCGGTGAAAATAACCCCCTTAAATTTCGCACCAACCACAGCCAGGTTAGTAGGTTTGTTGGTAGGAGTTATAGTTAATTGTTTGCCACAACTTGCAATCATTATTGCAAAACTTAGAACAAGCAAAAAGCTTCTTGAATTATGCATAAATTCTAATTAATCTTGTAATTCCTGAAAAATATATCTTTCATCATACTCAATATTGTAATCTTTTAATATCTCAAGATATTCTTCCCGAAAGGTTCGCTTAGCATGATGTTCTTTCTGGTTTAAAATGTATTTAACGACGCCATCAATTTGAGTGCGACTATTGCTAAAGGCGCCGTACCCTTCCTGCCATTGAAACTTTCGGGCTGTTAACTTCTCTTTGTTAACGAATTCAGAGCTATCGCCCTTAACTAGCCGCATTAGATCAGAAATTGATTGTTTTGGATTAAGTCCGATAAAAACATGTGTATGATCTGTAGCTGAATTGATGGCCAATAACTTGTGCCCGTTGTTTTGAATAATACCGGTGATGTATTTGTGTAAACGTTCTTCCCAATCAGGTTTGATCAAGGCTTTGCGATATTTTACAGCGAATACGAAATGAATATATAACTGTGTATAAGTATCAGGCATATTATAAAAATATGGATTTATTGCGAATTAAGGGTAGCCCTTCCAGGGCAAAATATTGCATTCTTACTTTTCTACAGACAGGTAGCCCCTCCGGGGCATTTTTGATTAAGGTAAGTTAACATCAGAAAGAAGATAATTTAATAAATGTACCAAGATTGGTTCAGGCAAGGCGATTAGTAGTAGCAACGGCTGTTGTGGGAAAAATATTGAATAACAAGACATGCTCCATCTGTATTTTCCTATTTAAAATTGACAAGACATGCCCCAGCGGTGCAACTTATTTCAAAGCGATAAGCCATGCTCCAATGGCGCAGCCTATTTGAAAGCAACAAGCAATGCCCCAGCGGGGCTACCTGTTTGTAGAAAAAGAAATTGAATTGATTTGTGCCCCGGAGGGGCTACCCATCACCGGCGATACATTGTTTTTTATAATAGTTAGCGCTTTTCACCCCAATAACCGCATAAAATACCGCATTCTCCTCACCATACCTCAACAATTATCCGTCTTTTGTTAAAAACTCAAAATTTACTCACAAAACCAAACTAATTGGCTAAAATTTAACCATATAAAGGCTAATATTAATAACTTTGCCACGTTTTTTAACAATAACAATGAAAAGAGATAAACTAATATTTAAGCTGTTAGACGAAGAGCAGCAACGCCAGGAAGAAGGTTTGGAACTGATAGCATCAGAAAACTTTGTGAGCCTTCAGGTTATGGAAGCCGCAGGTTCTGTTGCTACCAACAAATATGCCGAAGGCCTTCCGGGTAAGCGTTACTATGGTGGCTGCCAGATAGTTGATGAAATTGAAACCATTGCTATTGAGCGCGCCAAACAGCTGTTTAACGCCGAATGGGTTAACGTGCAGCCACACTCGGGCGCACAGGCCAATGCTGCGGTTATGCTGGCGTGCTTACAACCGGGCGATAAAATATTAGGATTTGATCTTTCTCACGGCGGGCACTTAACACATGGTTCTGCTGTAAATTTCTCAGGTAAATTGTATGAGCCGCATTTTTACGGTGTTAGAAAAGATACCGGTTATGTTGATTATGACCAGTTAAAGGAAGTAGCATTGCGCGAAAAACCAAAAATGATCATCTGCGGCGCTTCGGCTTACTCGCGCGATTGGGATTATGAATTTATCCGTAAAGTAGCCGACGAAGTTGGCGCCCTGGTATTAGCAGATATCTCTCACCCCGCAGGTTTAATTGCACGTGGTTTATTAACAGATCCGCTTCCGCATTGCCATATTGTTAGCACAACTACCCACAAAACATTGCGTGGTCCGCGTGGTGGCCTTATCATGATGGGTAAAGACTTTGAGAACCCATGGGAACTTAAAACACCTAAAGGCGAGATAAGAATGATGTCGAACCTGTTAGATATGGCTGTTTTCCCTGGTACGCAGGGCGGGCCGTTGGAGCATATTATTGCTGCTAAAGCAGTCGCGTTTGCCGAGGCTTTGTCTGACAGCTATTTGAAATATATAGTTCAGGTTAAAAAGAATGGCGCGGCTATTGCTAAAGCTTTTACAGACAGGGGTTATGAGATCGTATCGGGCGGTACAGATAATCACCTGGTGCTTATTGACCTTAGAAACAAAGGGGTGACCGGTAAAGCTGCTGAGAATGCGCTGGTTAAAGCGGATATCACCATCAATAAAAACATGGTGCCGTTTGACGATAAATCGCCTTTCATAACGTCGGGTATACGTATAGGCACTGCAGCTGTTACAACCCGTGGCATGAAAGAGAAACAAATGGAAGCTATTGTTGCCTTGGTTGACGAAGTAATAAAAGACCCTGAAAACGAACTTTCTTTGAATAAAATACGTAAAAAGGTACATAAGCTTACGGAACAATTTCCGTTATACAGCGACAAAAATAAAGAGGGATGATAAACACGCAGGAGAGCCATTCAGAAATAGAAGCTAAGCGTTTAGCCGCCCTTAACTCCTACAACGTAATGGATACCCTGCCCGAAAAGGAATACGACGCCATTACGCGCCTGGCATCCTACATATGCCAGGTGCCCATAGCGTTAATTTCACTTGTTGATCAGGAAAGGCAATGGTTCAAATCCGCCGTTGGCCTTAATGTTGATCAAACTCCCCGTGCTGACGCATTCTGCAATCACACTATTCTTTCTGACGAAATATTAGAGATAGACGACGCCACCAAAGATGAGGCATTTAAAGACAATACCCTTGTTACCGGCGGCGTCAATATCAGGTTTTATGCCGGGGCACCACTTATTGATCCGGATGGACACCGTTTAGGATCACTGTGCGTAATTGACACAGTTCCCCGTAAACTTAACGAACAACAACGCGACGCCTTGCGCACACTGGCCGACGAGGTAATGTCGCATTTGCTGCTGCGCAAACAAAAACGGGAACTGGAAGCGTCGCTTGTAGCCCACAAGGAGTTTTACAACCTGTTTAACACTTCTCCCGAGATCCATTACATCGCCGGAGCTGATTCAAGCATCGAGTTTATTAATGACGCCGTAACCAATATTTTAGGCTACACGCCACAGCAGGCCATAGGCCGGTCGTTATGGGAATTTGTGGTTAGCAAAAATCGCGAACAATTTTTGCCGCTTATTGAAATGGCGGTTGAAACCGGGC
>Ga0164241_10000437_pt1 | contig 78919 bp, 67 predicted proteins | sample OricomyardsoilBY_FD_108780 | JGI IMG/M metagenome (GOLD analysis project Ga0164241, IMG submission 108780) | Backyard soil microbial communities from Emeryville, California, USA - Original compost - Back yard soil (BY) | ecosystem: Environmental > Terrestrial > Soil > Unclassified | place: USA... | reverse complement strand
GCCTTTTGTGCGTAAGCCGCCCATTTGATCTTCGGGATAAATCAGCTCCACGCCGGTTTGAGACATATAGGTATTGAGCGCGGCTTTGAGATCACCCGCGGGAATGTTGAATTCACCCGCGAACGCACCATTTACGCTGCACAACAGGGCTGCGCTTGCAATCCAAGCGGCTTTCAGAGTCTTCAATCTATTCATATTCCCCCCGACTAGTGGTCTATGCCGCGATCAATGCGGCAGGTTCATTTTCCCGAAATCACGATTTCATTGCCCCGCCGCTCGACAGTCAGGCCAAGGGCCACGCCGACGACATTGGCGAAACGTTCGGAGTCCGTGGTACGAAATTTTCCACCGAAGACGCGCTCGCCCACTTTCGCGTCCGCGATGACAATTTTCCCGACGTTGTAGCGATTAAGTTCTTCGGCTGCTTCGCGTAGCGTCGTGCGATGGAACACAACAAATCCGCTGCGCCAGCTCAATGTGTCCGACAGAGCGGTGAGCGGCTTGCGCGTTACGGTGAGGTCATCGCGCGTGGCGATCGCGACATCACCCGGATTGAGGACGGCCGCTTTTGGGGTCGCTCCATCAGATGCGGATTCGACGCGCGCGCGCCCTTCCACCAGTGTTACCTCCAGATCGTTGGCGTTCTGGCGCACCACGAACTTTGTTCCCAAATCGACAATGCGGTGCTGACCGGCATCCAGTGTGAACGGACGCTGCGGATCGTGTTTGATCTGGAAATAGGCCTCACCTTTGATGAGGGTTGCCTGACGTGCGCCCCTCGGGACACGAATCTCTGAGTTCGTGTTGAGTTCAATCTGCGAGCCGTCGGCCAGTGTGATCGTCTCGCGTCCGCCTATGGGCGTCGCGAAAATCTGGCCCTCTGGCGGTTGAACGGCTGCATAGATGCCCCCGCCAATCGCCGCACACAACAGTAGGGCTGCTGTGATATGAAACTTAGTGGCGCCCTGCGGTTGCCGCAGAGGCCTTGCGGAGGGCTGTAATGGTTTGCGCAAAATAGAGAGCTTGTCAGCCTGATTCCAACCCGCTTCCAAACGCAAATATGCGACCTCATGGGCCACCGATTCCGAGAGCCAGACGTCCAGATCGGCCTGCTTCTGGTCGTTCCAATCAGGATCATGCAGGCGTGTGATCAGCCGTTCTGCCGCGCACTGTTCGATGGCATCCTGCGGTGTCACTTTATCGGCCATGTGGAAATCCTCGTTCATCGGCCGCTCCGCGTGTTGGAGGCTTGCCCGTAGAGGGCCTCGGTGAGCGCGCGCACGCCGTTGGACAGATGCATTTTCACGGTGTTTTCGCTGACACCCATGCGCTGGACGATTTCGCGAATGGATAGGTTCTCGATTTTGCGCAGCACGATGGCTTCGCGGCAGCGGGGCGGCAGTTCGTCAAGCGCTACCTGTAACCGCCGAAGCTCCTCGCGCGCGATGACGCTTCGTTCGGGGTCTGGCGTATCCTTGGCAATGTCGAGAGCTTCTAAATCGGCGACCGCCTCGATGGGCACAACCTGTTCGTGCAATACGCGGTTGATGAGAAGATTACGGGCTGTGGTAAACACAAACTGGCGCGTTTTTTCCGGGATTTGTGTTCGCGCCGCGTCGAAAACCCGCGCATACACTTCCTGGCGCAGATCCACAATGTCGCTTCGATTGCGCCAATTGTGCTGGAGGTACTTCATCAATTCCGGCTCCAAAGGCACCACCTCACGCACAAACCAAGCCCGCAATTCGGGCGTGCTCATACGTGCGCTCGATGTGCGCTGCTCTGCGCGTTCAAGATCCATGTCCGTTATCTTTGTCATCCCCGACCAGCACGCTGCTTTGGGGGCTCAACCTTGGGTCTACACTTATACTGACAAGCCAACCGGCAAACGGAGTGTATGGCTTGGCCAATTTTTTTCGGGCTCTGGCAATTATTTTTGGCATTCACGTGCTTCCCACCTGAAAGAAAATTGCAAATTGGCCGTCACACAGCTGCATGGCGCGCTGGCGAATAGGATTTCGCGCTGCGAAATTTGGTCAAGGGTTGACAAAATGGAGGAGGGACCAACAGTCCCGAGGGCTGTCAAATCCTTGACGAACGGCGCATCAACCGCCCAAGCCCGATCTCTAACGGCTGCTTATCTATCCGAGCTCGGGCTCATAGCCGCTGCGTAAGCGGTCGCTGCGCCGTGCCGCGGACGGTGCGGCTGGGCAAGGGGATTAGCGGCGAGCTTGCCGTACCGGTGGGCGTAGAAGATCTAAATAACTGGCGCCCATCGAAATCGCGATCTCGTAGATCGTTACGATGGTCGGGTTGGCATGCCCATTCTCGACTGTACTAAAATATTGCTGCGTGAACCCGCTCACTTCGGCAAGCGCTTCTTGTGTCAGGCCTTTTTCAAGCCTCACCCGCTTCAGATTATCACCGACCAGTTTACGCATATCCATGCGCTTGAGGTCAGCCGATTACATGATATAAGTTTATCTGATATATCATGTAAATATCTCCTCTCGGTATTGCCGGGAGGAAAAGAGACTGCGTCTGAGCCAGTCGGACGGAGGACAAGGTCATTTTTCAAGAACAGCCCATAGCCGACGAGGCACCTTGGTCTGATGGCTTCAATGCCTATAACGAGGCACAGTTCACGCTTTATCTCCGCCTGCTCAATGCTGTGGCAGCCAGGGCAACGAAAGCCGAAATCTGCGCGGTATTGCTCGGGATCAACGCAAACGCGGAGCCTGAGCGGGCGTAGCTGTAGCGGATGTCAAAGCACGCGGCTTCGTCAAAGAACGGCCGAACGAGAGATGATGTGATGGAACATGCCAAGCCCAGCCCCCACTCAAATGCGCCCGGATACCGCTATGCGCGAAGAATAATCGGGGCACAAAGCTGATACTGCTTGGCGAAAGCGATATAGGCGAAGGCAGGCAGATCGAAACCGGCAGCCATCGCTGCCATTGCATCACGGAAATTGCTGAATGGTGCTGCATTTTCCAGGCGATCGAAAAACGTCTTGAGAAGATGGTCCATCAGTTCCCTTTCTGCAAATTAGCGTTCGCTGCCCGAGAACGTGTAATTCCGCGCTAACAAAAAGGACGGCGGATTGCTCCACCGTCCTTGCTGTCGATTACGGTCGCCGTTGACATTATCCACCAAACCCGATGCTGATCTTAGCAAAGGGGCCGTGGAAGCTGATGTTCTGCGTGTGGCGGGCGTCGATGCCTGCGTCCATCGCGCCGAAAAAGATATCGCCGCGATAGCCGAAGCTGACCTTGGAGTTGGGGAATTTCACCGACAGGCCGGCAAAGCCGCCGACATTCGGCACGGTAACGGAGCGACTGGCAAGATGGCCGCCGTTCTGCACCGAAGTCATATTAATATAATGGGCCCCTTGAAAAGGACGCGTCGTGGTCTGGTGACCGACGGCGGCCTTCTGACGACCAAACAAAACCGCTGCATTTACACCCCAGTCGAGTGTCACTTCCGCTGTATCCCGGTCACCAGCCATCGGCGCTGATGTGGTCCACGAGATCGAAGGGCCAATGCCGTGAAAATTGCGCGTAGCGTTTGCAGTTGCAGTATAGGCGTGAAACCGCGCTTGGGGAAAATAGTAATTTTCTGCCAGGCTTGGATAGGCTTCGAAGGCATTATAAATTTTGAGGTCGGGCCGCGCCCTGATATTCACGTCGGATCGCGCGGTGAATTGCGCAAAGCGCATACCGGCAGATACCACCGACGAACCACTGCCGCCAAACATACCGAGTCCCACATCCTTGCCCGCCGTGAAATTAAGGATGAAATGTGTCTCGCTTTGCTTGGACTGCGTTTCGGCAAAGCTATTTACAGACGCAGGGTATGTGTAGAAAAGATTTAGGGGTTTGAAAAATTTGTGCGCAATCACGCTAGTTTGTTGCTGATAGTGCTTGGCACCATTTGAACGGCCGTAGAGAATACCGGCAGAGAACACCCAATTGGTGTGCTCGGGAGCCAGCACTATCCGGCCCTCGCCGCCGAACCCATATCTTGGCGGCTTCTGAAGATCGATGGGGGAGATTGGGCTGAACGGCCCCGGTGTTGGCGTCACCTGCGTGAAGTCCGGCGTGAACCTGTCTCCGATGCCGTCGATATGAGAAAGCTGGCCGCCCAACTCAACCCAGACTGTTGGGCGTTCGTCATCCGTACCTGCGGCGTTGGACGAGCTTGGTCCAGCGAGCAGAGCAAGAAGCGAGGCAGTGGCCAGCAGGCGCCAGCGTACCTTGCTGCCAGTTGCGGACACATTCATCAATTCGCTCATTGTGCAGTTCCCCCCGTTTTAAAAATTGTCATCCCGGACACCGCGCAACAGCGATCCGAGATCCATCCCGAACTTTGCTCCATGTATCCCGGCTCTGCGCATCCTTCGCGCAGCTCAGGACGCTCCGGCCAAGATGACAGGTGAATTGAAAAGATTGTTTCCATAGCGCTCACCAGTTCTTCGTCACGCGCACACCGATCAGTCTGGGATCGGTGAGAAACACGTTTGTCGTCAAACCGCTGTCATCGCTGTTCAGGAACGTGCCGGTGATGGCAGTCTTGTTGAACACGTTCTTGTCGTAAAGCATCACTTGCCAACCGTTCTGATTGGAAAGGATGATCGTTAGATTCACGGTGTCGTATCCGCGAATGCGATCATAAGGATTGTCGTTGAAGACGCGCGCCCAGGAGGCATCCTGCCAATAGAAATCGCCGCGCAGTGTGCCGGCCCAATCCGATGAAATCGGAACGCTGTATTGTGCGCCGAAAGACACCGTGAACGGCGCGGCATTGGGCAACTCGTTGCCGCTCAGATCCTTGTCGAAGCCCGCGCCATTGTTGGGCACAGTTGCCGGATCGAACCCCGGATAATCGGGAACATTGGCCAAATCGCCCGCGCCAGGCCCGCCAACCAAAGGCGGGGGAGTGAACGGTGCCAGCGTTATAGGATCGACACCGACTTTGTACGCATTCGTACACATGTGAACGCTCGGGTTCGCTTGATCGCCTTGATTCATGATAATGCCGGTGGCGACGACGTAATCCGGGAATATGCAATTTGACGCATTGGTGACGAAGGGTTTAACGACCATCCAACCGGGATGGTTGGCAGCATCGGTGCGATCCATCAGGTCGACGGCCTTGGAGCCTTTCGCAAGTGCGGTGTCTTCCCATCCGCCGGAGAAATTGAAGCGAAGTCCGGGGAAAGGTTCCCAGGTTGCTTCAACTTCTGCACCTTTTACTTTCGCGTCGAAATTCAGATTAATGGAGGTGCGGTCTACAATCTCTGAAATCTGGTAGCCCTTGTAGTCGTAGTAGAAGACATCTGCGTTCAGCGTGAGTGCACCATCGAGTAGGGTGTTTTTTGTGCCGAGTTCAAAGGCGTTGATATATTCGGGCTTGAACGTCAATGAATGGATAGGGTTGACGCTTGAATCAAACGGGTAGGAATAGAATGTTGCGCCCGGCGGATTTGCGCCACCCGCTTTGTATCCTCGCGAAAACGAACCGTAGACAAGTGTTTGATCGGTGAAGGTCAGCTTAGGCGTCCAATTGAGGACCGTGCGACCGGTAAACCTGTCCCATTCCTGGTTCACCACACCCGTTATTGGCTGACCATACCCTCCGATAATGAGTTCGCTGGGGATGAGTGTGAAGTGCTTGCGGTCTTCGGTCCACCGCAAGCCCGCTGTCAATTTCAGTTCGTCGGTGATCTGGTAGTTGCCTTCACCGAACATGGCATAGGAATTCAGTACATACGGATTCTGGCTGACGAAATAATTGTGTCCCTGATCGTTGACCTTATCTATCGGATTGGGATCGACATAAATGCATGTTTCCGTGGGCGTTCCCGATGAACCAAGAACCGGATATTGGAAACCGGAAGATCCTGCCGCGCTCGAAAGCTGGCCGCCACGTAGACAAGAGCTATTGTCCGTCACACCGGGGACATAGGTCCCACTTGGGAACCCGGATCCTAGCAGCGCATAGGCCGTCAGGGCATTGATGAATACGTAGTAATTCTCGGCAGTTTCGTAGTGCAAATAGTTGCCGCCAACAATAAAATTTAGTGGTCCCGAGAAATTTGACGCGATACGAATTTCCTGACTGGCCTGCCACGAGTGCTGTTTCACCAAATCTTGGGCCACAAGCCTATCTGCACAGCCGAGTTGGGGGTCACAAAATACACCGTTCTGAATTGCATTGGGATAATGGCTGCTTTGGCCGGTACCCGTGTCTTCAAAAAAGCCGGACGAGGTATTGAAACGATTGTAATCCTGCGTTGCCCATAGGAAATCATGGTTGAATCCGGTTTGCGAGGTCACCGTCAGGACAGGCGTGACGGCGTAATCCGCGTTGAATTCGATGATATCGTTCTTTGCTTTGTAAACAGGATCAATCGTAGACTCGATCACGCGTAAATTCGTCGATTGCACCGTGTTGGCATAAGGATCGACGTTGGTATTCGCGATCCCCGCAATGCCGGCGGCCACCGCATAGGGAAGGGAAAATCCGTAAGGTACCTGAACATCGTCGCTATATAGTGACGTCGCAACGCAGCCTTGGCTCAGATAGTCGGCCCCCAATGCTATAGCACCAAATAAATTCAGCGAAGGGCCCGGTACACCCACCCCGTTCACCGTCAGCGGTGGCTTATCTGTTTTGCAGAGCTGCTTGCTGGAGCGCAGGCGATCATCGTCTTCCGAGAAATGTTCCCAGACGAGATAGGTTTGCAGGTTCGACATTGGCTTGAATCCGATGGTGACCCGACCCGACCACAAGTCGCGGCCGTCGATGCGCTGATTGTCGATCGTGTTGAACGAATAGCCCTGGCGCTTCGTCCATTCTCCGGCCACGCGGATGTCGAGGCGATCATCCGTGATGGGGATGTTCACCATGCCTTCGAAGCGGCGTTGGTGGTAGTTGCCGATTTCGCCGCTCGCCATCGCCTCAAACTGATCGGTTGGTTTGGCGCTCGTCAGGTTCACCACGCCCGCGGTCGCGTTACGGCCATAGAGCGTGCCCTGCGGTCCGCGAAGGACGGCGACCTGCCCCATATCGAAGAATTCCTGTTCGAAGAAATGATTACGGATGAATGGAATATCGTTGAAGGCAACTGCGACAGCCGGATCGGTGGTGACAGAGATTGCCTGTGTGCCGATGCCGCGTAGCTGGATGGAATAGCCCGAGAAATTTGTCTTCGTGAATGTCATGTTCGGAACCTGTTTGATCAGGTCCGGTCCGCCATTGGTTTGTGTAGCGGTCAATTGCTCCTGGCTGAGCGCGGTGATCGAGATCGGAATGCTCTGCACATCGCCCCCGCCGAGCTTGGACGACGTGACAGTGACGGTTTCTACGGCCCGTGTAGGCAGCGTGGCCTGAGCCATCTGCAGGGACGCAATACCGGAAGGGTCGACCTGCGAGCTCTGCCCACGAACTATGGCGACGCCACCCCCTTCGTCCGGTGACGGCTTCATTCCTGTTCCCGACAAAATCCGTGAAAGCGCCTTGTCTGGCGACAATTCTCCTTTGACGCCGTTGGTTTTGAGCCCGCGAATAATATCCGTGGATACCAGCAGATGTACGCCGGATTGCGCCGAATAGGCATTCAACGCTGCCGTCAGATCGCCACCCGGGATGTTGAAGTCTGCGGCGTGAGTGCCGGCAATGAGCACAAACGGTGCGGTTCCTGCCAATAGAGATTTTCGGTAATTAAACATTTCGTTCCCCCCTCTTTGCGCTCTCAACGCCTTGCTTCTCACGCAGCGCAAGCCGCGCATCCCTCAACTCAATGTGTGATCACAAACTTTCCATTCATCTTCTCAGCGCGGAGCCCGAATACCGTTCGGGCCATGCGCAGAAACTCGTTCGGATCCGTGGCCGACACAGTCCCCGTGACGGGAAGGCGCGCGGCGGATGCGTCTGCGACTTCGAGCTTTACCGCGCTGTATCGGCTGACCTGCTCAGCAGCGGCAGCGAGCGGCGTGTTGTCGAAAACGATTACGCCGCGGCGCCAGCCAAGTTCGTTGGAAAGCTCGCGCCTGGATTTTCGCGTGAGCGAAAGCCCTTGGGCGGACGCGATGGCAGCATCGCCCTCACGCAGGACCACCGCTGGCGAAGTGGGCGACGTACCCAACCCCACGAGCCCTTCCAAGACAGAGACTTCAAGTCGGTCAGCTGCGCGGTTCACGACGAATTTCGTGCCGAGATCGGTGATGCGGCGTTCCCCGACATAGACCGTCATCGGGCGGGCTGCATTGTGCGTGACCTGAAGATATGCCTCGCCCTTATCGAGCCAGACATCGCGCGCAGTTGCGGTATCGGAAATGCGTATTGCTGTATCCGTATTGAGCTCAATCCGCGAGCCGTCTGAGAGCATCACGGTTTTCTGGCCGCCAATGCCGGTCGCATAAGCGACGGCGGCAGGCGGCGACGTGGGCATCCAAAGTGCGCCGCCTATCACCGCTGCTACCACCGCGGCTGCTGCCGCATGAAAAAATCCAATATGCCTATGAGCCGATGCCTTTGGTGCGCGCAACGCGCCCAGGCGTTCGGTGCGCGCCCAAGCCGCTTCCATGCGCCAATAGGTGATACGGTGGATCGGATCCACGTTCAGCCACACGTCCAGCTCCGACTGGTCGCCTTCCGTCCAGCCACCACGGTCGCGGCGGTCCAGCCAGCCCGCGGCGATGGCGTCTATTTCGTCCGCCCGCGGTTTCGAAGGCGTGCTCGCGAACGGCCTCATGGCTTATCCCGCAGGTTGGAGGTTGCCCCGAAAAACATTTCGGTAAGGGCACGCATGCCATCGGTGACATGTGCGGAAATCGTCTCTTCGCTAATGCCAAGGCGCACGGAAATTTCCGCACGCGAAAGCCCTTCGACACGGCGCATCACAATGACCTCCCGGGTGCGTTTGGGGAGGCGATCCAGTGCATTCTGGAGAATCCGCAATTCATCACGGGCAATGGCAATACGTTCAGGACTTGGCGCATCAAGCGTTGCTTCCAACGCGTCGAGATCAGCCATAGCCTCCATGGGAACGATACGTTCGCGGCGGAGCCGGTCAATAAGAAGATTGCGCGCAGTGATGACGACAAATTGCTGTGGCTTGTCGGGCAATTTCTGGAGTGCGGCTTCGTAGACTTGAACATAGATATCGTTCCTCAAATCCACGATCTCATCCCTGCGCCGCCAGTTGCGCCGTAGGTACTGCATCAGGGTCAGTTCGAAAGGCAGCACTTCCCGAATGAACCAAGCGCGCACCTCCTCCATCGCAGCCACCCTGTTTTTGGGCTGGCCGACCTCAATTGGGTGGTCCATGTCCGGCGTTTCGACCATTCCCCTGCGCCTGCCTTTCGCGGGGCCGACTTCAACCTCACCTGGATTGACGATTGGCGCCGACAAATCTGGGTCAGATTCTTGAAAAAAATTGGTCCGCACGGATTTTGGAGATTTCGGCGCACAAATTCCAACGCGTAGCGGCGCGGTATCCGCCTCTGAAAGATTACTACCGTCAGCGACGTAACGGAAATCACACTATCGAGGAAAAGGGGCGGCGAATCACTTCGTCGCCTTGCGGGGTCGATACGACATCCAGCGCGCGAAGAAAAAATCGGCGCGATAGCGTGCTGACTTTGGCGTTGGTGGATTTCAGCGAGAGGCCCGTAAAGCCACCGAGATTGGGAACGCGACTGATTTTTGCGTGACTGGTTCGCAGCCTTGTGTTTGACGCAAATCGACTTCTGGCTGCAACGGCAGCAGGACTATCGAGCAATCTTTCTAGTCGAGGATCGCCCCGAAGGAGCGGAAGACCAGTATTTCGCTCAAAGCCCACTGATCGTCAGAAGATGGTCCATCAGATCCCTTCCTGAAAATTGGCCATTGCTACCCGCAAATGTATATTTCCATCCAAACAAAAAGGACGGCAGATCGCTCTGCCGCCCCTGTTGTTCATTACTCCACCCATCGTTCTATCCGCCTAGACCGATGCTGACGGTAGCGAAGGGGCCATGGAATAAACGATCGCGAGTATCGCGTGTCGCCTGCCCGCCATCCATCGCGTTGAAGAAAAAGTCGGCGCGGTAACCGAGGCTGAGTTTGGCGTTGGGGAAACGGTAGGACAGGCCTGCAAAACCGCCGATGTTCGGGACAATCACCGAGCGGGAGCGGTTGTCCGCCGCAGGAACCGGAGCAAAGGTGGTCATCTGGTAGTGGAGGAACGGCAAGCCCTTTAGATAATACTCGCCCGTCTGTTGATGTATCGCCGCCTTCTGCCGCCCGAACAGGATTGCGGCGTTCATACCCCAATCGAAATTCAACGCGGTGCTTTCGTGGCCGCCCGCTATTCTTGCGGAGGCATCCCACGACAGGGCCGGCCCTATGCCAGTGAAGCTGCGTGTACTTTGCGCATTGCCTCTATAGGCGTGCAGCACCTTGTATTTCGGCACATCCGTGCCCATGCCCGGAATGTAGCCGTTCTCGAAATGGGCGTCCGGATCGCCTGCAAGTGAGACTTTGGACCGGGATGAGAATTGCGCGAAACGAACACCCAGCGACCAGTGCGACGAACTCCCATTTCCGAACAGGCCGAGGCCGACATCCTTGCCGACTTTGAAATCCAGGACAGCGTGGCTCTCATTGTGCCGGAACGTCACATCGCTATAGCGTGCAGCGGGCAAGCTGATCAGACCGCCCGTTCCGTTGGATATGTATTTCGCAATGTCCGCTGCGTGATGCGCATGCTTGCTGCCGTTTACGCGGCCGTAGAGTAACGCCGCGGAGAACGACCAGTCCGTTCCTTCCGGATTGAAGATCACGCTGGCTTCGCCGCCGATGTCATAGCGGGGAAGCCGCTGGGGAATCGCGGGCGACGGCAATCCTATAGCGATCACGTCATCGGCGAATTTAGGCATATAGCGCTGTTCACCACCATCGACATGCATCAGATCGGCGCCGAGCTCGATCCAGACAGTGGGGCGAGAATCTTCTTCGGCATTAGCGATGGCGGTCGTCGCGACATAAACGATGAGCGCCAGCGCGGACGCGGTGACGAGAAGGTGCCTTCGGAAAGCAGTGTTGTTCTCGCGGATATTTATCAATTCGCTCATTTTGTGTTTCCCCCCTTAGAAACGTTCCCCAACTTGGCATTCCCGGCTGAGCGGTGCGTGAGCATCGCGAGGGGAAGGGAACCCAGGTGCGATATACCGATCAGTGTTTGACACCGGTGCCCCCTTCCCTCACGCGCGCAATGCGCGCGTTCGCCGGGGATGACAGACAATGTAGTTTGAACGATTTCTTTTCCCATCGCGCTCACCAGTTCTTCGTGACGCGGATGCCGATCAATTTCGGATCGGTGAGGAACACGTTGGTCGTGAGCCCGCTATCATCGCTGTTGAGGAACGCGCCGGTGATGTCGGTCGTGTTGAAGACGTTCTTGTCGTAGAGCATCACCTGCCAGCCGTTCTGGCTGGTGAGGATGAGCGTCAAGTTCAGGTTGGTGTAACCGCGCAGCCGATCGTATGGCCGATCATTGAACACCCGCGCCCAGGAATAATCCTGCCAGTAATAGTCGCTGCGCAGCGTTCCTGCCCAATCCGACGACAAAGGAATTGTGTATTGCGCGCCGACGGAAACGGTGAGCGGCGGTGCATTGGGCAGTGCGTTGCCGCTGAGATCCTTGTCGAAGCCCGCGCCATTGTTCGGCGCGGAAGCCGGATCGAAGCCCTGATAGCCGACCGGAATAGACGGAAAGCCGCCAGTGGGACTTTGGGTCATATGATCGGTTGGATTGTAGGTCAGGCCGGTGACCGGATCGAGATGATCGAGATAGGCGTGGGCGCAAACCGACTCGCCATTTGCGCTGCCGCCGCCGGACCCGCCGCCGGTTATAGCAACCACATAGGGCGGAAGAATGCAGTTCGACGCTTCGGTGATGCCCGGCTTCACCACCATCCAGCCGGGCTGTCCTGCCGTCCGGTCCATCAGGTCGACGGATTTGGAGCCGTTGGCGAGCTCGGTGTGCTGCCAGCCGCCCGATGCGTTGAGCCGGAAGCCCGGCAACGGTTCCCAGATCGTTTCCACTTCGGCGCCGCGCACCGTGGCGTCGAAATTCTGGTTGATCGCAGTGCGATCCACGATTTCGGAAATCTGATAGCCCTTGTAATCGTAGTAAAAACCGGCTGCGTTGAATGTCACCGCGCCATCCAGTAACGTGTTCTTCGTTCCCAACTCGAACGCATTGATATATTCGGGAGCGAAAGTGATCGGATGAACAGGATTTCCCGTGACGCCACCCGTCAGTAGGACCGCTCCCGGCGGATTGGCGCCGCCCGCCTTATAGCCCCGCGCATAGGATGCATAAAAAAGCGACTGGTCGGTGAAATCGAGTTTGGGCGTCCAATTAGCGGCGAAACGGCCGGTGAATTTGCCCCAGGCCTGATCCACCGTTCCGGTACTGGGATAGCCGTAGCCCTGCGCGCCGATGCGGCTGGGGATCATAGTGAAATGTTTTTCGTCTTCGGTGAACCGAAGGCCGCCGATGAGTTTCAGATCGTTTGTGACGTTGTAGTATGCCTCACCGAACACGGCATAGGAATTCAGCAGATACGGGTTCTGACTCAGGAAGTAGTTGTGGCCCTGATCGTTGACGGCGTTCATCGGATTGGGATCGATATATCCGCAAACGCCGGCTTGACTGGACGCATTGGGATCGGGGTAACCCGCACCCTGCTGAAACATGATGAGACATTCGTGATTGTCCGACACACCCGGCACCCAGGGATGATCGCCGACGGCATCGCTGCCGCCGAAAATCGGGTTCACCATGAACAACGAGATGGTGTTGATGAAGACATAATAGTTTTCCGCCGTCTCATAATGCATGTAGTTTCCGCCCACGCTGAAATTCAGGGGACCCGAGAAACTGGACGAAAGCCGGAATTCCTGATTGAGCTGCCAGGAATGCTGTTTGACGAGATCCTGCGCCACAAGACGGTTGCTGCATCCAAGTTGCGGATCGCAGAAGAAGCCATCCGTCGTGATCGTGGTATCCTCGCGAGCGTGATTTCCGTCATTGTGTGGATCGTAGCGAAAAAGGCCTGGCGCGGTGTTGAACCGGTTGTAATCCTGCGTTGCAAAGAGGAAGTCGTTGTTAAAGCCCGTCTGCGAAGTGAACGTCAGCGACGGCATGAATTTGTAATCTGCATTGAACTGCAGAAGATCGCTTTTGGCCTTATAAGTTGGGTCGAGCGTTGAATCGATTATGCGAAGGTTGTGCGACTGGGTGGTATCGATATAGGGGTCGAAGCCCGGCTTGGACAACCAGTTGTAAGCAACGCTCACCGCCTGGAAATAAGGAAGCGAGCGACCGTTCACGACCTGAAAAGCGTCGCTCGAATAGAGCGAGGTGGGCAAACAGCCCTGACTGAGAAAATCGCGGGCCGAAACGCCGCCGAATCCTCCCGGCAAATCCTCTACCGGATGACCGTCCACATAATCCGGCCCCGGATCACGTTTGCAAAGCTGCTTGCTGGAACGCAGGCGGTCATCGTCTTCCGAAAAATGTTCCCACACGAGATAGGTTTGCAGATTCTCCGCCGGCTTGAAGCCGAGGGTGACACGCCCCGACCACAAATCGCGGCCATCTATGCGCTGATCGGTGATGGCGTTGAAGGAATAGCCCTGACGTTTTGTCCATTCACCAGCGACGCGCAGATTGAGACGATCATCGACGATGGGCAGGTTGATCATGCCTTCGAAACGGCGTTGGTGATAATTGCCGAGTTCGCCGGATGTCATCGCTTCGAACTGATCGGTCGGCTTAGCAGGAGAAAGATTCACCACACCTGCTGTTGCATTGCGGCCATAGAGCGTGCCTTGGGGACCACGAACCACTTCTACTTGACCGAGATCGAAGAATTCCTGCTCGAAGAAATGGTTACGGATGAACGGCATGTCGTTGAAGGCCACTGCCACCGCCGGATCGGTGGTCACCGAAATGGCCTGTGTGCCGATGCCACGGATCTGGATGCTGTAGCCCGAGAAATTTGTCTTGGTGAAAGTCATGTTCGGGACCTGCTTGATGAGGTCCGGGCCGCCTGCAGTTTGGGTGGCGGTGAGTTGTTCCTGGCTTAGCGCGGTGATGGCGATGGGGATGGACTGCACATCGCCGCCGCCCAACTTCGAGGATGTGACCGTGACAGTTTCCACCGCGGCACGAGGTGGCGCAGTCTGCGCGAGTTGTAACGACCCGGCAGGCACGAGACTGCTCTGGCGGCCGGGCGCGCGCACCACTGCAACGCCGCCGGAATGCGGCTCGGCGATGAAACCGGTTCCAGACAAAATGCGCGAAAGTGCATCTTCGTTCGACAAGCTTCCCACTGCGCCAGAGCTGCGAACACCTTTGATCGCCTGATCTGAGACCATGAGCGAGACGCCGGTTTTAGCGGCATATGCACTCAAGGCGCTTCGGAGATCTCCACCGTCGATACTGAAATCACCGGCCCACCCTGCTGTCGTCAAAAGAACAGATACACCTGCGAGAAGAAATGTCTTCAGATTTGTCGGCTTCAAGAGCGCCCCCCGTTAAATTGTTTCAATTTCAGTTGTCTGCGAACCCGGTTGAAGATTTCATCGCGTCATAACCGTGTCAGTGCCGCGCTTTTCTGCGCGCAATCCAAAAACGGCTTGCGCCATTTCGGTGAATTGCCCGACAGCATGGATCGGAAACGTCCCGTCGATCGTCTGCCGGGCGAGCACCGGATCGCGCACCACGAGTTTTTCGGTGTTGTACCGGTTCATTTCGGCGGTTGCGTCGGCGAGCGTCGCACCCTTGAACACCAGTACCCCGCGCCTCCAACTGAGCTGACTGTTCATTGTGTCCGTGGACTTCCGGGCGACTGAGATTGCGGACACTGAAGCCACTGCTACATCGCCGGGCACAAGATTCGCCGACTGTACTGCCGGGTTATCTGTGATCTCTACCCGCGCGCGCCCTTCGATAAGGGACACTTCGAGTTTGCCGGATGTCTGGTGCGCAACAAATTTTGTGCCGAGATCGATGATCCGCCGGTTGCCAGCGATCACCACGAAAGGGTGGACAGCATTGTGGACGATTTGGAAATACGCCTCGCCCTTGTCGAGCCAGACTGTGCGCGATGCACCATTCGCAGACACACGAATACTGGTGCTGGTGTTCAGCTCAATTTTCGAACCGTCAGCGAGAGAAAGGATTTTGCGTCCACCAACACCGGTCGCATAGGCCTTTGTGTCCGGCGATACCAACTGAAATTGAAATGCGACGGCAACCAGCACGAGGACGACTGCGGCGGCGACAATCTTCGTCGATGACGACGCAATCAGATGCACTGTGGGGCGAATTCCCCGCTTCGCCGGGCGCAAGGCCACCAGCCGTTCGGCTTCCTCCCACGCCCCTTCAAGGCGCCAATATGCGGCGCAGTGAGAATAAGACTGCGCCAGCCAAACCTCGAATTGACGTTCAGCGTCGGGAGCAAGCGGACCCATTTGGGCGCGGGCAAACCACTCCAACGCTTCATCCCGGATTTGGCCGCGCGTTGAATCTTCATGCTGTCCGGACGAGATGCCATTCATAGCTCGGACCTCGAACTGAGCGGTTCGCCACGTTCGGCCAATGCGCGCACGGCGCGGGCAATGTGGTTGGCGACGGATTGCTCGGAAATGCCCATACGCGCTGCAATCTCGCGTGTCGAAAGGCCCTCAACGCGCTTCAGCACAAGGGCCTCTCTGCTGCGTGGCGGCAAAGACTCCAATGCAGCCTGGAGGTGGCGTAACGAATCCCGTGCGAGCGCACCACGTTCGGGACCGGGCTCGTCCACCGCCACGCCCAGCGCGTCAAGATCGGCCACCACATTGATGGACACGATGCTTTCGCGTTGCAGCCGGTTGATGAGGAGATTTCGGGCGGTGACAAAGAGAAACGGCTTGACGTGTTCGGGGCGGGCCACCTCCGCCGCTTCAAGGACGTTTTCGTAGACTTCCTGCCGGAAGTCTTCGAGGTCGCTGCGGTTGCGCCAATTCTTTTGTAGAAAATGCATCAACAGCGGCTCCAGCGGCAGCACTTCGCGGATAAACCACGATCTCAGGTCAGTCTTGGTCACAGCCTTCTCCGGGCAGTGCCGAACGGGCCCTTCGTGGTTCGAATCAATCGGTTTTTCGGCCATGCTTCCCCGGCTTCCCGCCATTTCGTGCCGAAGGCCAATACGTCCTTGCCTATGAGACAAACGACAGCAGCAAATATACTCATGGAAATGTCGGAAATTTTACTGGGGCATCCGCAATATTATTTCAACAAGGCGTGCAGACCGCCGGAGCCTTCCGCAGACTTTGTTCGGAGCGATGGACATGGACGGCCCGTGTATCGGCCAGTTGGCCTGCGTTATTCGTCTTCGCACGCAAAATAATAGGCAGCGGATTTTCACCCGCTGCCTCAAAAAGAGAGTCTATATCTTACAGTTAGCCTCTACCCGCCCAGCCCGATGCTGAGTTTGGCAAAGGGGCCGTGGAAGCTCTGATCTACGGTGCGACGTGCGGCGATGCCCGCATCCATCGCGCCGAAGAAGAAATCCGCGCGATAGCCGAAACTGACTTTTACGTTGGCATAGCGGAACGATAGGCCCGCGAACCCGCCCAGATTGGGCACGGTGACCGATTTCGAACGTCTGTCAGCTAAATGGTCCGCATACATCACTGCTCGCTGCGGATAGAAACCCGCGGCCTCCTGATAACGCTCGTATCCGGTCACAGTCTGTTCAACGGTGACTTTTTGTCGGCCAAACAACACCGCAGCATTCAAACCCCAGTCTAGATTGATCTGCGCAGTGTCGGGGCCACCCAGAAGCGGCGTGGACGCATTCCATGAAATGGAGGGACCAACGCCATGGAAATTGCGCTCGCTGCGTGCATCCATGACATAGGTTTGGAAGCGCGTGATGTAGCGGTTCAGGATAAATATCTTGTAGTTATAGGCTTGCATGTTGGGAAGCGCATAGGCCGCCAAATTCGATTTGGAGGAAAATTGCGCGAAGCGCACGCCGCCGCTGATTGTGGAAGTGCTGCCACCGGCGCCCAGCCCAACATCTACACCGGCCTGGAAATCCACAATGGTGTGACTCTGCTCATACTCGGCAGTGGTATCGGAGAACCGTACGGTGTTCCGGTCTGTAAAGCGGTCTGGATAGATTGTGAGAAACGCAAATTGCGCCCGTACTGTTTGCTGACGTTCCTGCTTGTCTCCGTTAGCACGGCCGTAGCGAACGGATGCCGAGAATACCCAGTTAGAATCTTCCGATTGAAAAGAGACTTTTCCTTCGCCGCCAACATTGTACTTGGGTGGCGTCTGCGCGCTCAGCGGCAGGGCGCGGTCGAACGCCCCGTCCGGTCCGGGGAACGGCACCTTGCCTGGAAAATAAACCGTCGGGAAAGGAAAGGGGCCGAGCGGCCGCTGCTCGAACATGAAGGGCGCGGAGAAACTGTCCTGTGCCTTGCTCGCCCGTTCGAGCTGTCCGCCCAGTTCAATCCAGACTGTGGGGCGGCTTTCGTCCTCGCGGGCCTGTGCCGTGTCCCCCAGAGCAATAGTGGTCAGCAAAGCAAAGGCACACACGCCTGCCAGAAGATCTCTGCGGGCATTTGCTGCATTCTGTTGTGATTTTATCAGTTCGCTCATCGGTTCCCCCTTACCAATTCTTCGTGACGCGGATACCGATCAATTTCGGATCGGTCAGAAAGACATTGGTCGTCAGCCCGCTATCGTCCGAGTTGAGGAATGCGCCGGTGATCGCTGTGGTGTTGAACACGTTCTTCATGAAGACCATGCCCTGCCACCCATTTTGGCTCGTCAGAATGACCGTCAGGTTCATCGTTGCGTAACCGTGCAGCTTGTCATATTCGAGATCATTGAAGACCCGCCACCAGCTATTGTCCTGCCAGTAGCCATCGGCACGGAATGTCGCTGCCCAATCATCCGAGATCGGGACGGTGTATTGCGCGCCGAGCGAGGCTGTGAAGGGCGGTGCATTCGGCATCATGTTGTTGCTGAGATCCTTGTAGAAACCTGCGCCACCATTGATTTGCGGATCGGCGGTATAAAAGCCGGGATAGCCTGCCGGAATGGTGTATCCGGGCGCAGCGATGGTGGGGTTTTTCACATAGGTAAGGCCGGTACGCGGGTCGATATCGGTGAGATTGTTGTAGATATTGCAGTATCCATATGTCCCGGCGGCGAGACCGCTGGTGAAATAGTATTCCGGCAAGACGCAATTCGACGGCACCGACGGGAAGGATTTCATCACCATCCAGTCCGGATGGTTGGCTTTGTCGGCGCGGTCCATCAGATCGATGGCCTTGGAGCCTTCCGCCAATCGCGCATCCTGATATCCCCCACCAAAATTGAAGCGCAGGCCCGGCATCGGCTCCCAGACCGCTTCAATTTCCGCACCCTTAATATTCGCGTCGAAATTCTGATTGATCGCAGAGCGATCCACGATCTCGGAGATCTGATAGGCCTTGTACGTGTAATGAAACGCAGTGGCATTCAGCGTCAGAGCGCCGTCCAGAAGCGTGTTCTTTGTGCCCAGTTCAAACGCATCAATAAACTCAGGTTCGAACGTCTTCGGATGGGTGACGCTCACCGCCCCGCCAAGGCCGCCAAAATCGCTTGCAACCAGCGGCGGCGGATTGGCGCCGCCGGCCTTGTAGCCATGGGCATAAGAGCCATAGACCAGTGTCTGATCCGTGAAATCGAGGCGCGGGGTCCAGTTGATGGCGGCGCGCCCGGTGAATTCACTCCAAACCTGATTGATATTGTCGGTGACCGGGTAGCCGAAGGTATTAGCGGAAATCAGCCAGCTTGGAATGACCGGGAAATGTTTGCGGTCGTGGGTCCAGCGTAAGCCCCCCGTCAGCTTCAGATCGGAGGTCACATCATAATAGACCTCGCCGAACAGGGCATAGGAATTGAGCGTGTAAGGATTTGAGCTGCGGAAATAGTTATGCCCGTTGCCGTTCAGGCTTTCAATCGGGTTGGGATCGACATAGGTGCAGCCGAAGATGGACTGTATCTGGTTGGGATCGCCGCCGCGCGAGCCAAACCGCAAACATTCGAAATTGTCCGTCACGCCGGGAATATAGGGATTGCCGGGCTGGGCTTCGTGATCGATGGAGCCCAAACCGTTTAGCGCGCCCAGCGTCAGGCTATTGATGAAGACATAATAGTCTTCATGGGTTTCATAGTGCAGATAGTTGCCGCCAACGCTGAAATTGAGCGGGCCTTCGAATTTGGACGCCACCCGGAATTCCTGACTGAACTGCCAGGAGCGCGCCTGGTTCATATCCTGCAGGACCAGGCGATCACTGCAGCCCAATTGCGGATCGCAGAAAATGCCAATGCCGTCGCTGAGGCCTGGCCCGCAAGTGTCGCCACTGACGATGCTGCCGTCCGCGCAGCGATAATTGCCGGTCGGAATCAATAATCCTTCGGCAACTCGTTCAGGGCCACCCCAGCCTGTTGTGCTCCAGACGCCCGGCTTTGTGTTGAAGCGATTATAATCCTGCGTTGACCAGAGGAAATCATTGCCGAACCCGGTCTGTGAGGTGAAGGTCAAACTCGGCGCGAAGCGATAATCGACATTCAGGGTAACCGTGTCGCTTTTGGCTTTGTAGGCCGGGTCGAGCGTCGCCTCGATGATACGCAGGTTTCGCGACTGCGTGGCACTGGCATACGGATCGAGCGTTGGGATGACGGGATTGCCGACCGCGCCGGTGGGCCCATAAAAGGGCAGCGAATAGCCATTGGGCGTCTCAAACGAGTCCGGTGAATAGAGCGAGGCGGGGATACAGCCCTGATTGGAATAGGTATAGGCGCCGGTGGCCCCACCGGGCTGCGTCTGCGGATCGACCGGAATGCCGTTGACGACGGTCGGATTGGGCGCCTTGTGACAGAGCTGTTTGGATGAGCGCATACGATCATCGCTCTCCTGAAAATGCTCCCAAACGAGATCGGTTTGGATATTCTCCGATGGTCTCCAGCCAATGGAAACGCGGCCCGACCACAGATTGCGGCCATCGACACGTTCGCCGGTCAGATCATTAATGGAATACCCATCGCGCTTGGTCCATTCGCCTGCGAAACGCAACGCCAAGCGGTCATCGACGATAGGCAGATTGAGCATGCCCTCGAAACGGCGCTGACTGTGATTGCCAATTTCGCCGCTCGCCATCGCCTCGAACTGATCGGACGGCTTGGCGGATGTCAGATTCACCACGCCCGCTGTCGCATTGCGGCCATAGAGCGTGCCTTGCGGCCCGCGCAGGATTTCCACCGAGGCGACGTCGAAGAATTCCTGTTCGAAGAAATGATTACGGATAAAGGGTATGTCGTTGAAGGCAACCGCCACGGCCGGATCGGTCGCGACCGAGATGGCTTGTGTGCCGATGCCACGGATCTGGATGCTGTAGCCCGCGAAATTGGTTTTGGTGAAGGTCATATTCGGCACGGATTTGATCAGGTCCGGTCCGCCCGCGGTTTGTGTTGCCGTAAGCTGTTCCTGGCTCAGCGCGGTAATCGCAATAGGCACGGTCTGTACATCTGCACCACCCAGCTTCGACGACGTGACCGTGACAGTTTCGACGGACGCGCGCGGAGGCGGCGTAGCCTGGGCCAGCGTCAGGGGCGTCACGTCGCCTGACCGCGTATCGGGCACAATCATTACGGCGCTGGATGAATGGTGATTGGCGGAAAAGCCGGTCCCAGAGAGAATGCGAGACAGAGCGTCTGCGGAAGACAATTCTCCCCGGACACCTTTGGTTTGAATGCCTTTTATTGCGTCGGTGGACACGACAAGCAACGTGCCGGATTGCTTTGTGTAGTCCTCCAGTGCAGTTTTGAGATCGCCGCTGGGAATACTGAATTCCTCAGCGTGAGCACAGGTTACGCCAAGCAGCACACACACCAACGCTGCGCTGGTTTTGAGTTGGGCTGATAGTTTCATAGTCCCCCCTTTTGCTAAGACGTCCGATGACTTTGTGAATCGCTCAATGTGAAATTAGGATTTCGTCACGCTTCTGCATCACGCGGAGCTTGAACACTTCGCGGGCGATGTTGGTTACGGCTTGCAGATCGTTGGCTTGAAACGACCCCATGATTCTGAGATGGGCGACAGCCTGATCGGCAATGACAATCTTTTTGTCGTTGTAGCGATTGAACTCTGCGGCAACATCGGCGAGCGCCGTGTTATCAAAGACGAGAATGCCACGCCGCCAAGCCAGTTGATTGGCCAGTTGAGGTTGCGTTTCCTTTGAAACGCTAACCGACCGGGCTGTCGCAACCGCCACGTCGCCAGGCTTCAGGAGTGTCGACCGTGCCTTGCCATCCGCACCCAAATTGTCGATGCGCGCAAGGCCTTCCACCAGGGAAACGTGGGTACGCGAACCATCGGTCCGGACGGAGAATTCCGTCCCCAGATCGACAATCCGGTGGTTGGCAACCGTCACGACAAAGGGGCGCTTGCTGTTATGTTTGATCCGAAAGTAAGCCTCGCCACGTTCCAAGGTTACAGACCGCTGGTTACCCGATGTCTCAATCCGCAAGGCTGTCGCGGTGTTCATCTCGATTTGTGAGCCATCCCTCAGTGTGAGCGTTTGCCGACTGCCTATAGCGGTCGCGTAGCGCGTTTCGGTCGGCTTAGAGAGATAGACCATAGCCGCAACACCAAGCAGTAGAGCTGCTGCTGCCACGGCGGCGCGCCTTGTCCATTGCGGCCGCTGTCTCTGTGGCCGAACCGGCCGGAGCGAACGCAAAGCGCCCAGCAATTCCGTCCGATTCCAACTGTCCTTCGCGCGCCAATACGCCACAAAATGCGCCGGGGATTCCTTCAACCAAGCATCAAGCTCGTTCTGGTTGTGCTCGGTCCAACTTTCCGCGACATGACGATCAACGACCCATTTGATTGCCCGCTCCTGCAGCGTGCGAGCACCGGGCAATTGCTGCTGGCTCTCGCTCATGGGGTCTTCTCCGGTACCGTAGATCCTTCATTTTGGATATCGATGAGCAGGTTCATCGCATCATAAAGATGACGATTGACGGTACCCTCCGTTATTCCCATGCGCAGGGCGATTTCCTTGCGTGAGAAGCCCTCGACCTGCTTGAGCATCAGAGCTTCGCGACACCGCGGCGGAAGCCGGTCGAGCGCCACTTGCAAGTGGCGTAACTCGTCACGCGCGATGGCACGGCGATCCGGCCCCGGTTCTGGGGAAGCAACAAATATGGCTTCGAGGTCTTCGACGCCCTCAATCGGAATAATCCGCTCGCGCCGGTAGCGGTCGATAAGGATATTGCGGGCGATTGTGAATAAAAACGGTTTGGTCGGCTGAGGGCGGCGTTCGGTTGCGGCTTCAAGAATGCGGACATATACATCCTGCCGCATGTCGGGAATATCATCGACCTTGCGCCAATTGTTACGAAGAAACTGCGTCAACGCTGTCTCCAGCGGCAGAACCTCGGAAATGAACCAAGTTTCGAGGTCGTGCATGTCCGTCACTGCGCTTTCACAGTGCAGATCACAACGCCCTTGGCTGATCTCCGGTGTATCCACCATCCCCCACCTATCGGCCGCGGAAATCACGACCCTCACCTAGTTCGAACGAAGCAGCCCGCTAAAATATGTAGTCGCTCGAATTGAAATATTCGTGCGCTAAGCTGGCGGTATCACTGAGGAGATGGTGCTATTGGATGCCTGGAAGCCGTCAAGACCGCGCTGGGCCGCTTGCGAGCCCATGAGGGTGTAAACCTTCCCCAACTGACGACGTATAGTTTCCGCCACCTGCGCCCGGCCAAGGCAACCCACGGGGTGACAGAAGACGTATATCTCGACCCCACTCGGCCACCGCCGTTCACACCTGCGGACCATTGCGGGGTATGTAGATCGAAACGGATCACGCAGGCTGCGTGGTGTGGGGGCGCTTAGCGAAGCATCTTCTGTGCGATCCGCATCTATCATGGAACGTCGCAGAGCCTCGATTTGGCCTAACTGGTCGACGTCAGTTGTGCTGAATTCCTTGCTCGTTCCAGCATCCTCATCGTGCGTGACAGAAACGCGCAATGACAGTGCTAATTATTGTCCCTTAACTGTTCGGGCGTTCGAGCATATTCCGACTGCTCCAGATAGTCTCGAATTACTCGATACATGCAACTTTTCTCGCAAACGTAAGGGACGGCGGATCACTCCGCCGCCCCTTATCCAATTCTACGTTTCGGTCGCCACTACCCCCCCAAACCGATGCTGATGGTCGCGAAGGGGCCATGGAAGCTCATGTCTTCGGTGTGGCGGGTGGCGATGCCTGCGTCCATCGCGCCGAAGAAGAAGTCGGCGCGATAGCCGAGGCTGATCTTTGCGTTGGGAAATTTGAGCGACATGCCTGCAAAGCCGCCGAGATTGGGCACCGTGACACGGCGTGAGCGGGTGTAATGGTGGAATTGGGTATGAACGTAACGCCCTGCTATACTGATGCCGCCAATTCCCTGACCGTTGTAGGTCCAATAAGCGTCGGTCGTCTCGTCTTTCCGGTCGGCCTTGGCCCTTTGACGGCCGAACAAGACGGCGGCGTTCACGCCCCAGTCGATAGTGAATTCGGCGCTGTCTTCATTGCCGATAATCGGTGTCGAACCGCTCCATGAGACCGATGGGCCGATGCCATGGAAGCTGCGCTGGCTGTGGCCGAGGACCCCATAATCCTGAAAGCGGGTGTTATAGAAATATTTGGGATAAAAAATATTGACATGATTATAGTAGGCTTGGAACTGCTGGCGTTCCTTGAGGTCCACCGAGGATTTTGAGCTGAATTGCGCGAAACGCACGCCAGCGCCCAAAACCGATGTGCTGTTGCGTCCAAACAGCCCCAAGCCGACATCGCGGCCCGCCTGAAAATCCAGAACGGCGTGGCTTTGTGTGTACTCCGTCTGGGCGTTTGAAAAACGAACAACCGGAGGCTGCATAGGCGCGGAATGGCTCAAAGGCAGTTTGACATAGAACGCGCGAGCGTTCGTTTGCTGCATTTCCAACCGCGATCCGTTTGCCCGGCCATAGCGCGCGGCCGCCGAAAACACCCAATCCGAACCGGCGGGCGAGAACACCAGCTTTCCCTGCCCTCCGAAATTGTTTTCGGGAACGGCCTGGGCGCGCAGCGGCTGGGAGATATCGAACGGCACGTCCGGCATATCAATCGTGCGGCGTGTCGCGGATCCGGCGAAACCTTTCAGCGGACCGAAGGGGCGCGGCGGCGGAGTTTGCAAGGTCTCCATGAACGGCGCGGCGAAGGGATCCTGCGCGCGGCTGACGCGTTCGAGTTGGCCGCCCAATTCGATCCATAGGGTTGGACGGTCGGTATCTTCGGCGGCGCGGGCGTTGTCGGATAGGCTGACGGCGGCCAGCAGCGACAAGGCGGACACGGTGGTCAGCAAGTGCCAGCGGAAATCGCGCGTTTCGTGTTTGGTGATGAGTTCGCTCATTGTGTTCCCCCCGTGGTGATCTCAAACTTGAACGTGTCATTCCCGGCCGAGCGATGCGTCAGCATTGCGAGGGGAAGGGAACCCGGGTGCGAGATACCGATCAGTGTTTGACGCCTGTCTCGTTCATACGCTGCCGCTAGAACTCCCTCGCCGCTGCGCGGCTCGCCGGGGATGACAGGTTTGGTTTGTTGAAAAAGCATCTTTCCCATATCGCTCACCAGTTCTTTGTGACACGGATGCCGATCAATTTTGGATCGGTCATGAAGACGTTGGTCGTCAATCCGCTGTCGTCGCTGTTGAGAAATGCACCGGTGATGGCGGTCGTGTTGAAGACGTTCTTGTCGTAGATCATCACCTGCCAGCCGGCCTGATTGGTGAGGATCAATGTCAGGTTCACATTCGAATAGGCGTGAAGCTTGTCGTAGGACTTGTCGTTGAAAACACGCCAGTAAGACGCATCCTGCCAGTAGAGATCGCCGCGAAAGGTGGCGGCCCAATCCGAGGTGACAGGCAGTGAGTACTGGGCACCGAGCGACAGAGTCCATGGCGGCGCGCCGGGCAGTTCGTTGTTGCTGAGGTCTTTGTAGAACCCTTCAAGGTTGTTGGAGGCGTTGGTGGGATCGTAAGTGTTCAGGTCCCAGCCTCCCCTCCCGCACATGCCGAGGCGGGAAGCTCCTACATAGCCGGCAATTATGGCTACAGGCATGACACAATTGGACGGCATTGTCGGATATGGCTTGACGACAATCCAGTCCGGGTTGCCCGCCGTGCGGTCCATCAGGTCGATGGCTTTCGAGCCTTTCGCCAGCCGCGCGTTCTCATAGCCCGCCGACATGTTGAACCGCAGGCCGGGGAGAGGTTCGTAGGTCGCTTCCAGTTCCGCGCCTTTGACCTGGGCGTCGAAATTGCGATTGAGCGCCGTCCGGTCGACGATTTCGGAAATCTGGTAGTTCTCGTAGTTATAATAGAACGCACTGGCATTCAGCGTCAGCGCACCGTCCAGCAAGGTGTTCTTGGTGCCGATTTCGAAGGCATCGATGAATTCCGGCTCGAAGGTGAGCGGGTGAACGGCGGATACCTGACGGGTCTCGGCGGTCACAGTCACTGGCAAGGGTGGATTCGCGCCGCCAGCCTTGTAGCCGTGGGCGAACGAACCATAGATGAGCGTCTGGTCTGTGAAATCGAGTTGCGGTGTCCAGTTAACGGCGGCACGGCCTGTCAACTGATCCCATTGCTGATCCACGACACCGGCAACGGGATAGCCAAAGCTCCCCCCCGCCACGAGCCAGCTTGGCATCAAAGGAAAATGTTTGCGGTCTTCGGTCCAGCGCAACCCACCGGTCAATTTCAGGTCTTTGAAAACATCGTAATAGACCTCGCCAAAGCCTGCATAGGAATTCAACACATAGGGATTCTGGCTGAGGAAATAGTTGTGCCCCTGACTGTTCAAACTCCCAATAGGATTGGGGTCGATGTAGATGCAGCCGAGGTTAAAATTCGAAGCGGGATTGCCCGGCTGCGCACCAAAAGGCTGGCAACTGAGGTTGTCCGATCGACCGGGAATAAAAGGATTGAGGGGCGTGCGCATTCCACTGTTTTCGGCAAGCAGTGTCAGCGTATTGATGAAGACGTAATAGTTCTCGTGGGTTTCATAATGCATATAGTTGCCGCCCACACTGAAGTTGAACGGTCCGCCGAAGTGCGAGGCTAGGCGAAACTCCTGGCTGAACTGCCACGAGTGCGCTTCGTTCAAATCTTCCGCAACAAGGCGATTGCTGCACCCCAATTGTGGATCGCAGAAATAACCGTCCGGAGAGATCATGCCGTCACGAACAGCCTGATCGCCGCCGAAGCCTGACGTGCTGAAAGCCCCTGGTGCCGTGTTGAAGCGGTTATAGTCTTCGGTGGACCACAGGAAATCATGATTGAAACCCGTTTGCGACGTGAAAGTGAGTTCCGGCGTGATATCGTAATCGGTGCTCAGTTCGAAGATATCGTTCTTCGCCTTGTATGTAGGATCGAGAGTCGATTCGATCACCCGCAGATTGGGGGAATTGACGGCGCCCGCGTAAGGATCGCCGATGGTTATATTGACAGGATTGCCGAGACCGGCCGTGGGAGAAAAATACGTCAGCGAATAACCGTTCGGGGTCTGAAAGGAATTGGGCGAATACAGCGAATCCGCGACGCAACCCTGGTTGACATACAAAATCGTATCGTACGGGCCGCTGACGTGGTCACTCACCGGCCTACCGCCGATTTCCGTCGGGTCCGGTGCACGGTGGCAGAGTTGTTTGCTTGAACGCAGGCGGTCATCGCTCTCGGAGAAATGCTCCCAGATGAAGGTGGTGCGCATATGCTCCACCGGCTTGACGGCGATGCTCAGACGGCCCGACCACAGATCGCGACCGTCGATCCGCTGTTCGGTCAGCGAATTGAAGCTGTAGCCCTGACGCTTGGTCCATTCGCCGGCGAGGCGGATGTCCAGTCGATCATCCACTATGGGGATGTTGATCATGCCTTCGAAGCGGCGCTGGTGGTAATTGCCGAATTCGCCGCTCGCCATGGCTTCGAACTGATCGGTCGGTTTGGCGGTGACGAGGTTCACCACGCCGCCCGTAGCATTGCGGCCATAGAGCGTGCCTTGGGGGCCGCGCAGAACCTCCACCTGGCCGACATCGAAGAATTCCTGCTCGAAGAAGTGGTTGCGGATGAACGGCATGTCGTTCAGCGCCACCGCGACGGCAGGATCTGTCGTCACCGAAATGGCTTGGGTGCCGATGCCACGGATGTTGATGCTGTAGCCGGCGAAGTTGGTTTTGGTGAATGTCATATTGGGAACCTGTTTGATCAGGTCCGGCCCGCCATTGGTCTGGCTGGCGGTCAACTGCTCCTGTGACAGCGCAGTGATCGAAATCGGAATGCTTTGCACATCGGCGCCGCCGAGTTTGGATGATGTGACTGTGACGGTTTCGACGGCGGCACGCGGCGGCGCGGCTTGCGCGACCTGGATAGACGTGACCTCCAGGGAGGATGATCGGCCATCGCGAACAAGCCCGATAACGCCGGAAGGATCGCGCTTAGCTACAAAGCCGGTGCCTTGCAATACACGCGATAGAGCGTTCGCCGCCGGAAGGTCGCCTTTGACGCCATTGGTGCGCACGCCGCGGATCACGTCATTGGAAATCGCGACTGTCACGCCCGATTGAGCGCTATAGACATCCAGCGCGGCATCAAGATCGCCACTAGGGATATTAAATACTTCCGCAAATGCTGTTGAAGCAAGAGCGGTGGAGCACAGGAGCCCCCCAACAATCAGAGTCAATCTACCGTGTTTCATTGTTCCCCCTTGGACCGCCCCCAAATGAACGGGCGGCTTGAATGTGCTTGTTCCCTACTGCGAAATAGTCACGTCGTTACCGTGATGTGTTACGTGCAATCCGAAGAAATTCTTCGCTATCCGTACAAATGCTTCGATGTCGTTTGTCGGCAAAGTCGCTGTAATGGTCCGGTCCGCGATTGATGGATCGGCAATTGCAATTTTCTGCGTGTTGTAGCGATTGAATTCGGCCACGACTTCCGCAAGCGGCGTGTGATGAAACACCAGCATCCCCCGGCGCCACCCGAGCGAATCCGCCATCGAGTCAGTTGACTTACGTTTCAGAGAAAGTGAATCGGCTGTCGCCACGACGGTGTCGCCGGGTACCAGTATGATCGACCGCTGTTTTGCATTGCCGCGTTCCGACGATTCAAATCGGGCGCGGCCTTCAACTAGGTCGACATTCAACTTTCCGCCGTCACGCTTGACCGAAAACTGTGTACCCAGATCAACAACGCGATAGTGCCCTGCGTCGACGACGAATGGCACTGCCGCGTCGTGCGCGATCGTGAAAAATGCTTCGCCTTTGACCAAAGAGACACGGCGGCCTTTGGCGCCGCTGGATATCCGAAGTAAGGTATCCGTGTTGAGTTCGATTCGTGAACCGTCCGCCAGTTTGACGATCTTACGTTCACCTATTGCTGTCGCGTAGGTTCGCTCGGCGGTTTGCGCGAAGTAGAAGTATGCACCGGCGCCAATTGCTACGGCGATCACAAGAAGCGCAGTTAGGCGGGCCAATACCGGACCAAAACCTCGCACGGCCGGACCGACCCACCCTTTAGACCGAGGGCGCAGAACCGTCAGCCGATCGGCATCCTGCCAAACGGCTTCCAAACGCAAATACGCGATACGATGGGCGAGCGAGGCTTCAAGCCAGATGTCGAAGGCCCGCTGATCTTCTTCGGTCCACACATCGTAATCGCGGCGGCGCAGCAGCCAGGATGCAGCCTGGGCGCGAACAGCTTCAGCATCGGGCCCGCGTTGAGCGGCGTCGGCGCTCATGTGGGGCCTCGCGTGTCGGTGGGCTCGCCATAGACGAGGTCGGCGAGCAGGCACATTCCGTCGGTGAGGTGACGATTGACGGTGTGTTCTGTGATGCCCATCCGAAGAGCGATCTCGGATCGCGATAGTCCCTCGATTTTCCGCATGACGACCGCTTCGCGGCTTCTCTGCGGCAAGCGCTCCAAAGCGGCCTGGAGGCGGCGCAACGTATCTCGCGCCATGACCACGCGATCCGGACCTGGTTCATCAATCGCGATATTGAGGGTATCGAGATCGGCCACCGTTTCGATCGGAACGATCTGCTCGTGCTTGACGCGGTCGATCAAGAGATTTCGGGCGATGGCGAAAACGAAAGGCTTTGTGCGTTCCGGAAGCCGTTCTTTTGCAGCTTCGTAGGCGCGCATGTAGACCTCCTGGCAGAGATCGGCCACGTCGCTCCTGTTGCGGCTGTTTCGGCGCAGGAACTGGATCAAGGTAGCTTCCAAGGGTAAGACTTCCCGGACGAACCACGCATCGATTTCGGACGCACTCACGCCGCCGCCTGCTTGCGGCCAACCTGTCTCGTCAAAATCAGTGCCCGATCTATCAACCATCCCCCGCCTATCGAGGGTTAGAGTTAAATGCCCACAGTTGGTTAGACTGCTGAGCCGTGCCGATGAGCCATACGATCCGGAAGTTTTTTTTGGGGGGCGGCGCTACCGGGGCCCGATCGGCCCCAAATAGAGGCCGAACTCCCGCCCGTATACTCGCCTTCCCTCCCGCAATTGCCATGCTGGATGCGCTACTTGCGGGCTGTGTGAAATAAAATTTCCGGCTTGTGAGCGCGAGCAATGTGAACACTCCAGCTTGGGAATGCGCAGCGGGCCAGCGTTCCTTGCGGAGCGCAAAGTTGACTTTTGCAGAAATTGACTCTCAGCCGCAATGAATACGGACGGCCCGCGATATACGAGGCGTGTGTCCTTCCATCATCAGGCAAAAGCTGGGCTTGAGTGTCGTGCAATTTGACCTACAAGCATACATACATGCCGTGTCGAGAACGCAGCTGCTCGAGACACTTTTCCCGTCATCCTTATGCGGCTTACCGCTAGTTTCTGTGTCCGTCACGCTACCGTCTTGACCCGCGGGGCCCGAAAGCTCTTTGATTCCATGTGACGAGTGCAGCCCGTACACACTTCAGTTGCCGCAAGCGACAGGTAATCCAAAATGTGCAAGGACGATGCCCCCAAAGACGGCCCGACATCTCCTGAGACAACGAACCCATCAAGCGCTCTGTATGATGATCCCACCGAAATGCTTCTGGATGAGCGCGAAGCCGCACACATTCTGCGCGTCAGCCCCTCCACCGTGCGGAACGAACGTCAACGCGGGAAGCTCGGTTTCACACCGGTTGGTGCCAGAATTTTCTATACACGGACTCAAATCGCGGATTACCTTCAACGACAAACGGTTGACCCATGCGTAAACGACTCTCGAAACAACGGCCCGGACAGATCGGCGATTACTGGCTCAGCAAGAAGCCAGGACGGGCTGGCCGCGTCGATGCCTGGTGCCGGACTTGGTTCGATACACGAACTCGACAAACATGCCGTCTCAGCCTTGGCACGGCAAATTTTCACGAGGCGAGCGTCCTCCTCGCGAACTGGGTCGTTGCGAACGCGAGTGCTCGCAAAGCCTCCCCCGAAGACGTCCTGATCGAGAGCGTCATCCTCAGCTATTGGGAGAACCATGGGAAGAAATTGGTATCCGCTAAGACCGAGTGGCATTGCCTGTCCCGCTGGGTTGAATTTTGGCGAGGCTGCGCTGTTGCCGACCTCACGCCCTACCAACAACAAAGATTCCGGGAATGGCTGATGAAGCAAGGCGCTGGTCCCGGCGGTGTTGATCGTATTCTCTCCAGTGGTCGCGCCGCGCTCAAACGCGCCTTTAAGTGGCAGGAACTGAGCGAAGCCCCGCATATCTTCTTCATGCAGACGGCAATCGACCGGCGGGCGCGTAGGCCGATGGGGCGGCCCATCCCGCCCAAAGAGTTGGCGCAGATGCTGGATGCCGCACGCTCGCGGCACATGCTTGCTTATCTGCTCATTGCATCCAACACGCTGGCACGGCCTGGAGCGGTTCTGGATTTGCGCCGGTCGCAATTCGACGAATTGCACAATTTGCTCGACCTCAATCCGCCGGGTCGCAAGCAGAACAAGAAATTTCGTCCCATCATTCCGGTGAGCAAGACGTTGCAGCCCTGGCTCACGGGCTATAAGCCGCCGCAAACGCGCTATGTGATTTATCGTTCGAAACCTCTCAGCTCAATCAGCCAGATGTGGCACCTGACGCGAGAGGCAGCGGGGCTTGACGCCTCTCTCAGTCCTTACTCGGTGCGTCACGGCATGGCGCGTGAGCTGCGCAAGCGTCGCGTACCGACCGAGCAGATCAGTTACATCCTTGGACACCTTCCGACAGGCTCAGACGCCACCACATCGATCTACGCACCCTATGAACCGGACTTCTGTGCCGAGGCCGTAGCCGCGATCGACAGCGTCATGGATGAGGTTCGCGTCCATTTGAAGATCGCCAGCATCGACGAACCCATGCCCGATGCCGCCGCCATCGCAGTAAAGCCTCGGGTAGAGCCCGATACCGGCGTTGGAACCGCAAAGCGAGAGGAAATTCGTTTCCTCATCCTCTCTGGTTTGCCGCATCGGGAGGTCGTTTTGCGTGCCGCAGTTTCAGACGGCACGGTGAGCAAGATTCGCCAGCAATTACGGGCCGAAATGCCACTCTACCGGAACACGGAATCGGCGGTTAGCGTGCCGTTTGCGTGCCGCGAAGATGATGACGAACAGTCATCCACAGGCCAAGCCATTGAAATCATTGGTGGGCCCGGCAGGATTCGAACCTGCGACCAAGCCGTTATGAGCGGCCGGCTCTAACCAGGCTGAGCTACAGGCCCCACCGCGGGCGCTCCATAGCAGCATTTGCTCAAAAGCAAAATTCCCGCACACTCCGGTACATAGAAATCTAATTGTTTGCGGAAAATGGGAGACGGGTTTTGGGAAAGCTTGACGGTAAAGTAGCCCTTGTGACGGGGGCCGCCAGCGGGATTGGGCGAGCGAGTGCTGTGGTGCTCGCGCGGGAAGGGGCCAAGGTTGTTCTTAGCGATGTTGATGTGCGCCAGGGTGAGGAGGCGGCAAAGGAGATTGCCGGTTCTGGCGGCGCGTGTGTTTTTCTTCGTCTCGATGTGACGGATGAGGACAATTGGGCCGCTGTCCTTGCGCAAACGCGCGCGCAGTTTGGGCGGCTGGATGTGTTGGTCAACAATGCAGGCATTGCCATTGCCGGGGACATCACCGAACTCAGCCTTGCCGATTGGCGCCGCCAGCAGGCGATTAATCTGGATGGGGTTTTTCTTGGCACCAAACACAGCCTTCCGTTGATGCGTGAAGGCGGCGGCGGCTCTATCATCAACATTTCTTCTATCGCCGGGATGATTGGGTCCGCAAACATGCCGTCCTATTCCGCGACAAAGGGTGGTGTGCGCAGCTTTACCAAAGCAATCGCCAAACAATGTGCCAACCGGAAGGACGGCGTGCGCGTGAATGCCATTTTTCCCGGCGTGATCGACACGCCGATCTATGGCACGTTCGAAGGTGCACCGCAGCATGGGCCGGAAGGGGCGAACACCAAGCATCTTTCGCGCGATCCGCAGGCGCTTTCGGCCAAGGTTGTGCCCATGGGCTTTCCGGGGGCGCCAGAGGATATTGCGGGCGGCGTGCTCTATCTGGCGAGTGCAGATTCGCGTTACGTTACGGGCGCCGAGCTGGTGATTGATGGCGGGATGATCGCCTGACCTGCCGCATTTCTGCCGCGAGACGGGAACATTCTGCTCTCGCCTCGCGCACTTTGAAAGGACTTTGAAAATGCCGATTGGAAAACACGCTGCACTTGCTTCCTGCGTTATTGCACTCACCAGCATTCCACAAATCGCCGCTGCTCAACCTGCGTCTTCGCCCCATCCGCATATTCTTTCAGTCAGCGGGGAAGGTGAAGTGCATGCCATTCCCGATCAGGCCCAACTATCTGCGGGGGTTGTGAGCCATGGCAAGACGGCGGCTGAAGCGCTTTCGGCCAATGCTTCTGCCATGAACACGGTGTTTGCCACATTGCGCAAACGCGGCATTCCTGAAAAGTCGATCACCACCTCCAACTTCTCTGTCTCGCCGCAATATCCACCCTATCGGCAGGATGCGCCAGAGAGCGACAGAACGCGCATCATCGGTTATGAAGTCTCCAATCAGGTCACAGTCATTCTTGACGATGTAGCGAAGACCGGCGCTACGCTGGATGCGCTTGTAACATCGGGCGCAAATCAGGCTGGCGGGGTGAGTTTTACCATTCGTGATCCCAAGCCGTTGCTGGCACAGGCGCGCGGCGATGCGGTGAAAGATGCGGTAGCGAAAGCGCAAACGCTGGCCAAGGCTGCGGGCGTTACGCTTGGCCCCATTCTTTCCATTCAGGAAAGTGGCAGCGGCGCGCCCATTCCGCGCCCGATGATGATGCGGGCAGACATGATGAAAGTGGCAGCGGCCCCCACCTCTATCGCGGCGGGCGAGCAGAGTGTGACAGCCAACGTCTCCATAACCTGGGAAATTCAGTAAACATCCGGCCAAAATAAAGCCCCGCCGTCCTTTCGGGCGGCGGGGCTTTGCTTTTTAGCGCGTTACGATTTCTGCAACGCCTCGATTTGATCCATGATCCGCGTCATGCGCGCGGCCAGAGCCTCATAAGGCGCAGGTGTTGCCATATCGAGGCCGGCTTTTTTGTAAAGCTCATAGGGGTATTCCGAGCCGCCGGCTTTCAGCATGGTGATGAAACGCTCGGCTGCGGGCTTGCCCTCATGCTCGATGGAGTCGGTCAGCAGCGCCGCGCCCGCCATTGAGGTGGCATATTGATAGACATAGAAGCCGTAATAGAAGTGTGGAATGAAGGCCCATTCCACGCAATAGGCAGGGTCGATCTTCATCACCCCTTCGGCTTCGCCGTAATATTTTTTCAACATGCCGCAATAGATCTGGCTCATGCGCTCGCCTGAAAGCGTGCCGCCTTTCTCCACCTCTTCATGCAGCGCAAGCTGGAATTCAGCAAACATCGTCTGCCGGAAGAAGGTGGTGCGGATCAGCTCAAGCCCCTGCCCCAGATAATAAAGCTTTTCGGCCTTATCTTTGGCATGGGCCACCATGTAATCGTTGAGCAGCATTTCGTTGCCGATGGAGGCTGTTTCGGCGATGAAGGTGGAATAATCGGCGGTTTCAAAGGGCTGGTTCTTCGTCGTCAGCAGCGTGTGCACCGCATGGCCCCATTCATGGGCGAAGGTGGACAACGATTCAAAATCATCGTGGTTGTTGAACAGCAGATAGGGATGCACGTCATAGGCAGAACCGTTCATATAGGCCCCGTTTGCCTTGCCCTCTGCGGGGAACAGATTCATCCAGCGGCCTGAAAAGCCTTTTTTCAGCAGCGCGGTATATTCCGGCCCATAAGGTTTTGTCACATCCAGAGTGATGCGCTCTGAATCCGCCACTGAAAATTTGGGTTGCACGGGCAGGCTGAAGATCGGCGCATAGGCATCGTAATATTGCAGCTCATCGCTGATGCCGAGCGCCTTCTGCCGCAATTTCAGATAGCGATGCAGCACAGGCAAGTTCTTGTTCGCCTCATCCACCAGCGTGCGATAAACGGCTTCTGGCATGTTGTCGCCAAAGGTGGCGGCGGCAAGTGCGTTGGGGAAATGGCGGACCTTCGCCTCAAACACTTCGCCCAGCACTTGCGCGGTCAGGGTTGCGCCCATCGTGCCCTGATAATCAGCAAAGGTTTTCCAGTAGCTGTCGAAAACTTTTTTGCGGTCATTGCGATTGGGCGCCATGCGATATTTCGAATAGGCCGCCTGATCCAGCCGCACTTTTTCACCATCCGACAGCGTGATGGTGGGGAATGGCAACTCGCCATTGGCAAGCTGGCTGTAAATCGCATTGGGCTGGTTGAGTGGTGTGCCAGCTTCGGCCAGCACGCCTTCAGCTTCCGCGCCCAGCGTGTGGGGGCGACCGCGCAAAATATTGTCGAGGAAGAAGCCGAAGTGTTTGGCAAGTTCGGGGGATTGTTTGACAAACCCTTTCACCTTCTCCGCGCCCAACGACAACACTTCCGGCGCGAGCCATGCTGTTTTGGCGCTGATGAGCGTGCCGAGTGATTGGGCAGCCTGCACACGTTCCTGATTGGCGGCGATTTTTACGTTCTCATCGCCTTTCAACCCGGCATAGGTGCTGAGCCGCGCCCATTCCTTACGCGCATGGCTGAAAGCGTTCAGCGCCGCCAGCATATCGCCCGCGCTTTTGCCAAGCGTGCCTTTATATTGGTCGAGCTTGTTCGCTTCGGTCTGGATTTCGCTACGCGCGCGGTCCCAATCGGCCGGTGTTTTGTAGAGATCGGTGAGATCCCACATATAGGCAGGATTATTCGGGGAATCGCTCGTGGTTTTTTGGGCTGTGGCTGACATCGCGCTCATGGGCATAAAGAAGGTGGAAAGGCAAAACGTGGAAACACAAAGTGCGGTAATCCGCGATCGGGAGGATAGCATGGCAAGTTCCCCTTTTTTCGGTCCCAAAACCTAACCATCTGCGGACGATAACCCAAGCCCCAGCCATTGCGGGGGTATAAATTTAATGGATGAAGGGAGGAATTGGCGGGGAAAGACGTGAATAAGTGCCGCTGGCCGCAGGCGTGTTTGCATCCCGCGCGCCCGTCTGTAGCATTGCCGCCAGCCCCCTATTGGACCCTATCATGACCAAACTTTTGTGGATTGCGCCTGCCTTGCTTGCTGCCATCGCATGTTCCACTCCCGGCACTTGCGCGCCTGCGCCGAAAACCGGCATCAGCAGCCTGGCGCAATTGCCCACCCCGTTGCCCTATCCTTATGACGAAAAGGCCGATGCCAGCGCTGCGGTGGCTGCCGCATTGGCCAAAGCCAAAGCCAACGGCAAGCTGTTGTTGATTGATCTGGGCGGCAACTGGTGTGGTGATTGCCGGGTGTTGGCTGGCGTGATGGCTCTGTCGAAGGTCAAACCCTTTCTCGCAAAACATTATGTGGAGGTTGCGGTGGATGTGGGCCGGTTTGATCGCAACCTGCATATTCCGGCACGCTATGGCATCACCAAACGGCTCGAAGGCGTGCCTGCGCTTTTGATTGTCGATCCGCAAACCAATCGTCTGCTCAATGTGGGCCGGGTGTCTGCGCTGGCCGATGCACGCGCAATGACACCACAGGCCATCGCCGACTGGCTGGCGCACTGGACCAAGTGACGCGCCCGCAGGCACGGTCAATTGCCCCCGGGCGATTGACATTCAACCTTGCAAATCTATCTCTACCGCCTCTTTGGGGAATATCATGGGTACCATTCATCAACGCCGCATCGGTGCGCATGTCGTGCTGCTTGAACTCGACAATCCGCCCGCCAATGCGCTGGGCCGCGAAATGCGCGCGCAATTGCGCGAAACGCTGATTGCGCTGAATACCGATCTTTCGGTGCGCGCGCTCATTCTCACGGGGCGCGGCGCCGGGTTTTGCGGCGGTGACGATTTGAAAGAACAGCAGGACGCAAGCACCCTGCCGCCCGCCGAGCGCACCGCCCAACTGGGCGATTTTTCCGATGTGGTGGACCGGGTGGATGGGTTTCGCGCGCCCGTTATCGCCGCCGTCAATGGTTGGTGCATGGGCGGGGGATTAGAGCTTGCGCTGGCTTGCGATATCCGCATCGCGTCCACAAAGGCGCGCTTTACCTGTTCGGGTGTCAATGTGGGGTTGATGGCCTCGTCCTATCGCCTGCCCCGCGCCATCGGCCTGTCGCGCGCGCGGCACCTGCTTTACACCGGCCTGCCCGCCGATGCGCAACTGGCTGAGCATTTTGGCCTTGTCACCGCGCTTCACCCACCCGAAGACCTGGAACGCGAAGCGATTGCGCTGGCAACGCGCATTGCCAGCCGCGCACCGCTTTCGGTGGAGGCAACCAAAAGAATGACAGCCTGCGCGCTTGACCTGCCGCCTGACGTGGCCTTGCACCAACTGGGCGAGGACGTGGCCCAGCTCGCGCAAAGCGAAGATCACAAAAACGCCCTTGCCGCGTTTCGCGAAAAACGCGAGCCGGTTTTTAATCGGCGGTAGAACGCAGCATTGGCAGAGGCTGACATGGCCTGGCCTCTAGGAAGGCCAGTTAAGGCCGTCAACCGCGCCTTGCCGCCTCAATCGCGGCGACGTCGATTTTCTTCATATCCATCATGGCATCAAACGCGCGTTTGGCTTCATCGCCGCCAATAGCCATCGCCTCGGTCAGTACGCGCGGCGTGATTTGCCAGGAGATGCCCCATTTGTCCTTGCACCAACCGCACACACTTTCCTGACCACCATTGCCAACGATGGCGTTCCAGTAGCGGTCGGTCTCTTGCTGATCGTCAGTAGCAATCTGGAACGAGAAGGCTTCGTTATGGGTGAACGCTGGCCCGCCATTGAGACCAAGACAGGGAATGCCAGCGACGGTGAATTCAACCGTCAGCACATCGCCCGCCTTGCCGGACGGGTAATCGCCGGGAGCATGGTGCACGGCCTGCACTGAGCTGTCTGGAAACGTCTCGGCATAGAAACGGGCCGCAGCCTCAGCGTCCTTATCGTACCACACGCAGATCGTATTCTTGGCAATTGCCATTGCTTGTCCTTTCACGTCTGAAGCCAATACCGGCACGGGTTCCCGAGCGTTCGGGCAGTTTCATTATCAGTCTCAACGCTACCACGACCTTGGAAAGGCGCGCGCGTCATATGCCGTTCCGCCAGCATGGGCGCCACTGAAAAATAGTGGATACCGGTGCTTGACGGCTCAGCCTTTTGCGCATATTAAACCCATAAGATAATTAACTCAATGGTGTAATATAAATGCCCACCACAGACCGCCTCAGTGAAACCTTTTCGGCCCTCGCCGACCCCACGCGCCGGGCCATTCTTGCCCGGCTGGCATCAGGCGAGACGACGGTTAATGAGCTGGCTGAACCCTTCGACATGACCCTGCCCGCTATCTCCAAACATCTGAAGGTTCTGGAGAAGGCGGGGCTCATCACTCGCGGGCGCGAGGCACAATACCGCCCCGCACGCCTTGAGCCGAAAGCGCTCATGGGCATCGACGAATGGCTGGAGCGCTACCGCAAGCTCTGGACAGAGCGGTTCGACCGGCTGGACGACTATCTGAAGGAACTCCAATCCAAGGAGAAGAAGAATGTCCGCAAGCGCAGCAAGTGAACATGTCATGGAACCGCGCGAACGGGTGCTGGTGATTGAGCGTATCTTCAACGCACCGCGCGAGCTGGTGTGGGATGCGTTCACAAAACCGGAACACCTGCGCAAGTGGATGGGTCCGCGCCATCACCCCGCCGTGCAATTTGACGCCGATGTGCGCCCGGGCGGCAAATGGCGCGGCTGCCTGCGCGCGCTCGATGGCAGCCGCGATCTGTGGCAAGGTGGCATGTTTCATGAGGTCGAGCGGCCTGAGCGGCTTGTCTACACGTTCCAGTGGGACAAGCATGACGAGCAGGACGCGACCTTTGAAACGCTCATCACCATTACCTTTGAGGAGATTGACGACAACGAGACGCTGATGAAATTCCATCAGGCCACGTTCAACACCGAATCCAATCGCAACGGCCACAATGAGGGCTGGAACAGCACTTTCGACCGTCTTGATGAGCTGTTGGCCACACTGGAGGCGCACGATGCATAGGCTCGTATCCGGGATTTCCATTTCCATCGGTGGCTACCATGGCTGAGATCGCGCATCCGAAGATCGTCTCGCAAGCGCAATGGCTCGCCGCGCGCAAAACCCTTCTCAGCCATGAGAAAGAACTGACCAAACAGTATGACCGTGTCGCCGCAGAGCGCCGCCGTCTGCCGATGGTGAAGGTGGAAAAAACATACATGTTCGACACGCCGGAGGGAAAGCAAAGTCTGCTCGATCTCTTCGAAGGCAAGCGTCAACTCATCGTCTATCACTTCATGTTCGGCCCGGACTGGAAGAAGGGCTGCCCCGGCTGCACGCAGCTGGGCAACGCATTGGGCGATCTGTCGCCGCTCGAAGACCGTGATGCACGCTTTGTCATGGTCAGCCGCGCGCCGCTGGAAAAGCTCGAAGCCTATAAGGCCGAAAAAGGCTGGGACCTGGACTGGGCGTCCTCCTTCGGTAGCGACTTCAACTACGACTATCACGTCACGCTCGACGATGATGTCGCGCCGCGCGAATATAATTATCGCGCAGGTCCGGAGGTCGACGCGAAATTGGGCCGTAAGCTCACCGGCGAAGAACACGGCATGAGTGTGTTCCTGCGTATCGGCGACGACATCTTCCACACCTATTCCGCCTATGCGCGCGGCACCGAAGGGCTGATGGATGCCTTCCGCCTGCTCGATATCACACCCTATGGCCGACAACAGGATTTCGAAGACTCTCCCGCCAACTGGCCCCAAAAACCCACTTACGGATGAAAAAATGACCTCTAAGCCATTCACCCTTACCCGCACTTTCGACGCGCCGCGCCAGCTTGTCTGGGACGCGATGACCAAAGCCGAGCATCTCAAGCACTGGATGGGGCCCACCGGCGGGCTCAACCATGCAACGGTCGATCTTCGCCCTGGCGGCGTCTTCCACTACGGCATGGCGATACCGGACGGCAGCACGATGTGGGGCAAGTGGACGTTCAAAGAAATCGATCCACCGAAAAAACTCGTCGTGATTGTCGCCTTTTCTGATGAGAAGCTCGGCATGACGCGCCATCCGATGGCGCCGACATGGCCGCTCGAAACACTTTCGACGACGACACTCACCGAGAAGGACGGCAAAACAACCGTTCATCTGGAATGGGTTGCCTATAACGCCACGGCGGAAGAACAGGCCGTGTTCGACTCCAGCCATGACAGCATGACCGGCGGCTGGACGGGCACAATGGACGCCCTCGACGCCTACCTCAAAGCGCAAAAGTAATCCCATGTTCAACGCCAAACATGATGCCTTCACCATCGAGCGCATTTTCGATGCACCGCCAGCCCTCGTCTTCCAGGCATTCGCCACCAAGGAAGGCAAGAAACGCTGGTTCGTCGCCCACGCAGCCAAGGAGCATCTGCGCGAGATGGATTTCCGCGTCGGCGGCCGCGAAGCGTTGATCGGCGAATGGCCGAATGGCGTGAAGAGCGAATTCCGCGCGCAATATTTCGACATCAAGCCGGATGCGCGGATCATCTATCTCTATGAGATGATGATCGATGGCGTGAAGATCTCCACCTCGCTCGCCACCATCCAGTTCGAAAAGCACGGCGATGGCACCCGCATGGTGCTGACCGAACAACACGCCTTCGTCGATGGCTATGAGGACAACGGCTCACGCCTGCATGGCACCAACGTCTTGGTCGACCAGCTCGCCGCCGCTCTGGCGACGAAACATTAGGAGCACACTATGAGGACCAGCGCTTATCTGAGCTTCGACGGCAACTGCGCCGAAGCATTTGAGTTTTACGCCAAGACATTCCCCGGCACCGGCCTGCAGATCATGCGCCAGAGCGACATGAAGACGGACGCCAAAACGCCAGAGAAGGATTGGGCGATCCACGCTTATCTCAGGATCGGTGATACCGACATCATGGCGTCCGACGTTTTCCAGTTCGGCTACACCAAGCCCGCCGGTTTCCACGTCGCCGTCAATGTCGACACATCGGCGGAGGCCGAGCGTCTCTTCAAAGCACTCTCCGAGGGCGGCCAAGTTACTATGAAGATGGAAGAGACCTTCTTCGCGCATCGCTTTGGGCAGGTCGTCGATCGTTTCGGCACACCGTGGATGGTTGTCGCCGCTAAGCCAATGGGCTGAACACAACACAGGTAACAGGAGAATACAAAAATGACTGCACAAACGCATAGCCGCGAACTCACCATCACGCGCGTTTTCGATGCGCCGCGCGACCTGGTCTTCAAAACATGGACGGACGCGAAGATGCTGGCGCAATGGTTCGGTCCGCAGGGCTTCACCAACCCTGTCTGCGAATGCGATGCCCGCGTCGGCGGCAAAATTCACATCGTGATGCGCGCCAATGACGAGATCGCCAAACAGATGGGCTTCCGCGATGCGCCTATGCGTGGTGAATTCAAGCAGGTCGATCCGCCCAAGCGCCTTGTCTTCACCAACAGCGCAGTGGATGCCGATGATAACGTCATCCTCCAAGGCCTGACCACCGTCACCTTCGAGGAGCACGACAACAAAACGAAAATGACGTTCCACACCGTCGCCAGCGGAACGCAGCCGCAGGTCGTCTTCATGCTACAGGGCATGGAAGCCGGCTGGACGCAGAGCTTCGACAAAATGGACGCACTGTTCGCGCACCGCTGAGGGAGAGGTACTATGACCGTCAGCGTGGCTTTCTGGTACGCGAGGCGTGACGAGCGAATACATTCCCTCGCCTCGGTGAGCTTGTAAGGGCGAGAACGACCTATAGCCTTGCGCAGACGGGTCTGAGAGGGGCATGACGGTATCTCATCCAGTGGCGACCCGGCTGCGGTTGATGGGACTGATGCAGGAGATACCTAAGGCAGCACGGTCGGGCGCAGTGATCGTATGCGAATCGACTGGCAGCCCATGGCAGAAGCGGCGCTACCAGGGAAAACTTAGGGAGATCGCCCGCGCGGCTGGCGTCCCTGACGAGATATTCAGTATGGACATGCGGGCTGGCGGCGCTACCGAGGCCGACACCATCCCGGAAGTCACCGACCGGATGTTCGACGACAGCGGCGGGTGGGCCGACCCCAAAACTAAAAACCGCTACCGGCGCAACAAATCGCGCAACGCTCAAGTCGTGGTTGAACTACGCCAAGTGGGCCGAAACAAGGGATGAACGGGCCTGGAACGGCTCGGAGAACGCTCCCGAGGAACGGCGGGGAACGGATTTTTCAACCGTCCCGTAAACCTTTGATTTTGTTGGTGCCAGAAGAGGACTCTTAGTTTGCCACCTAAGGCCTTGAAAGGTCATGTGCGAGGGGCCTCTGATTCGCCCCGTACCCAGAAAATACCCATACTTTGCGCCCGATGATTCCCGGACGTACCCAGATGTCAGCGGACATTGGCATCGAGATACATCGAATGCAATCCGAGCCATCGCTTCGTTGATAGCCTGAGGGCGCCTCCTCGACTGGCGGGCATGGGTAGGCTTCTTCCGTGAAGCAATAATATTCTAGGCAATTTATGCGGAGATTAGGCTGGCTAATCTCCGCACCAGCAGGTGCGAATAGTCAGAAAATAGCGTTTTCCAAGATCTTACAGAAAGTAGCTGGATCCCCCTTCTCCTTTCGGACAACTACAGAGCAGCTCGGCCGTCCAGAAAAGCCAGAAGGGAATTTACCCGCACCAGCCGACGCCGGCCGACCTTGGTGGCCAATACAAGACCTTCGTCGAGCAACTCGTAGAGCTTGGTACGTCCAAACCCGGCCGCGGCACACGCCTCGGCGATAGAACAGGTCGGTCTCTCGCGAAATGGCACCAGCGGGCCTCTGAGCGCCACTGAAGGGGCCGAAACTGTCCTGGCGACCTTTTCCATGGCAGCGACAGGTGGAGCGACTGACGAACGCTGCTGCAGGCCTGCATAGAATTCCAACGAGGGCTGCATCGGGCTAGGCAATTTTCTGCGCCCAACAACAGAACTGGCCATTAGCGGTCTCCTTGTCACCCACATGCCCATCCAGTTTTTCCAAATCAGACATTCACGAATTGATCGCGTCAATAGCTCTAACGCTCCTCTCCTTCGAACGCCCATGCACATCCGAAGAGAGAGCACCGTCTCCGTCGCGGAATGGCGCTCCCCGTCTGGCATCCATTCCTACGTCTCAAAGCGAGACCGAAGAGGGACCGCCCTTCCCCAAAACAACTCTGTTGCGAGCGCAAGGGTCAAGCCGCACCTGAAGCAGGAACTTTTCGTCTCCCGATAGGGTGCCGTGGTCTGTAGTTTTTGGACCCTCTAACGGGAACTTTGAAGCCCAAAATTAAGGTGCGAATTAAGGTGCGAAATAAGGTGCGAAATAAGGTGCGAATTACAGATCGTCCTCGACATAAGCGATCTCTGATCCGAGGAGACAAGTGTCGCAAAGGGCAAAATGTCCGCAGGGAGACGAAAGTCGGATTAGAAGCTAGCCAAGCATTTCTTAGAGGGACGCAGTTATGGCCAGCTCATTAAATTCCAGTTTCTTGACCATACCGACGAGTTTGGCCGCTTGGTTTGCGTGGAGGTCCTCTGGAATTTCAGGAAAACACCCAAGCGCAGTGTTTCTACTATCGAGTGATATATTTGATTGAACCTTCCCATTCTGGGAAGTATCGCCCCCAAAATGGGAAGGGTTGATACCGCGCCCTCGTCGTTGCCGCTGCTTGTTCTATGACAAACACCGGACCTTGAATGACTGCTTGGCGGCGATCGAACTGAGCCATAGGTGGCGCGGTGGGTACGGACACGCTTTCGGATGGAATTCAGAACACGGAGAACGCTGCCAGGCCCTCATCACATTAAGTTGGCCGTGTGCGCCAACCATCGTCCACCCAACAACACTAAATCGCTACTGATCGCTATTTTGCCTGATCGGCAGCTGTCAGAATAGCGCCCGCAACATCGGGAAGAAGTCCGTCTGACGTGCTCATCAAGTGCAGCCCTTCATTGATAAGATGCTCGATCAGCCGGTAGGGCGCTCCTTCCTCAGGATACAGGGCTTCGATGGTCGACTTCAAAGTCCCGTCATTGTCGAAGCTACCAATGTTCCATTTCGTACCTGCGCCTTCCGTAGCGCCGCTACCGATGTCCTTACTGACGGCAAGTGCCATAGCAAACTTCGCGGCATCGATATCGGTAACGAACTTGCCCGCGCCCGCGAGCGCGGTCAGCGTCTTTTCATTGGCGGGGGTAATACCAATCGTCTTCTTGTCCGCCTTTTCGACAGCCATATCGATCTCCTAACGATTTGCGATGCGCGTGTGCAGCGCAGTTACACGTTCGAGTGTCCATTCCGACCGCAGGTCGCCGGCCAAGGTCTCCCGGGCAAGCTTTGTCGGCAATTCATCTTCGTAGACCAATAGGACAATCTGATCAGCCATTTTGGGCAACGTTGCAATGATACGCTTGCGATGACCACCATCAAGGCGGCCGAACGGTGAGTCGATAAAGATAGGGCCGCGCAACGGTGCATTGTTCTGCAGCGCGGCGACCAGTGACAGCGCCACAACATGCTCGGCACCCGCCGATCGGATGGCGATAGGACCCTGGGTACGATGCAGGATCGTAAGCCCATAGCTCTCATTAATGGAAAGCCCCGTATAATCGCTTTCCGTGGTCATCTCGCGGAAAAATTTGCTCGCATCCGCCTCAACACGCTTGCGCAATTCTTCGCGATAGACATCGACGGCGGCCTTAAAGAGTTCGTACACACTGTTGGCGCGATCGCGACGCCGACGCTCTTTATCCATCTCGCTACCGGCTAATTTCGCCAATCGCCTTTGGATATTTTCGCGATATGTATTGTTCTGCTGAAGCGCGTCCTGGGTCTTAGCGCTTCCGTCTTCAACGACCACCATCTGTCGCACGACGCTATCGTAATCTCGGCGCAAGCCACGCAACTCCGCTTCTGAACCCTCCAGAAGGTTCCGTCCGATCTCCTCGATTTCGGCTTTTATCGCGTAAATATTGTTGCTGAGCGCTTCGTGACCGCTCCACAAGATGCGCAGTGCTTCCGGATTGGAAACCGCCAACTGGCTCTCCAAGGCATCAAGGCGCCGGCGCACGGTAGCGAGCTCTCGCTGATTGGCTTCACCGCCATCCTCCTTGGCCTCATTGGCGCGATTTCGAAGCGTTTCCTGATCGCCTGCGTTAAGGGCTCGCAGGCAAGTCGGACAGGTCGGATCCTGACCATGTGCCAAGCTATGAAGCACCTGAGCGCGGGTGACCGCGGTTTGCAGGCTCTCCTCTCGAAGCCGCAATTGTTGCACGGCACTTGTCAGGCGCGGACGGATTAGGGCCGCCCAAGCCGGCGCCATGGCCAAGGTCAGCTTTGCCGAAGACTGCGCCAGCTGGACCTCGGCTTTTTCAAGGTCCGCCAGCAACCTGTCCCGTTTGTCGATCAAAGTCGTCAGACGCTCACGGCGACGCATATCATCTTCGATCGCAGCCTTCTTTCCCCGAAGGGCTTCCAGCTCCTGTTCCAATCGCGACAGGTCGGCCGTGAGAACTTCACGCTCTGCTGCTAGATTCTGAAGTTGATTGCCAAACTCGCGAGTTTTCTGATCGCCCTGCGCTGCCAAGGCCAGTGCCGTCTCCGCCCGGTCGGTTGCAGCCTTTGCGCTATCCCGCGCGCCGGTCAACTTCGGAAGGCCGAGGATGCGCTCAATGGCGGCGCTGATAGACGGCCCCATATTACTGTCGCCATGGAGCAGATCTTCATATTCCTGCAGCAATTCGCCGTCGAACAGGAAAAAGCGTGCAATATCCTTGGGCAGGATACGCTCCAATTCCATGGCCATTTGCTCGGGCGAGAGAATATGCCCGCCGCGCTCCAGATAGGCTGTTGCAATATAGTCATCCGCCTGGCCCGGGATGGGCTTACCCATACGGGTCAGCCGGTAATCGCCGCCAGCGTGAGAGAGTTCCAACGAAACTTCGAAGTTTCGCTCCCCCTCGCTTTGGGCCTCGATGTTTATGAGCTTGCCAAAGGGTGTGTTACGGCGGCCGCGCCCCAAAACCGTGCCAAACAGAGCAAAGCGTATAGCGTTCAACAAGCTCGTCTTGCCGCGCATATTCTCGCCGTAAAAAATGGAGACGCCGGCGTCATCGGCGAGCTCGACGCGCTGCTTCCCCTTAAACGGGCCGAAGTTTGTGACCTCGAGCGATTTCAAATGCAGCATCAGCCAGCCTCCTTATCGGCGGCCGCCAGCGCCTCATCCACCTTGCGACTAAGATTTTCCGGCCGATCGGCTTCGGCATGCAACTGCAGCATTGCCAGCATGAGATCTCTACTCACTTGCGGGAAGCGTTCTGCGCGGATCTTTTCAACGATATCTTGCAACTTTGCCCCGCGATTGATCTTTTCGTCGTCAGCCAAGGGAATTCTCCATAGATAATTTTGCGCTTGCATCGTCTTCGGCGTCTGGTTCGAATCCCGCACCTGTCATTGTTTCCCAATCGAAGCCAGCAGCGACCGCCAGGCGCCGAAGATCGGTTACTGCGGCAGGATTTATAGAATGCTGGCCAAATTCGATCGCACGCGCGAGCTCGCCTTTAAGAATGGAGCCGCCGAAATCATCGCTATCTTGCAGTTCGGGCACCACGATCGCATCGTGAAGATAGGCGAGTGCTTTGTTAGAGGCACGGCGCAACACACGCCCGCGCCGCTGAATGAATTCACGCGGATTGCGGGATGATGCCAATATCAAAGCATGCGACACCAAGGGAATATCGATGCCCTCGTCCAGGCAGCGGATTGAAACAATAATTCCGCCCCTTTCACTGAAGATGTCTAAAGTTGCTTTGCGATCCCCGGGCATCGCTGAGTGGTATTCATAAACGTCTCGCAGACCGCCCGCGACCAAGTCCGCTTTGACAGCGGCAAGCTGCCCCTGGTCGTCGCAGTACACGATCCAACGCTGCCCATCCTTGTAATGCGCTTGTAGCACCTTGGTGGCTGCGGCAACTTTTGCACGAGCGCCCTTGATGATACGGGCGCGCTGGATCAGCAGCAGCTTCAAGGAAACAGACAGATCCGATTGCGTATCACCATTGGCATTTGAACGCGCGTAGAGCCGGCGAAACCGTTCCGTGATCTGGTCCCAAGCCTGGCGCTCGTCGTCTTCGAGCTTGATGGGGTGTACATAGTAGGCGTAAGGGGTCAGGGTACCGGCTTTGATGGCGTCCTGAAGAGTGAAGGGGGGCGGAACAACATCTTCAAAATAGGACATCAATGCGACAGTACCTTCCGGATCACCTGCGCGCCGAGGGGTCGCGCTCAGACCTAGTCGTGGCCCAGACTCAATCTGCAGAAGCTTTCGGGCACCCATAGCACCCAAGCGATGCACCTCATCGGCAATCAAGAACAGGTGGTTGCCTTGAACACACAAACCGCGGAACTCGTCTTGGGAGGCCGTTTGAATTGTGCTGAGCACGGCGCGAGCACGCCCTTCTGTGTGTGGCCGCGTCCAGCTGCGCAAGTTCGTCCCAAGTCGCCAGCGATCATGGCCGGCGCCGCATAACATCAAATCCAGCGTTTCTCGAGGAAAAACGGCGTGTAGTTCACCCGCCCACTGTTTCAACAACAGTTCGCTAGGGACAAGGATAAGCGGGATCTCGTGCCGGCGAAGGCTGTCGCCAATGGCACAGAGTGCGGTGAAGGTCTTCCCGGAGCCGGTCGCATGCTCGAAGATCCCGCGCCGCCCACGGGCCTCCCATGCCTCTAGAGCGCTAACCTGGTGCGGGAGCGGCGTCCGCCCGTCTTTTTTGCCAGCTTCAGCTGACCAGCGGGCCGCCTTGTCGATATCCAGACAGATCTCATCGACAAACTCCGGCCAACGGCCCGCATCAGCAGCAGAAATGATTGTGGCATGCGCCGTTTCCGGAAAAGGACGCACTACGACCCCAGGCCAATTGTTTTCCCACAATCGGTCGAAATAGGAGGCTTCGTCCTGCACACGGCTAAACTCGCCCTCGTCGCGCCAGCTCGCGAAGACATCCACGGACTCCAAGTTTCCGTCTCTGGCCAGACCTGGCCAAGTCTCGTTCATGGAGCCTTTGAAAGCGACGCGATCACCGAACCTATCGGAGAGAATTCCCACCTTATCATGAAACAGCCGTTTCGGCCGGCCGACGGTATCACTGCCGATCCACGCAACTTTGCACTCGATGATTCCTGTCGCAACGAGAGACGACAGAACAACCGCAGGCTTGTGGAACTCGCCAGACGCCAAAAGGCGGCTGAAGGCATCGGAAATGGCTGCGCCGGCCGCAGCTTCCGACTTCTCGCTATAGCCTTCACGCAGCGCATCGCTGTCTTCGGTCGACAAGACCGGCGAGCAGATCAGGCGCATCTTACCGCCGCCCAGCGCAAATTCCTTCAAGCTAGGCCAGGCCAAGAGAAAGATCGTGCTTGAAAAGAAACCAACCGCGCGGTCATAGCACACAGCACTGCTCATAGCCGGCAGATAAAAGTCTGCGGCAATATCATCTTCGGGCTTGTGGTAGGCCCGCCCAAAGTGATGATCGCGCAGCCGCATGCCTACTCCCCCGCCAGGCGCTTGCGGGTGAGCGCCTGACGCAGCTGAATCGCTTCACTCAGCAGCGAGGGCGGGCAGGCCAGCAAAGTCTCCGTGACGGCTTCTCCATCAGTCGGACGCAACCGACGCTCCTGACGCGCAATTTTGCCGGCAGCAGCCTCAACAATGGTCTCGGCTTTGACCTGGACATTCCGAGACCAGGCAAAATCAGTGTAGAGGCCCGCATCCCAAAGGATGAAAACGTCCTCTTCCGCCGCGTAGCCGACCAGAAGGGGAATGCGGCCCCCGCTTTGATCGAACTGACCACGGTCGCCTCGCTGCTGACCCGGCATGATCAGCTGGACTTTGTGCTCGCCCGTCGGCCGCCCTCCCGGCGGCCGGGTCGCATTGAAGATATAGACACGCACCCGGCTGGGCAGCGGAGGAACGAGATTGAGCTCCATGGGCTTGCGCTCAATGGAACTCTGGCTAGCCACGCTTTTGCCCAGGGAGTTTACGAAGCGGCGGTGAAGCTCGCTCTGACTTACCCGTTCGGTTAGTTGCTGCATCGAGGAACCCCCTTCTTTGCGAGACATGCTTGTTTTGGGATTGGTGCCGGAGATGGCAAGCGGCTTTGCGCCCGTCATGATTTGGGCTGTTGCAGACGCTGGGGCGTTGCCGGCGGCGACCAAATCGAGCCAACGGTCAAAATGAGTTTTGCGGACCCGCCACTGATCGCGCAGCACAAAGCCTGGCAGCTCCCCGTTTTCCAGCATGTCCTGGACCGCGCGATCACCAAGCCTGAGGCGCTTGGCAACGTCACGAATGACCAAAATGTCGTCCACATCCGGCTCCTACTTCGGAGCAGACCGGAATCTTTATAAAAAGTTCCAGGCTGCAGTTAAGCTGCTTATCAGCTTAACTGCAGCCAAAGTCAAGTCAGGGAACTTTTACCAGGGCACGTACCTCAGAAAATGCAGGAAAATTAAGGCGCCCCTCGGAAACCAGGCGTCGCATGATCTCCGCATGTACCCCCTGGACACCCCGCGCCGCGATCTCAGGCTCGGCTAGGGCGCTGGCCACCAGGGCCTTCAGATTGAACTTCCCTTTTTTGGGCCGAACAGGCTTTTCGACCTTACGCAGGTTCATAACCACGTCGAAATGCGCGACATCCTCGGCACCGTCGCGACCTTTGTAGCCTTTGTGGCTCTGCTGCTTGCGATCCAGAGAAGCAGCCTCGTGAAACTCAAAGCCGGCAGCGCGTGCCGCAGCACTGAGGCTCGCCCAGACGTCCGCGTCCGTGTTGTGAAAGACCACCGTCGCCCATCCCCCAGGTTTCAATACCCTGGCCATTTCGCACATCGAAGCCGTCATCAGATCTGTATAGACCTGTAACGACTTGCCACCATTGGCGAGCGTGAGCGCGCGATTGACGACCGCTTCATGGGTGGCGTCAGTGACACGCCCCAACCACGCCTCCCAAATCAGGTTGCAATCGGCGTAGAAAATGTTCGAGCCAAAAGGAGGGTCGGTAAAAATATAGTCGATCGATCCATCTTTGATTTTCGATAGCTCGGTAGCGCTGCCCATCAAAACATCGGGCTTGTACTGAACCTCACCCAACGCGGTATAGTAGGTTTCTAGTTGGCCGATTTTCTTACGCATTACCTCCAAGACATTGGCTTCTGCAGACAATTGGGGAACGTACAGTGTGCCCGTAAGAGGGCGATGCCCGCCGCGGGCATTGAACCGGCGCATGCGGGTCCCATGCCAAGCTGTGTTGGTGAAGGCAAACGCCAAAACGCGCCGTAATCGTTTATCGCTTTCCTGCTGAATCGCCTGCCAAAGACGCGAAAGCGCAATACGATTGCGCGGCGTATACATATCCGCCACAGATCGAATGCCTTGCAGATGTAAAGCACAGCGCCGATACATCTCGCGATCAGGCCCCAAAGCGACATCGGGAAACGGCGCGTCATCCAAACTGCCTGCTATTTTTTTGGCATCCGCCAAATCAGTGGCATCTGCCGCCCGCTCGCCCAGAGAACCGTTTTGACGCTGAAACGCCACCACAGCCGGCTGATTGTCGACAGCGTCAAAGTGGCGCCGATCGGCTTTGTGGGCGCAGTGCGGACATATGGTAGAGCGCGCCATTCGACCCTCGCGGGGGTCGAATGTCTCCCAGAGAGAGAAAACGGACGCACATTGTGGGCACCGGTGCCGGGTGCTCCAAAGCGTCCAGCGAATATTCGCCGCTTTTCCATTCTCATCGCGCGTGGCATAGAGCGGACGCAGTTTCTGCCGTACCCGCTCCTCAAGCCTTTCGAAGGCCTGCCGCAATGCGGACGGCGGACAAGGATGGGTATGATTCCAAGCCAGATGCGCGCCAACCGCAGATAGGTCATTTAAGATCGCGCGGCGCCCCACCATAGCGGCCGCGACGCCTGTCATGCCAGATCCGGAAAAGGGATCGAGTACGACATCACCCGGCTTAGTGAAGTGCTCCAAGAAAGGCTGTATCGCCTCCGGCGGGACTTTCGTGTGGTAACTATGGGCGGAATAAAAGGCTGTGTTGCGAGAGCCAGGAACTAGGCGCTTAACTGGCGGCGCGCTCGGGGAAGCGGGATTGGCAGAGACCGGCAGATCGCCTTTACTGAGGTAGCCAGAAACAAAATCGGCTAGCTTCGTTTTTGTTCCACCACGGCCGACCTCATCACGCCGCGCCGCGATGGAGGCTATCGTAATACCGGCGGCGGAGTAATCGGCCTGCAACACGTCGCGCAGAACACTGGAATAGACGTGGTCCGACGCCTTATTGCCCTCGTGCAATGCGCGCTTGAGGGAGGCATCAATGAAAGACTGCGGTGCGCGCGTTTTGGCAAGCGCAGGACGCGAGCGATGCCCGAGCGTCAGGGTCAGATCAAGGCGCGTTACCTGTTCTTTCCCGAGCTGACCTTTCACCCCTTTTATAGAGGGTTGGCCTTTATCGAGTACGTGCACACTGCACGTCTCAAGCCCTGCATCCGATAACGCATCCTGCACTTCTTCCCAGACACGATCATCGGTATTGGAAAAGGCCAGAACACCCCGCCCCCCGCGACGCAAAATGCGCGCAGATTCGGCAAACGCCTTGGACATCAGATCTCCGTAAAGACCCAAGTCTTTACCGCCCAGCATGCGCCCACGCCGCTGATTCACAACAATCTCTCCTCTTTGATCGGTTTCTGCGCCGAGCCAGGCGTCCCACAAAAGCGAACTATCGGCATAAAAGATGTTCGAGCCGAATGGGGGGTCCATGAACACCATATCAACGGCGCCGTCGGGTATACACGACAAGTCGGTTGCCGAAGTCTGAAAGACATCGACAGAGCAATTAACGGGTGGCCGGCTCTCATAGAAACGCAAGACGTCACCAGCTTTGCGCCGAAACAGACTCCAAACATTCCACTCATAGCGAAGCGAGGAAATATACAGCGTACCGGTCATCACATTGGTTGGTCGCTTAGAATTCCACTGATACCGCTTGGATGCGCGATTGACACAGGCGGTAAAAGCAAAAAGCAGCGCCTCTCGGACACGCATATTCGGCGAGGCGGCAACGATCGCATGGCGCAAAGCGGCCAGTGCATGGAGGTTACGCCGCGTATAAAAACCCGCAGCATCGCTAATGCCCATCGCAGTGTGCGCGGATCGCCACATTTCTCGGTCCGCTCCAAATGCTAGTTGTGGCACCCAGTATGGAATGGGCGTCTGCTCAACCTCATCGATAAGCGCAAGATCAGCGCTGGTAGGGGTATGGTGCTTAATACGGCGGCGCCCCTGCGCTGCGACATGGGTTTGCACCGGCCGCTCGCCTCGCCAAATCAGATCTTGCTTATCCAGAGGCGACTTACAGGTCGGGCAAACCAGACCGCCCCCACGCCCCTGCCGCAACGCGTCCCAGTAGGCAATTTCTGTTTTGCACCGGTTACAGGCAAAGACATCGCTCCAAACCGTGTACTCAACAGCTTGCTTTGCCCCGATTGGCGTATAGAGCCACCGCATGGTTGGCTCGACAAGCGTCTGAAGGCGCTGTAGCGCGGCTTTGAAGGCCGGTATATCGCAGGACGCAGTGTAATTGCGGGCGATGTGGACCGCGGCAGGGGACAAATCCGAGAGCAGGCCATTTCGCCCACAATCGAGGGCGGCCACGCCCGTCATACCCGAACCACAAAAGGGATCGCTGACCAGATCGCCAGGCTCCGTGAATGCCATAATAAAGGGCTTGATCGCCGATGGCGGAACTTTTGTATGATAACTGTGCGCACGATACGTGGTGGTTGCTTTGGTAACAGCGATGCGCCTGGGAATCTCACTTCCGGCGGACTTCGCTAAATGCCTGGGCATCGGCTTCGGCGCAAAAGTCCGGGCCGGGGCTTTCGGGTAATCGACTGCAACCTGCTCCACGGTTGCGCGCAAAGCGGTCGTGACCTCGGTCGCATCAGCAACCAGGGCCTGTACGTCGGCCGGTAACCGGCCACTCTCAAGTGAAAGCAAATCAGGCGGAACACCCAAGGCGTGGCCCAATGCTTCTGCCTGGCTATCCGTCAGGGCACGCTCACCGGTCTCAACCCGGCTCAGATAGGACTTACTTAAGCCAACCTGGCTAGCCAAATCCTGAAGTGACAGATCGATCGCCTCCCGCCTCCGTTTGATCAGGCTTTTGGGAGGTTTCATGCCGGTTTTCCTCACTAAAACCGAAGATTCGCACCGTTGCCAAACCTTGTCAACGCGGAATACAAATGGGAGGATTTTCAGCCTCTGGACATTGGCAACAATCGCATCAAGCTTCGTCGATATTTCGGGCCCATCTCCATGACCGCGATTCGCTTTACTGCTTTTCCCAGAACACAACCGCCGCCAGAATTTGCGACCTCCCTGATCGGGGTCTTCCAAAATCACAGCAAAGCCATAGGCACCTTGGACAAAGACAAGGGGCTTACCAGCGATGCGATTTTGGCCCGCTTAGCGCCGGATTTGATGGCACTAGGCTTTCTTGTGGAGACGAGCAAATCGGATAAAGGAAAGATCAAGCGCCCAGTCTTTTTTGGAGAAGGCGGCCGACCGGATCTGCGCTATGAAATCGATTCTTATCACCCACAATGGCGTTGCGGCCTGGAAGTTGAGGCAGGGCGAGCCTGGCTGGGTAACGCTATATATCGGGACCTGATCCAAGCCATGGTTATGGTCGATCTCGATTGGCTAGCGCTCGCTGTACCACTGGGGTATCGCCGAAACAGCGTTGGCCGGCGCGTGGTCAGTCGTGACTATGACAATACTTGCGCAGTCGCAAATACGCTTTTCAGTCACGATCGTGTCCGCATACCATTCCAACTATTGGTGATCGGCTATTAGATGGCGCGCCTGGGTAAAACAAAGCTCTTGGAAATTGCCACTGCGGCTTTTCAAGCCGCGGGCTGGAAGGTTCAGCAAACCTCGGCACCAAAAGCCTTTCCTGTTTATCTGACGATGGCAAGAGCGGGTCAGACCGTGTCGTTATGCGTCTATATTTGGAATCTCACCCATGGCGGCGGATCGAAGAGGCCAAAGAGCGAGTACCGGATCCAAGTCACCAGCGGCGTCCGGTCTTTCCAAAGGCCGCCCAATTGCGCCACACTCATTTTAGGATGGAGCACGCAATTCGGGGTTTTTGCGGCCTTCGATGCCAGCAGCCGGACTGGTAAGCTCGGTGCGTCACCCTCGATACAGATCACCCAGGAATCGCTGCAAAAGGCAGGTGCGTTTGGTGCCGCGTTGCAGGATAAAGGGCATGGAGAATTCGCTGTAGCAATTCGGCCGGATCGCCTTGCATCCTACGTAACCCACCAAACCCAAGCGCACGCGGGTGATATTAGCCCACTGGTCCTCTATCCGGGTGACAAGATCGATTCTGAACGGCAGGGCGCCAAATTCGGGCAAGCAGACGAGCTCGCGAAACGGCAGGAGATCATCGATCGTATTGAGGCGCTCGAAAAGGAAATAGAGCGTCTACGCCCGGCTCGGCGAGATCGCGGGCATAACAAGCCTCCGGAGATGCTTCCTGATCAAGACAATGACCTAGCTGATCAAGTCTTGGACAAAGCTCAACAAACCAAAAAGGAACTGAAAGATAGCCTTCCGGATGTTGTTTTGGTTGCTAACAACGGCCGCTTTTTCGAGTGGCTTGGACAAGCGGTGCGCGCAATCAAGGCCGAAGGAATCCGGACAGCCCGTGCCATTCGCGACAAGGCTAGAGAGAATGTTGCTGGGCTGATAGTTGCGAGCCTCACAGTTGGGACACCATTTTGGCACCAGATCGCTCAGATAGCGGCAGATATCGCCAATGCGATCGCGCAATGGATAGATATTTTATTCTGATTTGGTAATCCCCGCTCCCGCCGCTCACCGAAGACGACCTATCGCGGGCATTCCAAATGGGACCGCGTTTCGACTATTTCGCATGTTATGACTAAGTTAGTCGCTTCAGCACGAAACTCAGTGCAATCTACATCGGCGGCGAAGGGCGACCGGCTTACCTTAGGTGAGGAGGCGGGCTTACGGCGCGGTGCGGCCATGGCGGATGTCTCGAGAAGTCGGGATAACCCGACTCGACCCGTGGCTTCTCTTAAATTTCACCCATGCCCCATTTGACGCTGCGCAGGTGGAATTTCATCCGCAGAGATTGGCGGCACTGGCGCAGCTGGGCTTCCTCGCGCTCGATTTCTACCAACTCTTCTTCTGATTCCTTCGCGGCTCTGCGTTCGGCAGATTTTGCCGCTCGCTTTCCGTAGCGAATGGTGGACGCCACACCGACCGAGGTCTATCTCTACGAGGTTTGGTCGGTCTGCCGTAGCTTCGTATGAGGTTCCGTTAGACGGAGATGATCCAGATAGTTCGACCACCAGATCATCATGTCCGCGCGCTCGTCCCAATGGAGGCCGCGAGCGTAAGCGCGGCGGACGGCATTGCGCTCGATGTGGGCAAGTTGGCGTTCGATGGCGTCGGCGCTCCATTTGCCAGATTCGTTGAGCAAAGTGGATGCGGTAGCACGGAAGCCGTGTGAGGTCATATCCTCCTTGCCATAGCCCATCCGACGCAGTGCCAAATTCAACGTGTTCTCGGAAATCGGCCGATTAGCACCCCAAAGGCCAGGGAAAAGCAGTTCGCGGTGCCCCGTTACCTTCTGCAGTTCGCGCAAAACGTAGATCGCCTGGGGCGCCAGATAGATTTGATGCTCACGACGCATCTTGGTACGCTCGGCCGGAATGGTCCAAACCTTCTTCTCGAAGTCGAATTCGGGCCAGCGTGCCCAGCGCAGTTCGCCAGGCCGCGGAAAAAGCATCGCCATCAACTTTAATCCGGCAACGGTCGTAGGTAGGCCATCAAAGCTATAAATGGCTCGAAGCAGTCCACCCAATGCCTTGGGGTCGGTGATCGCCGCTCTGGAAACGACACGGGGCGAAGCGATTGCCCCTTTGAGCGCAATGGTCGGATCGTTCTCAGCTCTGGCGGTAATAACGGCGTAGCGGCAAACCGCCCCGATCGTCGCCCGAACCCGGCGGGCGGTCTCGAAATTGCCCTTCTCCTCGATGTCCAGCAGCACCCGAAGGACATGAACTGGCTTGATGTCGATCACTTTCATCCGGCCCAAGGTCGGATAGGCGAATTCCAGCAGCCATTTCTTCTTAATCATGGTCGGCACGGCCAGGTTTTCCCGCCGCCGACGCTCGATGTACTCCAGGGCGACCTCCTTGAAGGTGTCGCCTGGTAGCCGCTCTTCCACGATAGGTTGGCGCCACTCTACGGCCGGGTCTTTCCCATCCCGCAGAAGCGACTTTGCCAAGTCGCGCCGCGAACGGGCCTCCGACAACGTGACCTCAGGATATGGCCCCAGCGATAGCTGTCGCTGTTTGCCGCCGAACTGATAGACGAGCTGCCAAAGCTTGGATCCGTTAGGCTGTACCCAGAACTGAAGGCCCTGTCCGTCAGACAGTTTCCTGCGGCTGGCGCCCGGCTTCTCGGCCCGGCATTTGGCGTCTGTAAGCGTCATGTCCTTCTCCTCGTTTGAAGAGACGTCGCATCACGCACAGGTCGGGGGACCTGTACCCAGAAGGGTCTTTTTCGGCCCTAAATACCCAGAAAATACCCAGAAGTTAGGAGGGTATCCCAGAGCATCGGCGGTTGCCGGCGGACGTTAAAAAGTCCTGTTTTCTTGAGTTTTCGGCTCTCGGCGAACGGCCGTGAATGTCGGCGAGAGAACAAATGGTGCCCAGAAGAGGACTCGAACCTCCACGCCGTGAAGCGCTAGTACCTGAAACTAGTGCGTCTACCAATTCCGCCATCTGGGCACTTGAGGCGGGCGGATGTGTATGGGGCCGCCCCTGCCGTGTCAACAAGTGCAATCAGCCTTTTGCGAAGATTGACCCTGCCATGTCCGCGCCACGGGTCTGGGTGGCCAGATACTGGTTTCGCCAGGCCAGGACTTCGGGTTTTACCTTGCGCTTGGCGGGGTGGAAGGACGGGCTGAAAAAGGCGGGGATGCCCATCAACAGGTGCCGTTTGAAGCCCGGCGCGATCCATTGATACCAGAACGATTTGCCCCAGGCGCGGATGTTGAACAGCTCGCCCCGCTTCCAAAGAATCCACATGGGCAAAAAGGTCGTCATGGAAAAGAAATCGGCCGCCACAATGACCATGGCGATCGAGCGGGAAATATAGCCCCTGAAGCCGGGATTCATGGCTTTGTAAACATCGAAGGCGACAGCCTTGTGTTCTTCTTCCTCCATCGCGTGCCAGCGCCAGACATCGCGATAGAAGGGGTGGGCGCCTGCGATGACCCGTGGGTCGCTCAGCATATGTTCGGCAAGCAGCGCGGTGAAATGCTCGTAGCAGGTGGTGGCCGCCAACTGCGTGCGGAACGGCAGATATTTGCGCGCAAGGCGCACCACCGTTTTGATGATGCGCTCGAATTTGTGCACCGGCAGGCCGCGCTCGGCCAGCAGCGCATTATAGGCGCTGTGCTCGCGCGAGTGGATCGCCTCCTGCGTGGTGAAAGCGCGGACCTGGCGTTTGAGCACCGGATCGTCGATGCGGCGGGCATAGTTGCGCACACTGTCGATGAAAAACTGTTCGCCATCGGGGAAGGTCATGGACAACGCATCATAAAACGAGGTGATGACCGGATTGTCCGAATGCCAGTAGAGCGGCAGCGATGTGTTGAAGCCGAAATGCAGATTGCGCGGCTCAATGCCGTCGGCGGCGAGCGCAGATTGGGAAGTTGTCATGTCATCCTCACTTTTTCGGCAGGCACAAAATCGGGCTTATCACGCACCGCACAGTCCGGGCAGGCCCAGTCTTCGGAGATGTCGGCCCAGAGCGTTCCGGGGCGAAAGCCCTCACGCGGAAAGCCGCGTATCTCATCATAAACAAAGCCGCATTCGGGGCAGGCATAGCGCGCCATGTCATGCCCTTCCGTAGCGGCGCAGCAGCGCCCCACGCCGGTTCGGCTGTAGATTGGCCTTGGTGATGTCGCCGTTGTAGTGGGCCAGAACGCGGTGGTTCATGATCCGGTACCAGACGAAAGGCACATAAGCTGGCAACAGCATTCCGGCATAGCCCGCAGGCAGTTGTGGGCTGTCGCGGAAATGGCGCAACGCCTGAAACCGCCGCATCGGATTGGCATGATGATCGGAATGGCGCTGAAGCTGATAGAGAAAGACGTTGGAGATGATGTGATTGTTGTTCCACGAATGTTGCGGCTCGCAACGCACATAGCGCCCGCTCGCATCCTTCTGGCGCAGCAACCCGTAATGCTCGATATAGTTCACCACTTCCAGCAGTGAGGCGCCGTAGAACGCCTGTAGCAAAAGGAACGGCAGCACCGCCCAGCCAAGCCACAGCGTGAGCGCGCCAAACACCACAACCGTCATCGCCCAGGCCTGAAGATTCTCGTTGTCCCAATGCCACGCGCTTTTGCCGCGGCGGGCGAGCCTTTCGCGTTCCAGCGACCAGGCCGAACGCAAAGAGCCGATCATCGTGCGCGGCAGGAAGGCCCAGAAACTTTCCCCCATGCGCGAGCTTGCAGGATCTTCTGGTGTCGCGACATTTCTGTGATGGCCGCGATTATGCTCCACAAAGAAATGGCCATAGGCGACGGGCGCAAGAGTGATGCGGGCGAGCCAGCGTTCAAAATTCTCCCGCTTGTGGCCAAGTTCGTGCGCGGTGTTGATGCCCACGCCGTTGATCATGCCAATGCTGAGCACCAGCCCGGCAAAGGCGAGCCAACTTGTATCCGGCTGAACCGCGAGCCACGCGCCATAGGCGGTGGCGCCATATTGAATGGGGACATAGGCATAGACGATCCAGCGGTAATATTTATCCCGCTCCAAGGCCGCGATGGCGCTTTCGGGCGGGTTGCTGCGGTCTGTGCCAACCAGGAAATCGAACAGCGGTAAAACAAGATAAACGAGGAATGGTGTCCCCCAAGTGCCCCAATCACCCACGATTGCGTGATTGAACTGGAAATTGAGGAGCCCCAACACGACCAACAAGGGCAAAGCCGGGCTTAAAAGCCACCAATAGCGTTTGCCGTCGGTCCACGAAGCGTTCATGGTCGTTTCGGTCATAAGCCCTCCGCGATCTCGCCATCATTCACTGGCACATTAAGTAATGTACTTGTATAAAACAGTCAAGCCATGAAGACACCACCATCCCCACCCGAATTCACCATTGACGAGCTGGCCCGCTCGGCCGGGACGACCGTGCGCAATGTCCGCGCCTATCAGGAGCGCGGCCTGCTGCCAGCCCCCGAAAAGCGGGGCCGTGTGGGGATTTATGGCGAAGTCCACCTGAACCGGCTGAAGCTCATCGGCCCGCTTTTGGAGCGGGGATACTCCCTCGCCAATGTGGGCGAGCTGATTGGGGCATGGGAGGGTGGGCACGACATTTCCAAACTGCTCGGTCTGGAAGCGGCGATCACCAGCCCGTGGACCAACGAGCCCCCTGCCCTCATCCCGCAAAGCCAGTTTCTGGAGATGTTCGGAAATGCGCTGACCCCTGAGGCCATGGCGCGCGCGGTGGACACCGGCATCGTGCGGCTGGAAGGCGATGCCGTGCATGTCTCCAGCATCAAGCTGGTGCAGGCCGGTGCGCTGCTGGCGAAAGAAGGTGTGCCGCTCGAAGAATTGCTGACGGTTGTTGCCGATCTACGCGCCGAATCCGAACGCATTGCCGGTGAGTTGATGGCCCTCACCACAAAATATATTTTCGACCGGTATGGAAAAGATGCCCTGCCGCCCGCCGCCGAAGTGCCACGCCTTGCCGAACTGATCTGGCGTCTGCGCCCCATGGTGCTTCAGATTGTGGATGCAGAGGTTGCGCGCGCGCTCGAACTGGCATCGGACAAAAATCTGGGCGAAAAACTTTCCAAGATCATCGAACAGATTCGCGCCAACGCAGACGGAGGATGACATGCTGGTGGTGACGACCGAAAAAGTTGCGGGACACGCAACCACAAAATCGCTTGGTCAGGTGTTCGGTGTTGTGGTGCGCTCGCGCGGTATTGGCGGCAACATCGTAGCGAGTTTGCGCTCCATCGTCGGCGGCGAGATTCATGAATACACATCGCTGCTGGAAGAAACGCGCAAACAGGCGCTGGACCGCATGGTCCGCAACGCGACATTGATGGGCGCCAATGCGGTGGTGATGATGCGGTTCGATTCTTCGGAGATCGGCCAGTCGATGAGCGAAATCGTGGCCTATGGCACCGCCGTCATTGTGGAACCGGAGGGCTGAGCGGTGTTGCGCAGCATTGTTCTTGGCTTTGGCATTCTGGGCTTTCTGGCCGGGCTGTTTGCGCTGGCGCTGCATGCGCTGCCGCCAGCCGCCATCTTCGCCTTTTGGGGCGCGCTGGTGGTGGTGGGCACGATTTATGAGCGTTACCGCTATAAACCGCTGGAAGAAGGGCGCCCCGGCAACCCGTGGGTTGCCACTGCCGAGCGCTTTATTGATGACGAAAGCGGCAAGGCCGTGACCGTCTATCTCGACCCGGCGACGGGGGAGCGCAAATATGTTCTTGAATGAGAAGATTTGGGAATGAGGCGGTTTGGCGCTTTCCTTTCCGGCCCTTTGAAGTAAGACAGCAGCATTGCACCAGCAGGACCACATGACCCAGAACACGCTCATCACGATTTTCGGCGGCGCAGGCCTTGTGGGCCGTTATGCGGTTCGCGCATTGGCCAAAAAGGGCTATCGCCTGCGCGTTGGCGTGCGCAGGCCCAGCACGGCGGGCTATCTGCTGCCCATGGGTTCGGTCGGCCAGATTCAGCTCACCAAGGTTGATGTGCGCAATGAAGATGCGGTGCGCGCCGCCCTTGAAGGCGCGAAAGCTGCGATCAACCTCACCGGCGCGCTTTATCCGCGCGGGCAGAGCTTTCATGAGATTCACGTCAAGGCGGCGGCCACCATTGCGCAGGCCGCGCGCGATTGCGGCGCTGAGACTTTGGTGCATGTGTCCGCAATTGGCGCCAACGTGAACGCCCTTTCCGATTACGCCCGCTCCAAGGGCGAAGGCGAGGCTGCGGTGCGCGCCATCAATCCTGCCGCACGCATTTTGCGTCCTTCGGCAATCTTTGGGCCGGAAGACAAATTCTTCAATCAGTTCGCCGCTCTTGCGCGCTATTCACCCATTCTGCCGCTGCCCGGCGGCGGCAACACACAGCTTCAGCCGGTTTTCGCAGGGGATGTGGCTGAAGCGGTACGCGCCTGTCTCGAAAATCCGCAAACCGCTGGCCAGACCTATGAACTGGGTGGCCCGCGCGCCTACACGTTCCGCGCCTTGATGGAAATTATTTTGCGGGAAACGGGGCGCAAGCGTTTTCTGCTGCCCGTGCCGACACCTTTGATGATGGCGCAGGCGACCATTGCGGGCTTTATTCCCGGATCGCCGCTGAACCGCGATGTGGTGAAGTTCGCGCAGAGCGACAATGTGGTGGCGGAGGGCGCAAAAACCTTTACCGACCTGCACATCGTGCCGGATTCGATTGAGGCGATTGTGCCGCAATATCTCTGGCGCTTCCGCCGCGAAGGCCAGTTTGCGAAACTACCGGACGAAAAACTTATTGCAGCGTCAGAACGGCGATGATGGTGAGCCCTGCGGCGATGCGATACCAGCCAAAGGGCTTCAGCCCGTACTGACCAATAAAGTCGATAAACCTTTTCACCACCACATAAGCCACCAAAAACGCGACGACAAAGCCGATGGCGATGTCGGTGCCTGCGCTCATATCCAGCGCGTCGCGGTTTTTATAAAGATCATAGACTGTGGCGCCGAGCATGGTGGGCACGGCGAGATAGAAGGTGAAAAGCGCGGCAGCCTTGCGGTCCACGCCGAGCAATTCACCGCCGAGAATAGTGGCGCCCGAACGTGACACGCCCGGAATAATCGCCAGCACCTGACAGAAGCCGATTTGAAGCGCCTTGGAGAACGGCAGCTTGTCACCATCGAAATAGCGGGCTTTGGGCGCAAGGCGTTCGAGCACCAAAATCAGCACACCGCCCAGGATCAGCGTGGTTGCGATCACCATGGGCGCGATGTCCTGCCGAAACAGAACCTCCTTGATGAAGCCATGCGCCAGAGCCCCGATCACGGCCGCGGGCAAAAAGGCGATGAGGATGGAGAGCGCGAAATTGCGCGCCTCCTGGCTGGTCGGCAGGCCGATCAGCGCGGACCAGAAACGCTGCCAATAAACCACCACCACCGACAGGATGGCCCCAAGCTGGATGACGATGGGAAAAACCTCTCCCGGCGGGTGAAAATCCAGCAGCTCCTGCGCGATCAACAGATGCGCGGTCGAGGACACGGGGAGGAACTCTGTGAGGCCCTCAACAATACCGAGGGTCACCGCAATGAGGGCATCGTGCACGAATGGCTCCGGTGGGAATGGCGGCGCATTGACTAACATGCCTGCGCAAAAGGAGAAATTCCGTAATAAGACAATAATACTGCCTTTATAAGGAGGGACATGCGGCGTATTCGTACACAGCTTGTTACTTCGGCATACAAAAAGGCAGTATAGCTGCCTTATGTACTGGAATCTTCTGGATTTCGGGCGCATCCTCAATTATTCACACACTCCCGCTGTGTGTTTGGAAGGGTTTGGGCCGTGGCTGAGAAGATGTTGCGCTTTATATCGCTGGAGCAGGCGCTGCCGGAAAAGCGGCCCTCGGCTGAGCGCGCGCAGGATTTCCACGAAATCTATGCCGATTTCATCGCCGCCAAGGCCGCCGAACAGGCATCGCGCTGCTCACAATGTGGCGTGCCCTTTTGCCAGGTGCATTGCCCGCTTTCAAACAACATCCCCGATTGGCTCAAGCTGACTGCTGAAGGCCGCCTTGAGGAAGCCTATGAGCTTTCGCAGGCCACCAACAACATGCCCGAAGTCTGTGGCCGCATCTGCCCGCAGGACCGGTTGTGCGAAGGCAATTGCGTGATCGAGCAATCCGGCCACGGCACGGTGACCATTGGCTCAGTGGAAAAATATCTGACCGATACGGCCTGGCAGAAAGGCTGGGTCAGGCCGCTGGTTGCAGGGCGTGATCGCGGCCAGAGCGTCGGCATTATCGGTGCAGGGCCCGCAGGGCTTGCGGCTGCCGAGGAATTGCGCCGCAAAGGCTATCGCGTGACGGTGTATGACCGCCATGATCGCGCGGGCGGTTTGCTGATTTATGGCATCCCCGGTTTCAAGCTGGAGAAAGAGGTTGTCGCCCGCCGCGTGAAGCGGCTTGTCGATGGCGGCATTCAGTTCAAGCTGAAATTTGAAATCGGGCGCGATGACAGCCTTGCGGATTTGCGCGCCCGCCATGATGCGGTGCTGATCGCCACCGGTGTTTACAAACCGCGCGAGATTGAGGCGCCCGGTGTTGGCCTGCCGCGCATTGTGCCAGCGCTGGACTATCTCATCGCCTCCAACCGCAAAGGTTTAGGCGATGTGGTGCCCGCTTTCGAAGACGGCACGCTGAATGCGCAAGGCAAAAACATTGCGGTGATCGGCGGCGGTGACACGGCGATGGACTGTGTGCGCACCGCGTTGCGTCAGGGCGCGACCTCTGTCTCCTGCATCTATCGCCGCGACCGGGAGAACATGCCCGGCTCCTTGCGCGAGGTCGCCAATGCCGAGGAAGAAGGCGTGGTGTTTGAATGGCTGACCCTGCCCAAGGCATTTTTGGGGCAGGAGAATGTGGAAGGCGTGCGCATTGCGCGGATGCGCCTTGGGATGCCGGATTCATCTGGCCGCAAATCGCCGGAAGAAATCAAAGGCGCGGATTTCACGCTGGACGCAGATCTTGTCATCAAGGCACTGGGCTTTGATGCGGAGGATTTGCGCGAAAAGTTCGATGCGCCAGAACTCGCCGTCACCAAATGGGGCACGGTAAAAGCCGCTGTTCCCAGCCTGATGAGCAATCTCGATGGCGTGTTCGCGGCGGGGGATATTGTGCGCGGCGCATCGCTCGTTGTCTGGGCGATCCGTGATGGGCGTGACGCGGCGGCCTCCATCCACACCTATCTTGAAAACAAGGCGCTGACCGCACAGGCGGCGGAGTAAAGACAGATGAACGCGCAAATTACAGCCAAACAGGACATTGCCCGCTTTCTCGCCAATGCAAAAAAGCTGGAAGAGGCACATCTGTATTCGCCAGAGCAGGAACATGATGCCTGCGGCGTCGGCTTTGTCGCCGCGCTGGATGGCAAGCCACGGCGCGAAGTTGTTTCGCGCGCCATTGACGCGCTGAAAGCCGTGTTCCATCGCGGCGCGGTGGATGCCGATGGCAAGACGGGGGATGGTTGCGGCGTGCATCTTCAGGTGCCGCAGGGCTTTTTCCGCGACGCGGTGGCGCAAACCGGGCACAAGCTGCGCTCAGGCCGCATTGCGGTGGGCCAGATATTCCTGCCGCGCACCGATTATGCGGCGCAGGAAACCTGTCGCACGATTGTGGAAGCCGAAATCCTGCGCATCGGCTTTTATCTTTATGGCTGGCGTCAGGTGCCGATCAATCTTTCGGTCATCGGCGAAAAGGCCAATCTGACCCGTCCTGAAATTGAACAGGTAATGTTCGATGTGGGCGAGGACATGGATCTCGAAACACTCGATCGCAAGCTCTATCTCTGCCGCCGCCGCATTGAAAAGCGCGTGCGCGAGGCCTCCGTTCAGGATTTCTATATCTGCTCGCTGTCGTCCCGCTCACTGATCTATAAAGGCATGTTCCTTGCCGAGCATCTTTCGGACTTTTATCCCGATCTGAAAGATGAGCGCTTCATCTCGGCTTTTGCGATTTTTCATCAGCGCTATTCGACCAACACCTTCCCCACATGGCGGCTTGCCCAACCCTTCCGCATGCTTGCCCATAATGGCGAGATCAATACGCTGAAGGGCAACGTCAACTGGATGAAGAATCACGAATTCAAGATGGCGTCTGATCTGTTTGGTGAAGCGGGTGACGACATCAAACCCATCATCCAGCCCGGCAGTTCGGATTCCGCCGCGCTCGATGCGGTGTTTGAGGTTCTGGTGCGTGCAGGCCGCACAGCGCCGCTGGCCAAAACCATTCTGGTGCCGGAAGCCTGGTCGAAAAAAGCATCGACCATGCCCGATGCGCATCGCGCGATGTATGCCTATGCCAATGCGGTAATGGAACCGTGGGATGGTCCGGCAGCGTTAGCCGCCACCGATGGGCGCTGGGTGATTGCGGGCATGGATCGCAACGGATTGCGCCCACAGCGTTATGCCGTGACGGAAGACGGTTTACTCTTTGTCGGCTCCGAAGCGGGCATGGTGGTGCTGGATGAAACCACCATCACACGCAAAGGCCGCGTCGGGCCGGGGCAGATGATTGCGCTCGATCTTGATGAGGGGCGTTTTTATGAGGACCGCGCCATCAAGGACAGGCTGGCGGGCGAATATCCCTATCAGGAGTGGACGAAAAATATCGTCGAGCTGGAAAGCATCATCGGACGCGGGGATGAACCGCGCCTGTTCGCCAAGGACGAATTGCGCCAGCGCCAGAGCGCCGCGGGCTTCAGCATGGAAGACCTTGAACTGATCCTTCACCCGATGGTGGAAGACGGCAAGGAGGCCATCGGCTCCATGGGCGATGACACACCGCTCGCCGTGTTGTCCGATCAATACCGCCCGCTCTCACATTATTTCCGGCAGACCTTCAGCCAGGTCACCAATCCGCCAATTGACTCACTTCGCGAAGACCGGGTGATGAGCCTGAAAACGCGCTTTCGCAATCTCGGCAACGTGCTGGCGCAGGATGAAAGCCAGACCGAAGTGTTTTTGCTGGAAAGCCCGATCATTTCCACCGGCATGTATCAGCGGCTGAAGGACCATCTTGAAGGGCGGTTCTATGAAATTGATTGCGTGTTCGAGGTCGAGAATGGCAAGCCGAAATCCGGCGCACTGACCCGCGCAATCCAGCGAATCCGCGCCGAGGCCGAGGACGCGGTGCGCCAGGGTTACAGCCACCTCATTCTCACGGACGAGCGCGTGAGTGCCGACAAGGCGGCCATGCCGATGGTGCTGGCGACGGGGGCTGTGCATTCCCATTTGCTGCGTTCGGGCTTGCGCAGTTACACCTCCATCAATGTACGCTCCGCCGAATGTCTGGACACACATTATTTCGCCGTACTCATTGGTGTCGGCGCCACCACCGTCAACGCCTATCTGGCGCAGGAATGTATTGCGGATCGTCATGCGCGCGGGCTGTTTGGCGCGCTTTCGCTCGGCGAGTGTGTGAAGCGCTATCTCGATGCGGTGAGCGCAGGGCTGCTCAAGATCATTTCCAAAATGGGCATAGCGGTGATCTCGTCCTATCGCGGAGCCTATCTGTTTGAGGCCGTCGGGCTTTCGCGCTCCATGGTTGCGGAAATTTTTCCGGGCATGACCAGCCGCATTTCGGGCATCGGTCTTTCCGGCATTGCCGCGCGCACCGCGCGGCTGCACGCCCGCGCTTTTGACGGCGATGTGATCGCCCTGCCCGTCGGCGGCTTTTACAAAGCGCGCATCAGCGGCGAAACCCATGCCCATTCGGCGCATCTCATCCACCTGCTGCAAAGCGCGGTGGGAAGCGACTCTTACGGCACCTACAAAAAATATTCCGATGGCGTGTGGGCCCTGCCGCCTGTCTCCTTGCGGCACCTGATGGGTTTCAAGCCCGGCGCCACACCGATTGCGCTGGAAGACGTGGAATCCATCACCGAAATCCGCAAACGCTTTGTTACCCCTGGCATGTCGCTTGGCGCGCTGGGGCCAGAAGCGCATGAAGTGTTGAACATCGCGATGAACCGCATTGGTGCGAAATCCGATTCCGGCGAAGGCGGAGAAGACCCTGCCCGTTTCAAGCCGAAGCCCAATGGCGACAACCCAAATTCCGCCATCAAACAGGTGGCGAGCGGGCGCTTTGGCGTGACGGCAGAATATTTGAACCAGTGCCGCGAATTGGAAATCAAAGTCGCGCAAGGCGCAAAGCCCGGCGAAGGCGGCCAATTGCCTGGCTTCAAGGTGACAGAGATGATCGCTCGGTTGCGCCACGCGACGCCCGGCGTCACGCTGATTTCACCGCCGCCCCATCACGACATCTATTCCATCGAAGATCTGGCACAGCTGATCTATGACCTGAAGCAGATCAACCCGGATGCGCGTGTCTGTGTGAAGCTGGTGTCCGCCAGCGGCATCGGCACCATTGCGGCCGGCGTGGCCAAGGCGAAGGCCGATGTCATTCTGATTGCGGGCCACAATGGCGGCACCGGTGCGAGCCCGCAAACCTCCATCAAATTCGCGGGCGTGCCGTGGGAAATGGGGCTGACGGAGGCCAATCAGGTTCTCACCCTCAACAATCTGCGCGACCGCGTGATCTTGCGCACCGATGGCGGCATCCGCACCGGGCGCGACGTGGTGATGGCCGCGATGATGGGAGCGGAAGAATTCGGCATCGGCACGGCGGCGCTTGTCGCCATGGGCTGCATCATGGTGCGGCAATGCCATTCCAACACCTGCCCTGTCGGCGTCTGCACGCAGAGCGAAACCCTGCGCGCCAAATTCACCGGCACGCCGGAAAAGGTGGTCAACCTGTTCAGCTTCATTGCCGAGGAGGTACGCGAAATTCTGGCCGCGCTGGGCCTGCGCACGCTGAAAGACGCAATCGGGCGCACCGACCTGCTCTACCAGATGAGCCGCGGTTCCGAAGAACTGGACGATCTCGATTTGAATCCGCTTCTGGTACAGGCCGATCCGGGCAACCATGCGCGCTATTCTACCCAGAAGGGCCGCAACGAAGTGCCCGATACGCTGGATGCGCAAATCGAAAAAGATGCCGCCGCTTTGCTCGATCATGGTGAGAAAATGCAGCTCACTTACAATGTGCGTAACACTTTGCGTTCCATCGGCACCCGCATGTCTTCGCACATCGTGCGCAAATGGGGCATGACCGGCCTGCCGCCGGGGCACCTGACCTTGCGCTTGCGCGGCTCCTGCGGCCAATCGCTGGGCGCCTTCGCGGTGCAGGGGTTGAAGATCGAAGTCTTGGGAGATGCCAACGACTATGTGGGCAAGGGCCTCTCCGGCGCCACCATTGCGCTGCGGCCCACACCATCGGCCCATTTTGTGGCGCGGGAAAACACCATCATCGGCAACACCGTGCTCTACGGCGCAACGGCGGGCAAATTGTTTGCAGCAGGGCAAGCGGGAGAACGCTTTGCCGTGCGCAATTCCGGCGCAACGGCGGTGATTGAAGGCTGCGGCTCCAATGGCTGCGAATATATGCCCGGCGGCACGACCGTCATCCTAGGCGCGATTGGGGATAACTTCGCAGCCGGGATGACCGGCGGCATGGCCTTTGTCTATGATGCGGACGAATTGTTTGAGAGCCATCTGAATGCCGACAGCGTGATCTGGCAGCGTGTAGAGACCCGCCATTGGCAAAGCGTTCTGCACGGATTGGTCGAAGAACATGGGCGCGAAACCGGCTCGGTCTTCGCAACCGAACTTTTGGCCCATTGGGATATGGAGCTTGGCCGGTTCTGGCAGGTTGTGCCCAAGGAAATGGTGGCCCGTCTGCCGCATCCATTGTCCGACGCTGCCGAACGCGCAAGCGCCTGACCGGAGCGCGCGCCCTTCGCTATAGTCGGCTGCTGCGCTCATTGAGTCGGGCACACTGGCTGTTGGGGACGGGATCCGCGCATGGCAAAAAGACGGGGCAGGAAAGTGCTTGGCCTGCTGGCAACAGTGTTTGGCGTTCTCGCTATCCTACCGGTGCTGCTGATCCTGCTCTTCCGCTTTGTGCCGGTGCCGGGCACACCGCAGATGCTGCTGGGCATCCTCTCCGGCGAAGGAGCGCATTATAGCTGGCGCAACTTCAACCAGATTGCCCCCTCCCTGCCCTCCGCCGTCATCGCGGCGGAAGACCAGCGCTTCTGCAAACATAACGGCTTTGACTGGGCCGCCATCGACAAGGCGATGCAGGAACACAAAGGCGGCCGCCGCCTGCGCGGGGCCAGCACCATCAGCCAGCAAACCGCCCGCAGCCTGTTTCTGGTTCCGGCACGAAGCTGGATTCGCAAAGGGGCGGAGGCCTATCTCACCGTGCTGATCGAGGCGCTGTGGCCCAAGCAGCGCATCGTGACGGCGTATTTGAATCTCGTGGACTGGGGTCACGGGAACTATGGGGCGGAGGCTGCCGCCCAGGCCTATTTCCATAAATCGGCGGCGTCGCTGACCCCGGCACAATCGGCCCGCCTCGCCGCGATTTTGCCCAACCCGGACGACTGGAACGCCGCCCGGCCCGGCCCCTATGTGGCCAAAAGGTCGGCCAAGCTGAAAGGGCGACTGACCATTGTGCGCCGGGACCGGCTGGATGTGTGCATCAGGCACTAGGCCGGAGGCGCACTTTATTATAGATCAGCCTGATGCGCCGTTTGACCCATTTGCTGCTGTCGCCGCCCTCCCGTTTCGTTCGCCTTTTGATCGGCGAGAAGCGGCTGGTCTGCGACCTTTCCGTGCCGGACGATGCGACCGCGCATCTGCCCGTATTCACCGATCTGGATGGTACGACTTGCGAAGGCATTTGGGCGATTGTCGATCATCTGGAAGGCACCTATCCCGATAACCCGATGGCGCCGGAAGATGCGAGTGTGCGCGCAGAATCCTTGCGCCTGCTCGATTGGGCCATGAGCACCTTCCACGAAAATGTCACCCGCAAGATCGTGTACGAAAAAGCCTCCCAGCGCTTCACGGGCGCGCCTGCGCGCCGCACACCAGACATGAACACCATCCGCCAGGGCCGCGAGACGCTGCTGAGCACGCTGGAGATGATCGGCGGTCATGCCGAACGGCGCGGCTATCTCGCCGCCAAGGAATGCACGCTGGCCGATCTGGCAATTTCCGCCCATCTTTCGGCGCTGGATTATTTCGGCGAAGTGCCATGGACAGATTTTCCGCCCGCCGCCGAATGGTATTTGCGCATGAAATCGCGCCCCTCTTTCCGCTCATTGCTGTCCGACCGCGTTCCCGGCCAGCCGCCGACGCAGCATTATGCCGAGCTTGATTTCTAAACAGACCGAAGCCATTCGCGCCCGCGCGGTGAGCGAAGGTTTCGATGTCGTGCGCGTCACCAGTGCGGATGATGCAAGCCTTGCCGCCAGCCGGTTCGATGCGTTTCTGCGCCAAAACCATCACGGCACCATGGAGTGGATGGCGCGTGAGCCTTCGCGCCGCGCAGGGCCAAAATCCCTATGGCCGGAGGCGAAAAGCGTGATCGTGCTGGGCGCGAATTACGGCCCCTCGGTCAATCCGCTGGAGCGGCTGAAGGCGCAGGCCAGCGGCAATATCTCGGTCTATGCACTGGGCAATGATTATCATGAATTGCTCAAGGGCAAGCTCAAGCGCATTGCAAGCTATATGCACCAGAAGCTCGGCGCGGATGTGAAAGTGTTCATCGACACCGCCCCGGTGATGGAAAAGCCGCTGGCGGCGCGCGCTGGCCTTGGCTGGCAGGGAAAACACACCAATCTAGTTTCGCGGGAATTCGGCTCGTGGCTTTTCATTGGCTCCATCTTCACGACACTGGAGCTTGAAGAGGATGCGCCGGAAACAGATCATTGCGGCCACTGTCAGCGCTGTCTTGATGCCTGCCCGACCGCTGCGTTCACCGCGCCCTATCAGCTGGATGCACGGCGCTGCATTTCTTATCTCACCATCGAGCACAAGGGCCAGATACCGGCTGAATTTCGCGCGCCTATGGGCAATCGCATTTATGGCTGCGATGATTGCCTTTCCGTCTGCCCGTGGAACAAGTTCGCGCAGGAAGCGCGGGAAACAAAACTCCACGCCCGTGAGGAATTGCGCGAGCCACCGCTTAGCCACCTTGCGCGGCTGGATGATGCGCAGTTCCGCGCCCTCTTTCGCAAATCACCGGTCAAACGCACCGGGCGGGACCGGTTTGTACGCAATGTGCTCATCGCGATTGGCAATTCGGGCGACAGCGCGCTTGCCGCCGAAGCGCAGAACCTGCTTGGCGATTGCTCCCCCTTGGTGCGCGGCATGGCAGTGTGGGCGCTCGCAAAGCTGTCACCCCATGCTCTTGCGCAACAGGCCGCGTCCCTTATGGCGACGGAGACCGATGAAGATGTGCTTGCCGAATGGCGCGCCGCTATTTCGCAGGCGGATTAGCCTTCAGCGCCTCCAGCCGCGCCCGCGCGGCGGACGCGGTTTCTCCACTGCTTTTCTTCAGCACCTCTTCCCAATCCGCTTTCGCGCCCGCGCGGTCGCCTGCTTCTAGCTTCAGCCCGCCGCGCTCGACAAGCGCCTCGGCATAGCCGGGCACCAAGTCCAGCGCGCGATCAACATCGGCACGCGCTTCATCTTTGCGGCCAAGTGCGTGGCGTGCACTGGAACGCAGCACATAAAGATCGGCCCGCCCCGGGTCTTTGCTCAGGGCAAGGGTGAGATCGCTTTCCGCCCCCGCCCAATCACGCCGCATGGCGCGGGCGCGCGCACGGTCCATCAACGCATCCATATTGCCGGGCGAAATTTCGAGCACATCGGACAGAAGTGGCAAAGCATTGCCCGGCTGTTCGGCCATCATCCAGGCATTGGCTGCCTGAATATAAAGCTGCACCCGCATGGCGGCATCCACCTTGCCATTGGCAAGATTAGTCAGCTTTTGTGCGGCCTGGGTGTAGAGTTTGAGATTGATCAGCGCCACCGCTTCGCAATGGGCCGCATACATGGCCCCGCCGCGCCCGCGCCATGCGGCCGCTTTTTCTGCGGCGATTTGCGGTTCCTTCTGCGCCAGTGCGAGGCAGCGATTATAACGCTCCGGGCCACTCAAGGTCGTATCGAAGAAAAACATCGTATCGGTTTGCGCCAGCGCGCTACTCGCGCAAACCAACATCACCGATGCCGCAAAAATCGCCGAACCATGTTTCATAGCTTCACATCCACAATCAAGCCTTCGAGCGTTTGCTCGATCATTTGAATATCGTCCGGTGTCGAAAGCCGGTGATCGCCATTTTTAATCAGCGTCAGCCGCACATCGCCATCCATCCCTTGCACCAGCCTCAACGCATGCTCCCACGGCACATCAGGATCAACCATGCCTTGCACGATACGCACCGGGCAGCCGAACGCCAATGGTCCACCAAGCAGCAGATGCTTGCGCCCATCTTCGATCAAACTCCGCGTGATGGGATAGGGCTCGGGGTCATAGGCGGATGGGCGCAAGGCTTCGCCCGCCTCCATCATCTGCGCCCGCGCCGCGTGCGGCAGACGCGCCCAGATCAGCGCCTCGGTGAAATCGGTGGCGGGCGCGATGAGCAGCAACCCCGCCACACGGCTGGGCCGCGCCCGCGCCAAAAGCAGCGACAACCAGCCCCCCATGCTGGAGCCGACCAGGATTTGCGGGCCCTCAGTCAGCCCATCCAGCACGGCCAGCGCATCATCAAGCCAACGGCTGATCGTGCCATCGCGAAAATTACCGCTGGAGCAGCCATGGCCCAGATAATCGAAACGCACAAAACTATGGCCCGTTCGTTCCGCCCACGCATCGAGTGCGGCGGCTTTGGTGCCACTCATCTGCGATTTGAAGCCGCCAAGCCAGACAATGCCGGGGCGCTTGCCAGCCCGGTCCATATACGCAATGGTTTGCCCGTCGGGGCGTGACAGTTCTTTCAGGTCCGACATCGCATTTGCGGCACAATTTCAGCCCATACTTATAGGACGCAGCCATAAGCGGCCAGCGCCTGCAAGACGCAGCTTAAGCGCGCCAAAAGGGAGCCGGAGAATGTTCAACACACATTTGCGCACCGTAATGTTCGCGCTCACCAGCCTTGCCTTTTTGGCCTTTGCAGTCTGCACGGTGGCCGAGGCACAGATGCTGGGTGCACCGCCGAGGCCCGCCCCCACCGTCAGCGTCCAGATGCAGGCGCTCCCCGCCATTGAAAAACCCATTATCCCGCTCGACCCGGACAAGGCGACCGCCGCCTATCTTGCCCGCGTCAGCGACAACGCAACCGCGCGCTCCAATGCCTATGTCGATGGCGGCTATCTGCTCCAGCTTGTCGATGTTGTTTATGTATTGGTTGTAATGGGCCTGCTGCTGTGGCTGAGAATCTCCGCCCGGCTGCGCGGCATTGCGCAAAATCTCACCCGCTCACGCTTCTGGCAAACGCCGATCTATTTTGTGCTGTTCTTCATCATCACAACACTCGCCGTTTTCCCGCTCACACTCTATGAGGGTTTCTTCCGCGAACATGCCTATGGCCTCTCCAACCAGTCTATCACCCAATGGCTGGGGGATTTTGGAAAGGAATTTGCGGTTGGTCTGATTTTGGCAACCATATTGGTGACGCTGCTCTATGCAGGCATCCGAAAAGCGCGGCGCGGCTGGTGGTTGTGGGGCACCGGGCTTACCATTGTTTTCGCTGCTTTTATGCTGCTGATCTTTCCGGTTTTTCTCGCGCCGCTGTTTAACCACTATACGGTGCTGCCCAATGGGCCGGTGAAACAGCAAATTCAATCGCTCGCACGCGCCAATGGCGTTCCCGCGGATGATGTGTTTGTTTTCGATGCCTCGCGCCAGTCGAACCGCATTTCGGCCAATGTCTCCGGCCTGTTCGGCACCACGCGCATCGCACTCACCGATACATTGCTCAAGCGCACCTCACCTGCGGAAACCAAAGCCGTGCTCGGCCACGAAATCGGGCATTACGTTCTCGGCCACACCCTGACGGGATTATTGTGGCTCTCGCTGGTTCTGCTGGTCGGCTTCTGGTTCGCCAGTTTTGCCTTCCGCGTTTTCACCAGTCTGTTCGGCGGCAATTGGGATGTGCGCACGATTGATGATCCCGCGGGGTTGCCCGTGCTCTATGCGGCATTCACCGTTTTCATGCTGCTGGCAACGCCCTTCACCAACACAATCACCCGCACTGCGGAAACTGAAGCCGATATTTTTGGCCTCAACGCCGTGCGCCAGCCCGATGCGTTTGCGACAGTCGCCCTGAAGCTCGGCGAATATCGCAAGCTCGAACCCTCACACTGGGAAGAGATTTTGTTCTTCGATCACCCGTCGGGGCGCAGCCGCATCGCCATGGCGATGCGCTGGAAAAAGGAACATCTGGCCGATCCGGATATCAGGAACGGGCCCGTTTCCCCGCAATAGTTTTGGCCGCCGACTTGGTTGGCCCAAGCGCCTTTTCCAGCCGCGCATAGATCGGGTTTGCCTCTTCAAAGACATACTGCACGTCTTCGACCGTGACACCGCTTTTGCAGCCTTGCGCCCGCAAGGAGGAAACTGCATCCATCAACCGCTTGCGCGGGCAGAGCAGCGAAAAGTCGCCAGCGGTGGAGCGCGACAACACCGTTGTCTGCGCATCTTTTGCCAGCCGTGCCACCACCGCATCGGCCTTCGCCGAAATCCGCACCCGCAAAATATGCGCGGCCTTGGCGCGTTCACGCGCCGCCAGCCGCGCGAGCAGCTCTTGCGCCGCCGCGCGCGCTTCCACGCTCCAATTCACCGCAAGGCTTGCCGCCAGATGCGCCTGACTTTGCAGGATCACGCCATCATCCAGAATTTTCAGCCCGTTGGCGGCAAGGGTCGCTCCGGTTGTGGTGATGTCCACAATCGCTTCAGCGGTGCCTGAGGCAGGCGCCCCTTCGGTCGCGCCCGCGCTTTCGACGATGCGATAATCGGCAATACCGGCTTGCGCAAAAAATCCGCGCGTCAGGGTGACGAATTTTGTAGCAATGCGCAGGCGGCGGCGATGGCGCTGAAAGAACGCCGCGCACACATCATCCAGATCGGCCATGGTGGAGACATCGATCCACGCTTCGGGCACCGCCACCACGACATCAGCAAAGCCGAAGCCAAGCGGCATGACCGGCGCGATCATCGCATCCTTCGCCGTTTCGCGGATCAGGTCTTCGCCCGTCACGCCCAGATGCACCTCACCCAGCGCCAAAGCGGAAGCGATTTCAGAGGCGGAAAGCAGCCGCACATCAATGGCGGCAAAGCCGTTCAGCTCAGCGCGATAACCGCGCGCACCGGCGGCCTGTTTCAGCGTGATGCCCGCATCGCGAAAATACTCGCGCACCTGTTCCTGCAACCGTCCCTTGGACGGGATGGCAAGCGTCAAGGCTTTCATCACTTGCCCCCCTTCTGTGCGCGGCGTGCGGCGAGCACCCGCTCGGTGCGAATGGCGCAGCCGATGGCCGGTGTGTGCTGTGGTGCGCCAAAATTTTCCAGCAACCGGTCATAACGCCCGCCGCCTGCCACCTGCACCGCGCCCTCTTTGTCTTTGGCCCAAAGCTCAAACACAAAGCCGGTGTAATATTCCATATTGCGCCCGAACCGCGCGGCAAATGTCACCCGCGCCGGATCAACCTTCAGCGCCTTCATCGCGGCCAACCGCGTTTCCATCGCTTCCAGCGGTTCGCCAATATCCACCTTCGCGGCCTTGGTGAGCTTGCGCACTTCGGCCAGCGCCTTGGGCGCGGGGCCGGAGATGTTCAGGACAGTGGCAATCAACTGCGCGATGGCCGGATCAAGCCGGATGGAGGCCGCATCCGCCGCCTGCTCCATCAGCCGCTCCACAATTTCCTCGCGCGTGCGCCCGCCGCTGGGGGCCTGCCCCAACAAATCCATCAAGCCTTCAAAGGCCGAGCGCGAATCCGCCGCATCCAGATTGCCCAAATGTGCCAGCAAACGCTGCGCATCGCTGGAGCTTTCGCCCGAAAGTTTTTGCAGCAACGCCTCGAAATAGCCTTCACGCCAGAAATGCCGCTTGAGCCGCCCGCGCCATTGCACCGGCACATCCAGCGCATCAATCAGCGCCGAGAACAGGCCAAGATCGCCGACCTTCATATCGAATTGGGAAAGCCCCGCCGCCTGCACCGCCTCAATCGCGACACTGGTGATTTCAATATCGGTGTTCTTGCGGTCCTTATCGCCCAGAAGCTCCGCGCCCGCCTGATAGAATTGCGCGGGCCGCTCCGGCTCACCGGGCTGGTGGCGAAAAGCGAGACCATTATAGCAAAGTCGCGCCGGATATTTTCCGCCGCCTTGCGCATACATCCGGCACACCGGAATGGTGAGGTCAGGACGCAAGCACAAATCCTGCCCCGAAGGATCGGTGAGGACAAAGGTGCGCCTGCGAATTTCCTCGCCCGACCGGTCGAGAAAAATCTCCGCCGGTTGCAACACCGACGGCTCCACGCGCGCATAGCCGCGCGTTTTGAAGACACCAAGAATTGCATCGGCCTGGCTTTCCAGCGCGTCAATTTCGGCAGCGTTATAGGTTGGCATTGAGGCCATGTGTCAGCTCCGCGCCAGCATCTTGCGTATTTCTGCGACAACCGCGTGTCGTCCGACTGAAATTTGTGCCGAACGATCTTTCACCCAGTCGGCCCGGTTTTCGATGGTCTTGGCAAGCTCGCTGCCCAGCGCCAGGTCTTTCAACTGCACCTCGCCCCGGGCCCGCTCATCCGCCCCTTCGATGATGGCGATCGCAGCCCCGCGCTTGTCGGCATATTTCAGCTGATCGCCAAATTTCTTGGTGCCGACATAGGCTTCGGCCCGAATGCCTGCCGCCCGCAGCTCGCGCGCGATGGCAAAACTGTCGGCCACATTTTCCCGGTCCATCACCAGCACCACGACCAGCGGCTCTACAGCCGCCGCGCGGTCTTTCAACGCCGAAAGCAAACGGCTGACCCCGATAGAAATACCCGTTGCAGGCACTTGCTGGCCGGTGAAGCGCGCCACCAGATCGTCATAGCGCCCGCCACCCGCGACCGAACCAAACACCACCGTCTCCCCATCTTCATTGGTAACAGGGAAGGTGAGCTGCGCCTCGAACACAGGGCCGGTGTAATAATCGAGCCCGCGCACAATGCCAGTATCGATGCGGATACGATCCGCCCCATAGCCGCTGCGGTCCACAATGGTCGTAATCTCGCGCAATTCGGCAACGCCTGCGGCCCCCGTAATGCTGCCCGCCACCGCCGCCTCAATGCGTGCAAGCTGGGCTTCATTGTCCAGCCCCTCGGCGGAGGCGACAAAGGCCAGCACGCGGCCAATCTGCTCCGGCGCAAGCTCGGCGCCCTTGGTGAAATCGCCCGACTCATCCTTGCGGCCCGCGCCGAGCAACGCTTCGACGCCGCGCTCCCCCAGCCGGTCCAGCTTGTCCAGCGCGCGCAGCACAATGCCCCGGCGGGCTTTATCTTCAGCCACGCCCGCGGCTTCCAAAATCCCGTCCAGCAGCTTGCGGCTATTGATTTTGACGATGTAATCGCCGGTCAGCCCCAGCGCATCCAGCGTATCGGCGAGCATCATCAACAGTTCGGCATCGGCAGCGGGCGCATTGGTGCCCACCGTATCGGCATCGAACTGGGTGAATTCCCGAAACCGGCCCGGCCCCGGCTTTTCATTGCGCCAGACAGAGCCGGTCTGATAGCGGCGAAAAGGCTTAGGCAAGGTCTGAAAATTCTCGGCCACATAGCGGGCCAGCGGCGCGGTGAGATCGTAGCGCAGCGAAAGCCACTGGCCATCATCATCGGTCAGGGAGAACACCCCCGCATTGGGGCGGTCCAGATCGGGCAAGAATTTGCCCAGGGCCTCGGTATATTCGAAGGCCGGGGTCTGAAGCGGCTCGAAGCCCCAGGATTCATAGGTGCGACGGATCGTATCCAGCACGGCGCGCTCGGCCGCGATTTCGCGCGCCGAACGGTCGCGAAAACCGCGCGGGAGCCGCGCTTTCGGGCGAAAAGGCTTGGATTCGCTCATATCTACAGGCCGCCTGAATGGGCGATTTCCATAGCGGCTCAGAGGGTGCGGAGCAAGGAACACGGTCCTTGCTCCCTCAAATTTGGCCGCTATAGTCCGCCCTCTTCCGGCCGCGCCGGAGGTGAGGGACAGGTGGCCGAGTGGCTGAAGGCGCCCGCTTGGAAAGCGTGTTTACGGGAGACCGTAACGTGGGTTCGAATCCCACCCTGTCCGCCAGTATTTCCCATAAGTATTTGATCCGCAGTCATAATACTCCTGGGACCTGCCTGCGGTCCCCGTATGGAATTCACTCCGAAGTCGCGTAAAGGCAAGAGATGGATAGTCCCGACGATATTTTTGCCGAACCGGATGATGTCGACCCCGATACCCTTGCCAATCTCGGCCCCTTGCGGCGTCTGGCTGGCATTTGGGAAGGCCGCAAGGGTGTGGACCTCAACCCCAAGGCAGACGGCCCGCAGCGCAAAGAATTTACCGAGCGGGCGGACTTTCAGCCCATCGACTATCAGCTAAACGGCCCGCAGCTTTTCTATGGCCTGCGCTATCACACGCATATCCTGGCTCCAGATGAAGACGCGACCTTTCACGATCAGATCGGTTATTGGCTGTGGGAGCCCGCGACCGGGCTTGTGATGCAAACATTGACGATCCCGCGTGGGCAAGTCGCCATTGCGTCCGGTCATGCAACGCCGGAGGCGACAAGCCTTGTACTGAGCGCCCGGCGCGGCGAAACCGAATATGGCATCTGCTCCACCGCTTTTCTGGAACAAGCCTTCCGTACAGATTCCTACCGCATCGAGGTGACCTTCAACCCCGATGGCAGTTGGAGCTATGTGCAGGACACCATGTTGCAGGTAAGGGGCCGCACAGAGCCTTTTCAGCACCGCGATGTGAACACGCTGATAAAAGTGTCCGAGCCAAAACCAAACCCGCTGATGCTGCTCAACCGGAACCGCGCGACTTAAAACGCATTCAACCGACGCGAATATCGCTTCCGCGTATATGCGAGACGGCGACCCGTCAGGCCGCCGCCCACACTATTTTTGCCCGCAGCTTTAGCCGTGCAGCTTCGCGGCAGTTTCCGCGATCTTGCGGCCCTGATAGCGAGCACCTGCGAGTTCGTTCTCGCTCGGCTGGCGCGCGCCATTGCCGCCCGCAATGGTGGTGGCGCCATAGGGCGATCCGCCGGTGATTTCGTCCAGCGTCATCTGCGCCGCATGGCCATAATCGAGCCCCACAATCACCATGCCGAAATGCAGAAGATTGGTGATGATGGAAAACAGCGTCATCTCATTGCCGCCATGCTGCGT